>ERZ827496.823-NODE-823-length-40851-cov-11.117732_pt1 | contig 40851 bp, 25 predicted proteins | sample MGYA00519769_ERZ827496 | MGnify/ENA primary metagenome ERZ827496 (study PRJEB31778, sample SAMEA3449327) | human gut metagenome | biome: human gut; feature: human-associated habitat; material: faeces | place: United Kingdom | collected 2010/2012 ...
GGCTGCTGCCTTGTATGTGCCGGCACCTTTCACGCTGAACTCGACGAGCTGGCCGGCGTCGGGAACGAGGTTGCCGTCCTTGTCGAGCATGCGGACACGGATGTAGCAAAGGTCGCGGCCGCCGGCGCGCAGGGGCAGCGTGTCGGCCACGGCTTCGAGGCGGTAGGCCTTGCCAGCGGTGTGCACTTCGGTCTCAGCCACGGCTTTTCCGGCTGCGTCGTAGGCCACTACTTTGAGCGTGCCCGGCTCATACTTCACGTCAGGCCACATCAGACGGTAACGTTTTTGTCGTGTCAGTGCGGCTTCGTCCTCTTTCGTCGCCGAGTTTTCGACGGTGATAGTCGTATCTTTCGTCACCCGGCCCTGGCTCACGCCGTTCACGAAAAGCTCCGCGCTCGGGTGGTTCGTATAGACGAATACCGGAGTCACCTCACCCTCGCGTCCGGGCCAGGTCCAATGGGGAAGGATGTGCAGGGTCTCTTTCTCGGGAGCCCAATGACTGCGGTAGAGGTAGTAACGGTCTTTCGGAATGTTGGCCAAGTCGATGATGCCGAAGAGCGAGGAGTGGCTGGGCCAGTCGGAGTAATAGGGGGTCGGTTCGCCGAGGTAGTCGTGGCCGGTCCAGACGAACTCGCCCATGGCCCAAGGCTTGTCGTCGTGCCAGATCCAGTCGTCCTCGGGCAGGTTCGACCATCCGCAGTGCTCCACGTCGTAGGACGAGGCCTGGTGGTCGTCATACTTGCGCATGGCGCCGCGGGTGACGGGGAACTTGTAAACGCCGCGGGCGCTGATGGTCGAGGCTGTCTCGCTGCCGAGGATGACGCCTTGCGGCAACTTGTCGTAATTGGTCTGGTACTTGAACGGACGGTAGTTGAACCCGGGGACATCAAGTGCGGCAGCCATGTTGTTGCCCACTACGGCATCCGGCGCGTCCATGCCCATCGTGACAGGCCGTGTGGGATCCTCGCGGTGGCAGATGGCCGTCAGCCAGTGCGTCATCTTCGGTCCTTGTGTCTGGTTGTACTGGTCGGGCACTTCGTTGCCTACGCACCACATCACGACGGAGGGTGCGTTGCGGAAGTGGCGGACGAGGTTTACCAGGTCGCGTTCCGCCCATTGGTCGAAGTACTTGTGGTAACCGTTGGCTACCTTGGCCGTGCGCCATTCGTCGAACGACTCGGCCATGACCATGATGCCCATTTCGTCGCACAGGCGGATGAGTTCGGGCGACGGCATATTGTGCGATGTGCGGATGGCGTTCGCGCCCATTTCTTTCAGTTGCAGGAGGCGGCGTCGCAGCGCGCTTTCGTTCACGGCCATGCCCAGCGGGCCCAGGTCCTCGTGGTTGCAGACGCCTTTGAACTTAACGACGCGTCCGTTGAGCAGGAAGCCCTTTCCGGCGGCTATTTCGATGGTGCGGAGGCCGAACGTGGTAGTCACGCTGTCGCAGAGACGGCTGCCGTCGTAGAGGCGTGTCACGGCGCGGTACAGGTTAGGCGTTTCCAAATCCCACCGTTGCGGAGCAATCAGGTTGAAGAGTTGAATGGAAATGCTGTCCGTCGTGCCTGACAGGTCGGTGTCGGACGTGCTCACGGTCTTGCCTTGTGGGTTGACTATGTCCGTCACGAGGCGGAACCCTTTGCGCTGGCCTGGAATGCTGACGGCAGTGCGCAGCTCGACGGTGGCTTCGCTGTCGGTCAGACGCGGTGTGAGCACCTGTACACCCCATGTGGGGATGTGTGCCTTGTCGGTCACGGTCAGGTGCACATGGCGGTAGAGGCCGGCACCCGGATACCAGCGCGACTGCTCCGTCTCGTTGTAGAGGCGGACGGCAAGCGTGTTGCCGGCGGCTTTGACGAATGGGGTGATGTCGACGGTGAAAGCGTTGTAGCCATACTCCCAGCCGCCGGCGTAGTGGCCGTTGACATATACGCGGGGGTGGCTCATGGCGCCGTCGAAGAGGAGCTCGACGCGGCGGCCGGGGCGGTAGTCAGGCACGTCGAAGTCGAGGCGGTACCATCCTGTGCCCACAAAGGGCAGGCCGCCCGTACGGCCTGCATGTTCCATGGCTTCTTTTTGGCCGTCCTGTGTGATGGCCACGTTCTGGCGGTCGTTGAGGTAACTGAACGGACCGGTGATGGCCCAGTCGTGGGGCACGGTGACGGCTTTCCAGCGGCGGTCGTCGTAGTCCGGCGCGATGCATGCCGTGTCGTCTTGGAGCGTGAAGCGCCAGCCGCGTTCGAGCACGGTTTCCGTACGTTGTGCCGCGGCATGGAGGCCTGTCAACGACAAGGCGAGCAGCAGTAAAGGTCGGATTGTCATGTTGAATGCTTGTTTGAGGTGAATATCTTGCTTTATTTATAATTATAGGCGTGCTTTGGATAATCAATGGTGTAGTGCAGGCCACGGCTCTCCTTGCGCTCGATGGCTTGGCGGGTGATGAGGTAGCCCACGTTAATCATGTTGCGCAGCTCGCAGATGTCGCGCGTGGCCTTGACGCGCTTGAAGAGTTCCTCGGTTTCCTCATAGAGCAGGTCAAGGCGCGTCCAGGCACGTTTGAGGCGGAGGTCGCTGCGCACGATGCCGACGTAGTTCGACATGATCTGCCCCACCTCTTTCGCGTCTTGGGCAATGAGCACTTTCTCTTCGTTCGAGAGTGTTCCCTCGTCGTTCCATGCGGGCACGGCGGTATTGAAGTCGTACTCGTCGACGTGGGCGAGCGAATGGCGGGCGGCTGTGTCGGCATAGACGACGGCTTCGATGAGTGAGTTGCTGGCCAGACGGTTTCCGCCGTGCAGCCCGGTGCACGAGCATTCCCCGACGGCATACAGGCGACGGATGCTGGTGCACGCGTCGAGGTCAACCTTTATGCCGCCGCAGAGATAGTGGGCGCAGGGTACGACGGGGATGTACTGGCGGGTGATGTCGATGCCGATGCTCAGGCATTTGGCGTAAATGTTGGGGAAGTGGTGTTTCGTCTCTTCGGGATCCTTGTGCGTGACGTCGAGGCAGACGTGGTCGAGTCCGTGAATCTTCATCTCCTTGTCGATGGCGCGGGCTACGATGTCGCGCGGGGCGAGCGAGAGGCGCTTGTCGTATTTCTGCATGAACTCTTCGCCGTTCGGAAGCCGCAGGATGCCGCCATAGCCACGCATGGCCTCGGTGATGAGGTAGGCCGGGTGTGTCTCGCCGGGGTGGAAGAGGGCTGTGGGGTGGAATTGGATGAACTCCATGTCCTTGACGGTGGCCTTGGCGCGGTAGGCCATGGCGATGCCGTCGCCCGTGGCGATGTTGGGGTTGGTCGTGGTGGCATAGACGGCGCCGCAGCCGCCCGTGGCTAGGATGGTGACTTTCGAGAGGAAAGTGTCGATTTTCTTGGTGTCGGGATCGAGGATGTAGGCGCCGTAACACTCGATGTCGGGTGTGCGCCGCGTCACCTCGACGCCGAGGTGGTGCTGGGTGATGATTTCAACCGCAAAGTGATTCTCTAACACCGTGATGTTCGGGTGCTTGTGGACGGCTTCGATGAGGCCGCGCTGGATTTCGAAGCCGGTGTCGTCGGCGTGGTGGAGGATTCGGAATTCCGAGTGTCCGCCTTCGCGGTGAAGGTCGAACTGCCCGTCGGCGTTTTTGTCGAAGTGGACGCCCCACTCGACGAGGCGTCTGATGCCTTCGGGAGCGCCTTTGACCACTTGCTCGACGGCATGCGGGTCGCTGATGTAGTCGCCCGCAATGAGGGTGTCGCGGATATGTTTTTCAAAGTTGTCCACTTCGAGGTTTGTCACCGAGGCGACGCCTCCTTGTGCTTTGGCCGTATTGGCTTCGTCCAAAGTGGTCTTGCATACAAGGGCTACTTTCCCTTTTCCTGCCTCGGCCACTTGAAGCGCGTAGCTCATTCCGGCTACGCCTGAGCCGATCACTAAAAAGTCGAATTTCCGTACCATTTTCTCTTGTTACGTTTTCCTTTGCAGGGACGGCAAAAATAAGGATGGAAAGCGGGGAACGAACCTCGGCTTTCCAGCCAGATCTTTTGGATGCACTTCCTTGCGGGACAAAAATACGCAAAAAAACAGTCGCGTCGGCTGTTGGCTTCTTTTTTTTGAGGCTCTGGCGGGCATTGTCGCCGCATCGGAGCTTCCGGCGGATGGCCGCGGCGTCCTGTTGGCGGTTCCGCCTGTCCTGTCAGCCGTTCCGTAAAAACGGTCACTGCTCCCGCAGCTTCTGTCAGCCGTCCTGTCTTTCCTGTCGCACTGAATGTTCCTGAGGGTCGGCTGGTGCAGCATGGAAGGGCAGTTTTGCAGCAAAATGACAAACTCGCGGGTGCGCCAAATGCTATTCCCGAAAAAAAGCGCTACCTTTGCGCCGCTAATTTTCGCTTTCTTCGGGAACATGGAATGGCTGAACGAAATTCTGCTTATCCCCTCGGCCGTGCAGGCCGTGCTGGTCATCTGTCTCATCTGTGCCATCGGGATGGCGCTGGGCAAGTTGCATATGCGCGGCATATCACTCGGAGTGACGTTCGTCTTTTTCGCGGGCATCCTTGCCGGTTGGGCCGGCTTGCGCCTTGACCCCGACGTGCTGAACTATGCCGAGAGTTTCGGGCTAGTCCTCTTTGTCTATGCCCTCGGCCTGCAAGTGGGGCCCGGATTCGTGAGCTCGTTCCGCAGCGGCGGCGCCGCGTACAACGGTCTTGCGCTGGGTCTTGTCGTTTTAGGCACGGTCATGGCTCTCGTCACGGTGTGGGTGTCCAGTGTCTCCCTGCCCGACATGATGGGGGTGCTCTGCGGCGCCACGACGAATACACCCGCCCTCGGTGCCGCCCAACAGACGCTGAAGCAGATGGGACAAAGCGCCAGCGGTCCGGCTCTCAGCTGCGCCGTGACTTACCCGTTGGGCCTTGTCGGGGTCATCCTTGCCCTCATGGTGGCCGGCCGGCTGATGAAGTTGAAGCGCTTCACCGGCAGGGACGACAACGCCGACGAAGCGTTCATCGCCTCGTTCCAAGTGTGTAACCCGGCCATCTACGGCAAGACCCTGCACGAACTGGCACAACTGGGCGAGCGGCGATTTGTCGTCTCACGGCTGTGGCGGGCCGGAAAGGTCATCCTGCCCAACGGGCAGACACGTTTCGAAGAGGGCGACCGCATTCTCGTCATCACCCATCAGAAAGATGTAGACCGGCTGACCCTCTTCTTCGGACGCCGCGACACGACCGACTGGAACAAGCGCAACATCGACTGGAACAAGATCGACAGCAAGCTGGTCTCCCAGCGTATCATCATCACCCGCCACGAAATCAACGGCCGCCACCTAGGCACCCTACACCTGCGCAACCGTTACGGTGTCAACGTAAGCCGCGTGCAGCGTTCGGGCATCCAGCTCGTGGCAACGCCTGACCTTGTCCTGCGCATGGGTGATCGCGTCACTGTGGTCGGAGCGCCCGAAGCCATCGGAAAGGTGGCTGACGAACTGGGCAATGCGGTCAAGCATCTTGACGAACCGAACCTGGTGACGATCTTTATCGGCATCGTGCTCGGCCTTGCGTTGGGAAGTCTGCCTTTCCATATTCCCGGCATGTCATTCCCTGTGAAACTTGGCCTCGCAGGCGGCCCCATCATTATGGGTATCCTCATCGGCGCTTACGGGCCTCGCCTCCACATGGTGGCCTACACTACGACGAGTGCCAACCTGATGCTCCGCTCCTTAGGTCTGTCCATGTATCTGGCCTGCCTTGGTCTCGATGCAGGCCGCGACTTCTTCACCACAGTCATGAGTCCCGCCGCGCTGGTGTGGCTGACAAGTGGTTTCCTCATCACAATCGTCCCTGTCCTCATCATGGCCGTTATTTCGGTCAAGGTGTTCCATAAGGACTTCGCAGCGACAGCCGGAATGCTCTGCGGCGCCATGGCCAACCCCATAGCCCTCGACTACGCCAACAGCCAGCTGCCCGGCGACAAGGCTTCGGTAGCCTATGCCACCGTCTATCCGCTCTGCATGTTCGCCCGGGTCATCATCGCGCAAGTTATTATAATGTGTCTGGCCTGAGCGTCGACGGTTTTTGGCGCTTTGTCTGAAAAACTTTTTCAGCCTCGGATTTTTTCCTAACTTTGCGGTGGAAATCCTTAACCCCAGAAACGAAAATGTCCATAAGTACCATCACTCCGCAAGAGGCTGCCGCCCTCGTGCAGCACGGCGACACCATCGGTGTGGGCGGTTTTGGCCCCGCCGGCGCTCCCAAATGCATCACGCCTGAAATAGCCAAGCGTGCCCGCGCCGAACATGCTGCCGGACGTCCCTTTAAGATCAGCGTGGTGACCGGGGCCTCCATCGGCGCCAGCTGTGACGGCGAACTGGCCGCAGCCGACGCCATTGACCGCCGCTTCCCTTTCTCGGTGAACGCAGAGATACGCAAGGCTTACAACGAAGGCCGCGTGCGGTACATGGACCTCAACCTTTCGGACAATGCCGCCCACCTGCGCCAGGGGACTACCGGCCACATCGACTGGGGCATACTTGAAGCCGTCGAAGTGGAGGACTTCGGTGACCGGGCTCGTATCTACCTGACGGCAGGTATAGGCATCGCGCCGACTATCTGCCGCTTGGCACGTAAGGGTATATTCATCGAGCGGAATTCATGGCATTCGACCAAGGTTATCGGTATGCACGATATCTACGAGATAGAAGACCATCCGTTCCGCACGCCAGTCCGCATCACGCAACCCATTGAACGTATCGGTCTGCCCTATATCGAAGTTGACACGCGCCGCATCACGGGCATCTATGACTGCCACGTGCCCGACGAGGGCCGTCCCATGACGGCGCCGACGCCCGTGACCGACGCCATCGGTGCCCATATGGCAGACTTCCTTGTATGGAACATCAAGCAGGGGTATCTGCCAAGCCACACTCTCACGCTGCAATCCGGCGTGGGGTCGGGCGCCAATGCCGTGCTTGGTGCTTTGGGCCGGTCGAAAGATGTGCCCAACTTTAACATCTACACCGAAGTCTTGCAGGAAGCCCCGCTCCACCTGATGCTCGAAGGCCGCGTGGCCACGGCGTCGACTGGCGCCCTGACCATCAGCAGCGAGCATTTGCAGGAACTCTATGCCAATATGAATGAATACCGCGGGCGTCTGCTGCTCCGTCCGTCTGAGATTTCCAACTGCCCCGAGGTCATCGCCCGTCTCGGCATCTGTTCGCTCAACACCGCCATTGAGGCCGATCTTTACGGTCACGTAAATTCCACCAAGATAGGCGGTACACGCATGATGAACGGTGTGGGCGGCTCGGCCGACTTCACGTGCAACGCAATGTTGAGCACTTTCACTTGTGGTTCCACCACGAAAGACGGGCGCATCAGTTCGATTGTCCCCTTCTGCTCACACGTGGACCACACGGAGCACTACGTCGACGCCATCGTGACGGAATACGGTGTGGCTGACCTGCGCGGGAAATGTGCCATGGAGAAAGCCGAAGCCGTCGTGGCCATTGCCCATCCTGATTACCGTCCTCTCTTGCGGGAATACCTGCGGCTGGCTGAGAAAGGTGGGGGGCACACCCACCACGTACTGCCCGCAGCCTTTGCCATGCACGACACATTCCGCCGGAAAGGCGACATGCGTCTGACGGACTGGTCTGAATACATCATTGATTGATACAGCCTTTGCGGTCACTGCGACGGGAAATTCTGTCAAAGTGACCGCTTTTTCTGTCGCAGCGCCGGAATTCCCCGCAAGCCGTCCAGTTTTTCCCGGTAAGGAACTCAGATTTTCAGTCACCGCGACAATAAAAACCAAGACGGCATAAGAACTCCGGCGCACACCAAACAAACTTTTGTGCAATAATTCGCGCTTTTTTCACGGAAATCCTTGTTCGTTTTGAATATATGGACTATTTTTGCAACCGGAAAAGAATATAAATCTATCGAAGTTACTAATCACTTAAATTTACCGATTATGTCTGATATCGAAGCAAAAGTAAAGCAAATCATTGTAGACAAACTGAGTGTTGACGAAGCCGAAGTGAAGAACGAAGCAAGCTTCTCGAACGACTTGGGTGCAGATTCTTTGGACACCGTTGAGCTGATCATGGAGTTCGAGAAAGAATTCAAGATTCAAATTCCCGACGATCAGGCTGAAAAGATCCAGACTGTCGGCGACGCCATCGCTTACATCGAAGAGAAAACGAAATAATTGACGCAGGACTTTCCTCCTCTTTCATAAAGACATGGAATTAAAAAGAGTAGTTGTAACCGGAATGGGTGCACTGACGCCGGTAGGTAACACGGCTCCCGAGTCGTGGGAAAACCTGCTTAAAGGCGTGAGCGGAGCCGGACCGATTACCCACTTCGATGCGTCAAAGTTCAAAACCCAGTTTGCTTGCGAAGTCAAGGGCTTCAAAGTAACTGACTTTATCGACCGAAAGGAAGCACGCAAGATGGACCTCTACGAGCAGTATGCCGTAGTAGCCGCCATGGAAGCCGTGAAAGACTGTAACGTCGATTTGGAGAAGGTGGACAGAAACCGCATAGGCGTGGTGCTCGGTGTCGGTATCGGCGGCCTCCACACTTTTGAGGAGGAGGCAGGCAATTATGCCGTAAACGGCGACACGATGGGGCCGAAGTACAATCCGTTTTTCATCCCGAAGATGATAGCCGATATAGCGTCGGGACAGATAGCCATAAACTACGGTTTTCATGGTCCTAACTTTACGACCACGTCGGCTTGTGCTTCGTCAACCAATGCCTTAGCAGACGCATTCAACCTTATCCGTTTGGGCAAAGCCGACATGATGGTGACGGGGGGTGCTGAAGCTGCGATCTGGCCAGCAGGCGTAGGCGGCTTCAACGCTATGCACGCTTTGTCGACCCGTAATGATGATCCGCAACATGCGTCGCGTCCTTTCAGCGCCAGCCGTGACGGTTTCGTCTTGGGTGAAGGTGCCGCTTGTTTGATTTTAGAGGAACTCGAACATGCAAAGGCACGTGGAGCTAAAATCTATTGCGAAGTTGCGGGTGTCGGTATGTCTGCCGATGCCCACCACATCACCGCCTCTCATCCCGAAGGCTTGGGCGCGCGGCTTGTGATGCAGAACGCATTGGAAGATGCAGGCATGTCCCCGGAAGACATTGACTATATCAATGTGCACGGAACGTCGACCCCAGTTGGTGACATTTCAGAAGAAAAAGCAATCAAAGCGCTCTTCGGCGAGCATGCTTACAAACTCAATATCAGCTCGACGAAGTCAATGACAGGTCACCTGCTCGGTGCAGCCGGTGCCGTGGAAGCCATGGTTTGTGTTCTTGCTGTGCAGAACGATATCGTTCCACCCACCATCAATCACGTGGAAGGAGATAACGATGAGAACATCGATTACAATCTGAACTTTACTTTCGGTAAAGCGCAGAAACGTACGGTGCGCGCAGCGTTGAGCAACACGTTCGGTTTCGGCGGACACAATGCTTGCTGCATTATGAAGAAATACGCTGAGTAATTGTTACTTCACGTGTCGGTATGATGAATAATCTTTTCGACCGGATAAAGCTCCTCTTCCGTAAGGATAAGGAGCTTTATTCGTGTTTGTACAGAATCTTGGGTTTTTACCCGAAACGTATTGACTACTACAAGATTGCCCTGACGCACAAGTCACAAGTCTATCGTACCAAACAAGGGCTTGCGCTGAACAATGAGCGGTTGGAGTTCCTTGGCGATGCAGTCTTGGAAACTGTTGTGAGTGATATTGTTTACCGACAGTTCGTGCGCAAGGACGAAGGCTTTCTCACCACTACGCGGAGCAAAGTCGTGCAACGCGAGACCCTTAATCGCGTGGCTATCGAAATGAAGCTCGATCGCTTGGTGCGGAGCGTGGCAAACAGTGCCTCGGCGCACAATAATTATATGTATGGGAACGCCTTTGAGGCTTTGGTTGGTGCCATATATCTTGACCAAGGCTTCGGACGCTGTCTCTGGTTTTTCCGTCACCGCGTGTTGGGTAAGTATGTCGACCTCAGTAGCATGGCTCGTCATGAGGTGAACTTCAAGAGCAAGTTGATCGAGTGGTGCCAGAAGAACAAGGTGAGCGTTGTCTTTCCCTTGAAAGACGAGACAGTCGAAGGGAGCAACAGTCCGGTGTTCCGAAGCGAGGTTATCCTTGAACGTATTCCTGCTGGTCGTGGTGAGGGTTATTCGAAGAAAGAGAGTCAGCAGAATGCCGCCAAGGAGGCTTTGGACCGCATTCGTCGTGACGCCAAGTTCGCTAATCGAGTGCTGGCAGCCCGCGACTTACATATCAAACAGGCTGCTGAGGCTGAAGCTGCAGCGCAACCGGCGTCTTCAACCCTTCAACAAGCAGATTCTGCCAAGCCTTCGCGTCGCCGGCGTCGCAAGAAAGCTGAAACGCCAAAGACGCAGCAAGAAACCGCAGCCACCATGCCGGTAGTAGCTGCCAGCGAGCAAAAGAAACCGCAGCGACGGAGACGACAGGCCGATGCGGAAAAAGTACCGGCGGCCACACCCGACCGCGAATCCATAATCCGGGCTGCCGAGGAGGCTGCTTTCCGTGAGCACGCCGAAGACGTCCATTGACCATTCGGCTTTTTCAAATTCGGTCCGCATAGTTTCCGAGGAAAACCATAGACGTCCTGTGGGACAAACCGCTTAGGCAGAAGTTCTTTTTGTCTTGTGTCGAAAGACTGTCAGACCGTTCCTAAAAACAGGCGCAGTGATTGAATGAACAGTCACTGCGCCTGTTTTTTATCGTCAACTGTTCTGTCTTTCGCGATGTATGATGGGTGAAAGTGTTCGCGGATTTTGTAAATTGCAAATTATACTTTGCAATTTCTTGGGTACTTCTGCATGCTCGCTTGTCGGTACGATAGTTTCAAGACAAGGAGAATATGTATTTTGAGCCGTTGATCTGGTAAAATGAGGCAAGGGCATGGAATTATTGGTAATTTTTGGCATGTTTTCGCTAAGGTATATAAAAAAAGGGATACCGCTGTATCCCAACCTTTGTAAACCTTAAATCTAATACTATGAAAACACAGTGCAAAGATACGCAGTTCCCCGAAAGCTGCAAGGATATGTGGTCTAAAAAACATGCTTTATAACATGTTTTGATACTTTGATAAGTTTATTGTAATCTATGTTTGTCAATTTTGTCCGTATTTATGAAGTGTTGTACACAGAAGTTCCAGTCTTTGCCAGTGCAAGAAATTTGAATAAGCCGGTCATGCGTTCTCCCATGTGGCAAAAAAGTGTTACATTCGCTCCTATGAAAAGGTTCGATCCCCATTCGCTGTGGCGCCCTGTCGTATGGGTATGCCGTTTTCGCTACCGGCGTGGCTACGGGGTTCACTCTCCGTTCGCCTTCCAGCTTATCACACGCGTGTTCTATGAGCGCGGCGAGTTTTATGCTTACCGTCCGTTGGCGGCGTTGCGGCGGACTAAGGCTTGCGGGCAATCGGAGCGGCTCGACCGGCTCATTCTGCGTCTTGTCAATGACGTGCAACCGAGCCATGTCGCACTTTGGGGCGACATGGTCGGCATGACGCGGCATTATGTCGTAGCTGGTTGTCGTCGTGCCCGTATTGACGAAATCGGCTGCGGCGATTTGCCTGATGGGAAGCACTATGACATGCTTTTCGCCCGTCGTCCTGAGGCTGTGCAATCACTTTTCGAGACTTTTGCTGCCCAGGCACCCGACCAGGCGGTAGCCGTATTCGAAGGCATCCATCGGAGTCGACGCCGTATGGCACAGTGGAAGGCCGCGTGTCGCCATCCCCGTGCGACTGTCACGTTCGACCTCTATGATCTTGGAATCATCTTCCTGCATCCTAAGTTAAACCCACAGCATTATCTCGTAAACTTTTAAGAAAATGAAAGCCAATTCTTCGACGCAGTCTGACTTTGCTCTCACATCGCTGACCGACGGAAGTCTCGTCCCGAAAGCCGATACCCGCGTTGAGGCCTACGGTACAGTTGACGAGCTCAACAGCCACGTGGGCCTCTTGCTTGCCGCTGTCTCCGATGAGTCGCTTTGTCACGATCTCCTTACCATCCAGCGCGAACTGTTCGGGGTTGGCGGTCTTCTTGCTCAGCCCGATGCCGAAGTTGCGCCGTGGGTTGCCGAAGCGTCCGCCCGCTGGTTGGCAGAGAGCCGCCGCTTGCTTGCTGCCTCGCCCTGTGTGCGGGCCTTTGTTCTGCCGTCGGGAAGTGAGGCTGCCTGTCGCGCACACGTCTGCCGCACCATCTGTCGCCGGGCAGAGCGTCGCGTGTGCGCCCTGCTCCCTGTGCCGACCACGCTTGCGGCACAGGACTACCTGAACCGTCTGTCCAGCTACTTTTTTGCCTTGGCTCGTCGTCTGAATATGCTTGCCGGTTGTGCCGAAAAGACATATCGGCCTCTGCCGTCCTTCGGAAATCATGTCAGAAAGGAAGACGGAGTTTCCGGGGGTGCAGGATAAGAAAAAGCAAGGACGGGCCGGCTGTCCCCGTTCCGTACCGCTCATCCCTATTGCTATATGACGCAAGCCCTTGCCAGCATGAATCCTGTTTATGCCCCTTACTTATGGCAACGGATCAGCTGCCTGCGATGGTCACACGTTCATCATGACGCTTCCTGCCTTCCTCCACGGCTATGCCCTCCGCAACAAGCTGGTCGGGGAGAGGATGGCTCATGCTAAAAGGTTTAATGGGGAATTTCGTGGCCGATCCCTTATATCATACCTCCGGCGAAGGAGTTCGAGGCAGGTTACGAATCTGTACACCCGGCCAGCCGCCAGGCCTCGGGTTTCGATGCAGCCTGACACTCACGGAATGAATGGTTTGAGGCGGCTGGCGCGTGCCGACGAATGCAGCGTGGTGGCGGGTCGTGCAGCGCGCCCGATGGCCTATGTGCCCGATATATCCGGGCGGGAGTACTGACCGGAAAAACAAGTTGGCTGACAGAAAATTCTAGATGGCTGACAGGAGGAACGGGTCGTTCTGCTTGAAACTCGACAGCAGGCTTGCCCCGGTGCGGAATAGGTCTGTGAAATCCGGAGCGCCGGCTGACGTTTATACCGTGACGAGGAGGGAACTTAATATATAATAATGTGTATCTCAAAAGAAACATGCTTCTTTTTTGCACTATTTCAGGAACGTCCAAAGAAATTTCTCGCTGATTTATACGCTGTGACAGGAAAAATAGTATTTTTGCCGCAAATTTGAAAAACGGTTTCTAATCACATAAACACTATGTACTGGACATTAGAGTTAGCTTCGAAATTGGAGGACGCCCCTTGGCCCGCCACGAAGGAAGAGTTGATTGATTACGCCACCCGTTCCGGAGCGCCGATGGAGGTGATCGAAAATCTCCAAGAGCTGGAAGAAGAAGGGGAAATATACGAGACAATCGAAGACGTCTGGCCGGATTATCCCACAAAGGAAGACTTTCTTTTCAACGAGGACGAGTATTGACGCTTCGCCGTACGGAGAAAGCGAGCCAAAGCCTTATGAAAGGGGCGCAGCCTTGCCGGATGTCATAGTCCGGGTGAAGGTGTGCCCCTTTTCGCCGATTTTCAATACCGGCACAATAAACAGTCCGTCCGTCACGTTAGTCAAAACATGGTACTATTGTTCCAACGCCGTCCGATGGCGGCCTGCCCTCGCGGGTTGGTCCGTCTGATTGTCTGCTTCGCGCTGTGTGTGGTGGTCGGGACGGCACGTGCGCAGTATGACCCGGCGTTCAGTCATTATTGGCAACTTGAAACACAGTTTAATCCGGCGGCTGTGGGGCGCTCGCCCCAACTTACGATTAACGCGGCCTACATGATGGGTGCCGGGGGCTTCGACGATGCGGGCGGAACGATGTATGCAGGTGCCAACATGGCCTTTGCTATCGGAAAGACACGACATGGCGTCGGCGCTCTCTTTCAGAATGACGAGATCGGCCTCTTCTCGCATAAGCGTTTCGCCTTGCAGTATGCCTACCATCAGCCCCTGTTCGGAGGTGTGCTCAGTATTGGCGTCGAGGCCGACATGCTCAATGAGGCAATCGACGGTTCGGGCGCCGATCCCGGTGAGACTGGCGACCCCGCCATACCCAGTGGCAATGTCTCGGGCTCTAAGTTCGATGCCTCGGCCGGTCTTTATTATGCGCGTGGGCCGCTCTATGCCGCGGTGTCGGTGCTCCACCTGACCGCTCCGACCATCCTGATCGGCGAAACGAATGAGTTGAGCATCGATCCGCTTTACAATTTTACGGCGGGATACAATATAAGGATGCGTAATCCGTTATTTAATGTGACGCCGTCTGTCATGATGCGTTACGACGGGACAGACTTCCGGGCCGACATAACCGCCCGGCTGTCTTATTCCAACGACAAGAAACAGATCTACGGCGGGGCAGGTTACAGTCCCAGCCATTCGGTGATGCTCTTCGTTGGCGGCATGTTTCATGGCGTCGACCTAAGCTACTCCTACGAGGCCAACACGTCCGGTTTGGGCTTGCAGGCCGGCTTCCACGAGATCACGATGGCTTATCGCCTGGACTTGAACCTCGGCAAGAAAGGAAAGAACAAACATAAAAGCGTACGATTCTTATAAAACTTCGATGATATGAACAAATACCACAAGCCTCTGTTCTACCTCATATTGGCATGTGCCGTGCTTACTTCCTGCCTGGGTGGGAAGAGCATGGCTACGGGTGGTGGCGGTGAGGTAACGGGGCAGCGTAGCAGCTCGTTCACCGAACCGACACCCTATGGCATGGTGCAGGTGAAACGGGGATATTTGAAAACCGGATTAGACAGCCCGGATACCCTGTGGGGGACGGTGATGCCTGCCAAGGAAATCTCTGTGGACGGTTTCTGGATGGATCAGACCGAAGTGACAAATTCAATGTACAGGCAGTTTGTCATGTGGGTCAGGGATTCCATTATCCGTGAGCGGCTGGCTGACCCTTCTTATGGCGGCGATGAGACTTATAAAATCACTGAGGACCGTTACGGAGATCCCGTCACGCCTCACCTCAACTGGTCGAAGCCTCTTCCCCGTAAGCCGACGGAAGACGAGGAGCGTGCCATCAATAGCGTCTATTACACCCATCCCATCACGGGCGCCAAAATGCTCGATGTGAAGCAACTTAATTATCGTTACGAGATATTTGATTACGAGAAAGCCGCCCTCCGGAAATACCGGCTCGACCCTAAGGAACGCAACCTGAACACCGACGTGGCTGTCGATCCCGACGAGCAAGTCATGATATCCAAGGATACGGCTTATATCGACGACAACGGAAACATCGTCCGTGAGACGATCACCCGCCCCCTTTCCAGCCTTTACGATTTCCTCAACACATATATCGTCAATGTATATCCTGACACGACGTGCTGGGTGAACGATTTTCCCAACGCCCATAATGAGGCATACATGAAGCTTTATTTTTCGAGCTCTACGTATAACGATTATCCTGTGGTCGGTGTGACATGGGAGCAAGCCAACGCTTTTTGTGCCTGGCGAACCGACTATCTTCTGCGCGGGCTGGGCAGTGCGGCCCGGCAGATACAGCGCTACCGTCTGCCGACCGAGATCGAGTGGGAGTTTGCTGCCCGCGGCCGTGAAGGTTACCCCTTTCCTTGGGGCAATTCCGTCGAGGTGAAAAACGAGAAGGGATGCTTCTTTGCCAACTTCAAGCCTGATGAAGGCAATTATACGCAGGATGGCAACCTCATCACCTCGCAGACGGGCATCTACGGTGCCAATTCGAATGGTCTCTTCGATATGGCCGGCAATGTCGCCGAGTGGACAAGTACGGTCTATACCGAAGCTGGCGTCTCGGCGATGAGCGATCTCAACCCCGAACTCACGTACCACGCAGCCGTTGAGGATCCCTATGTCCTCAAACGCAAGAGCGTCCGAGGCGGCTCGTGGAAAGACCCCATCTCTTACATCCGATCGGCATGGCGCACTTGGGAATATCAGAACCAGCCCCGCTCTTACATCGGTTTCCGTTGCGTCCGCTCGTTGGCTACGGGCACCAGCCGGAATAAGTGACACAAACACCAACTCATAAAGACCAGATATTATGCCAGCAAAGATAAATATCGTTGTCCGCTTGCAACACTGGATGGACAGTGTGCCCGGACAGACGTTCCTTAACTACGCATACAGCTGGGGAGCCGCCATCGTTATCCTCGGTGCATTGTTCAAACTGACTTACCTGCCCGGTGGACATACCCTCCTGTTCATCGGTATGGGCACGGAGGTAGTCGTGTTCTTCTTGTCGGCGTTCGACCGTCCTTTCGACAAGACGGAAGATGGAAAGGAACTGCCTCTCGACTATGAAACGGACGAAGAAATCGCCCGGCATATCGAGGAAGAGGAGGAGAGGCAGCGCGTGGCGGTCGGTTCTCCTGCCAGTTCCGACGTTGCGGCAGGCGGAGTGCCGGTCGCAGGTGGTGGAACCGTCATCGTCGGTTCGGTCGGAACGGCCACGGCGACAGGCCAAAGCGTCGCAGCGGACGAAATCCCAGTCACAGCGAAAGATTCTGGCGGCATGGCGACTGGAACCGTTGCCGCAACGACGGCTGTCAATGTCGGACCGACAGTCGATGCCGAACAGCTTGCCGCCATCATCCGCACGGCCAACGATGAGCTTCTGCGTCGTGCCCAAGCTGTCCTTTCGCCCGAAATGGAAGAGGCCACGCAGGATTACATCGCCAAGTTACAGACACTGACGGAGACGCTCACCAAAGTCGACGAACAGAGTGCCCGGCTCACCCGCGACAGCGAGGAGATGGAAATGCTCAACCGCACCCTGACCGGCATCAACCGTATCTATGAACTGCAACTTAAAGCTGTCAGCTCGCAGGTGGGTACGATCGACCAGATTAACGAGCAGACACGCCGTCTGGCCGAACAGATCGAAGCGCTTAACGGCGTTTATGGCCGCATGATTAAAGCCTTGACCGTCAACATGAAAAATGCCGCCGGTTCGGTTGCCGCGGCTGAATAATCCAACTCCGTAAACAGCAATCCATGGGAGTAAAGAAAAGACCGGTATCGCCCCGACAGAAGATGATCAACCTGATGTACATCGTTCTGTTGGCTATGCTGGCGCTTAACGTGTCGAGCGACGTGCTCAACGGCTTCGCTCTTGTCGAGGAGAGCCTGCGCCGCACGACGGGCAATGCAATGAAGGAAAATCAGCGCGTCTTTGACGACTTTGAGGAGCAACTTCGTAGCAATCCCGCCAAGGTCAAGGCATGGTTTGACAAGGCCCGTCAAGTCAAGCAGATGTCCGACTCGCTTTACAACTTCGCCGAGCAGCTTAAACTGGCCATTGCCCGTGAGGCCGACGGCGACAACGCAGACCCTACAAACTTGGAGCATCGCGACGATCTCGAAGCTGCCGATGAAGTGATGCTACGCCCTGTGCGCGGACAAGGGCAGAAACTTTATGAAGCCATCAACAGCTATCGCGCAAGGATAATGCAGATGGTGACAGACCCCCGCCAGCGCGCCACGATCGCCTCGAACCTCAGCACGGAAGTTCCTCGAAGCCAGCGCCTTATTGGAAAAAACTGGCAGGAAGCCATGTTCGACAACATGCCCGCCGCGGCCGCCATTACGCTCTTGACCAAATTGCAGAACGATGTCCGTTACGCCGAGGGCGAGGTGCTTCATACACTTGTGGCCAACGTGGATGTGAAAGACATCCGCGTCAATCAAGTCAACGCCTACGTCATCCCTGAGGCCACGACACTCTTCCCGGGACAGCAGTTCCGTTCGCAGATCATCATGGCCGCTGTCGACACCACGCAACGCCCCGAGATTTACGTCAACGGCCGTCGCATTTCGTCGGATGGCAGTTACAGTTTCAGCGTTGGCGCTCCTGGTGAATACTCTTTCTCCGGTTACATTCAGATGCCGAATCCTGAAGGTGATCTGATCCGCCGCCCGTTCACGCAGAAATATAATGTGATCGCGCCGCCTACGGGAGCCACCGTCGCAGCCGACCTGATGAATGTGCTCTATGCTGGTTTCGACAATCCAATCAGTGTGTCGGCTTCCGGCGTACCGGCCAATAAGATAAGTGTCTCAATGACCGGTGGAACGCTCACTCCGCGCGGCAACGGCAGTTTCATTGCCCGCCCCGCTGCCGTAGGGCAGGACGTGACGTTCAACGTGACCGGCGTTGTGGGTGGTCGGACGCAGACCATGGGCTCCTTTACGTTCAAGGTGCGTAAGCTTCCCGACCCGACGGCCTACATCATCGTCGGTGACGACCGTTCGCGGGGCGGACGCATCGCCAAAGCCGCAATTCTCGGTGCGCCAGGTATCGGAGCCGCTATCGATGACGGCCTTCTCGACATACCGTTCCGCGTGCTGGGCTTCGAGGCTGTATTCTTCGACACTATGGGGAATGCACGTCCGGAGAACTCTAATGGTGCTAACTTCACCGACGCACAGCGTAACCTTATTCGTTCGTTACGTCGCGGACAGCGTTTCTATATTTCGAAAATACGGGCCATAGGGCCGGACGGCATCGAAAGAACGCTGCCTAACCCCGTCGAGGTTATTATTAACTGATGGGAGTGACGCACATATTGATAACAATAATCATAACTATACGCAATGAAACGCCTCATACTCAGTCTGCTCTGTCTCGCTACCCTCGCCGTTACGGCCCAACCGCCGGCTCGCCTGAGGGAAGCCAAGGCTAAGGAAAAGACCGCCGCGACGCCGACGGCCAGTTCCGCACGCGAATTTCCTACGGCGCAGGCTATGCCCACAGACGCCGCTTGGCGTCGCGATGTCTATCGTTCAATAGACTTGACCAAAGACGCGAATGCGGTGCTCTACTATCCGACGCGTCCGACCGCCGACCGCGAAAACCTCTTTACTTACCTGTTCAAGCTTCTGCTTCGCGGGCAAATCAATGCCTACAACTATAACCTTGACGGCAATGAGGATTTTTCCGAAAGCAATCGTGTGAAAGCCAAGGAGATTATGGATCGTTACCAAATCTTCTATGAGTCGAAAGATGGTCGCATGCGTGTGAACGATGCCGACCTCCCGAGTGAGGAAGTCAAGGTCTATTTTGTCAAGGAGAGTGCTTATTACGACCAGCGCACCGCTTCGTTCCGCACGCAGGTTACGGCGTTATGCCCCGTGCTCAAACGTGCAGACGAGTGGGGTGGCGAGGGTACGCAGTATCCCATGTTCTGGGTGAAGTATGACGAGGTGGCGCCCTTCCTGGCTAAGTTGTCGTTGATGGGCAGTAGCCTGAATAACGCGGCGACCCTTTCGGCTGACGACTACTTTACGCTGAACCGTTACGAGGGCACGATCTACAAGACGACCAACCTGCAAGACCGCGTGCTGGCCAACTACTGCACCACCGACTCGGCTCTCGTGAAAGAGCAGAACCGCATCGAGAAACAGATAGCCGATTTCCAGAAACACGTCTGGGGCCAGGATTCCGTGCCGCCGTCGGCCGAAGACTCCGTGGCCGCCGACGAGCCCAAGAAGAAGGCAAGCCGCACCCGCACGCCGCGCCGTCGCGGTTCGTCGCGTGGCTCAGCTGCTTCGTCAGCGGCCAAAGACAAAAAGCCGGCCGCAGTCGAGCAGAAGCGGTCGCGCTCCTCGCGTAGCGGGGCCACATACAGTGTGCGTCGTCAGCGCCATTGATCACGTTTCATGGCAGTCCAGACGGACAGAAGTTAGGGACCGGGACATTCCAGACGAGGGAATGCCCCGGTCTTTTTTGATTCAGGTTGCTGCCAGTTTGTGACGGTCTGTGAGGGCTCCCGATGATGTTGTCTGGGGAGCTTGCGGCTTTTCTTGTCTCAGCTGACGGACTTCCGTTCGGCATCCGAATGTTTGTTTCATGCCGTGGAGCGTATTTTGTCACGGTTTCCGTGTTTTTTGTCGCCCTGACCGTTGTTTCTGTCACTCCTCCCGTTGTCCGTAGCTGTACATCTGTTCTTCGCCTTGTTCGCCCGGGGGTGATTGGTTGCGGGCGGCGAATTTGTCCGGGCGCGACGGTTGTGCGTGCTAACCCCTTTGTTTACAGCAGCGAAGTCAAAAAAAAAACTTACCTTTGCCCCAGTATATCAAAGTTTACGTAAAGAATGAAAAAAGCAGTTTTACTCGCGGTGTTGGCAGGCGCAGCCCTGTTGATGCCTGCCAGGGTGTCGGCACAGGGCATGAACCTGCCTGTCGACACGGCGGTGCGTGTGGGCAAGCTGTCCAACGGCCTGACTTACTACATCCGCCACAACGCCCTGCCAGAGGGGCGGGCACACTTTTACATCGCCCAGCGCGTCGGGTCGGTGCAGGAGGATGAGTCGCAGCGCGGCTTGGCTCACTTTCTCGAACACATGTGTTTCAATGGCACGGACAATTTTAAGGGCAACGACCTTATCAAGTATTGCGAAAGCATCGGCGTGAAGTTTGGTGTCAATCTTAACGCTTTTACCTCGACCGACGAGACTGTCTATAACATCGACGATGTCCCTGTCGGCCGTGAGCAGACTGTCGACTCCTGTCTCCTTATCCTTCGCGACTGGGCTGGCGGTCTCACTCTCGACCCCAAGGAAATTGACAAGGAACGTGGTGTTATCCGTGAGGAGTGGCGCCTGCGTTCGTCGGCCTCACAGCGGATTTTCGAGCGCAACCTCGAAACCCTTTATCCCGGTTCGCGTTACGGTAAGCGCATGCCAATCGGTCTGATGTCTGTCATCGACAACTTCAAGCCCGAGGCGCTCCGTGCTTACTATAAGAAATGGTACCGCCCAGACTTGCAGGGCGTTATCGTCGTCGGCGATATCGACCCTGACAAAGTTGAGGCTTCAATTGAACGCATCTTCGGTTCTCTCCCCATGCCCGAGAACGCTGCCAAATACGAGACTTATCCTGTTCCCGACAATGACACGCCCATTTATGTCGTTGACAAGGACAAGGAGGTGCAGCAAGGAATCATTGACATTTTCTTCAAGAGCGAGGTTTTCCCCGATTCGTTGAAGAATTCCGTCGCCTACGCCGGCATACAGTATCTTCAAAACGTGGCTTGTGGCATGATGAACGCCCGTTTCAACGAGCAGAGTACGAAACCAGACTGTCCGTATCTTGGCGCTATGGTGCGCTACACCGACTATCTGCTCTCGAAAACCAAGGCAGCCGTCGAACTTATAGTTGTGCCTAAACCCGGCCAGGACACCGCAGCGTTGCGTGCTGCTATGCAGGATGTGGTGCGCGCCCGTCGCTTCGGCTTCACCGACACAGAGTACGGCCGTATGCGTGATGAGCTCATGAGTCAGCTTGAAGAAGTCTACACGAACCGCACGAAGCAGTATAACGCGTTTTACACGCAGCAGTACGTCGACAATTTCCTTGACAACGAGCCCATCCCCTCCGTGGCCGACGAGTTCAACTTGATGAAGCGCCTGACACCTGTACTGCCCGCCGCTGCAGCAAGTGAACTGTTCGGACAGCTTGTAGCCCGCACCGACACTAACTTCGTGCTCTTGGCCATGTATCCCGAGGCCGAAGGAACAACCGTTCCGACTGCCGACGCGTTCAGGGCTGCTGTCGATGCAGCCGCTTCGGCTCCGCTCACGGCCTATGTGGACAGCGTGAACACCGACCCCCTCGTCGCCTCGCTTCCCAAGCCCGGAAAAATCGTCAGTGAGACGCCTTCGGTGCACGGCTACACCTGTTGGACCCTCTCGAACGGCGCGCGTGTCTTCTATCGCCAGACCGATTTCAACGACAGCGAGGTGCTCCTGTCGGCCGTCAGCAAGGGCGGCTCGTCGAAGGTGGAGGACAAGGACCTCGCCAACCTTAAATTCTTCGACGACGCGATGAGCGCGACCGGCGTCGGCTCCTTCACCGCCACCGAACTGATGAAAAAGCTGGCCGGCAAGCAGGTGAGCGTCAGCCCGTCGCTCGGCTACCTGACCGATAACCTCAGCGGGTCGGCCACGCCCAAGGACCTGCGCACCCTCTTCGAACTGACCTACCTGCGCTTCCAGGGGCCGGCCGACGACCCCGACGGCTTCAACAACGCCGTCGCCTTCAAGCGCTCGGAGCTCGAAAACGCCGACAAGAACCCCCAGCTGGCGTGGAGCGACAGCATCCAGGCCACCCTCTTCGGCCACCATCCGCGCCGGCAGCGCCTCACGCTCAGCGACCTTGACCAAGTGACCTACGACGGCGTCAAGCAGATCTACCGCGAGCGCTTCGCTTCGGCCGGCGACTTCGACTTCTTCTTCACCGGCGCTTTCAACGTCGACAGCCTCCGTGCCTATACGGAGCAATACATCGCCTCGCTGCCCGGCGTCGGGGAGCGTGAGACCTGGACCGACCGCAAGGTGAACCAAGTCACCGGTGTGCACGACAACCGCTTCACCCGCCAGATGGAAACGCCGCAGTCCTTCATCGGGCAGTTATGGACGGGCAAGGAGGAGGTCACCTTGAAGAACAGCCTCGTCGCCCAGACGCTCGGTCAGGTGCTCACGGCGCGCTACCTCGAAAGCATCCGCGAGAAAGGCGGCATGGCCTACACCGTGCAGGCCATGGGCAGCGTCAACCGTGCCGCTGACGACCGCTATACCGTCTTTATCGTTTGCCCCGTCAAGCCCGAGAAAGCCGACTCCGCCCTCCTGCTCATGCGTCAGGCCATCGACGACATCGCCCGCAACGGCGTGACCGCCGAAGAGCTCGAAAAGGTGAAGAAATACGAGATCAAGACCTTCGACGACAGCCAGCGGCTGAACGCTTACTGGCAGAACGCCGCCAAGGAGACCGTGGAATGGGAAAACGACCCCGTGACGGGCTTCAAGGAGACCGTCGAGGCCATTACTTCCGCCGACGTGCAGGCCTTTGTGCGCGATGTGGTACTCAAACAGGGCAACTGCGTGACTGTGACAATGCTCCCGGCCACGAAATAAGCGAGAAACAAAAGGCGGGAGCCAACCGGCAGCATCGGAGGCTCCCGCCCTTTTTATTTTACGTAACACCTTAGTCCTATGAAACGGTTCTTATCTTTCCTGATCCTGTTGCTGGCCTTTGTGGCTTTGCCTGCGTGGGCGCAGATGCAGAATCCGGTCAAGTTTACGGTGAACTGCAAGCGCGTGTCGGCCACGGAGGTCGACATTGTATTCTCGGGTACCATCTCGGCTGGCTGGCACGTTTATTCAACCGGCCTTGGCGACGGTGGCCCCACGTCGGCCACGTTCGGCGTCGACAAGATTGAGGGTGCCGAACTCGTCGGCAGCCTCAAAGCGGGTGCTGGTGAGCGCAACAAGCACGACGCCATATTCGACATGCCGGTGCGTTACTTCGAAGGTTCATGCACATTTACCCAGCGTGTCCGGCTGACGGCGTCTGATTATGTCGTGAAAGGCTATCTCACCTACGGCGCCTGCAACGACCAGAACTGCCTGCCGCCGACCAACGTCGACGCTTCGCTCATCGGAACAGACGGCCCGAAAGCCGCCTCGTCAGAGGCAAAGGCTTCCGCCACTCCCGCCGAAGGACTTGTCGAAACGGCGAAAACCTCCGGTCCGGCCATCCTGAACGGTCCCGCCGCGATGGCCGACACGGCCGCTGCTGCCGACACCGTCAATGCTGCAATGAAAGCGATAGCCGTCGCTCCTGTCGATTCCGTCGCGACGGCCGTCCTTTGGCAGCCTGTTGTCGAAGAGTTGCGCGCCTTTGGCGACGGTACGTCTGCTTCCGACCGCGCGCTGTGGATGGTGTTCCTCCTTGGTTTTGCCGGAGGGCTCGTGGCGCTCTTTACTCCCTGTGTGTGGCCCATTATCCCAATGACGGTCAGCTTTTTCCTGAAACGTTCGTCAAGCCGTCGACGCGGCATCCGCGATGCGATGACATACGGTGCCGCCATTGTCGTCATCTACGTCGCCCTGGGCGTCATCATCACCTCGCTTTTCGGTGCGAGTGCACTGAACGACCTCTCGACCAACGCCGTGTTCAACATTTTCTTCTTCCTGATGCTCGTGGTGTTCGCGGCGAGCTTCTTTGGTGGGTTTGAGATCACGCTGCCTTCATCTTGGAGCGACAAGGTCGACAGCAAGGCTGAGGCTACGACCGGCTTGCTGAGCATCTTCCTTATGGCTTTCACGCTGTCGCTCGTTTCGTTTTCTTGCACGGGGCCTATCATCGGTTTCCTTCTCGTCGAGGTGAGCACGTCGGGTAGCATTCTTGCGCCGACCATCGGTATGTTGGGCTTTGCCATCGCCCTTGCCCTGCCGTTCACACTCTTCGCCCTCTTCCCCACATGGCTGAAAAGCGCCCCCAAGAGCGGAGGCTGGATGAATGTGGTCAAGGTGACGCTCGGCTTCCTGGAGCTGGCGTTTGCCTTGAAGTTCCTTTCCGTGGCCGACTTGGCCTATGGCTGGCATCTGCTTGACCGCGAGACGTTCCTTGCGCTTTGGATCGTCATCTTTGCCCTGCTGGGTTTCTACCTGTTGGGCAAGTTGAAGTTTCCGCATGACGACGACGCGACGCACACTAGTGTGCCCCGTTTCTTCCTCGGCCTCGTGTCGCTGGCGTTCGCCGTCTACATGGTGCCGGGTCTGTGGGGAGCGCCGTTGAAGGCCGTGAGCGCCTTTGCACCGCCTATGTCGACGCAGGATTTCAACCTCGACCGTCAGTCGGAGGTCGAAGCCCAGTTCAAGGATTACGACGCCGGGATGGCCTATGCCGCCAGTGTGGGCAAGCCGGTGCTCATTGACTTCACCGGTCACGGCTGTGTGAACTGCCGGAAGATGGAGCTGGCCGTTTGGCGCGACCCGTCCGTGTCGCGGCTCATACGTGAGAAATACGTTCTCATCTCCCTCTATGTCGATGACAAGACCCGCCTGTCCGAGCCTCTCGTCGTCCGCGAGAACGGTCAGGACGTCACTTTGCGCACCATCGGCGACAAGTGGAGCTACCTCCAACGCGTGAAGTTCGGCGCCAACGCCCAGCCGTTCTATGTCCTTTTGGACAATGAAGGAAAGCCCTTGCAAGGTGCCTATTCTTACGACGAGGACGTACAGAAGTACGTCGACTTCCTCGAAGCCGGCCTCGAAGAATACGCCAAGCGGTAAGCCCCGTCCGCTACCGCCGTTCTGCATAAGCGCCGCCGCAGTTGGGCAAACCAACTGCGGCGGCGCCTGCGTTTTGGTCTGTTGGTGCAGCCCGCTGTCCGCTGTTCCGTGAGAACAATTCGCGGCTCGTTCTTTCTGTCAGTACGATAAAAAAATCGGATACGCTGACAGGTTTTTCTGTCAGCCGTTCCGTAAGTACAGTCAGAGCACCCGTGTTCATGGCTTCGGTCTGCGGTCGCCCAATCAACCTGTACGGAGGAGGGATGGGTATGTCTGTATTCTCTCGAAGTTATCCAAAAAGGAAAACTTTAACGGAGTGATTTTTGAAAAAGTTTTCTGAAAAAATAAACAATCCATTCATACGGTGTACAAAAGTTTTCCGTAATTTTGTCGGCGAAGGCGGTCCGGACGTTGCTGTCCGGCCAAGAGGGAACGCCGTGAGAGCCGGCGACAGTACCCGCTGCTGTGAGTCCCGTTGTACGTCGAAACAAGACAGCCACTGCCGGCACCGCGGGCCGGTGGGAAGGCGTTTCGGAGCGTGGGACGAGTCAGAAGACCTGCCGCCGAGATGAGTCGCTGCCCAACGGCTTCGGGAGTTAAGTCCGTTGTGAGGTGCTGCCGCCGGAAGCCGCCCGAAAGGTGGAAGTGCGGCGGATGCCGTGTGCGGTCGGCTTGATGTTTCATTTCCCCACTACTGGTCAAAAGTCTGTTTATTATGCCAGCCGACCACCTGACTATTACCAAGCGCGACGGAAGCCGCGCCGCTTTTTCGCCCGGCAAGATCCGTCGGGCCGTGCTCAAAGCCTTTGCTTCCGTAGGCAGCGTCCCTGAGGCCGAAACGCTCGACGCCATCTACGGCCGCCTGACCTTCTGCAACGGGATGAGTGTCGAAGACATCCAGAACCAAGTCGAAACCGCCCTCATGGCCACCGGCCATTACGCCGTGGCCAAGTCGTTCATGCTCTACCGCCAGCGGCATACCGAGGACCGCGAGGTGCGCGACAAGCTCCGTTTCCTTATGGACTACTGCAACTCGGTCAATCCCGCAACCGGTTCAAAGTATGACGCCAACGCCAATGTCGAAAACAAAAACATCGCCACGCTCATCGCCGAGCTGCCCAAACAGGGCTTCATCCGGCTGAATCGCCGCTTGCTCTGCGACCGTATCCGGCAACTCTATGGCAAAGCTACCGCCGAGCGTTACCTTTATCTCTTGGAGCACCATTATATATATAAGAACGACGAGACGAGCCTTGCCAACTATTGCGCGTCGATCACGATGTACCCTTGGCTGCTCAACGGTACCCGTGATGTCGGCGGAAACTCCACCGCTCCCACCAACCTCAAATCCTTTTGCGGCGGGTTCGTCAACATGGTGTTCATCGTCTCTTCCATGCTGAGCGGGGCCTGCGCCACGCCCGAGTTCCTCCTCTATATGAATTATTTCCTCGAACGCGAGTATGGCCAGGACTACTTCTGCCGGGCCGATGAGGTCGTGGACCTTTCGCTGCGCCGCCGCACGTTGGACAAGGTGGTCACCGACTGTTTCGAGCAAATCGTCTATTCCATCAACCAGCCGACCGGCGCGCGTAACTTCCAGGCCGTGTTCTGGAACATCTCTTATTACGACCACAACTACTTCGACAGCCTTTTCGGCGATTTCGTCTTTCCCGACGGGACGCGGCCGCATTGGGACGGGGTCGACTGGTTGCAACGCCGGTTCATGCGCTGGTTCAACGCCGAGCGGACAAAGACTGTGCTCACCTTCCCGGTCGAGACGATGGCCCTGCTGACACGCGACGGCGATGTCGTCGACACGGCTTATGCCGAACTGACCGCCGAGATGTATGCCGCCGGCCACTCGTTCTTCACTTACATGAGCGACAACGCCGACAGTCTCGCTTCGTGCTGCCGCTTGCGCAATGAAATCCAGGATAACGGTTTCAACTACACCCTCGGCGCCGGAGGCGTCTCGACGGGGTCGAAAAGCGTGCTGACGGTCAACCTGAACCGCTGCGTGCAGCAGGCCACGCGTGAGGGAAGGCCTTACGTCGAGTTCCTCGAAGAGGTGGTCGATCTCGTCCATAAGGTGCAGACGGCCTACGACGCCAATCTGCGTGACTTGCAGGCCAAGGGGATGCTTCCTCTCTTCGACGCAGGCTATATCAACCTCTCGCGGCAATACCTGACCGTCGGGGTGAACGGACTGGTCGAAGCGGCTGAAAGCCTCGGGCTTACTATCTCCGACAATCCGGACTACGAGGCTTTCGTGCAGGAGGTGCTGGGACTCGTCGAACGCTATAACCGGAAATACCGCACGCGCGACCTGATGTTCAACTGCGAGATGATTCCTGCCGAGAACGTCGGCGTGAAACACGCCCGGTGGGACAGGGAGGACGGATATTACGTGCCGCGTGACTGCTATAACAGCTATTTTTACGTGGTCGAAGACGAGAACACCACCGTGCTCGACAAGTTCCGCCTTCACGGCCGCCGCTACATCGCCCACCTGACCGGAGGGTCGGCGCTCCACTGCAATCTCGACGCCCACCTCAGCCAGCCGCAGTATCGGCAGCTCCTGCGTGTGGCGGCCCGTGAGGGATGTAACTACTTCACCTTCAACATTCCCAACACGCTCTGCAACCAGTGCGGGCATATCGACAAACGTTATTTGCAGGAATGCCCGCACTGCCACAGCCGCGATGTTGACTACTTGACGCGCGTCATCGGCTACCTGAAACGAGTGTCGAACTTTTCGCTCGACCGTCAGCGCGAAGCAGCCCGGCGTCACTATGCCCACGTGCTCCCGGCGGAAGCCACAGAGCCGGTCGAGGCGGAAGTATAAGTGGGGGAGGACAGAGAGATGGTGCGATACGCAAATCATGACATAGTCTTCCGCGAGTTTCCCGACGAGGTGGCGCTCGCCATCAACCTGTCGGGGTGTCCCAATGCCTGTCCGGGATGCCACAGCGCCTATTTGCAGACGGATGCAGGCGACGAACTGACTTCCGCCCGGCTCGACGCCCTTCTGGATGGCCTTGATGGGCTCATCACGTGCGTCGGCTTTATGGGTGGCGACGCCGACCCTTCGGGTGTGCGGAGCTTGGCCGTCCATGTCCGGCGTCGTTGGCCGAAGCTTCGGACAGGGTGGTATTCCGGGCGGGACGTGGTGCCGGCCGAGATGTTCGACGGCGTGTTCGACTACGTCAAGCTCGGTCCCTATGTCGCTGCCCTCGGTCCGCTCGACCGTCCGACGACCAACCAACGCTTTTACCGTGTCGGTCGCGACGGCCAGGTAGCTGACGAGACGGCGCGCTTCTGGCCGCACAGCCAGTGAAAGACGTCTCCGCATTGCCGGTCTGACAGTCTGTCAGGGTGCCCGGAGAAACGGTCGCAGCGACTGTCTCTCCGGGCGCCCTGTCTGTTTTTCCTGTCGTCCTGTCTGTTTTGGAGACCGTATGGGATGTGATTTCGTGCGCCCGGGCAGGAATACCTTGTAAAGCGTGACTGTAAACCGGCAGTGTGCGGAAAGCGTCTAAAAGTTAAATATATATTTTTTTTTGCAGATGAAATTAAACTTTACATTGCAGAAAACGCTATATTTGCAACGTTCAATAAAAAAGACACACTTATCATTATTCACTTATCAACCTTTTAGCTATGAGAAAAACTCTACTACTTAGCTTGTTCGCACTGTTCAGTGCAATGGTTGGTTGGGCGCAAGATTCCGGAAAGGACTTGGGGCTCAGACAACTCAAATCTACCGACATCACTGACGGTATGCAGTTGGCTTTCCAGAGCGTTTCCAGCACCAATCCCCTTAACTGGTTCCAAGGGGCAGTGGCTGCCGGCGATTTTGGCGAAAGCGTAATCTTGGTGGCCGAAGCTACCGGCGAAACTGCCGCAGACGGCAAGGCCCTCTATGTGTTGCGCCAGAAAACAGCCGAAGAAGGTGCGGCTTACTTGCAGATGCCGGCCGCTGCCTCAAGCGACGTGACGATGGGCGCCAGAGAGACTGCCGCACAAGTCACGTTCAACCCCTACACGGAACATGAGCACGATGATAACGCCAAGCTCGCCGGCGAGTTCAGCGAGGAATACTCGACGCGTGTGACGCTCCAATTCGATGCTTCGACGCAGACGTTCCTGAACTGCAACAGCGCTGGTTCGATCGTACACTGGGGAACGGGTTTTGGTTCTTGGTCGTACTGGAACATCTATGAGATACCGGCCGACTTCCGTTTCGTCACTGTGACGTACAACATCAAGTTCTTCGACGGTTCGACTGACGTGACCCTTGAAGATGCCGGCCTGTCCGACCTCATTCCTTCCGACGTCGTTGATGGCAACGGCACCGTTACGGCCGAGGTTATCCTGGGCGGAAATGTCGCTTTCCCGACATTCACCAACACCTCGTTCCGCCGCGCCTTGAAGACCGACGGCACTGTGTTCAGCGAGGAAGATACCTACACGCTCACAGAGGATCTCCTGACCGAAGGAGCCCTTACGCTGAATCTTGAATACTCTTCCGACCCGCGCATCCTCTTCGAATGCTCGGTCGATGCCTCCATGTTTGCCAACGATGACCCCTCGCTGTTCGTCTTTGACGAGACAGGAACGGCCGAGATGGAGAAAACCGTACGCGTCGCTACGGGCGAACCTATCGTAGCCCCGTCCATTTCGCACTTCACCTCCTTGACCGCTATCGATCAGGTAGCCACGCAGTCCACGACTATCCCGGTAAGCTATCGTCCCTGGCGCCGCATCTACGTTGACGGTATAACGCTGAACGCTGACGGAAGTCTGCCCGAGAAAGGTGAAGAGAATTATATCTTCTCAGGCGAGGAAATGTTTGTCGATATCGACTCGATCATCACGGCCCCCGACATGGGCGCGCTCTACACTTTCAATGTCGAGCAGACGAACCTTTCGGGCATGAACGAATCCGACGTGCCTCTCACAGTGACTGGCGACAATATATATGAGGGCGCTTTCTTTACGTTCTACTACGACATGAACGTGCCGTTCAAATCGACTGACGTCGCTGCCGACGGTACAGTGCCCGAAGACGCCACTTGGTACATCCTCCGCTTTCGCAACGACAAGGTGCTGACCGGTAATCTGACCGCAGAAGGTGCATGGGGTGTGGATGGCGTTCCTGTTCAGTTACTTGTCCTCGACGCGGGCGCCGTCATCGACGACTATGCCCTCTGGTGCATCCGTGACAATGGCGATGGCACGTACAGCCTCTTCAACAAGGCCAATCCGGGCATGGTACTGTCTGACGACGGAACGGTTCCGGCTTTCGTTATCGCCACTGGTGCTGAGGTCGGTGTCACGCTGACCAGCATTGGCGACGGTTACGGTTTTATCGCTACGCAAAGCAATGGCACGCAGGCTTACTTGAACGACAATGGCAACAACGGCATCCTTTATTATTGGAGTGCGGCTGACGAAGGTTCGAAAGTGACTTTCGAGGAGTACGATCCGGCAAGATACACATTCCTGCTCGGCCGTAGCGCGCTGAATGCCATCAACTGTATTAACGGTTATACCGAAGACCAGGTTGAAGAAATCCGCGGCATCATCGAAGAGGGCAACGTGGAGCTCGAGCAAGACGTGGAAGACATGGTTCTCGATCTGATAGAAACACCGGCCGAAGAACTCATCCAGCACAACCCGTCCAACGGTTATGCCATCATCTCTGCCAATGAAATCTACATCACGCGTGACAACGTGAAGTATGCTCTTTATCTCGAAGGTGACAGCATCTTGTCTTGGAAGGAATTCAACCAGCACGATCCGAACTTCTACTTCGAACTGGGCAACATGGAGACGCTGACCACCGAGGTGAGCGGCGAAGACTCTGTCGTATGCTCGATTAAGTCGATTACTTCTGGTAAGTATGTGGACGCTTCGGAGTGGGCCTTCCAGCAGCCGCTTGGTGCCAGCGAAGAGTACAACGCTGAGACGATGCGCTTCCACTTGGCTCCTGCCGTAGCTGAGTACAATCAAGAAAGCGGCGAAGAGACTGTAGCTGCCGTACCGGCCGGATTCTACATTGACCGTTGGTGGTACAGCGGTGGCAACACCGATGGCGCGAAAGTGAGATGCACGATGTGTATGCACGCCGGAACGGTTGATGCGTCCACCGAAGGCCATATCATCTCCTACAACACACATGGCCGGAGCTATGCCAATGTATTCCGCTTCTGGGACGGTGGTCCGATTGAGACCGTCGGCATCGGCAGCGTGACGAACGATGACAACGTGAACGATGGACAGAACGGCGCTATCTACGACCTGAGTGGCCGTCGCGTTGAGAAAGCAGTCAAAGGTATCTATATCCAGAACGGAAAGAAGGTTTACGTGAAGTGAGCCTTTGACGAAAACGTTTGACATTTATGTGCGACCCCCGGAACTTGGATTCCGGGGGTCGTTGTATATAGGTGGTAAGTCTTCGAGGATATGTGTGGGAGCGCTGTTTGCGACGTCTTTGTCGCAAGGGGCGCAGGAGGCCTTCACATCAGGCATACATCGCCGTTGGGGCAGGACTGTCCGATTCCGCCGTTGCTGTCGCCGTAGCAGGCGGAGGATAATTCCGATGCCGTCCGGCTTTTGTCTGAATTCGTTTGCATTAGCGGGACTTGCGTACGGTCTTGCGCAAGTTCCTTGGGGCGTTTGAGCGTAGCGGGGCAAGGCGGGCGTGGCTCTCCATTGGGCGTCAGCGGGCGCCGAGGTCGTCAAAGCTGGTTTGCAGAAAGGCTTTGGCGCGGTCGAGGCGCTGTGCGGACGGCTGAGGCTTGTCGGCCAAGGTCTGGCCGGAGTTGAGGTCGAATACGGTGAATCCCGACTCGTCGTAGAAAGCCATTCCGCTGCCCCAGACGCTGATTGCGCAAGGATAGCGGTAGGTCTGGCTCGTCACGTCACGGCTGAAACGGAACTGGCCGTGCGGCAGGCCCAGCTGCCCAAGCAAGGTGGCGGGCAGGTCACTTTGGTTGCAGATTTTGTCAATGCGCCGGGGTTCTTTGACGGCGCCGCCAAGCCAAAGCATGGGGATGTGGTTGCGCAGGGGATGGACTTCGGTGAGCGAGTCGGGGTAGAGGATGCCGTGGTCGGGCAGGCAGACGAGCAGCAGGTCGTGCCACTGCTGCGTATGACGCAGCCGCTCCACAAAACGTCCTAGACAGTCGTCGAGGTAGGCCATGGCGTTGGCTTTCTCGTCGGTCGGGATGCGGTTGTAGGGCACTTTCCACGGCTCGTGACTGGCTAACGTGAGAAAAGCCGTGTGCCAAGGCTTTCCGTCGCGGCGGGAGGTCACCATCTCGAAAAGGCGGTCGAAAGTGATGCGGTCCGTCACACCCCAGTCGTGCGTCCGGCGGACGTCGGCGGGGAAGTCCGTATCGCCATAGACGCGCTGGTAGCCTGTGGCAAGGAGGTAGCTGTTCATGTTGGTGAAGTTGACGTCGCCGCCGTAGAGGAAATCTGTCCGGTAGCCGGCCGTCGCGAGCGAAGAGGCGATGGAGGGTAACGTGCGCGACTTGTCGGGCAGTTTCATCACGCTGGTGGTAGTCAGGGCGGGGTATCCGCTCAGGGTGCTGACCACGCCGCGGTCCGTACGGAACGAGTTGGCGTAGCAGTTCGTGAAGAACACACCTTCTGTGAGGAGCCGCTCGAAGTTTGGAGCTATGTCCGGACGGCCGCCCAGGCTTTCGACGAACATACCTCCAAAGCCCTCCATGATGATGACCAGGACGTTGGGACGCCTTGTGCGGAGCAGAGTGTCGCAGGCTACGCTTGTGGTGTCGTACTGCATCGAGGCGAATGTCCGGGCGCGCTCATGTTCGGGGAAAAAGTCGCATTGTGAGGCGAAATCCTCCATCTTTCCTGCTGAATAGAAGAGGCTGAAAGCCGGATTGACCGCCGCATGGTTCAGAAACTGGTTGGAACTGTAATAGACCTTGCCCACGTTGGCTGTCGATTTGCCCACGCCGCCGCGAATGGCGAGGAAAAGCAAGCCGCCTGCAAGGAGAAAGACAATAGTGGCTGTGAGTTTCTTTATGAGCCGAAAGCCGGTTTCTCGGTGGGCAGTCTCCGTTTTTACTGTTGCAGTGACTGGATTTTCTGTCGCTGCGCTAGGATTTCCTGTCGGGGTGTTTGTTTTTTTTATCGCACCGAACGTTTTCAGGCCTGCTGCATGGCGCAGGAGCCAGAACGTCAGGCCTGCAAGTAGGATTACGGCTGAAAGGCTAGCCAGCAGGTAGCCTAAGCTGATGCTGGCTGTGATGTCGCCGGGTGAGTCGAGGTAGGTGAAGACCGTGGCGTCGAGCTTGAAGTTCCAAAAGGAGTAAAGGCACGTGTCGCCGATGAGGATGAAAGCCAGTAGGATAGAGACGACAGCCGCATAGGCCGTGAACATTTGCCGTGCCCAAGGGATGCGTATCCACAGGCTTATGGTGAGTGCCAGCCAGGGCAAGGCCGTCAGGTAGGCCGCCGTGGTGAGGTCGAGTGTCAGGCCGTGAGCCGGAACCGCCAACCAGTCGGTCCAGGTCAAGCCGTGGCCAGCACCGTTGTAGAGCATGAAAACGGGTTTCATTGCGACGAAAACGGCCACAAAGGCCAAGAAAATGCGGAACAGGATGAGCAGGCGTTGGCGCATGGCTGTCGGTGTGTGGATCAGAGTTGTTGCATGTCGTTGAGTCGGCGGTAGTATCCGTTCAGGGCGAGGAGTTCTTCGTGCGTGCCGCGTTCGACGATCTGTCCGTCGTGCAGAACGCAGATTTCGTCGGCGTTCTTGATCGTCGAGAGACGGTGGGCAATGGCTATGGTTGTTCGCGTTTTCATCAGCCGTTCGAGGGCTTCTTGAACGAGCCGCTCGCTCTCCGTGTCGAGGGCCGACGTAGCCTCGTCGAGAATGAGGATAGCTGGGTTCTTCAAGATGGCGCGGGCTATCGATATTCGCTGGCGCTGCCCGCCGGAGAGACGGCAGCCACGGTCGCCGACGTTGGTCTGGTAGCCCTCTTCCGAGGCCATGATGAAGTCGTGCGCATTGGCAATCTTGGCTGCTTCGATGACTTGTTCCATCGTGGCATTTTCCACGCCGAAGGTGATGTTGTTGTAGAACGTGTCGTTGAAGAGAATGGCTTCCTGGTTCACGTTTCCGATGAGTGCACGCAGGTCACGAATGGCCAGGTCTTTGATGTTGATGCCGTCGATAAGGATTTTGCCCCGGTCGATGTCGTGGTAGCGCGGTATGAGGTCGACAAGAGTGGATTTGCCGGAACCGCTCTGCCCCACAAGAGCGATGGTGCGGCCGCGTGGTACGGTGAGGCTGACGTGGCTGAGGACGTCATGCTGGCCGTTATAGCTGAATGATACGTCGCGCAGTTCGATGCTGTGGGCCAGCGTTTCGATGTGTTTGGGATGTTCTGGTTCCCGGATGGGATTCTCGGCCGTCAGGATTTTGTTGATGCGTTCCACCGACGCCAATCCTTTGGGGATCGAATAGGCAGCTTTTGAAAAATCTTTGAGCGGCTGGATGATGCTGTACAGGATGACCATGTAGAAGATGAACGTCGGGGCATCAATGCCCGACGCGTGGTTGAAGATGAGCGTGCCGCCATACCAAAGGACGAGCACGATGAGGCATGTTCCGAGGAATTCGCTCACCGGATGGGCTGACGACTGTCGGATGTTTACGCGGCTCGATGCCTGACGGAATTCGTTGGCGACGCGGTCGAAGCGCTGGTTCATCTTCCGTTCGGCAGTAAAGGCCTTGATGATGCGCATCCCGCCGAGCGTTTCCTCCAATTGCGAGAGCGTCTCGCTCCACTTGTTCTGTGCGTCAAGCGACTGGCGTTTCAACTTGCGGCCGATGCGGCCCATGATCCATCCCATAAGCGGCAGCACAATGATGGTGAACACGGTGAGCTGCCAGCTGGTGTAGAGGAGCACGCCGAAATAGCAGACGAGCAGGATCGGGTTTTTGATAATCATGTCGAGCGAACCCATGATGGAGTTCTCCACTTCGTTGACGTCGCCGCTCATGCGGGCGATGATGTCGCCCTTTCGCTCGGCCGAGAAGAAAGAAAGCGGGAGTGACGTGATCTTGTGGTAGATGGCCGTGCGGATATCACGCACAATACCGGTGCGGATAGGGACCATGATGCCTACGGAAGCAAAGTAACAGCTTGTTTTCAGCAGCGTGGCCAATACAAGGACAAGTCCGATGAGGAGCAGCGTGGTCGACGCTCCATAAACGGCGATTAGCTGTGTGGTATAATAGTAAAGGTTGTTGACGATGATGTCTTTCAGTCCTGGCGACGCTGCATCCCAAGGAATGAATTCGTAGCGCGTCGTGTCGAGGCCGAACAGCAGTTGCAGCATCGGGATGAGTGTGGCAAAGGAAAACACATTGAGAACTGCAGAGAGCAAATTGAATGTCAACGAACCGGCGAGGTAGCGCTTGTAAGGTCGCACATAGTGGAGCATGACGCGGAAAAACTCTTTCATGATCGGGGCGGTGTGAGTGGTGAATGAGATGTAACCGTAAATTCAGTAAGCGAGGATGGCATGACTGATTTTAGTCATGAAGAAATCGTAATCGTTCAGGACAACGCCTCGACCGAACCCGCCAAAGTTTTCGCTGGTCATTCTGAGTTCGGGATGGAAGCGGTAGAAATCGAAGTAGGCCTGTTTGGTAGTCAACTCAGGTGCTTCGTGGCTGTGGATGACGAAGATAAGCATTCTGTCCGGCGTGTGCATGAAGCAGGTCGGGTCGTCTTTTGAAAGCGTCACATACTTATCGATATTGTGTGAGGTCAACTGTTTCCAGCGTTTGAGCTGCCCGTTGTTTGTGTCGAAGTATGGCAAGCGGTCCAAAATGATAAGGATTTGAAAATAAGGTATGCCTGCACAGCGGACGTTGGCAGTCTCGCCCAGCATATTTTCAAAATAATTGACGGAGTTCTGTTTGTAATTCTGCATGACGAATTTTACGGCAATTCCCGCTATGGGTATTCCGTTGCGGAAGACGCTGACGTCGGCGGCTTTACTTTGATATCGTCCCGGCAGTTTCTCTTCGTGGTCCTTCTCGTAGCCTTGCGAGAAAATGGCGTAGTCCGGGCCTAATCTTTCGTGCAGGTCTTGTGCGATGAAACCGTGAAGAGGTTTCAGTTTCGCGTTGCTGCGCGAGCTGCCTTTCTCTAAGTAGACCCTAAAAGAGCATTCCACAGCATGAAGGAATGCTTGATTCTTTGGATTATCCATATCTCAGGTTGAGTTGGTAGTTAAGGTATTGTTCGAGAGTTTTGGAGGAGAACGTGTAGTATCTACCGCTTTTATAGTTTCGGAGGAGAGTGATGTAGTTGAGGAAATCGTCTTGTTCCAAGAGCGGGGCGGATTTGAGTTTCGCTTGCGCCGAGGACGTAAAGGCCGGAGTAAAGGCCGCGTCCGGCTGCCACAAAGTTGATTTTCAGGCTGGACGAATCGCGGATGAGCGTGTTGATGGCTACCTTTTCCCGGCAAACGTCGTGCAGGGCCTGCGTCCGGCCATAAAGATGCCATCCTTCTTTTTTCTTGTGGTGCTTCAGCAGTTCCTTACGGTGGGCTTTGAAGTATTGGGCCACTGCGGGCATAGCCTGTATGTCGCTCCAACTGAGAGGATCACCTTGTGGAGTGTATGGAAAGAGTCCCCTTGTCCAGACACCAGTTGAGGCCTTGAGTATGAGAATGGTAACTGGAGAATCGGGCACGTTTCCGATGAACACGCTGTCGGCCAACGTGGCAAAACCGTTCTTCACTCGTACGGCACGGGGGTAGTCCTCTTGTTGGATGTGACACAAGTAGTTAAGTTGTTCAGCCGTCCCGAAATAGAAGTTACCGTGAATGTGGAATTTGTCCGGCGTGAGGGTAGTGATGAACCGAGGCGCTTGATCCTGCTCGTCAAACCGGTAATAGGATACGGCATTGTCTCTGGTATTGTTCTCGAAGTAGGAGATGAGCGTGTAGGTCGTGACACCTTCGAAGGCTTGCCTATGGCCGAGGTCTATTACCTTTTTAAGCTTCCCTGACTGTGCGAGAAATGCGCGTAGGGCGCCTCCCGCCTTGCTCGTCAGCCACGAGCTAGGGGTGATAACGGCCATGCGTCCGTTTTCCCGCATCATTCGGAAACTGATTTCGTAGAATACGAGATACAGGTCGGTCATGCCTTTGTCTGCAAAGGCATATTGTTTGACATCGGTGTAGTTATCTTGCAGATTATGTACCCGCACGTAAGGCGGGTTACCTACGACAAAGTCCATCCGTCTGTCGAAAGTGGAAACATGTAGGGCGTTGGCGTGGACCACATCCCATGCGACGTGTTCCACACCGTACGACCGGGCTGTGGCGTCGAGTTTTTCCATGCAGCGGGCGTAGGTTTGTGCGTCAATTTCGACACCATGGATATATGTGGCTAACTCCTGTCTTAGTTGGGCTTTGTTTGAAGAGAGCGCCAAAAACTGCCTGCAATAGCGGTGGACGGCTTCAAGAAGAAAGGCGCCTTCGCCGCAACTGTTGTCGACGATGTGTTTACGCAGCACACTGTCTCCTGCATATCCCGCAAAGTCAAGAATGAGCCTGACAAACGGCGTGGGCGTGAACACTTGGCCTACGTTTTTCTTGCGATATGTGGCGTTTGTCTTCATGTTGTCATCTGTCCGTGTCTTTGTTACAAGGGGATGAGCTATGATAGTGGCATTATTTCCTCCCGAAGTCGGCAGGGATTTCCCCCCAACGTTCGGTTTCCCACTTGACGAGGGGTGTTTCCCACGTGTTATTTTTCAGCCATTGTTCTGCGCGTTCGATGAGGACGAAAAGGGTTTCGGTGCGGGCGGTGCGGGCAAGTGTGGTCTTGCATTTCTTCTTGCGTACCCACAAGAGGGCGTTGCGGCTGTCTGAATAGATTGTCATATCAGTCAGACCTTGTTGCTTGATGAGTGCCAAACCATGCACGATGGCGAGGAACTCCCCTATGTTGTTCGTGCCATGCACCGGGCCGTAGCGAAACACCTCCTGGCCCGTCGTGAGGCAGACGCCGCGATATTCCATCGGTCCGGGGTTTCCGCTGCACGCCGCGTCCACCGCCAAGGCCCGCGCCTTGACTTCGGCGGGCAGCGGGAGCACCGTGTCGTGCCGGTCGGCGGGCGGGTTGGGCGGCAGGGTAGTTGTAGTTTGTCGGCGCGAGCCATCAGCCGCCCGCTTTTTGTAAATCGGAGGAGTGGCCTCGAAAGCGGCTTGTGCTTCTTCCTGTGTGGTGTAGGACTTATATTGTGCGCCCCGAATGCCGTGTACTTGTTTCCGGCACTCGTCCCAAGAGGTGTAAATGCCCGGCCGGAGACCACTCCATACGACGTAGAATTTTTGTTTTTTTTCCACGGTTTACATGCGTTCCGGCATTTCGATGCCGAGCAGCCCCATGCCCAAACGGATCACTTTGGCGACATTTTCTGAAAGCACGAGGCGGAACAGCTGCTTTTGCTTGTCCTCTTCGCGCAGGATGCTGAAATCGTGGTAGAACTGGTTGTATTCCTTCACGAGGTCATAGCAATAGTTGGCGATGGCGCTGGGCGAGTAGTCCGTACCGGCTTGACGCACGATCGTCGGGAAATCAGCGATATGCTGCACGATTTCTTCCTCTTTCGTGTTCAGTGCGGTGCCGGCAGGCAGTGTGCCGGGGATGTCGATTCCGGTTTCTTGTGCCTTGCGCAGCACCGAGCGGATGCGGGCATAGGTGTATTGGATGAAGGGACCCGTGTTGCCGTTGAAATCGATGCTTTCGGCGGGGTTGAAGAGCATGTTCTTGCGGGCATCCACTTTGAGCAGAAAGTATTTGAGGGCGCCCATCCCTACGATGCGGGCCACCTCGTTTTTCTCGGCCTCGTCCATGTCGTCGAATTTGCCGAGTTCGTCGATTGTCTGGCGGGCTTGGCGAATCATTTCGGCGATGAGGTCGTCGGCGTCCACGACTGTTCCCTCGCGGCTTTTCATCTTACCGTTGGGCAGTTCCACCATGCCATAGGAAAAGTGAACCAGACTCTTTCCCCACTCAAAGCCGAGTTCGTCGAGCAGGATGGAGAGTACTTGGAAGTGGTAGTTCTGTTCGTTGCCGACGACATAAATCATCTTGTCAATGGGGTAGTCCTGAAAGCGCAGTTTGGCCGTACCGATGTCCTGAGTCATGTAGACGCTCGTGCCGTCGGCGCGCAATAGGAGTTTTTCGTCGAGTCCTTTGTCCGTCAGGTCTGCCCATACAGAGCCGTCGTCGCGACGGTAGAAAATGCCTTTCTTCAAGCCTTCGAGCACCTTTTCTTTCCCTTCGAGGTAAGTGTCGCTTTCGTAGTATATCTTGTCGAAATTCACGCCGAGGGCTTTATATGTCTCGTCGAAACCGGCGTAAACCCAATTGTTCATCTTCTTCCACAAGGCACGGACTTCGGGGTCATTCTGTTCCCATTTGACGAGCATGGCCCGGGCTTCTTTCATCAGGGGAGCCTCTTTCTCTGCTTTGTCCTTGGCCTCGTCAGGAGTCATACCTTCGCTTTCATATTGCCCGCAGAGTTCGGCCACCTGTTCGCGGTAGTGCTTGTCAAAGGCGACGTAATAGTCGCCGATGAGGTGGTCGCCCTTTTTCCCTGACGTTTCGGGCGTTTCGCCGTGGCCGTATTTCAGCCACGCCAGCATCGACTTGCAGATGTGGATGCCGCGGTCATTGACGATGTTGGTTTTCACTACGCGGTTGCCGTTGGCTTCGATGATGTTGGCCAAAGCGAAGCCAAGCAGGTTGTTGCGCACATGACCGAGGTGCAGGGGCTTGTTTGTGTTGGGCGAGGAGTACTCAATCATCACCAGCGGTGATTGCTCTGTTGGTGTGGTGAGGCCGAAGCGGGCGTCGGCGTGGATGTCGTTGAGGAGGTATATCCAACTGTCAGGCGAGATAGTGAGATTCAGGAATCCCTTCACCACGTTGAATTTCTCCACAGCTTCACAGTTTGCTGCGAGCCATTCGCCGATTTCCTGAGCGGTCTCTTCTGGCTTTTTGCGGGATATGCGTAGAAGTGGAAAGACGACGAGTGTCAGGTGGCCTTCGAACTCTTTCTTTGTTTTCTGTATTTGCAACTGCTCTTGCGGTATGTCCTGATTGTACAAAACTTTGACGGCTGTGGCTGTCGCTGTGGTGAGAATTTCTTCTATTTTCATGTTTATTATCGTTTCTGTCTGTGAGTGGATTTGCATAACAACGGGCAAAGGTACATATTTTTTGCATAATTCTGAGGGCAATGTGCGGAACACTTCCTCACCGTCGTGGATTGTAAATGCAGAGAGTATCAGGAGTAAACTTTATATATATAAAATGTGTATATGGCTTTTTCATGTATGTGGATTGTCTGTTATATAAATTGTCGTGGTGTCAGGGACTGGAATCTTGGGATGAGGCTCGTTGCAAACGGTTCTTGTACTTGGTTGTTGCAAAGCATGTTGATTCATGTGCAGTAGCCGTTTTTTCTGTCGCAGTGAGAAGGCTGGCTGTCACAGCAGATGGATTTTCTGTTAGCCTGTTTGTATCGCTCCCTCTTTTTGGGAAATATCCGGTGATTTTTTTCGTTTCATATAATTACCTGTTTTATAATATATTACGTCTGTCCATGCGGCTCGTGATTCTTTTTCTTTTGAAAAAAGTGTGTTTAGGATTTGGCAGTTATTGTAAAAGTCAG
>ERZ827496.847-NODE-847-length-39955-cov-5.358697_pt1 | contig 39955 bp, 38 predicted proteins | sample MGYA00519769_ERZ827496 | MGnify/ENA primary metagenome ERZ827496 (study PRJEB31778, sample SAMEA3449327) | human gut metagenome | biome: human gut; feature: human-associated habitat; material: faeces | place: United Kingdom | collected 2010/2012 ...
AACCGCCGACCCCCTCCTTGTAAGGGAGGTGCTCTCCCAGCTGAGCTAATCACCCAATCGGAAATCTGTCGTTTACTGCGATACATCAATAAATTCAGGCTCACTGGTCACTCTAAAAGAGTGGTGGGTGATGACGGGATCGAACCGCCGACCCCCTCCTTGTAAGGGAGGTGCTCTCCCAGCTGAGCTAATCACCCCCGCTGTGTGGAGTCGCATTATAGGGAGCGCCCGAAAATGGTCAACGCTTTTTTCAAGAAAAAATGCTGTTCGTTGGAAAAATAGTCAAGATGTCTTATACATAGGCAGCAATGATAGCTTTTTAAGCACATTCTGCAATATGCCCCCGATCTATAGACGTTACGGCGTTGAGGAATTGGGGCGTAATGGTAGAATGCTGGCTACTTATTAGTAATAGAAAGCAGGCAACATTTTTATTCCCGTCATTCTTCCCGTTGCACGTGCGCTGGCAGTGTTTGTCTTCTTGGTCACATCGTTATCTATGTGGCTATAGGCTCACAAATCTGTCGGCAGCCTGAAACTCGAATTATTTAGGGTATATAATGTCGGTCATTGCGTAATAAAGGCCACGTTTCACATGAAAATCAAAACCCGTTTTGCACCTAGCCCAACTGGCTACCTGCACGTAGGTGGTGCGCGTACCGCACTTTATTCTTGGTTGTTCGCCCGCCATGCCGGCGGTGAATTTGTTCTTCGTATCGAAGATACCGATCTTGAGCGCTCAACTCAGGAAGCGATCGACGCCATCATGGATGGTATGAACTGGCTGAATCTCGATTGGGACGAGGGTCCGTACTACCAGACCAAACGTTTTGATCGCTATAACCATGTGATCGATCAGATGTTAGAGCAGGGCACTGCGTATAAATGTTACTGCTCTAAAGAACGTCTCGAAGAGCTGCGTGAAACACAGATGGCTAACGGTGAGAAGCCTCGTTACGATGGTCGCTGCCGCCATAGCCATGAACATCATGCTGATGACGAGCCTCACGTAGTGCGTTTCTTGAACCCGCAGGAAGGTTCGGTGATCTTTGATGATAAAATTCGTGGCCCTATCGAATTTAGTAATCAGGAGCTGGATGATCTGATTATCCGCCGTACCGATGGCTCTCCAACCTATAACTTCTGTGTGGTTATTGATGATTGGGATATGGAAATTACCCATGTTATTCGTGGTGAAGACCATATCAACAATACGCCACGCCAGATTAATATCTTGAAAGCGCTGGGAGCACCGGTTCCTGAATATGCTCACGTTTCCATGATCTTGGGTGATGACGGCAAGAAACTGTCTAAGCGTCACGGTGCGGTTGGTGTGATGCAATATCGTGATGATGGCTATCTGCCGGAAGCTCTACTGAACTATCTGGTTCGTTTAGGGTGGTCTCATGGCGATCAGGAAATTTTCAGCATTGATGAAATGAAAGAGTTCTTCACGCTTGATGACATCAGCAAGTCTGCAAGTGCGTTTAACACTGAGAAGTTACAGTGGCTGAACCATCATTACATCAACACCATGCCTCCAGAATATGTTGCTATCCATCTGGCATGGCACATCCATGAGGCGGGTTATGAAACGCGTAATGGTCCACAGCTGGTAGAAATCGTTAAGTTGCTGGCGGAGCGTTGTAAAACTCTGAAAGAGATGGCCGCTCAGGCGCGCTACTTCTATGAGGATTTCACCGAGTTTGATGCTGATGCAGCGAAAAAACATCTTCGCCCTGTGGCACGTCAGCCATTGGAGTTAGTGCGAGCTAAACTGGCTGCCATTACCGATTGGACTGCTGAAAATATTCATCACGCGATCCAAGGCACTGCGGATGAGCTTGAAGTAGGGATGGGCAAAGTCGGCATGCCACTGCGTGTTGCGGTTACAGGCGCAGGTCAGTCACCAGGTGTGGATGTTACCGTGCATGCGATTGGTCAACAGCGCTCACTTAAGCGTATTGATATGGCTTTGGCCTTTATTGCTGAGCGAGAAGCACAGCAATAAATAAAAGAGTCGCATCAGTAAAACAAAAACCGGCTAAGGCCGGTTTTTTTGCACGTGAAACTTACGATTATGGTTGTTCAGCTTACGTATGATGGAGATTAATGAACACCCTAGTTTTTCATCAGCAGGGTATGGCTAGTTTTAGCGTTGGTGTGTAGGCAACAAAGCAACGCATCGATTCCCTCACGCATGACAAAAGTCGTTAGAAGCTGGCGCTCTTCTTGGCTCATTTGGTTAAAAATAGTGAGCCACGCTTTGTCTGGAGTGGAAGAGCCTGAGCCTAAATTGACGAGATCTTTTTTAGTGAACCATTCCTTCTTCATTTTGCAATCCTTGCGTCTTAGTACGATACGATTAAGAGACAGGTTCGATATTTTCTTCATCAGGCGTAGTAACGGCTTGAGGGCGTGCACCTAAGCGCTCGAAGAGAGCATTGATACCTTGGCGCATAATAAAACGCGTTAGCAGTTCACGTTCTTCTTCAGTCAATTGGTAATATATCGCGCTCCATGCTTTTTCTGCCTTGGGCATATCTGCTAAATAAAACGATGACTCCTCATTTGCGAGCAGGGCAGAAACAACTTCATCTGGGAAACTACTGATATGGTACTCAAGTGCTTTGCCTTGAACACCACTTCGCTTTTGTTTACGCCATCCTTCGGATTTCGCACGCTGATTTATTGCCTGAGGCGTGGTCGGGAAACCGGCGATTCCAACCAATTCTTTTGCTGCATACCATTCCTTATTCATCATCCTTCCTTGCTAAAAGTCACAGCGTTTCTATTACTCGAAATAGTTACACATCTAGCTAATAGAATACAGTGAGTAGAACCATAAAACAGCGTTAGCTTTCCTAAAGATTGAATTTGCTCTGGCTACTGATTTGTCGATAAATAACGTTGAGTTGGCGTCTTTTTCAGCGTTTAAATCAGGAAGAACATTTAGCCGTTGACAGCTTTTGTGAGGTTTCATATCATGCGCCCCGTTAACGCGATTAAGCGTCAGCGTTGGGGCTATAGCTCAGCTGGGAGAGCGCTTGCATGGCATGCAAGAGGTCAGCGGTTCGATCCCGCTTAGCTCCACCAAAATTAAGAAAGCCGACAGAAATGTCGGCTTTTTGCTTTTCTAGATCCCGCGTTCAACTCCACGCTCAATCCCGCACAAAAGTTCTATTTCGTCTTTTTCAACCATGGCTCACGCTAGCGAGTGGGACGCCCCCATAAAAGGCGCTGTAATCGATACTAGGGAATTTTCTGAAAAAAGGTGTGTGGTTGGATAGGGGGCAATAAAAAAGGCGCCTAAGCGCCTTTTAACCAATCAGAATGCGCCTGTGAATTACAGGAACAGACCTGCAATCGATGCAGACAGAATACTTACCAGCGTAGAACCGTAAACCAGCTTCAGGCCGAAACGTGCAACGACGTTACCCTGATGTTCGTTCAGGCCTTTGATTGCACCTGCGACGATACCGATGGACGAGAAGTTAGCGAAAGAAACCAAGAACACGGACAGAATGCCCAGTGAGCGAGGAGACAGATCGGTAGCAATCTTCTGCAGATCAATCATGGCAACGAATTCATTGGAAACCAGCTTGGTTGCCATGATGCTACCCACGTTCAGCGCTTCGTGGCTTGGTACACCCATCACCCATGCAAATGGATAGAAGACATAACCTAGCAGTCGTTGGAAGGTCATTCCTTCGATATGGAAGAATGTGAAGATCCACTCGGTCAAGCCGTTCAGCGCTGCAATCAGGGCGATAAAGCCAATCAGCATAGCAGAAACGATAATCGCGACTTTGAAACCAGCCAGAATATATTCACCCAGCATTTCAAAGAAGCTTTGACCTTCGTGGGTGTTTTTCAGCTGAATATCGGCTTCACCATCCACAGAATATGGGTTAATCAGGGACAGTACGATAAAGGTACTGAACATGTTTAACACCAGCGCTGCCACCACAAATTTGGCATCCAGCATGGTCATATACGCACCTACAATGGACATCGAAACGGTAGACATCGCCGTTGCTGCCATGGTGTACATACGTTTTTCTGACATTTTACCCAGAACATCTTTGTACGCGATGAAGTTTTCAGACTGACCCAGAATCAGTGAGCTCACGGCGTTGAAAGATTCCAGCTTACCCATGCCGTTGATTTTAGACAGCACGGTACCAATTGCACGGATGATAATTGGCAATATGCGGATGTGCTGAAGAATACCAATCAGGGCAGAGATAAAGACGATTGGGCACAGTACGTTTAGGAAGAAGAAGGCCAGTCCTTTGTCACTCATGTTACCGAAGACGAAGTTGGTACCTTCTGCCGCATACTTGAGCAGAGTTTCGAAGAAACCTGAGAAGCCTTTCACGAAGCCCAAACCGATGTTGGAGTTCAAGAAGAAATAGGCCAGCAGGATCTCTACGACTAACAGCTGAACAATGAAGCGCACACGAATGCTTTTGCGATCGCGGCTAACGAGCAGGGCAAGTACCGCTACCACCGCAAGGGCTAAAACAAAATGCAAAATAGGGGACATACAGTGCTCCAAATTATGAGGCAGGCTAAATTTCGCAGCACATTCTATGTAACGGCACAGGTAAAAACGAGACTTAGGTTGCAAATATTGAAATTGTTATAACGTAAATCAAGAAAAAAGTTAGAAAAGTAACAAAACAGCCCCAATAGCGATGTTAGTGAAAGTTTGATAAAATGTGATATTATTATTAAACACCATATTCTGCCGTTTGGGAATGAAGGTGGAAAGTATGTAAAGCAGAAAGCGCCTTGCCAGACTCCACAAGCCAACGACCTATCAAAGAGATAGGGAATATCGCTTAAGTTGATATTGATAATCATTCTCATTTTGAGGATAATGGAGTCAAGAACAAAGTTTAAGTCACAAATTGCTGACGTGACTATAGGTGTTAAGGTGGCTGATATGCTTGATTCACGCGTTGTGGAAACAACTCCTCCAGCGTCTCGAAAGATAAAACTTTCGCTGATGGGGCCTGCTTTTATCGCCGCCATTGGCTACATCGATCCTGGTAATTTTGCCACTAACATTCAGGCTGGCGCTTCTTACGGCTACAAACTGCTATGGGTGGTTGTCTGGGCCAACTTCATGGCCATGCTGATCCAACTTCTTTCTGCTAAGCTCGGGATTGCTACGGGCAAAAACCTTGCAGAACATATTCGCGATCGCTTTCCTCGACCTGCGGTGTGGGCCTACTGGGTTCAGGCTGAAATTATTGCGATGGCTACTGATTTAGCTGAGTTCATTGGCGCAGCGATTGGTTTCAAACTGCTGTTGGGATGTACTTTACTGGAAGGCGCGGTATTAACCGGTATTGCTACATTTTTGATTCTCACCTTACAGCGCCGTGGGCAGAAGCCTCTTGAGCTGGTAATTGGTGGTTTACTCTTATTTGTTGCAGCGGCTTATATTGTGGAACTCGTATTTTCTCAGCCAAGTATTGCGCAATTAGCTCATGGGATGCTCGTTCCTGATTTACCCACTCATGAAGCCGTATTTTTGGCCGCAGGTGTATTGGGTGCAACCATTATGCCGCATGTTATCTATTTGCATTCTTCGCTGACTCAGACTTCGTCATCGAAAGGGACTAAGGCAGAGCGCTACTCTTCCACTAAGCTTGATGTCGCAATTGCCATGACAATTGCAGGTTTTGTGAACCTTGCGATGATGGCGACAGCGGCTGCAGCATTTCACTTCTCTGGTCATAGTGGGATTGCAGAGCTTGATCAGGCCTATTTGACGCTGAAACCTTTGCTTGGTCATGCAGCCGCAACTATCTTTGGCCTGAGTCTCGTGGCCGCAGGTCTTTCCTCTACCGTGGTCGGCACATTGGCTGGTCAGGTTGTGATGCAAGGTTTTGTCCGCTTCTATATCCCTTTGTGGGTGCGCCGCGTAGTGACCATGTTACCGTCGTTTATCGTCATTATGGCGGGTCTCGATGCAACGCGGATCCTGTTGCTCAGTCAGGTATTATTGAGTTTCGGTATCGCTTTGGCTTTAGTACCTTTGCTTCGATTTACCGGTAATAAAGAACTCATGGGTGAAATGGTTAACGGTCGCTATGTACAGAATGCGGGCAGAGTGATTGTGGTTATCGTCGTCGGGTTAAACTTTTATCTGCTGGCAAGTATGCTGTTTTAGTATTGAGAAGATTTAAAGAAAATAATGGGCTCCTTTTAGGAGCCCATTATTTGTTAAGTACTTAATGGTGGCCATGGCCTTTGCCATGATCGTCATGATGATCATGGTCTCTATTTTTGTCATGGCCATTTTTATAGTGACCATAGTGATTGCCATTGTCGTGGCGGTAATGTTTGTTTTTGTAGCGATAGTATTTTCCGCCGCGCGAATAATAGTTCTTATGCCACCATCCCTGATCTCGCCAGCGTCCGCCATCCCAATAATATCCGCGAGGGCTACGATCGCCAATCCAGCGCCCCTGATGGCTACGCCACCAGCTCTGATCGCGCCAGTCGTAGCCATCCCAATAGTTCCCTCGTTGATCGCGGTCACCTAAATGCAATGTAACGCCTGGAAGTAAATCGATATCTGCCGATGTTGCCTGTGCAACACCCAGAGGCAACAGGCTACAGAAGGCCAGTGCGATGGCCGCAATGCGCTGGTACATATTTTTCTCCTTATGCGGAAGGACGCTAATCGCTATTGTCATCAATGGCTGATACATAACGCTGCCATTCCTTTTTGTTAGCTGATATTAGCATTCTGAATGTGATGATAATGTGGAGAAATAGGGTAATCTTCTGGTGAAGACTGTGTTTGAGATTATTCTGTCTGCCTAGCCAATTAAAGGAGCTGTATGCATGAGCAAAAGTGAAAAGCAGAAGATGATTGATGGAGAAAACTATTACTCGTCAGATAGTGAATTAGTCGCAGATAGAACGCGGGCTATTGATCTATGTTATCGCTTTAATCATACCCTTCCATCTCAGCGGGAAGCCCGCCAAGCGTTGATTCACGAATTGCTACCCCATGCAGATAAGCAGGCGGAAATCACGGGGCCTTTCTTTTGCGACTATGGCTACAACATCAACATCGGTCAGCGTTTTTACGCCAATATGGATCTGACGATTCTGGACATTGCGCCCGTCACTATTGGTGATGACGTGATGTTTGCACCGCATGTACAGCTCTATACCGCCGCTCATCCTACAAATCCTGAACAGCGTATTTCCGGTATCGAGTTTGGCAAACCGATAACCATTGGCAACAACGTGTGGATCGGCGGCGGAGTGATCGTCTGTCCGGGAGTCACTATTGGTGATGGCTCAGTGATTGGAGCGGGAAGCGTGGTGACCAAAGATATCCCGCCGCGCGTGGTGGCAGCGGGAAATCCATGTCGTGTACTGCGTTCGGTAGATGAAGACTAGCTGGCCAAAATACGTTCAATGGCGCTGATCTCTTCGGCGCTAAAATGACGGTTTTCTAGCATACCAACGGCATCTTCAATTTGGCTGGTGCGGCTTGCACCAATAAGCACTGAGGTGATGCGGTCGCCGCGCAGAACCCACGCAAGCGCCATTTGCGAAAGTTTTTGCCCACGAGCCAGCGCCATATCATTTAATTTTTTAATCTGACCAAGCTTCTGTTCAGTAATGGCTTCCGGTTTTAAGAACTTGCTGTGTGCCGCACGCGAATCCGGTGGAATACCGTGTAGGTAGCGATCGGTAAGCAAACCGCCGGCTAATGGGGAAAAGGCAATCGATCCAACGCCCTCATCCTGTAATACGCCCAGCAAACCGCCTTCAACCCAACGTTCAAACATTGAATACTTCGGTTGATGAATTAGACAAGGTGTTCCGAGATCGCGCAGGATCTTAATGGCTTGGCGAGCCGTTTCGGCCGGATAGTTTGATAGTCCAACATACAGCGCTTTGCCTTGACGCACTATCAAGTCGAGAGCGCCCATGGTCTCTTCCAGTGGCGTATTCGGGTCTGGTCGATGGTGGTAGAAAATATCGACATAGTCCAATCCCATTCTTTTCAGGCTTTGGTTTAGGCTGGCGATCAGATACTTTTTACTGCCCCAGTCACCGTAGGGCCCCTCCCACATGGTGTAACCCGCTTTGCTGGATATCACCATTTCGTCTCGATATGGCATGAGATCCTGCTGCAGAATGCGGCCAAAATTGGTCTCCGCAGAGCCGGGAGGTGGGCCATAGTTGTTAGCCAAATCAAAATGAGTAATGCCTAAATCGAAGGCACACAGCAACATATCGCGGCTGTTATCAAACAGCGTGGTATCACCAAAGTTATGCCAAAGCCCGAGCGAAATAGCCGGTAGCTGTAAACCGCTGTGCCCGCAACGTCGATATTCCATAGATTGATAGCGCTTAGGACTTGCAAGATAACTCATTGATCTTCCTTACACGAAAACATGAAAAAAGCTCACTAGAGCGTGAATTCTCATCGCTGATAATGCACCAAATGCGTGTTCACTGCGTAAATCTAGCTTTCCATCATGCTCCCCAGTGGGTTTTTACGCCACTAAAAAGCGCCCCCTATACTTCTAATCGTCAATTGAATTTTCGTTTCTGCAACGCGTGTTGCACTGAAATCGCTAATTGGGAGCATCGTAATGAGCAAGACTTTAAACCGCAATATTTACAGCGTGTCCGATTATCTCCTTGATCGACTTTCACAGGCGGGTATCCAACACGTATTTGGTGTTCCCGGAGATTACAACCTCAGGTTTTTAGACTTTGTCACCGCTCATCCGCAGTTGGAGTGGGTCGGTTGCGCTAACGAACTTAACGCTGCCTATGCGGCTGATGGTTATGCACGTTGCGCTCCGGCAGCGGCTTTGGTAACGACGTTTGGCGTAGGGGAGTTGAGTGCGATAAACGGCACCGCCGGTAGTTATGCCGAGTATTTACCGGTGATACATATTGTAGGAGCTCCCAACCGCCGTTCTCAGCAAAAAGGGGAGTTGCTACACCATACTTTAGGCGATGGCGACTATGGTCATTTCTATCGTATGGCGGCGGAAGTGACCTGCTCTCAGGCCGTGTTAACCCCTGAGAATGCCGCGCTAGAAATCGATCGTGTGCTCAGCGATGTGCTGTATCACCGCCGCCCAGGTTACATCTTACTGCCAAGCGATGTCTGCGATGAGCCAATCCGTACTGAGCTTTATCCGTTTGCCGCTAGACAGGATGAGGTGACGGGGCTGAGTGAGTTTATTCAGGCTGCGCGTGATCTACTAAAACCGGCTCGCAAAGTGGCTTTGTTAGCGGATTTTCTCGCCGATCGATTTGGGCAAAAACAACGGGTTCAACAACTTTCTGACCTACAGGGTGTGGCCAGTGCGACGCTGCTGATGGGGAAAGGTGTGCTGGATGAAAGCCGGCCTAATTTTATTGGCACCTATGCCGGTGGTGCGAGTCAACCCAAGGTCAAGGCTGCAATAGAAAACGCCGATGTGCTCATTAGCATTGGTGTGCGTTTGACCGACAGTGTTACGGCTGGTTTTACTCATCAAATCGCGGCCGATAAAACGATCGACCTGCAGCCGTTTTCGGCCAGCGTTGCAGGGCAGGTTTTCAGCCAGTTACCGATGGGTGATGCGTTGGCAGCACTGACGGAACTGGCAAAGGAGTTAAGTGTTGAATGGCAGGCACCGGAATCCTTGCGCGACTGTTTACCGGAAAGCCATGGAAACAAACTCGATCAGCCTGCGTTTTGGCAGCAGATGCAACGCTTTTTACGTCCAGATGACATTGTGGTTGCCGAGCAGGGGACGGCCAGTTTTGGCTCAGCCACGTTGCGATTGCCTAAAGGGGGGACTTTTATTGTTCAGCCGTTATGGGGATCTATCGGTTATACCCTACCAGCAATATTGGGCGCTCAGCTGGCGCAGCCTCACCGACGTGTAGTACTGATAATCGGCGATGGCTCGGCGCAGCTGACGATCCAAGAACTGGGTACTCTGCTACGCCACGGCCTGAAACCGGTTATTATTTTGCTGAATAATGACGGTTATACCGTGGAACGTGCAATTCACGGACCTGAAGAGAGCTACAACGATATTGCTGCGTGGAATTGGACTAAAATTCCGTCTGCGCTATCGGTGAATGGCGATTTTTCCACCTATAAGGCGGACAGCGTTCCGGCTTTGGAAAAGGTGCTCAGCGAAGTTAACGTTCCCAAGGCGCTAACGCTCATCGAAGTGATGTTGCCTAAGATGGATGTGCCAGAATATCTCGCTAAGCTGAGTAAAGCCATTGCTGAGCGTAATGCAGCCCATGAGTAATATATTCGAGTGATGGCTACGCTGGCATCCCCAACAAATAGTCTTTGATCCAACTCCCTGCTGGCCCCGGTGGGGAGCTTTTTGACCATACAACATCCACCGAGGTGGATTTCGGCCAGCCGGGAACCGATAGTGGCACGAGCTCATTGCGGTGACAAAACTCGTCGACGAGCGCACAAGGAAGAACGCTCCAGCCAAGTCCCTGCACCGCCATACTCAGCAGCAGTAAATAGTTCGGCGCAGACCAAATCACGCCATGCATACGCGCCTGATCGCGTTCCAGATAAGTACTTAAACGTAGCTCTCTGACGGCATTCAATTCTTCGGGGCGAATACGTTCTCGCTGAGCAAGTGGGTGCGTCGGTGCTGCGTAAATGGCCATCTCTGTTTGTTTGCTTAACCGTGCGGCGCTAATGTCGGGCGGATAACTTTTCCTCGCTTCAATAAGCCCGATGTGGGCGCGATTTTTTTGTAGTAGATCGATAACGTCCTCTTCTTCACCTATCAGGCATTCAAATTCCGTATCGGGATAGCGGTGATCGAATTCATGCAGGAGTGCTTCGAGCGCGCTGGGATGAAAAGTATCAGAAAGGACGAATGTGAGCCGCGGTTCAATCTGATCCATTAACCGCACGGCAAGCTGATCCAAACGTTCGCTGGCGGCCAGGATCTCTTGCACATGGATCAATACCCGCTGTCCTTGTTCCGTCAGCACCGGTTGGCGCGCTGAACGATCAAATAGGATGACACCTAAATCATCTTCCAGATTCGCAATTGCCGTACTGATCGTGGACTGGCTTTTATGTAGTCGGCGAGCGGCGGCCGAGAAGGAACCAGCAGAAACAGTTTCAACAAAGGCATTCAGTGCTTCGGGAGAATATCTCATAAAGTATCTATTTTATCGATGGTATCTAATTTCAATATAACGCTTTAGTTGATGATAATCACGATCTCTGACATCTCTCAGAGTGTTTATTTGAGGTTCTTGTGATTATGCAACGTAAAACTTTGATGGAACGTGTATTCCATGCCGTCACTTTCGAGGCTATTGCCACGCTTATTTGTGCCCCAGTGGGTGCTTATCTTATGCAGCGCTCAGTGTGGGAGATGGGCGGTTTAACCATTATTTTGGCTACCGCCGCGATGATTTGGAACATCATTTATAACGCGATTTTTGATCGACTGTGGCCAGTGAGCCGCGTCGTGCGTAATGTCAAAGTTCGTATTTTCCACGCGCTAGGCTTTGAGTGCGGATTTATCGTTATTGGCGTCAATATCGCGGCCTTTGTATTGGGGATTTCGATGCTACAGGCTTTCCTGCTGGAGTTAGGGATTATCCTGTTCTTCCTGCCGTATACGATGCTGTATAACTGGGTTTATGACATCCTGCGTGAGCGTATCGTTGAGCGTCGCTCTGCTCGCAAGATGGCGTCAACACTCCGCTAATGCTGTACTCGTTCCGCAAGCCTGCGTTATGTTAATCCAAGAAGCTATATGGGATTAGCGAGAGGCTGAAACATGAAAACATTGGGTTTGCTGGGCGGAATGAGCTGGGAATCAACGGTTCCTTACTACCGGATTATCAATGAAACGGTCAAAAACCAGCTGGGGGGATTACATTCCGCTCGGCTGGTTTTATATAGCGTTGATTTTGCTGAAGTAGAACATTTGCAAATGCGTGGTGAGTGGGCGCAGGCGGGAGAGCTGTTGGCTGATGCTGCGCAGCGTCTACAGGCCGCCGGCGCCGAAGGAATCGTGGTGTGTACCAACACGATGCATAAAGTGGCCGAACAGATTGAATCTCGCTGCGGATTACCTCTGCTGCATATTGCTGATGCGACGGCGGCACGCATTAAGGCGCAAGGGCTAACGCGCATTGGGCTATTAGGCACGCGTTTTACTATGGAGCAGGATTTTTATCGCGGGCGGCTCACGGATAAATTTGGCATCGAGGTTATTGTGCCCAACGAGTCAGATAGAGAAGTCATCCACCGCATTATTTATCAGGAACTGTGCTTAGGACAGATCCGTCCTGAATCACGTCAGCAGTATCGCGAGATTATGCAGCGTCTGTCTGAACAGGGTGCACAGGGGATTATCCTTGGTTGCACGGAGATTGCTCTGCTGGTGGCTCAAACCGATGCCGTCGTTCCTTTGTTTGATACAGCCCAAATACATGCCGAATATGCAGCACACTGGGCTTTGGGTCATGCGAGTTAATAGCCTAAGTTCATAGGCAAAATGACAAGGTGAAATTGGAAGCTGAAACGATTTTTGTGATCGATTTCACTATTGCGTGGCACGGAGATGATCGGTCATTGTGACGGCCGCAGGGGCTGTGGTTAGATACGCTCTGTCATTTTTGGGTGGTTCAGGTAGCACATTGGGGAGAGGGCAGTATGACTACGCACGCACTGGTCGGGGATGTCGGCGGCACTAACGCTCGTCTGGCGCTTTGTTCGCTGGAAAACGGTGAGATCTCACAGGCCAAGACCTATTCCGGCTTAGAGTTTGATAGCTTGGAAGCAACAATCCGTACTTATCTGCAAGAACATAACGTTTCTGTCAAGGAAGCCTGTATCGCCATTGCTTGCCCAGTGACCGAAGATTGGGTGGCGATGACCAACCATTCTTGGGCATTTTCTATTGCGGAGATGAAAAAGAATCTGGCGCTGGAAAAATTAGAGGTCATCAATGACTTTACTGCGGTATCGATGGCGATTCCGATGCTTAAACCTGAGCACCTGATGCAATTTGGCGGCAAAGAGCCACAGAAGGATAAACCGATCGCTATTTACGGTGCCGGAACAGGGCTCGGAGTTGCACACCTGATCCATGCGGCAGATCGTTGGATCAGCTTGCCGGGCGAGGGCGGGCACGTCGATTTTGCAGCTAATAGCGAAGAGGAAGATATGATTCTGGAAGTGCTACGCCCAGAGCTAGGTCATGTTTCCGCTGAGCGTATCCTTTCTGGGCCGGGCTTAGTTAATCTGTACCATGCGATTGTGAAATCTGACGGGCGTCTGCCGGAAAATTTAGCGCCAAAAGATGTAACTGAACGCGCGCTAGCCGATTCATGCACTGACTGTCGTCGAGCTCTGTCACTCTTTTGCGTCATTATGGGGCGTTTTGGCGGTAATTTGGCCTTGAATATGGCGACTTTTGGCGGCGTATATATCGCAGGTGGGATTGTTCCTCGGTTCCTTGAGTTCTTCAAGGCCTCAGGATTCCGCGCAGCTTTTGAAGACAAAGGTCGTTTCAAAGATTATGTGCATGATATTCCTGTGTATATGATTACGCATGATAACCCAGGCCTGCTGGGCGCAGGGGCACATTTGCGTCAAGAGTTGGGGATTAAACTTTAGCTTCTACCGGTGCGGATCATGCGCTCGAAAAGCCTGCATAGTTATCCTATGCAGGCTTTTTTCGTTAGTCGTGGTAATCAGAAATCACGATGCTTAGAAGTGTCTTTGGATGTATTGCTCTATTTTACTTTTTAAGTCTACCAGCTTAAGCGCTGGTGTTTTATGGCACTCTTCAATCACCATTGGGGTGACGAACTCGTCAATCTGCCTTTGATCTACGTCATCATTGCCTTGGTCATTTGGATCGAGATTGCTTACCCAGAATACGACGGGTGTCTGTGCTTGTGTATCCAACGCCAAAAAGTCTTCGCAGGACATATGAACCGATGTGTTTTTGGACTCTTTTAGATTTGCGGTTTGAACCGTGCCCGCCGATGTATCGATGGGGATAACCATACTATTCTGTTGCTCACAACCTTCCACTGAGGTTGCATAAGCACAGGTCGTCGCCAGAAGTGCGCCAATAAGGGCAACTGCAAAAATGTTATTATTCATCACTATTCTCTTGTCATACAACCGAGCTAATTGCTCATAAATCAATCAATAAATTACTGTGTTATTAGATGGGTATAATAACTTGTGAAATTATTTTTCGTAACACAAATAATATATATCACTTAATTATTTTATCTGTTTAGAGATTAGCTCTATATGTGTAGTGATTTGGTCTAGTTGAATATGCGGACGTAGATTTTTATTTTGAAAAAAAAGAGAGATTTTCTGTGAAATCTCTCTTTTTATTGGGCATATTCCTAGCAAACATGCCAGCGTTAAAGCCGCATTAACTGTCTGAATGCTTTTATTTTTCCACGACTTACGGGAACTTCAAATTCAAGATCGGTAAGACGTAACACATAGGTGTTATTGAACCAAGGGACGATTTCACGAATCTTTGCAAGGTTTACGCAGTACGAACGATGACAGCGGAAAAACTTCTCCTCTGGCAGACGGTTACAGAATTCGGTGATATTCATCGGCATCACAAACTCTTCACGGCGCGTAAAAACGCGCGTGACTTTTTCATCAGCGGCAGCGTAATAGATATCGTTGCACTCGGTGACAATGATTCGCTCGTCTTTAATCAGATTGATGGTTTTTGGCGCAGGGCGTGTCACGGTATTGTTTTGAGTTAATTCCTGATCGCGCTGGTGGCTTGCTTCTAGCTTTTGCAGCATGGTGATAATGCGTGACTCATGGTAAGGCTTCAAAATATAGTCAAACGCTTCTAACTCAAAAGCCTCAACAGCATGTTCTTTGTAGGCGGTAATGAAAATAATCTGCGGTTTACGCGCAAACTTGCTTAGGTTTTGCGCCAGCAAAACACCATCTAACGACGGGATATTAATGTCGAGGAAGATAGCGTCCACTTCGTTGTGTTGGAGATATTTTAAGACGTCGAGACCATCGTCGAAGGTTCCAACGATCTGAATTTTGCTATGCGTACGGACTAAGTAGCTCAGTTCTTCCTGAGCTAAGAATTCATCTTCTACGATGATGGCTTTCATGGTGTATTAACCTCCTTGGGTTCTAGCACCGAGAGTTCGCTGTGCGTAGAAACGCTTGGGGTAATGTAAAAATAGATTTCAGTACCGGGTTCAAGGCGGCGAATATGCAGCCCATCCCCATAAAGCAGTTTGACGCGCTGATGGACGTTCAACAGGCCAATTTTATTCCCGGGCATATCGCCGCGCTCGACGCGGTCAATCGTTTCTTGGCTGATCCCATTACCTGTATCTTTGATTGAAATCCGGATCCGGTTGTCTTTCTTTTTCACCGCAATTGCCACAACGCCTTTGCCACGGCATGGCTGAATGCCATGAACAATCGCGTTTTCGACTAAGGGCTGAATGAGTAGGCTGGGGATGTTTAAATCCACATCGGCGATATCAAAAATGACGGTTAGCTTATTGCCGAAGCGTGCTTTTTCTATCGCGACATAGTCTTGTACCTGATGCAGTTCGCGCTTGATATCAATATGTTCGTCGTTGAGTTCAAGGTTGAATCGCAGGTAGCTAGCCAAATTGATAATCAGTTGGCGAGCGGTGTCTGGATTGGTTCGAATCGAGGAAGAAATAGCGTTAAGCGCATTGAATAGAAAATGCGGATTAATCTTGCTTTGTAGGGCACGGAGTTCGGCTTTGTCAGCCATTTCACGCAGTTGTTCAATGCGTGAAACTTCAATTTGGGTAGAGATAATTTGAGATAGTCCTACTGCCATTACTTTTAATGAATAGGTAATTTTATGGGCGTGGCAGTAATAAATTTTTAGTGTGCCAGTCACTTCACCTTTTTCCCGAAGTGGGATGATGATTTGCGAATGGATCTGCGGTGTGCGGTGGGCTTCGTCGTTATTATTGATGGTAATGTCGCCACGCTGGATGGTTTGGCGAGTGACATCGCTGATGAGCTCTTGCCCAATATTATATTGTTCTTGGCCAACCCCTACGTAGGCAAGGATGTTTTCTGTGTTGGTAATCGCGACGGCATCGGCGTTGATATCATCCCGAATGATGCTACAAATCGTCATCAAAGAGTCATTATTGATATTACGGAAGTAGGGGAGGGTTTTGTTAGCAATATCGAGTGCCAGTTTAGCCTGACGAGCGGCGATAACCTCTTTCTCATCCTCCACGCTCTGCACCAGCAAAACGATCAGGCCAATACAACCGGCGCCAAGGATCATGGGTAAACCGATATGCTCAACGATATCGATGCCTAACGGTTTTGAGTCGATAAAGGCGATGATCAGCAGCATGGTGAGACTTTCGCACAGCATGCCCGCCAAAATACCCGCGCTCCAACGCTTTTCCTTGGCCACGCGTTGATGGATCCACGCTGAAATAATACCGGCCACGATGCTGCTGATTAAGCATGGAATAGCGGTCACACCGTCCATGTCGATGAGGTAACGATGTACTCCCGCAATAACGCCGGTAATAATTCCCACCCACGGACCAAACAGTATCCCACCCGAAACCACGGCGATAATTCGCACGTTGATAAGTGCGCCTTCCACGCTGATGCCGTTATAAGTACTGAAAAGGGCAAAAGTGGTGAAGATAGCGGTGACCGCAGCCAATTCAATTCGAGTATGCTGCTCTTTTTGCAGCAGTTGGCGGAATAAGCGAATACGCGTCAGAAAGAAGATACAGATGAGCATCAGGGCGGCGCGTTCAAAAACCGCCAACAGCATGTTGAAATTTTCTTGCAAAATATTTTAAACCGAATCATTCATCGCATAGGTGAATGGCGATTATAGCCATAAAGTATCAGCGATGATAATCAACCAGAGCGGTAGCGCTACTTAGATCTATGATGAGGAGGCAGAATTAACAAAAGAGAACACAATCGATCTATCCCAGGAACGGAAGTACGATAGATCGATTGAGACGTGAAATCGCGACTAGTTTTGTTCTTCCCATTCGTCGGAGGCCGCTTCGCCTTCTTCTGTGTCCAGCGGCGGCTCATATTGAAAGTCATCTTCGTCCCACTCATAGAGTGTGTTCTCAGTGATCCACTCTTCGCGAATTTCCACTTCGTCGTAGTCGTTATCGAAAATAGCCTGTGCAGCTTCGCCACTAAACATTGGCACACCTTCGCCGCCTTCATCTTCAGTGGCGTGAAACTCCGCTAACCACATAATCTCGCCATCTTGCATAACATATTTTTGCAGATTGAATTGTGCAACCTGCGATGCATCGTCACTATTCTCATGATCGGCCAGATAGGTTTCGCGGGCGGCGTCGATAGCTTCATCTAAGGTTAGGTACATGTCCATGATGTTTCTCGCTATTGGTAGTGGTTATGAATTTCTCTATTCAAATATCTATTGTTGATTGTTTCTGTAAAGGTGCAAGAAAACGGCAAGATTTTTTTGCATTTCAAGATGGCAACAGAAGTGCCCAGCAATGACTTTGCTTACGCAGACTGCTAAGGTTCACTTCATGTATTCATCAATATTGTTGGCTATATGAAAGTCGTCATGCATGTTTCCGAATCAACCCACTGTATCTCTGCCTTTAATAACGCAACCAATCTCCTCAAAGCCCGAAGCGGTGCGTTTACCGATATTCATATTATCTTCACGGGGTCGGCCATCAGTACACTGATTGCAGACAGCGACGAGTCTCCCAATTGGGAAGCCCTGCAGCAAGCTAACGTTGTTCTACTTGCCTGTGAAAATGCTATGCGCGCGAATAACATAACGTTAGATAAACTATTGATGGGTGTAAACGCAGTCCCTGCCGGAATATTGGCGTTGGTTGAGCACCAAGAAAATGGTTATTTCTACATCAAACCTTAAAACGAATCCCCGTTACCGCACCGGTTTCTGAAAACGACCGGTGTGGATTGGCTTTCTCATTTTGAGTTAAGCGTTTTAGGGTTCCGTTCTTACGCTCTTGGTCAATCAGAATTATGGATAAAAAAGCGTCTTCCCGCGGTATATCTCGGTGTTTGAAGCCATTGCGCTAATTCTATTCAGTGAAATTTTTAGCCTATTGAATTAGGTTTCTATTAGGGATACTCCTAAAAACACTTAATGTAACATTTTGATTTTAAATGTTAATTTAATTATTACCTGCGGCGGGTATAATTAAATCCAATTCAGCCTTGTCGTTAGCCTTATTAGGTTGTTGTCGGCGGGGTGAGTGATCCATTACTATGCTGTCCAATAAACCAATTTATAACTGAGTTCTTCGTTTCGTAGAGCACCATCAGGGGGGTATGTGCTAACACATTTATTAATCACCCGGCCCAAGGTTCGCGCTTTAACAGGGCTGGCTGCATCGGTATTTCTGATGCTCGCAACAACACAGGCATGGGCGTTTTCGCTAGATGATGTTGCAAAAAAAGCACAATCTCTGGCAGGGGAGTCCTTCAAGGCGCCTAAAAGCAATCTGCCATCAGAGTTTCGTGAGATGAAGTTTGCTGATTATCAGCAAATTCAATTCAATCATGACAAACCCTATTGGAATAACCTCAAGACTCCATTTAAGTTAGAGTTTTACCATCAGGGAATGTATTTCGATACACCAGTCAAAATCAACGAAGTGACAGCAACGTCGGTTCGTCAGATCAAATACAATCCAGATTACTTTAATTTTGGTTCTGTCAAACACGACCCTGAGGCTGTGAAAGATTTAGGTTTTGCCGGTTTCAAAGTGGTTTATCCGATCAATCAGGCGGGTAAAAACGATGAAATTATGAGCATGCTGGGGGCCAGCTACTTCCGCGTGGTGGGAAAAGGTCAGGTTTATGGTCTTTCTGCCCGTGGTTTAGCCATTGATACTGCGCTGCCTTCCGGTGAAGAATTCCCGCGTTTCCGTGAATTCTGGATCGAACGTCCAAAAGCCAAAGATAAGCATTTAGTGATTTATGCGCTGCTGGATTCTCCGCGTGCCACGGGTGCCTATCGCATGATTGTAACGCCGGGTACAGATACTGTGGTTGACGTTCAGTCTCGCGTTTATCTGCGTGATAAAGTCGGCGTGTTGGGGATGGCTCCGCTGACCAGCATGTATTTGTTCGGTTCTAACCAACCGTCAAGCAACGTGAACTATCGCCCACAGCTGCATGATTCAGAAGGCCTGTCGATTCACGCCGGTAATGGTGAATGGATCTGGCGTCCTTTGAATAATCCTAAACACCTGTCGGTCAGTACCTTCAGCGTTGAAAACCCTAAAGGTTTCGGCCTGCTGCAACGTACTCGTGATTTTTCCCAGTATGAAGATTTAGACGATCGCTACGATCTGCGTCCTGGCGCTTGGGTAGAACCACGTGGCGTGTGGGGCAAAGGTAAAGTTGAACTGGTAGAAATTCCAACTGCGGATGAGACCAATGACAATATCGTTGCGTTCTGGATCCCTGCAAGCCTGCCAGAAGTCGGAAAACCAATTAATCTGGATTACCGTCTACACTTCACTCGTGACGAAGCAAAACTTCATGATCCTGAGTTAGCGTGGGTAAAACAGACAATGCGCTCAACTGGCGATGTGAAACAGTCAAACCTGATCCGTGAACCAGACGGCACGACGGCACTGATTGTTGATTTCGTTGGCCCGGCATTGAAAGCGTTGACGCCAGATGCTCCTGTGACTACTCAGGTGACGACGGATGACAATACTAAACTGGTACAGAATGATTTGCGTTACAACCCGGTAACCGGCGGCTGGCGTTTGACGCTGCGCTTCAACGTTATCGACAACAAAAAACCGGTTGAGATGCGCGCTTATCTGGTGAAAGAAGATAAACCGCTGAGTGAAACCTGGAGCTATCAGTTACCTGCCAATGAATAAGTCTACTGAGAATGCTGATGCCTATTTGAAGGCACTGGCGATGAGCGCGGAGCAAGAAGCCGCGCTCAGGCAGCAAATGGCCGCATCACAGGAAATTTCTGTTGATGCGGTGCATAGGTCGCTGGCCTCAGACGATGTTCAACTGTCGGATTTAGAGGCGCAAGATGCGCCTCTTTGTTCAGTTGAATCGCGTCTGGAAATGGGCTGGTCGGATACGCTGGAAGAAAAAGCGTTGCTAACAAAAGATGCGGCGGGACGTACTGCGATCAAAGCAATGCCAGTAATTAAGCGTACGTCGATGTTCCCTGAAAAGTGGCGAACTAACCCTGTGGGTCGCTTGTGGGATAGTTTGTTGGGCAGAACCCAGCCACCTAAGCATCAGTTTAAAACCGCAGCAGAAGCTGAGGCGGATAAACGCTGGCGTAAAGTGGGCTCAATGCGCCGTTGGGTGCTGTTGATTTTGATGCTGACCCAAACCGTGATCGCAACATGGTACATGAAAACCATTTTGCCTTATCAGGGCTGGGATCTGATCGATCCGCTGTCAATGTTTGATAAGCCATTGATGCAGTCAGTGTTGGAATTGCTGCCTTATGTATTGCAGTCGGGCATTTTGGTGCTATTTGCCATTCTGTTTTGCTGGGTATCGGCGGGATTCTGGACGGCGCTGATGGGCTTCCTTCAGCTATTGATCGGACGGGATAAATACAGCATTTCCGCGACGACGGTGGGGGATGAAGCATTAAATCCGAACCATCGCACGGCGCTCATTATGCCGATTTGCAATGAAGACGTATCGCGTGTATTCGCGGGTCTGCGTGCTACCTACGAATCTGTTGTGGCGACAGGGCAAATTGAGCATTTTGATATCTTTGTTCTGAGCGACAGCTACGATCCTGATATCTGCGTCGCTGAGCAAAAAGCGTGGATGGAAATCTGCAAAGAAGTCGGTGGCGAAGGGCGTATTTTTTATCGCCGCCGCCGTCGCCGCGTAAAACGTAAATCAGGCAACATCGATGATTTCTGCCGTCGCTGGGGCGGGGAATACAGCTACATGGTTATTCTCGACGCCGACAGTGTGATGAGCGGAGAGTGTTTAACCAATCTGGTTCGTCTGATGGAAGCCAATCCAAGCGCTGGGATCATCCAATCCGCGCCGAAGGCAACCGGTATGGATACGCTGTATGCGCGTATTCAGCAGTTTGCTACGCGCGTGTACGGGCCACTCTTTACGGCGGGCTTACATTTCTGGCAGTTGGGCGAGTCTCACTACTGGGGCCACAACGCGATTATCCGTGTTAAACCGTTTATCGAACATTGTGCGCTGGCACCGTTGCCGGGTAATGGCACCTTCGCGGGTTCTATTCTGTCGCATGACTTCGTTGAAGCTGCGCTGATGCGTCGTGCGGGCTGGGGCGTATGGATCGCCTACGATTTGCCGGGGTCCTATGAGGAATTGCCGCCAAACCTACTGGATGAATTAAAGCGCGACCGCCGTTGGTGTCAGGGTAACCTGATGAACTTCCGTTTGTTCCTCGTCAAAGGCATGCATCCGGTTCATCGTGCGGTGTTCCTTACAGGGGTGATGTCTTACCTCTCTGCACCGCTATGGTTTATGTTCTTGGTGCTATCGACAGCGTTGCAGGTGGTGCATACGCTGATGGAGCCGCAATATTTCTTGCAGCCACGTCAGCTATTCCCCGTTTGGCCGCAGTGGCGACCAGAACTGGCCATTGCATTGTTCTCAACCACGTTGGTGTTGTTGTTCTTACCGAAGCTGCTTAGTGTGGTGCTTATTTGGGCTAAAGGTGCGAAAGAGTATGGTGGTTCATTCCGCCTGCTGATTTCTATGCTGCTGGAGATGCTGTTCTCCGTACTGCTGGCACCGGTGCGCATGATCTTCCATACGGTGTTTGTGGTGAGCGCATTTCTCGGCTGGTCAATTACTTGGCAATCTCCTCAGCGTGACGATGATGCTACACCTTGGAGCGAAGCTTTCCGTCGTCATGGTTCGCAATGTCTGCTCGGTCTTATTTGGGCTGGTGGCGTTGCGATACTGGATCTTCGCTTCTTATGGTGGTTGTCTCCGATCGTCGTATCGTTGATCTTGTCACCGATAGTGTCGGTTATCACTAGCCGCCGTACTCTGGGAGTGAAGTGTAAGCGAGCCAAGATCTTCCTGATCCCAGAGGAATATTCACCGCCGGTTGAGATGGTGGCGACTGAGCGCTACGTTGAGATGAATAACCAGCGTGAACTCGATCATGGGTTTTTACGTGCGGTGTTTGATCCGTCATACAACGCTTTAGCCACGGCGATGGCAACGGCGCGTCACCACGCACACGCAGCGATCTCCAAGGCTCGTGAAGAGCGAGTTGAGAAAGCGCTGAGCGGAGCACCACAAGATCTGAGTCGCGATGAGCGTTTAGCATTGCTGAGCGATCCTGTGACGCTGGCTCGTCTGCATCAGCTTGTGTGGAATGCGCCAGATCGCTATCCGCAATGGACTCAGGCTTATCAGGCATTGAAACCTGCGGCTTAGTGGTTGATTGAGCAGAAATGTAAAAAGGGTATTTGCTTTGGCAAATACCCTTTTTTTATCTTCTATTCACGCATTCCCGTTAAGGAGCAGTGGCGCGATGTGGCGGGGAGTACAAAATGTCCTGCTGTAGCATAAAGCGTGACGTGATGGATTTCGTTTCGCCTTGGTAGTCGAAGCTGATGATTTCCTGTTTTTCTGATTGCACGCAGTTGCCGCTGTTATCCCATTTCTGGCATTCGGTAATGTAGGTGACATGCGGTGTTTTTGTCATGGAGCTGAGATCTTTACCGTCGTCGGTAAAACTAGACACAGAATCATTGTCATTTTTGATCACTTTCTCTAATCGGCCATCAGGTCGATAAAGATAGACGCCAAATCCTGGATTGTGTCCCACGGCAACATAAAAACGTACCAGATCGTCAGGTGTATAAAAATAATATTGGTTAGTGATACCAATCGTTTTATCACCGGCTTCAACTTCTGTGACTTTCACGATCCGTCCGCGTTCATCGGTTTTATAGGCGCTAATCAACTGCGAAACGTCCTGCTCGTTGTTTGTCTGAACTACAACCACGCTGCGACTCATCCAGCCAATATCGTCAGGGACTAATCGGCTTTCCCAAACAGGGTTAGGTCCGTAGCTTTGACTCGCTGAGCTGATTTGTCCATTACGGGCAAATTCGATGCTGATATCGCGCAATGTATCTTGGCTTTCTGTGCCGATGACGTACTGATGGTAGCTTTTAGCTGGGCCAATAATATCCCCTTCCATCAAGATAATATTGTTGGAACGCACAATGTGTTGACTACTGATAAGCGGCGGAGCTGCCATGGCACTCGATTGAGATAAAATGACGGAAAGTAGCGTAGCAGCGGTGAGTAGGATCTCTTGATGCCGCATTCAGGCTCCTTGTGGCGGTAGAATAGGGGGAGATGACTTTATTGATAATACACCACGTGTGACTTAGAAGGAGGACTGAATGGGCTGCTCTGTAATAATTCACACTGCATACGCGTTGACCAAGAAAAATTTAAAGGCGATTGGCGATTTCTATTAGATTTCCGTCCGGATCGCGTAGATAAATTGAGTTGATTTTCCCTGTCGCACCGGTTCTGGTGACTGGCCCCTCAATCACCTCAACACCGCATCCAATAACCCAAAGAACCACTTCTTGCACCGGTTGAGGCGTGATAAAGCATAAATCGGCGCTACCCGGCGTTGGGTGTTTGGCATGTGGGCGGAAGGGCGCTTTAGCCGCGTGGAGATTAATTTTTTGCTCACCAAATTTCAGGGCGGTTCGACCTTCAGAGCCGAATGTTTCGACTTCCATACCTAGAACCTGCTGATAGAACTGCACGGATTTGTTGATATCAGCGACGGTGAGAACTAAATGGTCCAACGTGGAGAGTCTTAGCATAGGTGGCTCCGGATAATGAAAATCAGAGAGGTAATAGGGTTCGATAAGTTGATAGATAAAACGTTTCGGAGCCACCATAACGTTTTATCTTTATAATATTCAACAAATATGCAACAGCTAGGAGCACTGACCAGATCGACTATGCGTTACCACAAACGTCGCAGGTAGGGTTTTTCGCAAGTTTCATGGTCCGCCATTGCGAGCTCATCGCGTCATACATCATTACCTGCCCATGCGGGATACGACCAAAGTGGCTCAGTAGTTTGATAGCCTCCATCGCCTGAGTCGCACCGATGATCCCGACGAGAGGAGACATCACACCAGCCTCGACGCAGGTCAGTGCATTAGCGCCAAATAAGCGGCTGAGGCAGCGATAACAAGGCTCATTATCCTGATAGGTGAATACGCTAACTTGGCCTTCCATACGGATAGCCGCGCCGGATACCAGCGGTTTACGTTGGCTAAAACACAAACGGTTGAGCCGATCGCGGATATCCACATTGTCTGTGCAATCCAGAACCACATCTGATTTTTCAATCAGTTCAGCCAAAGCCACATCGTCAAGCACAGCATTAATGGGACGAAGCTGCGTATGGGGATTAACCACGCGCAGTGACTGAGCCGCGGATTCAACCTTCGCCATGCCAATGCGCGCATCGCTATGCAGAATTTGGCGTTGCAGATTCGAGAGAGATACCGTGTCAAAGTCGACCAGCGTCAGCGTTCCTACTCCGGCAGCCGCCAGATATTGGCTAGCGGGGCAGCCTAAGCCACCCAATCCGATAATCAGCGCATGTGACGCTTTGAGCTTTTCTTGCCCATCAAAATCAAAACCACGCAGGACGATTTGACGGTTATAACGCATCATCTCTGCGTCGCTAAGCTCTTCTGGTGAAGATACGGGTATCTCTGGCGCCATAGTTAGAATCTCAACAGTGGATTAAACAACTCAACATCGACCAGCTCACCTGCTTTAACCGATCCGCGTTCGCGTTCTAACACGATAAACGCGTTTCCAAGGGTGAATGAACTAAATACGTGCGAGCCTTGATGACCAGTGGTGCGCACTTCCAGTTCGCCTTGTGCATTAGCGCTCACGATACCTCGTTGAAAATCCAGACGTCCTGGTGATTTTTTCAGAGGCGTCATAGCCTTAGCTTTCAAACGTGCAGGAGCCTGCCAGCTTTTATCGCCAGAAAGATGGGCGATGAGCGGTTGCACAAGCTGATAGAAAGTCACGACTGCCGAAACCGGATTGCCTGGTAAACCGCAGAACAGCGCACGATTAAGCTGACCAAAAGCAAAAGGTTTACCTGGCTTCATTGCCAGTTTCCAGAAGCTGATTTTGCCAACTTCATCTAAAATCTGTTTGGTGAAATCGGCTTCTCCCACGGACACCCCACCGCTACTAATCAGCAGGTCTGCTTGTAGATCGCCAGCTTTGAAGGCTTCGCGTAATGCCTGCGGGTCGTCGCGGATAATACCTAAATCGATGATGTCGCAATTCATTTGCTCTAACATCAAGCGAACGGCAAAACGGTTAGTATCGTAGATTTGCCCCTCTTGCAACGGTGTACCGACTGGCTGTAGCTCATCTCCGGTAGAAAATAGTGCCACTTTTAGTCTACGTACAACCTGCAGACGAGCTATTCCTAAAGATGCTAATAAGGGTAATTCAGCCGTTCCCAAACGCACACCTGCCGCCAGAACTTCGGCACCTTGCTGGATATCCTCACCCGCCAAGCGAATATTTTGCCCCTGCTGTGGCATGGCCGTGAAGCGTACACCTTGTTCAGACACTTCAGCCTGTTCTTGCATAATAACCGCATCCGCTCCCGCGGGTACTGGCGCTCCCGTCATAATGCGGATAGCGGTTCCTGCGGGCCATTCGCCACTAAAGGGTGAACCCGCAAATACCTTTCCCGCGATCGTAAGAACAGCATCGGGAGTGACGTCTTGTAAACGCACGGCATATCCATCCATTGCTGAGTTGGCAAATGGCGGCACATTGATTGGGGAAATGACTGGCTGAGCAGTTATGCGCCCTGCAGCTTCAGTAAGCGCAATATCTTCACGATCGGTAATTGCAGAGGTTTGGGTAAGTAATTTGTCTAGCGCTTGTTCAATAGAGATTAAATCAGATGTGTTGTAGCAATCCATCGGTTAGCTCCGTGGCAGGTTTCCCGACAGCCATTCTCAGCTCTAGGGCGGTCAATAATAGGCGTATTATGGCAGAAATCAGTGGAAGGGAGAATGCCTGCTTGCCCGAGACTGAAAGTAAAAATCTCTTTCAATATCAATACAGATATGAATAACCATAATTAGCTATTTATTCTAAAAAATAATCACTGCCATTATTTATAAGTCATTTGCATGAGTTGTTAGAAAACGGTATGGCATATATAGTGATATAACATCATGTTCGCGCATATCGATCCAAATGGTCTAAGGAATACAGGGTAGCTATTTTACTGAGGGTTTCGGTAAAAATGCTTTGATATCTATCTATTAAACTGATTCTTAAGATAAAAATGATAATTTATATTTTGTGGCCGAAAGCTAAAATAAGGAGGCTCAAAGTGAACTTGCATTCATGGCAATACCTATTCAAAGAGACGAATTCAATAGAGGAACCGCCAATACCTTGGCTTACGTAACGTTTTCTTACCAATAAAAATGACAGATGCTATAATAATAAGACTTTTAGAGATAAAAATGGGAATGTTCCCTAAACGAACTGGGTTAAAATGAACTGGAATTAAAGCAATGAGATGACGATATGAATACTCACTTGGTTGAACATACTGTTTTTAAAGCCAGCGAACAAATAGACAAAATTATCAGCTTGCTCAAACAGCAGCCTTTTTATCGGCAGTATAATATTGCCAAGGGCAAGCACTTATCAGATCACGGAATCTGGGGCGGGCAGCATGTTTTGATTATAGAGCAAGGCAGTGTCAGTATTCAGAGAGTCAGTTCTGGAAAAATGATGGCAATCTGTGAAGCGCCTAATATGATCGGGATAGGGGAATTATTATTAAATCAGCGGTTTCATGAAGTTGTGGCAGAGACTGATATTGTGATGGCTTATGCGCCTTATGATGATTTTGTGCTTTTTTTACGTGAAAATCATTTGTGGAAAGATATTTGCTATGTGCTTAGTGCGCATGCTCAGGTGCTTTATTCGCGTTTGGCCAATACAGACAGTCGCCGAGCTTACAATATTGTAAAAACCTATCTTATCGAGCTTGAATTTATGTCGCCTGACTTTCGTCAGTCAATTGCAGTATGGAAATATCTGCAAAATCTCACCGTACTTTCTCGTAGTGCCATCATGAGCATTTTGTCTGAGTTACGTAATCAGAAATGTATCGAGATGAAAGATGGAAAGTTGTTAAAGATAAATCGATTACCTGATGAGCTTATCGCACAACAAGTACAGGAGAAAAAATAATGGAGGAACCACAGCAGGCTGTTAAGAAAGCTATTTTACGTATTGTGGATGTACTAAGTACTTTACCTAATGTGGTTCATGAGCAGTTGAAGGCGGGGAAACGCTATGCTTTTGAAGACTATGGTACATCATCAGGTGTTTTGATTATTAAAAGTGGTTCTTTCTCAGTATACCGCAGGCGTAGCGATCTGTTCTTAGGGACGATTAGTGCCCCCAATGTGACTAGCTTCAGTGAGGCGCTGTATAACAACTCGTTCCATTATATTAAAGCGGATGAAGCATGCGAGGCTATATTAGTTTATCCCGATGATTTTATTCAAGCCGCAGAGGATTTTGATCTGTGGGAAGATATTTGTTTAGTGCTTAGCACGAATCTCATTTCAATTTTTGTCGAGCAGAATCTCAATGTCGCTGATACCGCTTATGAGGTAGTCAAAAATTATTTGCTCGAACTTGCTGATATGGATGATGCTGAACGATATAAATATAATGTTGCTAACTATATCGTTGAGCGAAGCGCTTTATCCCGTAGTGCAGTGATGGCGATTCTTTCCGACCTGCGTAAAGGTGAGTTCATCAAGATGCAGCGTGCAAAGTTGATTTCTGTGGGTAAATTGCCGAAGGGGTATTAAAAATGGCCGCAGGTGCGACCATCTCTGCTCGTACACTTTTCTATTGCGCTAAACCAAGGTGCTGCGCGTGGAAACGCAGGTGATCTTCGATAAAAGTCGCAATGGTGTAATAACTATGATCGTAGCCTGGCTGAATGCGTAGCGTTAGCGGCCAATCGTGCTGACGTGCCAGTTCGGCGAGTTTAGCCGGTTGTAGCTGATCGGCGAGAAACTGATCGTCATCGCCTTGATCAATCAGGATCGGGAATGACGGTTTACACTGGGTGATCAAATAGCAACTGTCATAACTTTGCCAAATCGACGGGTCTTCACCCAAATAAGCAGCAAAAGCTTTGCGCCCCCAAGGCACCTGTGTTGGGTTCACAATAGGTGCAAAAGCAGAGACCGACAGATAGCGCTGTGGATGACGTAATGCCAGTGTTAGCGCCCCATGGCCACCCATCGAGTGACCGCTAATTGACTGCTTATCGCCCACGTTGAAGTGATTACGAATTAGCTCAGGCAATTCCTGTGTTATGTAATCATCCATACGATAGTGGCTATTCCACGGCGACTGGGTAGCATTCAGATAAAAGCCCGCTCCCTGTCCGAGATCGTAGCTCACATCGTTAGGCACCTCGTTGCCGCGCGGGCTGGTGTCAGGGATCACTAAGGCTAGGCCTAGCTCAGAGGCAATCCGCTGAGCGCCCGCTTTGGTAGAGAAGTTTTCGTCATTACAAGTGAGGCCTGACAGCCAGTACAGCACCGGTGGTGGAGCATCGTCAGCGGTAGGCGGTAAATAAATACTAAATGTCATCAGGCAGTTCAGTGCGTCAGAAGCATGTCGATAACGCTGCTGCCAGCCATTAAACAGGCGATGTTCTTCCAGTAGTTCAAGCGAATCCACGGCGTTCTCCTTATCCTTGATACTTGGAGCTGCCTTAGTACAAGCGCAACCCCAATTATTATGGCTAAAACGGCTCTTAGCTATTCACTGGTCCTAGCGGTCAAAATGAATGACGGTACGAATGGATTTACCTTCATGCATCAGATCGAAAGCATCATTGATCTCATCCAAGCTCATGGTGTGCGTAATGAAGTCATTGAGGGCGAATTCACCATCCATATAACGCTGTACGATGCCCGGTAGCTGAGTACGTCCTTTTACACCACCGAAAGCAGAGCCTCGCCATACGCGGCCCGTCACCAGTTGGAATGGACGGGTAGAGATTTCTTCTCCCGCGCCTGCCACACCGATAATCACCGACTCTCCCCAGCCTTTATGACAGCACTCGAGCGCAGAACGCATGACGTCAACGTTGCCGATACACTCAAAGGAGAAATCGACGCCGCCGTCGGTTAATTCAACAATCACCTGCTGGATTGGCTTGTCGTAGTCTTTGGGGTTGATAACGTCAGTCGCCCCTAACTTCTTCGCCAGTTCGAATTTATCGGTGTTGATATCAACACCGATGATGCGTCCCGCACCGGCCATTTTGGCACCGATAATGGCCGATAGACCAATGCCGCCTAAACCGAAGACGGCTACGCTATCACCGGTTTTCACTTTAGCGGTGTTGACTACGGCACCCATTCCAGTGGTGACGCCACAGCCTAGCAGGCAGACTTCTTCCAGTGGGGCTTCTTTGCTGATTTTTGCCAAAGAGATTTCAGGTAAAACCGTGTATTCCGAGAAGGTAGAGGTGCCCATATAGTGGAAAATAGGTTTACCGTTTTTGGAGAAGCGAGTCGTGCCATCCGGCATCAAACCTTTACCCTGTGTTTCACGAATGGCTTGGCACAGATTGGTTTTACCAGATAGACAGAATTTACATTTACCGCACTCCGGCGTGTACAGCGGAATGACATGATCCCCCACTGCCACGCTGGTGACGCCTTCACCGATGGCTTCGACAATGCCTGCTCCTTCATGGCCGAGTATGGCCGGAAATACGCCTTCAGGATCTTTTCCTGACAGGGTATAGGCATCGGTATGACACACGCCGCTCGCGACAATGCGCACCAGCACTTCGCCTTTTTGAGGTGGCATCAAATCAACTTCTTCGATAGTCAGTGGCTGATTTGGCCCCCAAGCGACGGCAGCGCGAGTTTTAATCATTTGCATGGTGTGCTCCTGGTTCTTCTTGATGTAAGACGATAGTGGGTTCTGACACGGTTACTTCGGCGTGTTCAGATTCATTTTTTTCTTCAACGCTTTCTTGAATGCGCTCTTGCTCAATGATTTGCATCTTAAGCTCGCGAACGTTAGGGCTGAACGCGTCACGGCGCCAGATTAGCCGCGTAGCCGTTTGTGCAATGCTATCTGGCAATGTATGAACGGCGACACGTTCGTGGCCGGGCAGCAGTGAGAGCACCGAGCGTGGGATCATCGCGATACCGGCACCGCTGGCGGCGCAGGCTAACATTGCATGATATGACTGAATTTCCATGATGGCTCCGGGAACGGCACCATCCTGCTGAAACCAAGACTCAAAGCGGAGTCGGTATGAGCAGCTAGGGCGAAAGGCGAACAGCGTCTCATCTGCAACGTCCTTCGCACGGGTAATCGGCGGATGCTCCAAGCTCGAAATCACCACCATTTCTTCGCGAAAAGCAATGCACCCGTTGAGTTCATCATGATTGATCGGTCCATCAGCCAATCCTGCAGATAAGGTACCCGCACGTACTTTTTCGATAATTTCGCCTGACGTACCTGTAACCAGTGAAAGGGCAACCTGAGGAAAGTTTTGATGATAGGCCGCAAGTAATGCGGGGAGTCGCGTGGCGGCGGTGCTCTCCATAGAGCCCAGCGCAAAGTTACCTGCGGGTTCACCGGCATGGGTAATGCTCATGGCTTCGTCGCTCAGTGCCAAAATGCGTTTGGCATAGTTGAGAAAGTTGTGTCCCATCGGTGAAAGGCGTAAACGCTGTTTTTCACGGATGAACAAATCCGTGCCTAGCTCTTGCTCTAGCTGGCGTAGGCGGGTGGTGAGATTAGAGGGAACGCGATGAAGTAACTCTGCTGCGCGGGCAACCGAGCCAGTTTCAGCTACGCTACAAAACATGCGAAGTTGAGTAAGATCCATTGTCGTTCTCATATCGTGAATAACTTTGTTATCATTATTCACTTTTTGTGAGTCATTTGGCAAGGCAATATCACAACAATAATTTATTTAACAAATCTCTGGCTTGGATAAGTGAGAGAGGGAGATCCTGCAATGGCAGTGCGTATCGCGTTAAGTGGCTTTTTAGCCTTGGTTGTTGCAATGGGGATAGGGCGCTTTGCCTTTACGCCTCAGGTTCCATTGATGATTGCCGAGCATCAGTTTTCTTTGACCGGCGCCGGATTGGTTGCTGCACTTAATTATCTGGGATACTTAGCGGGTGCCTTTGATGCTATGCGCGCTAGCCGCAGCGTAGAGCGACGTTTACAGCTTGGGCTATGGGGAGCTGTTGTGTTAACGCTCTTGTCGGCCTGTGTGAGTGGCTTTTGGTGGCACAGTTTAATCCGCTTTGCGATTGGTTGGGCCAGCGGTTGGGCGATGGTGCTAGTCGCCGCATGGACCAATGAACGCTTGGCGCATTTTGGTAAACCTAATTTAGCCGCTGCGGTGTTTGCTGGGCCGGGGGCGGGAATTTTTATCAGTGGAATATTATCCGTCGCCATCAGCGCTCTTCACCTCGATGCGGCGCAGGCATGGCTAGTCTATGGTGTTTTGGCTCTGGTGCTGATCGCTGCGGTGGCGCGTTTTCTGCCTAAAGCGGGAGAGCTACATCGCCCCGATGTGCCCGCTGAGCCACTGGTGTTAACACCCGCACTGAAACGCTTGGTCTGGAGCTATAGTTTGGCCGGGTTTGGTTATATTTTGCCTGCCACTTTTTTATCGCAGATGGCACATGCGCGTTTTCCTGCGAGCCTGTTTGCCCAGTTTGTCTGGCCGGTATTTGGTTTTTCGGCGGTCGTGGGGATTGGCTTGGGTATCCTGACGCGTCGCTGGCTATTGACCCAGCAGCGTTTGGCGATCGTGCTGTGGATCCAGGCGCTCGGTATCGTATTCAGCGAGACCGTTCCCGGCGTGAGTGGCTTGGTTCTCGGGGCGCTGCTCACCGGCGGCGGTTTTCTGTGTGTGGTACAACTTTCACTGCAATATGGGCGTGAACTGGCGCCGGCACATATTCGCTACATGGCGGGATTACTCACGACAGGCTATGCGGTGGGGCAGCTGGTTGGTCCAATGCTGTCCGCATTATCAACATCGCTCACGCATCGCTTAGAGCCAGCATTATATATTGCTGCAATAGGTTTAATCGTTGCTGGAGGTTTGGTTTTCCGCGTGCAACCCGCGCTCAGTGCGAAAACAGAGCGGGTCGAGTCTTAACTAAATGACAGTTTTTCATGTAGTCCTGAAAGAGTATCACTGGATAAAGCTTTCACTCTCCACTAAAGTGTTGGCAAAATTCTGAACTTGATCTACATCACGTAGTGCTCAGAATTAAGATCACCTGCAGGAGAAAATTGATGTCATTGCTAAGCAAAGAAGCAGCTCAGGTTCATGCGGCGTTAGAAGCTCGTGGTCTGGAGACCCCGCTACGGGGCGAAGTGTTAGATCGTGAAACGCGCAAGCAGCGTATCAAAGAGCACATGACGGAAATCATGCAGTTGCTCAATCTGGATTTAACGGACGACAGTTTGGCAGAGACGCCGCATCGTATTGCAAAAATGTACGTAGATGAGATTTTCTCCGGCCTCGATTATGCGAATTTCCCGAAGATTACCGTTATCGAAAATAAGATGAAAGTGGATGAAATGGTCACGGTGCGTGATATCACACTGACCAGTACCTGCGAACACCACTTTGTGACTATTGATGGTAAGGCTACCGTGGCGTATATCCCGAAAGATTGCGTTATTGGTCTGTCCAAAATCAATCGTATCGTCCAGTTTTTCGCTCAACGCCCACAGGTACAAGAGCGTTTAACTCAGCAGATTCTGGTTGCCTTGCAAACGCTGTTGGGTACCAATAATGTTGCGGTATCAATTGATGCCACGCATTATTGTGTGAAAGCTCGTGGAGTCAGAGATGCGACTAGCGCGACAACCACGACATCGCTAGGTGGACTATTTAAGTCCAGCCAGAACACGCGTCAGGAATTTTTGCGTGCGGTACGTCATCACGGGTAAATGAATCCGTGACCCGAAGTGATACAGCGCCGGCCATGTGCCGGCGTTTTTGTCTGAGATGAACACTCTTTATAGGGATCGCCGCTATGTTGCAGCGTTTGCAAGCCTCTGAGCCCGATGCGGTGGTGAAACCTACGCAGCTTAAATCGCGTATTGGCACGCTAGATTTTGCGCGTGGGTTGGCGATTCTTTTTATTCTTTTGATGAATATCACCGGCTTTGGTTTACCGAAGGCCGCTTATCTCAACCCAGCCTATAACGGATTACCTGACGGTGCAGACACCTTAACGTGGGGCATATTGCACATTTTTGTGCAGGGCAAATTTTTAGCTATGTTTGCGTTTCTGTTCGGCGCGGGGCTACAGCTGCTGATGCCGAAAGGAAAACAATGGCTGCGAGCTCGTTTATCTTGGCTGGTTTTGTTTGGCTTAGTTCATGCCATTTTCTTTTGGGATGGCGATATTTTGCTTGCTTACGGGCTCATTGGTTTAATCAGTTGGCGCATGATCCGTGATGCGGGTTCCACATTGCAGTTGTTGCGTACAGGTTTAGTGTTGTATGCCATAGGGCTAGGATTATTGCTGTTGCTTGGGCTTATTGCCGGACCTGAGCCGAGCTCATTTTGGCTGCCCGGCTACGCGGCGATTCAATATGAAGAGATTTGGAAAGTTCACGGCGGATGGGAAGCTTGGCGTAATCGCAGTGACTTGCTTAGCGCAAACCTAATGGCGTTAGCGGTGCAATATGGCTGGCAGCTTGCCGGTCTGATGTTAACGGGCGCAGCATTGATGCGCAGTGGTTGGTTGAGCGGTAATTTCAGTCAGCGGCATTATCGCCGTATGGCATTGTGGTCACTGCTGGTGGGGTTATGTATTCAAATCCCTACAACGCTGGCGCAGTGGCTTAATGATTGGGAATATCATGTTAGTGGCTATTTGCTTCAGGTCCCCAGTGAACTTGCGGCGCCACTGATGATGATAGGCTATGTATCGCTGATTTATGGATTTTGGCCGCAACTCTCTCGTTTGAAAATGGCCTATGCTCTGCGTCAGGTCGGACGTATGGCACTGAGTAACTATCTGCTACAAACCTTGTTGTGCACCACATTGTTTTATCACCTTGGGATGTTCAATCAGTGGTCGAGAAGTACATTGCTCTGGGTGGTGCCTGCGGTATGGCTAATTAATATTCTGTTCTCGCTATTCTGGCTAAGTCATTTGAAACAAGGGCCGGTTGAATGGCTGTGGCGCAAGCTTACCGTGCTGGGCTCACGCTCTGTTCAGCAAAATAACCTTTAGAGATACCTCAAAAAGCGTGGCACACAGGAAAGGTTAATGAAATGTATGAAAACGTTTTCTTTCCTGTGACATATTTCACGCAGCGATGATGAAAAACTGAGTAGCATAGCGCTGTCACACTATGTGCGTGCTTTCGACTCAGGGATCTCTATGAACGCTATTCTTCGTCCTGCACCATTCTGTTTTGCTTTTCTCTTTTCTCTTTTCCGCAACGAGCGTCAGGCATGATTACTATTCGTGACGTGGCGCGCCTGGCCGGAGTATCGGTCGCGACGGTTTCGCGTGTCTTGAATAATACGGCCATCACGACGGCTGAAACCAAAGCGGTTGTGCAGAGTGCGGTGGCCGAGTTGGGCTATCGGCCGAATGCCAATGCTCAGGCGTTAGCAACACAGAGCAGCGATATGCTCGGTGTTGTGGTGATGGATGTCTCTGATCCGTTTTTTGGCGCGTTAGTCAAAGGTGTGGATGAGGTCGCGCAGCGTGAGCGTAAAAATTTGCTGATTGCTAACAGCTATCACGATGCTGACAAAGAGCGTAAGGCCATAGAAATGCTGATCCGCCAACGGTGCAATGCATTGATTGTCCACGCGAAAATGTTGTCTGATGAAGAGCTAGTGGCCTTTATGCATCAGGTGCCGGGTATGGTGCTGATTAATCGGATTGTGCCAGGCTATGAGCACCGCTGTGTCGGGCTCAACAATCAGGCCGGTGGACAAATGGCGACTCAACTGTTGCTGGATAAAGGCCATCGTCGCATCGGTTTTTTAGGTTCTAATCATGATATTGAAGATCAAAGAATGCGGAAGAAGGGCTATGAAATAGCTCTACATTCCGCGGGAATTGAGGGTAGCAAAGCGTGGTATGCCTATGCTTCGCCCGATTTACAGGGCGGAGAGGCGGCGATGGTTGAGTTGTTGGGGCGCAACCAGCAGCTCAGCGCGGTTTTTGCCTATAACGACGCTATGGCCGCTGGCGCATTGGCGGTGCTGAAAGAAAACGGCATCTCCATCCCCGAGCAATTCTCTATCATCGGATTTGATGATATTCCTATCGCGCGTTACACCAGCCCTAAATTGACTACGATACGCTATCCTATTGTTTCTATGGCAACTTTGGCAACTGAACTGGCGCTGAAATCCGTGCACCAAACACCGCTTTCCCCTGAAGGGCACTGTTTTATGCCGACGCTGGTACAACGTTGGAGCGTGGGTTCTTGATAATTGTGGCATAGCTCACTTTGTCAGCAGATTGCACCATGTAACCGTTTTCAATCTGTGAGTTCATTCACAGATAATTAACATAATCGTGTCTATTCTTGTGGCGTTTTCACTGTCACAGAGACCTGCCATACGTGTAAACCGCCCTAATGCTCTAGGTTTTTCGGGCGTCAAACCTAGTGCGTGAGGATTATTCTAAATGTAAAAAATATGTATTGTTTTTGGGTTCGCGTGGGGATCTGTTTTATTGCCGCAGCGACAGTGGAACCGAAAAAGAAATGATAAAGAAGCGATAACCCAAAGGGCGTCTGAAAAATCGGACATCCGTGCTGAATTACCCTACATCCAATCGGAGCTTCACATGAATAAGAAGACGTTTACCTTAGCAACTTTGGCGGCCAGCATGATGTTTGGCGTCGCGGCACAGGCAGCAACCACCAATCTTGGTGTGACGATCTATAAGTATGACGACAACTTTATGTCCGTGGTACGTAAGGCGCTGGAAAACGATGCTAAGGCCGATCCTAGCGTTAAATTGCTGATGAATGACTCACAAAATGATCAGTCAAAACAAAACGATCAGGTTGACGTCTTGATGGCTCGCGGCGTGAAGGGGCTTGCGATTAACCTTGTTGACCCAGCCGCTGCACCAACGATTATTGATAAAGCTCGAGCCAACGATGTTCCGGTCGTTTTCTTCAACAAAGAACCTTCTCGCAAGGCATTGGATAGCTACGATAAAGCTTACTACGTTGGGACTGACTCCAAAGAGTCCGGCATCATTCAGGGTGAGCTGATTGCTAAACATTGGAAGGCCAATCCAAACTGGGATTTGAATAAAGACGGTGAAATCCAATTCGTATTGCTCAAAGGTGAACCGGGTCATCCAGATGCCGAAGCACGTACCACTTACGTGGTGAAAAGCCTTAATGACAAAGGTATTAAAACTCAACAGCTGCAGCTAGATACGGCGATGTGGGATACGGCACAGGCCAAAGATAAAATGGACGCGTGGTTATCGGGTCCAAACGCAAACAAAATTGAAGTGGTTATCGCCAATAACGATGCGATGGCAATGGGCGCGGTTGAAGCTCTGAAAGCGCATAACAAAACCAATATTCCGGTATTTGGCGTGGATGCGTTGCCAGAAGCGCTGGCGCTGGTTAAGTCAGGTGCCATGGCGGGAACCGTATTGAACGATGCGAATAACCAGGCTAAAGCGACCTTTGATTTGACCAAAAATCTGGCTGAAGGAAAACCTGCAGGCGAAGGCACTCACTGGAAAATAGACAATAAAATTGTTCGCGTTCCGTATGTCGGTGTCGATCAGGATAATCTGGCCCAGTTTATTAAGAAATAATCGTCGACCAAGTATTTATAACAATAACCTATTAGTCCGATATTAACGGATGGTTCGTACAACGGCAGGGTTTATTTCGACCCTGCCGTTGTTTAACTGCCTAATTGAGTTGGGCTGAGAATTCGTGTTTATTCAGGTGGGCGTTATGCCAGAGAACTCTTTTACAGATAGCTCGTTGACGAAAGCCCCTGTTTCCGAACAAATAACATCGGCGCCAGATCATCACGATGCAACTTATTTGCTGGAAATGGATAATATCAATAAGTCATTCCCCGGCGTAAAAGCGCTGGATAATGTCAATCTTCGTGTGCGACCACACTCTATTCACGCCTTGATGGGTGAGAATGGGGCAGGGAAATCCACGCTGTTAAAATGTTTGTTTGGTATTTACCAGAAGGATTCCGGAAGTATTATTTTTCAGGGAAAAGAGATTAATTTTAAGAGTGCTAAAGAAGCATTGGAACACGGTGTTTCTATGGTGCATCAAGAACTTAATTTAGTGCTTCAGCGTAGCGTCATGGATAACATGTGGCTCGGGCGTTATCCCATGAAAGGTATCTTTGTCGATCAGGACAAAATGTATCACGATACTAAAGCGATATTCGACGAACTGGAAATTGATATCGATCCGCGTGAGAAAGTCGCTGGCTTGTCTGTATCTCAAATGCAGATGATCGAGATTGCCAAGGCATTTTCTTACAACGCTAAAATAGTCATTATGGATGAGCCTACGTCCTCTTTGACTGAAAAAGAAGTCAATCATCTGTTCACTATTATTCGTAAGCTAAAAGATCGTGGCTGCGGCATTGTATATATCTCCCATAAAATGGAAGAAATATTTAAGCTGTGCGATGAGATTACCATTCTGCGCGATGGACAATGGATTGCTACCCAAACATTGGATGGCATGAATATGGACCAAATTATCTCAATGATGGTTGGCCGCTCGCTGACCCAGCGTTTCCCCGATCGTGTTAATACGCCGGGGCCGGTAATCCTTGAGGTGAGAGAGTTAACTTCGCTACGTCAGCCTTCTATCCGCGATGTTTCCTTTGATTTACATGAAGGTGAAATATTAGGCATTGCTGGGCTGGTGGGCGCAAAACGCACCGATATTGTTGAGACACTGTTTGGTATTCGAGAAAAGGTCAAAGGTACGATCCGCCTGCGTGGGAAAGCGATTAATAACCATAGCGCGAACGAAGCTATCAACCATGGTTTTGCATTGGTCACCGAAGAACGTCGTTCAACGGGTATTTATGCCTATTTGGATATAGGCTTTAACTCGCTGATTTCTAATATTCGGAAATACAAAAATAAGGTTGGCCTGCTGGATAATCGCCGTATGAAAAGTGATACCCAATGGGTTATCGATTCTATGCGGGTGAAAACACCGGGTCATCACACTTCAATAGGGTCACTGTCTGGGGGAAATCAGCAAAAAGTAATTATTGGCCGCTGGTTGCTTACTCAGCCTGAGATCCTGATGCTGGATGAACCAACGCGTGGCATCGACGTTGGGGCAAAATTTGAAATTTACCAACTGATGACCGAGCTGGCGAAAAAAGGTAAGGGCATCATTATTATTTCATCTGAAATGCCTGAATTATTAGGAATAACCGATCGCATATTAGTGATGAGCAATGGTCAGGTTGCCGGTATCGTTGATACAAAAAGAACCTCTCAGAATGAAATTCTGCGTCTGGCCTCTTTGCATCTGTAATGCAGCTTCTGTCGTATTTTAAGGGTTCCGAATATGAGCGTATTGAATAAAAAAAGCCTGTTTACTTATTTCAAAGAAGGCGGGATTTACGTTGTTTTGTTGGTGCTATTGGCCATTATTATTTTTCAGGATCCAACGTTTTTAAGCCTCATGAACCTGAGTAACATTCTTACTCAGTCTTCCGTGCGCATCATTATCGCACTAGGCGTTGCAGGGCTGATCGTGACCCAAGGGACAGACTTGTCCGCTGGTCGTCAGGTCGGATTGGCGGCAGTTATCGCTGCGACGCTGTTACAGTCGATGGATAACGTTAATAAGGTATTTCCAAATATTGATACTGTGCCGATTCCGGTCGTGATTCTGATCGTGTGCGCCGTCGGTGCGGTGATTGGTTTGGTTAACGGTTTAATCATTGCCTATCTCAACGTGACGCCATTTATTACGACGTTGGGCACCATGATTATTGTATACGGCATAAACTCGCTGTATTACGACTACGTGGGAGCTTCTCCGGTAGCAGGATTTGCGCCTAACTTCTCTAATTTTGCGCAGGGGTTTCTACGCTTCGGTGATTTCAAACTTTCGTATATTACGTTCTATGCACTGATTGCCGTCGTATTTGTCTGGATCTTGTGGAATAAAACCCGCTTCGGTAAAAACATTTTTGCTATCGGGGGGAATCCAGAAGCCGCAAAAGTATCTGGCGTGAATGTGCCGCTAAATCTGATTATGGTTTATGCCTTGTCTGGTGTCTTTTACGCGTTTGGTGGGATGCTTGAAGCAGGGCGTATCGGGAGTGCTACAAATAACCTAGGCTTTATGTATGAGCTTGATGCTATCGCTGCCTGCGTGGTGGGCGGCGTATCGTTTAGCGGCGGTGTTGGTACGGTTATCGGCGTTGTGACGGGGGTTATCATCTTTACCGTTATCAACTACGGCTTAACCTATATCGGTGTGAATCCGTACTGGCAATACATTATCAAAGGCGCAATTATTATTTTCGCCGTAGCGCTTGATTCCCTCAAGTACGCGAAGAAGAAATAGTCTATCTGTAGTAAAAAGCCGGGCGAAAGTTTAATGCCGGTCACTTAAGCATGGTTTTAGGGCTAGTACACCGATGGGGTCGTAGCAGCTTTAGCTGCCGACAACTTTGCTGGGAGCAAAGTTGAA
>ERZ827496.858-NODE-858-length-39587-cov-3.039866_pt1 | contig 39587 bp, 35 predicted proteins | sample MGYA00519769_ERZ827496 | MGnify/ENA primary metagenome ERZ827496 (study PRJEB31778, sample SAMEA3449327) | human gut metagenome | biome: human gut; feature: human-associated habitat; material: faeces | place: United Kingdom | collected 2010/2012 ...
GATGAGGTACAGATTTTATCTGGGGTGTTTGAAGGTAAAACAACGGGTACCAGTATTGGAATGATCATTAAAAATGGTGATCAGCGTTCACAAGATTATGGTGATATCAAAGATCGTTTCCGTCCTGGACATGCGGATTTTACCTATCAACAAAAATACGGTATTCGTGATTATCGCGGTGGTGGTCGTTCTTCTGCACGTGAAACCGCTATGCGTGTTGCTGCGGGAGCGATTGCGAAGAAATATTTACGTGAGCAGTTTGGCATTGAAGTGCGAGGTTTTTTAAGCCAGATTGGCGAGGTAAAGATCGCACCACGGACTATCGATAAAATTGATTGGGATAAAGTGAATAGCAATCCATTTTTCTGTCCAGATGAAAGTGCGGTTGAAAAATTTGATGAATTAATCCGTGAATTGAAAAAAGAAGGCGATTCGATTGGGGCAAAGCTAACTGTGATTGCAGAGAATGTTCCTGTTGGTTTAGGTGAGCCCGTTTTTGATCGACTTGATGCAGATTTAGCCCATGCTTTAATGGGGATTAATGCCGTTAAAGGCGTAGAGATTGGCGACGGCTTTGCAGTGGTTGAACAGCGTGGCAGTCAACATCGTGATGAAATGACACCCAATGGTTTTGAAAGTAACCATGCTGGCGGTATTTTAGGGGGCATTAGCTCAGGACAGCCAATTATTGCAACGATTGCATTGAAACCGACATCCAGTATCACGATTCCAGGCCGTTCCATTAATTTAGCGGGAGAGTCTGTGGAAGTGGTGACAAAAGGCCGTCATGATCCTTGTGTGGGGATTCGTGCAGTACCCATTGCGGAGGCAATGGTTGCAATTGTTTTACTCGACCATTTATTGCGTTTTAAGGCACAATGCAAATAACTCTTTTAAATTAAGCTTCTTGTGCTCTTTTATTGAAGAGAAATCAACTTATTTTAGGAAATCTTATGAATAAATCTTTAGCAAAATTACTTTCAAGTGCGGTTGTTTTAGGGAGTGTTTTTTTCTCGCTACAAACAACGGCCTCGCCACAAGACTGGCAAAGAATTAAACGTCCAATTCCAGCAACAGACGGTAAAGCGAATCCAATTGGTAGCTATTCGAATGGTTGTATTATCGGGGCAGAGCCATTGCCTTATAAAGGTGAGGGCTACCAAGTGATTCGTATGAATAAAAATCGCTATTATGGTCATCCGGATATGATTGCCTATTTACAGCGTCTTGGACAAAAAGCGAAGTCAGCAGGCTTACCAACGATGTTAGTTGGGGATATTGCTATGCCAGGTGGTGGTCGCTTTTTAACGGGGCATGCAAGCCATCAAATGGGATTAGACGCGGATATTTGGTTGCGCATGGGGACCATGACAGACAGTGAAGCGTTAAATTCTGACGGAAAAGGCTTGCTTGTGGTGAACCGTCAAACACAACGTGTTGATGAAAATGTATGGAATAACAATCATGCAACGTTAATTAAATTGGCTGCGCAAGATCCCAAAGTGACCCGTATTTTTGTGAACCCAGCGATTAAATTAAAACTTTGTCAGACTGCGGGTGATGATCGTGCTTGGTTACACAAAATTCGTCCATGGTTTGGGCATGATTCACACTTCCACGTTCGCATTGCTTGCCCGAAAGATGCTGCTTATTGTGAAGATCAAGCACCGGTACCAGCAGGCGATGGTTGTGGCGATGAACTTTATTCTTGGCTTGAACCTGCAAAACCAGGTTCAGGCTCTTCTAAACCAAAAGTGACACCACCAGAGCCGTTTTTATGCCAACAGGTGTTGAGTTCGCCAAATAGTAGTGAATGGTTAGAGTAGGAGTTAAATCATGGAGTTGGGGATTGATATATTAGCCATGCTTTTTGCTGCTGCCTTTATTGCCGCATTTATTGATGCGATAGCGGGTGGTGGAGGCTTAATTACAATCCCTGCCTTATTAATGACAGGCATGCCACCAGCAATGGCATTAGGCACGAATAAATTACAAGCATTCGGTGGTGCGTTGTCGGCAAGTATTTACTTTCTGCGTAAAAGAGCGGTCAATTTATCGGAGTTTTCTTTCATCTTACTGGTGATTTTTATCGGCTCGGTGATTGGTACGTTACTCATACAAAATTTAGATGCATCATTAATTAAAAAAGGGCTTCCATTTCTCATTTTAGCGATCGGTTTATACTTTTTATTTACGCCTAAATTGGGTGAAAGTGATCGTAAACAACGAATTTCTTACGTTGTTTTTGCGTTATGTTTTGGTTCATTACTGGGTTTTTATGACGGCTTTTTCGGGCCTGGGACGGGTTCATTGATGAACCTAGCTTGTGTGACGTTACTTGGATTTAACCTCACTAAAGCTACTGCGCATGCCAAAGTGATGAATTTAACCTCAAATTTAGCCTCATTAATTTTTTTCCTAATTGGTGGTCATGTGATTTGGACTGTCGGTTTAGTGATGATGGCAGGAAGCCTGATAGGTGCAAATTTAGGTGCTAAAATGGTGATGGCAAAAGGCAAACAACTGATCAGACCGATGGTGGTGATTATGTCATTTATCATGACGATAAAAATGGCGTATGATCAGGGTTGGTTTCATTTTTAACGATTGATTATGACAGACTCTCAGAAAAAATTACGTATTACAGCACGAACGGGTTATGAACCACATTTTTCATGGGCATATTTGCACCCGAAAAATTGGGGCATTTGGCTTGGTATTTTTGTGCTTTTGTTATTGGCTTTTGTGCCATTTCGTTTACGCGATAAAATGGCCGAGAAACTGGCTCGTGCGCTGACGAAAAAAATCGGTAAACCACGTATTCGTGCAGAAATTAATTTGAAACTCTGTTTCCCAGATTGGACGGCAGAGCAGCGTGACAAAGTGATTGAAGAGATGTTTGTGACGGTCGCACAAGTCATGCTTGGTATTGGTGAAATTGCTATTCGTTCAAAAAAACATTTACAAAAACGTAGCGAGTTTATAGGCCTTGAGCATATCAAACAAGCCAAAGCCGAAGGGCATAATATCATTTTGATGGTACCACATGGTTGGGCGATTGATGCCTCTGGCATTATTTTGCATACACATGGCATGCCAATGACTTCAATGTATAATCCTCACCGAAATCCGTTGGTGGATTGGCTATGGACTTTAGCGCGTCAACGTTTTGGTGGAAAAATGCATGCGCGCCAAAATGGTATTAAGCCGTTTTTAGCACATATCAAGCAAGGTCAAATGGGATACTATCTTCCAGATGAAGATTTTGGTGCCGAACAAAGTGTCTTTGTGGATTTCTTTGCCACTTATAAAGCCACACTTCCTGGGTTAAACAAAATGGCAAAATTAGCGAAAGCGGTAGTTATCCCAATGTTCCCTCGTTATAACGCTAAGAATGGCAAGTATGAAATGGAAATTCGCCCACCGATGCAATTAAGCGAAGATCCTGAGCAATCAGCCCGTGCGATGAACGAGGAAATTGAATATTTCGTTACACCAACCCCCGAACAATATGTCTGGATTTTACAGCTTCTTCGTACTCGAAAAGACGGGGAAGATATTTACCCAGATTAATTCATTTTATTTACAAAAGTGCGGTCAAAATTCACCGCACTTTTGCATTTTTCTATGCTAGAATGCGAGCCTAAAAACAGGATTTTTTCTTACTCTTTTTTGAGCAATTATTTATGAACAAACAACTTGAATTAATCAAATCTTCTATCAAATCTATCCCAAATCATCCAAAAGAAGGCATCATTTTCCGTGATATCACGAGCTTGCTTGAAGTGCCTGCAGCTTTCAAAGCCACAATCGATTTGATCGTTGAAAAGTATAAAGATCAAGGTCTCACAAAAGTCATTGGTACCGAGTCTCGTGGATTTATTTTTGGTGCGCCAGTTGCATTAGCATTAGGCTTGCCATTTATCCCCGTTCGTAAACCGGGCAAATTACCGCGTGAAGTGATTGCACAGTCTTATCAATTAGAATATGGTCAAGACACCCTTGAATTGCACACTGATGCAATTTCACAAGGTGATAATGTGCTAATCATTGATGACTTGTTAGCAACGGGTGGAACAGTTGAAGCTACCGTGAAATTAGTTCAACGTTTAGGTGGTGAAGTGAAACATGCTGCCTTTGTGATTAATTTGCCAGAATTAGGGGGCGAAAAACGCTTACGTGATTTAGGCATTGATTGCTACACCTTAGTGAATTTTGAAGGCCATTAATTTTTAAAGGGATGCGATGAGCTACCAAGTTTTAGCCAGAAAATGGCGACCAAAAAACTTTTCTGAAGTTGTGGGGCAAAGCCATGTGCTCACTGCTTTGGAAAACGGTTTAAAAGAAAACCGTTTACATCATGCTTATTTATTTTCCGGCACCCGTGGCGTAGGTAAAACCTCCATTGCTCGTTTATTTGCGAAAGGCTTGAATTGTATAAACGGTATTACTGCCGATCCTTGTGGTGAATGTGAAAACTGCAAAGCGATCGAAGCTGGCAATTTTATTGATTTAATTGAAATCGATGCGGCTTCTCGTACCAAAGTAGAAGATACCCGTGAGCTATTAGACAACGTGCAATATAAGCCGGTAGTAGGGCGTTATAAAGTCTACCTCATCGATGAAGTGCATATGCTTTCCCGCCATTCTTTCAATGCGTTGTTAAAAACCTTGGAAGAACCACCTGAATATGTGAAATTCCTACTCGCGACAACGGATCCTCAAAAATTACCGATTACGATTTTATCCCGTTGTATGCAATTTCATCTCAAAGCATTAGATGAACCGCAAATTTCAGCACATCTTAATCGCGTGCTTACTGCCGAAAATATTCCTTTTGATGCGCCAGCATTAGATAAATTAGCCAAAGCGGCACAAGGTAGTATTCGTGATAGCTTAAGTTTAACGGATCAAGCGATAGCCATGGGCAACGGTAAAGTTTCCACCGATGTGGTGAATACCATGCTTGGGCTATTAGATGAAGACCAACCGATTGAAATCATTTACGCCTTACATCAAGGTAACGGTGAGCGTTTAATGAAAACCATCCAAACGGTGGCAGAAAAAGCGGGCGATTGGGATGAGTTACTGGCAGAAACGGCTGAGAAATTACATCAAATTGCATTAATGCAGTTGCTCGCTAAAAGTGTGACAGATGAAAACGATCACTTAGGTTTTCTAGCCAAACATATTTCACCGGAAGACGTACAATTTTTCTATCAAGTGATTGTATCGGGTCGAAAAGAATTGGCCTCCGCACCAAATCGTCGAATTGGTGCAGAAATGACATTATTGAGGGCATTGGCATTCCACCCAAAGTTCCTTACGGCAGCACAAACGCCTAAACAAGGCGGGCTATCCCCTGAACAAAATACACAGAAAAGTGCGGTTGAAAATCAGCCTGTTTCTGGTTATGTGGATATGCCGGTGCTGTCGCAAAACATCAAAGCAAATTATTCTGCACAAGCGCAAAAGCCGATGGCTCAATCAGCAGTTGTGCATTCTTCACCTTCTCAACCGGTTTCCACGCAAACCACATCTTCATTGAATTTAGCTAGCCTTGCTGCACTAGAGGCATTGAATCAATTAACGCAAATTGAGCAATCAGAGCGCCAACATCATCATGATGAACAGCAAGCTGCAGTGGAAGAAACTTTGCATCATCTCCAAGCGTTAGATGAGCAAAAAAATTCACCAAAAATGACCGCACTTCCTGTGCGAGAGATGACACCACCGAAAGCTGCGCAAACGAAAGTAGCGGTACTAAATCCAATGACTCAACAAGCTGACGAGTTAAAGCAAGGTATTGAGACGGTTGAAAATACCATTGATGACAATGCTGAAATGGATGCGGAAGAGCAAGAAATTCTCGATGCGGAAACCTACCGTTGGGAGTGGAGTAATCCGGATTTAGCTAAAGTAGATAGTGGTGTGCGTCCTTCTGATATTAAACAGGCAATGTTGAAAGATGTGACACCAGAATTGCGTGAGAAAATTATTCAAATTACGCAAAAACAAGATCCTTGGACGGATATTGTCGAACGTTCTGGCGTGATTGGCTTTTCAAAAGAGTTGGCATTAAATTGCTTTATTAAGTCGCAAACAGAAGATGAGCTTCAACTCGGGCTTCATTCTGAAAAAGCCCATTTAAAACAAGATCGAAATATTAAAAATTTACTGGAGCATCTTGAACGTTTATATGAAAAACCAGTCAAATTGTCGATTTTTGTTGAAGATTCCGATGTTTTAACCCCGATGGATTACCGCAAAAAAGTTTATCAAGACTTGCGTGAACAGGCGCGTACGGATTTACAGCAAGATAAAAAACTGCTTTTATTACAAAAAGAGTTTGATGCGAAGTTGGATGTTGAAAGCATTCGACCAGTTTAAAATTCGTTTCTCTAAATTTTAACTTTATAAAGGAAAAAATATGGCGTTTAGCTCTCTTTTTACTCTTATTGATGACATTGCATCGATTCTTGATGATGTCGCCTTGATGACCAAAATAGCAGCCAAGAAAACCGTTGGCGTAGTAGGCGATGACTTAGCCTTAAATGCTAATCAGGTAACAGGGGCATCTTCCGATCGTGAATTACCCATTGTTTGGGCAGTCACCAAAGGATCCTTAGTCAATAAAGTCATTTTAATTCCAATTGCTTTACTGCTTTCTGCATTTTTACCTTGGTTGATCGTGCCACTTCTGATGATTGGTGGAGCGTATTTATGTTTTGAAGGTGTAGAGAAAATTCTGCATAAATTTATTGCCCATGAAGAGCACGAAGAAAAAACAACCTTTAATGAAGCCGCTAAAATTAAAGGGGCAATTCGTACGGATTTTATTCTTTCTGCTGAAATTATTATTATTGCATTGGGCGAATTAACCGAAGCGAGCTTGCTGACTCGCATCATTTCTCTTTCGATAGTGGGTATCGGAATTACTATTTTTGTTTATGGCTTGGTCGCATTGATTGTTAGAGCGGATGATTTCGGCTTATACCTTATCAAAAAAGGGGGCGTAGCGAAGTCAATCGGGAATGCAATTTTAGTGATTATGCCAAAATTTATGCGTTCACTTAGTTTTATCGGTACGCTTGCGATGTTCTTAGTCGGTGGCGGTATTTTTGTGCATAATGTAGATTTCATTCATCATTTGCTCGCTGATTATCAATTAGCAGATGGCTTATTAGGTAATGTGGCAACGTTAGTCGTTGGTGTGATTGTTGGGGCGATTGCTTGTGCGATTGTATTACCCGCAATGAAATTATTCGGTAAACACTAAAAACGAGATAAAAAATAACCGCACTTTGATGCTTTCAAGGTGCGGTTTTTTTATGGATGAAACAGACTATTTACGAGAAGTGTAATCGCCGATACAGACCCATTTATAGCTGGTTAAGGCCTCTAATCCCATTGGACCACGAGCATGAAGTTTTTGAGTACTTACCGCCACTTCTGCACCTAAACCAAATTGTCCGCCATCGGTAAATCGAGTACTTGCATTAACATACACGGCTGCTGCATCTACTTGATTGATAAATTGAGTGGCTAGTCGTTGATTTTCCGTCAAGATACTTTCTGAATGTTGCGTGCCATATTCACGAATATGAGCAATTGCCGCATCCATATCTTCAACGACCACAACATTGAGATCCAATGAACCCCATTCTTGGCGTAGTGCTTGTTCAGTCACTTCTTGCACATCGACATTTGCAGCTTGAAGAATAGAAAGTGCGGTCGATTTTGCATGGAATTTCACTTTTTTCTCAGCTAAATATTTCGCGAGTTTTGGTAGGAAGGTTTCTGCAATCGAGCGTTGAACTAAAAGCGTTTCCAACGTATTACATGTGCTTGGACGTTGGCATTTTGCATTAGCAATCACTGCAAGGGCTTTTTCTTGGTCAGCACTTTCTTCCACAAAAAGATGGCAAACGCCCACACCACCGACAATCACCGGAATAGTAGAATGTTGTTTACAAAGCTCATGTAAACCGGCGCCCCCGCGAGGAATAATCATATCCACATAGCGATCCAATTTAAGCAGTTGCATCACAAGTTCACGATTCGGATCCGTAATGGCTTGGACTGCATGGCGTGGTAATCCTGCTTGTTCAAGGGCATTTTGTACCACTTCTACTAAAATTTGGTTGGAATGTTGTGTTTCTTTTCCACCACGCAAAATCACGGCATTACCGGTTTTTAAGCAAAGGCTTGCTACATCAATGGTGACATTGGGACGTGCTTCGTAAATGGTTCCAATTACACCAAGCGGAGTACGAACTCGTTCGATCTTTAATCCGCTATCCAAGGTGCACCCATCAATGATTTTACCCACTGGATCGGCGAGCGAAATCACATGGCGCACATCATTCGCAATGCCTTTTAGACGATCTTCGGTTAATAAAAGGCGATCAATTAAGGCTTCAGATAAGCCATTTTGTTTTGCGACTTCAATATCTTTTTGGTTTGCAGCAAGAATACGCTTCGCTTGTTGTTCTAATTGATCCGCAATAATACTGAGTGCATGATTTTTTTCAGTGGTGTTTAACTGCGCTAAAATAAAGGCTGCATCTTTGGCCTGCTTGCCCATTTGTTCTAACATATCGAATCCCTTGTTATTGCAACAAAATATGGTGTAGCTTATCGTAAAAATGAGCACGGTGAAATGATTAAATTTAAGGATTTTGTGAATTCGGTGTGAATGGGTTATGATTTGCCCTACTTTATGACGTAGGGAAGTATTTAAAATTTACAGGTTCTACAGATAGTACTATTTACAGTTGTAAAATAGACAACAATAAAACTTTTGAAAAAACATGACGAATAGTTTGGGAGATAAAATATGAAAAAACTATCAAAATTGCCAATAAATAATTCATTATGTTTTAGAAATATCGACTTTAATGGATTTTCGAGAAGTAACAAATGGGTGGGTTACTTTGGAGCAAATGATTTAGGTGATACGGCTAACATAAAAAGAGCTTCTAAATTGCTTGAAAGATTTTTTTCTGAAGATTTGGACGGTTTTTTCCTTATTAGTGCTCTAGTATATGATGATAATTCAGAGGTAGATGATGAATTAAAACAATCTGGCTATTTAGAAGAATACTTGAGTTTATATGAAGAAGCCAAGAAGAGTAATTTCTTAAATGAGTATACTGGTGTTTATGAAGATTATTTTGAATCAATCGATTTGAAAAATGAGCCACAACCTCCAATAAGTATATTTAACATGCATTTTGATTCCAATAAGATCTTCTTGTATTGTGAGTTGGTCATTGCTTTTTATTTTGGAAAAGTTTGTGGTGGTATTTGTTTTTTAATTAATCCTAAGTTAGGAATTGCACTTTATCCACATGATGATATTGGTTATGGCTGTATCTCTCTTACAGATGACACATCTTTAGCGGAGCGTTTCCTCGAATTTTGTAATGAAGATAAATATTTCTATTCTATTCTTGATGAAGAACTTAAGAGTTAATTTTTCTTAAACAATAAAATAAAGGCTAGTATGACATTATTTGATGAGTGTATAGAAGCTCTTTCAGACGATTTTAGTCTCCTGACAGAGGAAGAAGAGAAAGAGGTTCTAAATATTTTTTATAAATATCCATTTGAGTATGGAAATATAGATAAATTAAAGGAAGGTGTTGTTACTTTAAAATTTGATAAATTGATTAAATTGGTTGAAGAAAAACTTAAATCTTCAGAAGTTTATGTTTTAGCCGATATAAATGGAGTACCTATCTTTAAAACTAATTTATTCTTAGCTTTAGAAAAAATAGATGATATATCTGCATTATCAACAAAAGTGTTTTTGCTTGGGGATGGTTATTTGGCTCAGATAGTGCCCCAAACACCTCCATTAGATATTGTAGCCTTGAATTCTTAGTAGTTCGTGAGTCTGGGGTTTTAGCATTGTGCAATCAAAGTGTTAGAACATAAAATGTGTTTGGTTTTTAAGAAATTTTTAAATGCTTTTATCTTATGACCCATCATACTATCTCTTTAATTAGAGAAATCTAAATTTACATCTTATCCATTATTTCTATTTCGTTTTCTTCGGTAATTTATCATTTGTTTCCTCTTCTTGCTCTTGGAAATCGAAAACAGGTAATCCCCAACCAAATCGAACTGCAAGTAAGCGCAATGCAAAACCACTGAATAACGTGAGTAAAATTGAAAGCGTGTGTTCTACTTGAAGGTGTTGTAATGCCATATACATAGCGGCAGAGAAGAATGACACGCTGGCGTAAAGTTCTTTTTGGAATACAAGGGGAATGCGGTTACAGAGTAAATCACGCAACACACCACCAAATGCCCCTGTCACGGTTGCAGCAATGGATGTCACAGTAAAGCCATAACCCATATCAATGGCAATCTGCGCACCGATAATGGAATACACGATTAATCCTAAGGCATCTAACACCAAGAAAATCGTGCGGAAGTAGCGCATGAAATGTTTGATGAAGGGCGCGATAAAAACCGTTAATACCGCTGCACCAGCCACCATAATGAAATATTCAGGATGTTTAACCCAGCCAAGCGGGTAGTGTCCAAGTAATACATCGCGTACCGAACCGCCACCAATCGCCGTCACACAGGCAATAATAATTACCCCAAAAATATCCATTTTTTCTCGTCCAGCAGCTAATGCGCCGGTAATTCCTTCGGCAGTTATTCCAATAATATAAAGTACGCTTAATAGCATTTTTTTGTGGTTCCTAAAGTGCGGTTATAATTTTGCTTATTTTAAAAGGGAATGAGTCAAAATGCACGAAAGCCATTAAAAAAAGCTGTAAATTTTGGCATAATGACGCCTTCTTTTTCTAATCGAGAATCTTATGTCAGAAGAACAATCCAAACCCTTAGCCGCATTTCTTGCTCTCTTGCCAATTGGGTTGCTATTAATCGTTGAGTTTTTTTCAGAGTCTTTGCAATCTGCTGAAAAATTGATTCCTCATTTAGCCTTTGGTGTGCTGATTGCTCAGCTACTTTGTTTGGTTGCCTTTATTAAAGGCGAAATTTGTCCAGGACAACGCGGGCGTTTAATCAAAGCAAATGTCTGTTTTGCACTTTATTGGTTAGTTTTGCTTGGAATGAGCTTAGCCTCATCACATCATTACGTGATGACTGATATTGTCAGCTTATGCGGATTATCTGCTGTATATGCAGTATGGAAACAACCTAAGGATGAAGTCGCTCGCCGTGGTTTTCTCTTAATGGCATCGTTGGTGAGTGGATTGGGTGTCATTGCCTATTTGATGATTTTCTTCGGCAATCCAACACCCAATTTCATGCAATATAATCCATTGGCACAAGCGGTGATGGGCGTATTATTAGCGAATTTATGTTTGTCTGTTTCTCGTAATCGTCTGCAAGGTTTCATTGCGTTACTGCCATTATTGATGATTTTACTGCTTGCACTGAATGCGTTGGCAGTACTGATCTTTATTATTTATCAAGATGTAAGTGCGGTCAGTTTTGATGGTGTTTTCGCATACGGTATTTATTTTGTTCTTCATTTAGTAATAGCAGGGGTATTGCTTTTGCACAGTGTTAATAAATGGAAACTCAGTTATAACAGCTTACTCATTTTGTTCTTTATGGCGGAGAGTTTGGCTATCTGGGCAATGTTTATTTAATGGATAAAATAAAATCTTATGCCGCCCCGATGTTAGTCGTGGGCTGCGTGCTATTTGGTTTAGGAAGCCTGATTGTTAAGTTTGTGCCAGTGGGTGGTTATGCCATTGCATTTTGGCGTTTACTTATTGCCTCTTTTATTTTCTGGTTCTTAATGAAATTAAAAAGACAGCGTTTCCCGAAAAGCCGTAAAGCGATGATGTATGCCGCATTAGCCGGCATCTTTTTAGCTTTTGATTTATCTTTTTGGCATGAAAGTGTATATGCGGTAGGGCCGGGTATTTCAACGTTGCTGAATAGTTTACAGATTTTCTTTTTGGCCGCAATTGGCTATTTTTTCTTTGGTGAACGGCAAACGAAATTACAAATGTTAAGCCTTTTTTTAGCGGTTGCGGGTGTAGTCTTAATCTCAGGGGAAGAGTTACAACATAATTTTGACGGCATGTACGGCATTATCATTGGGCTCATTTCGGCAGGCATGCTTGCCGCTTCAATGATTATGATTAAAAAAGTGCACGAAGAAGAACCCACCGCTTTATTTTCGTTAATGTTTATTTTGAGTTTAAGTGGTGCGATTGTCTTAATTGTTCCTTCGTTGATTTTTAATTCCGATAACCTCTATCCTACCACTTTCACCGATTGGGGATTAGTCTTCATTTATGGTGCAGTGATGCAATGTGTCGCCTGGGGCATGATTGCTTATACAATCCCTTATTTATCGTTAGGCTTAACGGGTTTATTACTTCTTTCTGAACCGGTGGTGGCGCTCGTAATTGATTATTTTGGATTAGATAAGCCCATCAATCATTGGCAATGGGCGGGGGCAGTGCTGACATTAGTGGCGATTTATCTGGGCTCTCAAAAAAACAAAACCACTTAAAACAAAAAAGTGCGGTAAATTTCACCGCACTTTGTCTTCACATTAAACCAATTACTCAGCTGCTTTCTTTTTCAAGTATTGATAGAGCTCGTCTTTAATCCGTAATTTTTCTTTTTTCAAGTTCTCAATTTCCGTATGAGTAGCGAGTTCTATGTTATCAATCTTATTTTTGATCTCTTGGTCTAACACATTGTGTTTTTCAAACAAGCGATCAAAATAAGCATCTTTGTTTTTAAGCTTAGTGATTAAATCGCGAAATTCAGGAAACATAGGTTACTCCTCTTGGTTAACGTTCATTTTCATTATAGAACTTTTTTTTGCTGTTTCTAGTGCCTCATTCTCAGAATTTGACAGAGATCACAAAATTAAATCATAGCAAAGTGCGGTCATAAAATTGGATGTTTTTGAAGAGGTTAATAAAAGAAAAATCAGGGTTTTAACTGGTTTATTTGCTCAAAGCACGCTAGAATAAAGGTATCTGTTTCATAATGAAAAATAGGGAATTCCAATGATCGATCCAAATTTACTCCGTAATAATCTGGCTGAAGTAGCAGAAAAATTAAAAGTAAAACGTAACTTTATTCTTGATACGGAAAAACTTACCGCATTAGAAGAACAACGCAAAGATTTACAAGTAAAAACTGAAACATTACAAGCAGAGCGTAACGCGCGTTCCAAAGCTATTGGTGCGGCAAAAGCACGTGGTGAAGACATTGCACCATTATTGGCTGAAGTAGATAACATGGGCGAACAGCTTAATGAAGCGAAAACCCAACTTGATGCGGTGTTAGCAGAAATCAATCAAATCGCATTAAGCATTCCAAACCTTCCCGCAGATGAAGTGCCATTAGGTAAAGATGATACTGAAAACAAAGAAATTTTACGTTGGGGTACACCGCGCACCTTTGATTTTGATATTAAAGATCATGTGTCATTAGGTGAAGATGCCAATGGCTTAGATTTTGCAGCAGGGGCTAAATTAGCGGGTGCGCGTTTTGCAGTCATGAAAGGTCAAATTGCTAAAATGCACCGTGCATTAGCACAATTCATGTTAGATCTTCATACCGAACAACATGGTTATTTAGAAACTTATGTGCCTTATTTAGTTAACCATGCGACCCTTTATGGTACAGGTCAATTACCTAAATTCGGTGAAGATTTATTCCATACTTTAGCGCTAGAAGGCGAACAGCCTTACGCATTAATTCCAACAGCGGAAGTGCCGGTAACTAACCTTGTACGTGATGTGATTATTGATGAAGCAGAATTGCCAATCAAAATGACCGCACATACACCATGTTTCCGTTCTGAAGCGGGATCATATGGTCGTGATACCCGTGGTTTAATTCGTATGCACCAATTCGATAAAGTAGAAATGGTACAAATCGTGGATCCAGATAAATCAATGGAAGCACTTGAAGAATTAACCGGCCATGCAGAAAAAGTATTACAACTTTTAAATCTACCATATCGTAAAGTCTTACTTTGTACCGGAGATATGGGCTTTGGTTCTTGCAAAACTTACGACTTAGAAGTGTGGGTGCCAGCACAAGATACTTATCGTGAGATTTCTTCTTGTTCAAACATGTGGGATTTCCAAGCGCGTCGTATGCAAGCTCGTTGCAAAGCGAAAGGGGATAAGAAAACTCGCTTAGTACACACATTAAATGGTTCTGGTTTAGCAGTCGGTCGTACTTTAGTAGCCGTGCTTGAGAACTACCAAAATGCAGATGGCTCAATTACGGTGCCAGAAGTATTACGTCCTTACATGGGCGGATTAGAAGTGATTTGCAAATAATCAAAAATATATAAATTCAATTTAGGGCTAATGTTTATTAGCCCTTTCTTTCATTTTGAGAAATGAGATTTTTATTCTAGTCTTTGAGATAAATCCACATCAATATTCATGCATTTATAGGTAATCTTATAAGGTATCAATTTTTAGGAGAATAATAATGACTGATAAACGACCATTTCCATTACCAACAGGGTATTTTGCGATTCCATTAGGTTTAAGCGCTTTATCTTTAGCCTGGTTGCATATGGGCGATACGATCTCTTTTTCTCGAAATGTGAGTGATATTATTGGCGTAACGTCTGTTTCAGTATGGACACTTTTCGTCTTGTTCTATATTTATAAAATGATTTATTTCTCTCAAGAAGTACGAGATGAATATTGTTGTCCGATACGTTTTTCTTTTCTTGCATTAATACCGATTACAACGATGTTAAGCGGGGATGTTCTGTATCGTTGGTTTCCTCTTATTGGTGAGGGATTAATTTGGATCGGGACGATTGGGCAATTGTTGTTTGCTTCAGTGCGTATTAGTGCGTTATGGAAAGATGGCACATTTGAGGAAAAATCGACACTGCCACCTTTTTATTTGCCCTCTGTGGCGACTAACTTTACAAGTGCCTCATCATTAGCCTTGTTAGGCTATCAAGATTTAGGCTATTTGTTCTTAGGTGCAGGGATGATTGCTTGGATTATTTATGAACCGGTGTTATTCCAACGTTTACGCGTGTTGCAGATTGAACCACAATTTCGTCCAACCATGGGAATTATTCTCGCTCCAGCATTTGTGGGTTCGTCGGCTTACTTATCACTTAATGGGGGAGAGATCGATCTTTTCGTTAAACTCTTATGGGGATACGGTTTTTTACAAATGTTCTTTTTAATTCGTTTGTTCCCTTGGATTAGTGAGAAAGGGCTGAATATCAGCTTCTGGGCTTTTTCATTCGGATTAGCTTCTTTAGCGAATGGGGCCGCTTCTTTTGTTCATCATAACGTACTGAGCGGATTTGCAAACGGAGCATTTATCTTTGCTAACTTGATGATGAGCGGTTTGGTGCTGATGACACTAGGAAAAATTTTAAAAGGACAATTTTTGTTAAAGTAATTTAATAAAGAAGTGCGGTTAAAAATGACCGCACTTTTTTTATGAATTTTTTAAATAACAACCTATCATTTACAAAAACTAGACATGTCGTTTTGCCGTTGATGTAAATGCAATTTTATCTGGTCGGTAGCTAATGCTCCCATATTGAAATGGTCGACCATCCGCCAAATAAGTGGTACTCGTCACATTCACAACCATGTCATACTCACCAAGATCAATTGCCTTTTTTTCTTCTTCGTTTGCATAGCGAAAGACAATTTTTCGTTGTGAGTGACTAATTTTTAATTTTAATTCGTTTTCTAAATAGTGATAAATAGAGTGTTCAGCGATTTCTCGGCTAATAAAAGGCACGATGCGGCGATCAAAATAAGAAACCTCATATTCAACTGCCTCTCCATCAATTTCACGCAGACGAGCAATGCGATAGAAATCGATCTGATCATTGACGTTAAAGATATCCATCAATTCTTCTTCACCTTGCACAATATACAAGCTGGTTAATGTGGTTTTTACTTGGTGCGTTGAGGCACTATTTAATTCGCTGACGGTTTTAATTTCAGAAAGCATCTGTGGTTTAGATAAGTCATGCTCTAAAACAATCGAATTTCGGCCTTGTTGCTTTTGAATGTAGCCATCAATTTCAAGTAAAGAAAGCGCTTTTCGAATAGTATCTTTAGAAAAGCCATAGTTTTGCATGAGTTCATTTTCACTCGGGAGTTCTTGCAATGGTGCTAAATTACCATTGTTAATTTGGGTCTTTATCTCATTATAGACCTGCTTGTATTTGCTCATTTTTAATCCTTTTATCGACCATTTGTTCCGTAGGTGTCGCCATAGCATATCATAAAATCATAAATGTTATACGTATAAAATGTGATATTAGTCACTATTTTACGAAAATGTTTTAAACTTTTACGTATAAGTTGTTGCATAAAAATACGGTTAGGTTAGAATGAGCCAAAATATAACTTCCTAGAGGAAATATTATGCTTACTCGTTCAAGTGGTGTTCTTATGCACATTACCTCGCTACCAAATGCATTCGGGATTGGTAGCTTTGGGCAATCCGCTTATGATTTTGTCGATTTTTTAGTTGAAACCAAACAAACTTATTGGCAAATTCTTCCACTCACTACCACCAGTTATGGTGATTCACCTTATCAATCTTTCTCTGCTATTGCAGGTAATACTCACCTTATTGATTTTGATTTACTAACCCAAATGGGCTTGTTGAAAGAATCTGATTATGCTTCGGTCAATTTCGGTGATGATCCAACTAGCGTGGATTATGAACGTATCTTTTACGCACGCCGTCCGATTTTAGAAACAGCCGTAAAAAATTTTTTAGCGAATCAATCACTCCAAGCTGATTTCAATCACTTCGAGAAAAACAATCGATTATGGTTGGACGATTTTGCTGAGTTTATGGCAATTAAAGAGCATTTTGGTAATCAAGCATTACAAAAATGGGATGATAAAAAAGCTGTTGCGCGCGATCCAAAAACATTAGAAAAATATCGCACGATGTTAGCTGATCAAATTCAGTACTTTAAAGTGACGCAATATTTCTTCTTTAAACAATGGAGCGAGTTAAAACATTACGCGAATCAAAAAGGCATTAAGATTATCGGTGATATGCCGATTTACGTGGCTGCAGATAGCGTGGAAGTTTGGACAAAACCTGAACTCTTCCAATTAGATAAAGAACGTAATCCGCTTTTTGTTGCGGGGGTTCCAGCCGATCAGTTCAGTGCAACGGGGCAACTTTGGGGCAATCCGCTTTACGATTGGGAAGAACACAAAAAACAAGGCTATGCTTGGTGGATTCATCGTATTGAAGAAAGCTTCAAGATTTATGATGTACTTCGCATCGACCATTTCAAAGGTTTTTCCGATTATTGGCAAGTGGATGGAAAAGCAGATATTGCTAAATATGGTAGTTGGCAGCCAGGTCCTGGCTATGATTTATTCAAAGCTGTTAAAGAGCAATTGGGTGACTTACCGATTATTGCTGAAGATTTAGGTAATATTGATGATAAAGCCAGAAAATTGCTTGCAGATTGTAATTACCCAGGCATGAAGATCCTGCAATTTGGTTTTGAAGATGTCAGCGGAAAAAGCTTAGATAGCCCGCATTATTGCATCCCACATTCCATTGTTTATACCGGTACACATGATAACGATGTGACCAATGGTTGGTATAACGGCCTGACTGAACAACAGCAGCAATATATCAATGATTATACGCACCGCCGTGAGGATGAATCGATTTGCCAAGCGATGATTCGTCAGCTTTTTGCAACCGTTAGCAATACCGCGATTGCCACAATGCAAGATGTTTTAGATTTGCCTGCGAGTTCAAGAATGAATGTTCCTTCAACAATTGGTGGAAACTGGCAATGGAGAATGCAGCAATCAGATTTAACACAAGATAAAAAAGACTTTTTAGCAAAAATGACCACGTTATATCAACGTGCTAATCAGGAAAACCCAATGATTAAATTTAGTACATTTGTAAAAAACGAAACCAATAAATCGCTTGAGCAATTAAGTGATAAAGAAACTTATATTCAATTATTAAATTACGTAAAAGCACTTTCTGCAGATAAACCTAAAAACACGGGTAAACGTAAGGTTTACTATATCTCAGCAGAGTTTTTAATCGGTAAATTACTTTCTAATAACTTGATTAACCTTGGTGTGTATCAAGATATCAAAGTGGAATTAGAAAGTGCCGGTAAATCATTAAGCCATATTGAAGATATTGAGCCAGAACCATCTTTAGGAAATGGTGGTTTAGGGCGTTTGGCTTCTTGTTTTATTGATTCAATGTCTACCCTTGGCTTAAATGCTGAAGGGGTAGGTTTAAATTATCATTATGGTTTGTTCAAACAAGTCTTCAAAAAGAATGAACAACATGCAGAGCCTAATGATTGGATTGAGGATAACTCTTGGTTAATTCCAACGGATATTAGTTATGAAGTGCCATTTAAGAAATTTACGTTAACTTCTAAATTAGATCGTATTGATATTTTAGGTTATAAGAAAGACACGAAGAACTATCTCAATTTGTTTGATATTAAATCAGTGAATCCTAAACTGATTAAAAAAGGTATCGAGTTTGATAAAACTGCGATTGAAGAAAATCTGACTTTATTCCTTTATCCAGATGATTCAGATAAAAACGGGGAATTATTACGTATTTATCAACAATACTTCATGGTATCAAATGCTGCACAATTATTAATTGATGAAGCGATTGCGCGTGGTAGTAATTTACATGATTTAGCCGATTATGCGTATGTTCAGATCAACGATACTCATCCTTCAATGGTGATTCCTGAATTAATTCGCTTATTAACGGAAAAACATCAGATTAAGTTTGCTGAAGCCGTTGAAATTGTACGTAATATGGTGGGCTATACAAACCATACCATTTTGGCTGAAGCATTGGAAAAATGGCCACTCGCTTATTTAGATGAAGTGGTACCTCATTTAGTGGTGATCATTAAAAAATTAGATAAATTAGTGCGTGCAGAATATAAAGATCCAGCCGTACAAATCATTGATAAACAAAAACGTGTGCATATGGCGCATATGGATATTCACTTTTCAAATTCTGTAAATGGTGTGGCAGCATTACATACGGAGATTTTGAAAAATTCAGAACTTAAAGCGTTCTATGCGTTATATCCTGAAAAATTCAATAATAAGACAAATGGCATTACCTTCCGTCGTTGGTTAGAGTTTTCTAACCAACCATTAGCCGCTTACATTAAAGAATTGATTGGCGATGAGTATTTGCATGATGCAACGAAATTAGAGAAATTATTAGCCTTTAAAGATGATAAAAAGGTTCATCAACAATTAGCGAAAATTAAGTTTGAAAACAAATTAGCACTAAAAGCGTACCTTAAAGAAAATAAAGGTATTGAGTTAGATGAAGATTCAATCATTGATACGCAAATTAAGCGTTTCCATGAATATAAACGCCAACAAATGAATGCGCTTTATGTGATTCATAAATACTTAGAAATTAAAGCAGGTAAATTACCAAAACGTAAAATTACAGTGATTTTTGGCGGAAAAGCTGCACCTGCTTATGTGATTGCACAGGATATTATTCACTTAATTCTTTGTTTATCTGAGTTAATCAATAATGATCCTGAAGTGAATAAGTATTTAAACGTACATTTGGTGGAAAACTATAATGTGAGCGTGGCAGAAAAACTGATTCCAGCAACCGATATTTCTGAGCAGATTTCACTTGCCTCTAAAGAAGCTTCTGGTACAGGTAATATGAAATTTATGCTTAATGGCGCGTTAACCTTAGGCACAATGGATGGCGCTAATGTTGAAATTGCAGAATTAGCCGGTGCTGAAAATATCTATACATTCGGTAAAGATTCAGAAAGCATTATTAAACTTTATGAAACAGCAGGTTATGTTTCAAAAGAGTATTATGAAAACGACAAAGATATTAAAAGAGCGGTCGATTTTATTCTGAATCCTGCAGTAGTGAAATTAGGCAATAAAACACGTTTAGAACGTCTTTATAACGAATTATTGAATAAAGACTGGTTTATGACGTTAATTGACTTTAATGCTTATGTTGAAGCGAAAGAACAAATCTTAGCCGATTATGAAGATCAAGATAGTTGGAATGAGAAAGTCGTTCACAATATCGCAAAAGCGGGCTTCTTCTCATCAGATCGCACTATCGCTCAATATAATGCAGATATTTGGCATTGTGAGGGCTAAGGGGAAGCAATGAAACTACTTACCCTGAATGTACACGCTTGGTTAGAAGCTAACCAAGCGGAAAAAATAGAGACTCTTGCTGATACTATTGTAGAAAAGGGCTATGACATCATTGCCTTACAAGAGGTTAATCAATTGATGTCGTCTCCTGCTATTTCGCCAACGTTAAAGCAAGATAACTATGGTGTCATTCTGTTAAATAAAATCAATCAACGCGTTGCACAGAAATATTCGCTTTTTTGGAGTAATTCGCATATTGGTTACGATAAATATGATGAGGGCATTGCGTTTTTAACGCGCTTGCCCGTTTATGATGTTGATGCGTTTTATTGTAGCCAACATCAACGTCTTGACTCGATTCTCTCGCGTAAAATCATTGGCTTGACGGTAGAATATCAAGGCCAGTTAATTGAATGTTATTCTTGCCATATCAATTTGCCAAATTGTGATGGAGAAAACCAACTTGATAATGTTCGTTATATTGTAGAGCGAAGTCAAAGTGCGAATCTTAAAATCCTGATGGGTGATTTCAATACTGATGCAATAAGCGATCAGCAAGCTTATCAACAAATTAAATCCTTAGGCTTATTCGATACTTTTGATATGGCAGAGCAGAAGGATAGCGGTATCACTGTAGAGAAAGCGATTGACGGTTGGAAGGGCCATAGTCAAGAAAAGCGATTAGATTATATTTTTTTAAACCAAGCAAAAAGGGTTTTATCCAGTCAGGTTATTTTTAATGGCAAAAATAAACCGATTGTTTCCGACCATTTTGGCGTAGAAGTAGCTCTCATCTTGTAGGAGAATCAATATGAAAAAAATGCTTAGTTTTGAATTTTGGCAAAAATTCGGTAAGTGCCTAATGGTTGTGATTGCCGTGATGCCAGCCGCGGGTTTAATGGTGAGTATTGGTAACTCACTGCCTTTGATTAGCGATGCTGAATGGCTAGCGATTGTCGGAAACATTATCGCCCAAATTGGTTGGGGGATTATCGGTAACCTCCATCTATTATTTGCGTTAGCGATTGGTGGTAGCTGGGCAAATGAGCGTGCGGGTGGGGCATTTGCAGCAGGCCTGGCTTTCATTTTAATTAACTTAATTACCGGTAACTTTTTCGGTGTGAAACTTGAAATGCTAGTCGATCCAAATGCTCACGTAAGTACCATATTGGCCGGTGAAATTCCTGTGGCGAATTACTTTGTGAATGTGCTTGGGCAACCTGCGTTAAATATGGGCGTGTTCGTTGGTATTATTGCGGGTTTTGTGGGGGCAACAACCTTCAATCGTTACTACAATTTCCGTAAATTACCTGAAGTATTAACGTTCTTTAATGGTAAACGCTTCGTTCCTTTCGTTGTTATTTATCGTTCTGTATTAGTGGCGATCTTCCTATCATTATTCTGGCCTTTAGTTCAAACAGGAATTAATCATTTCGGTCAATGGATTGCGAACTCACAAAACTCAGCACCAATTTTAGCACCATTTATTTATGGTACCTTAGAACGTCTATTGCTTCCATTTGGTTTACACCACATGTTGACTATCCCAATGAACTACACTTCATTAGGCGGTACTTATGAGTTTTTAACCGGTGCACAACAAGGCAAACAAGTATTTGGTCAAGATCCACTTTGGCTTGCCTGGGTGACTGACTTAATCAACCTTAAAGATGCAGGTAATTTAGCGCAATATAACGAACTTCTTTCAACTGTGACACCTGCTCGCTTCAAAGTAGGACAAATGATTGGTTCAACCGGTATCTTAATGGGCTTGACTCTCGCAATGTATATCAATGTGGATGAAGACAAGAAAAAACTCTATAAAGGGATTTTCCTTTCTTCTGCACTTGCGGTGTTCTTAACAGGCGTAACAGAGCCAATCGAATACATGTTTATGTTTGTCGCTTTACCGCTTTATATTGTTTATGCGTTAGTACAAGGTTGTGCTTTCGCCATGGCAGATATTGTTGACTTACGTGTGCATTCATTCGGTAACATTGAGTTCTTAACTCGTACACCAATGGCGATTAAGGCCGGTATTGGTATGGATGTAATCAACTTTATTTGGGTATCAATCCTATTTGCCGTTGCCATGTTCTTTATCGCGAACTTTATGATTAAGAAATTTAACCTTGCGACAGCAGGCCGTAATGGTAACTATGATGCGAAAGGTTCAGATGAAGCTTCTAGCGATGAGCCAAAAGTTGCGAATGCTAGCACGCAAGTTATTCAAATCATCAACTTACTTGGTGGACGTAATAACATTGCAGATGTTGATGCTTGTATGACACGTTTACGTATCACCGTACATAATCCAGATTTAGTCGGTGATGAAGCCAGCTGGAAACAAGCGGGCGCAATGGGCTTTATTGTGAAAGGTTCTGGTATCCAAGCGATTTATGGACCAAAAGCAGATGTTTTAAAATCAGATATTCAAGACGTGCTTTCATCGGGCGTAGAAATTCCTAAAATGTAATTCTACCTAAATATCTATTTTATCCCCGCCTTCAAGGCGGGGATATCATCTAAATACCTCATCTCGATACTGCTCATCTTCAATCTATCCCAAGAATCCTTTTATTTGATACTATCAACGTACAAAATATTGTCACAACTTTGGTGCTATAAAAAATACCGCCCGTTGTGTAACGAGCGGTATTTCTAGTGTTAGAAGAAGTGGTTATTAAATGATTAACTGACCGATAATACTGCGAGTTTCTTCTCGAACCTCGGTAAGTTTCACTTTCACTAAATCGCCGATTTTGTAACGACGTTCCCCTTGAATATACAGCGCTAATTCATCAGCATTCACTTGCATTTCATCTTTATTCGGATGCAATATAGAAGCTGGTACGAACATGGATGCCCCATTTTCTAATAATTGAACACGTAAACCGCCACGCATCACATCTTGCACCTCTGCATCAAATTCAGTGCTTTCAGCGACTTTATCAGCAAGATAGCGACAATATAACCAGTCGGCGATATCACGCTCAACCAAGCGATTTTGACGACGAGCTTCTTGCAAGCGAGCAAGCACTTCATCTTGTGGTTTTTCACAAGCTTGTTGTGTGAGCACGGCTTTAATTAAACGATGGTTCACCATATCGGAATATTTACGGATAGGCGATGTCCAAGTTGCATAACCTTCTAATCCAAGCCCAAAATGTGGAGCAAGTTCCGATTTAAACTCCGCAAAGGTTAAATAACGACGTAAACGGAATTCTAAATAGTCACCTTCAATCGGTTCAATATCATGACGCATTTGGCAATAACCTTTTAAGGTTGCCAAATTTTCCACCGAATAACGTTCAGCAAGTTCAGCTTGATTTTCTTCATTAGCTAAATTTGCCATTAAGAAATTATGCGCATTTTCTAAGAATTTCTTATCAAAGCCCGTGTGTGTATTGAAAATACCGGTTTTAGCATGCTCCGCTAAGAATTGAGCGGCACAAATGTTGGCAATGATCATGGATTCTTCCACGATTTGATTTGCAATACGACGATATTCCGCCTTAATTTCTTTTACTTTGCCATTTTCAGCGAGAATAAAGGAATAATCGGGTTTCTCTTTAAATAACAATGAATGCGTTTTACGCCATTGAATACGCGCTTGAGTAAATTGATGTAACCAATCAATTTGCTGGGCAATTTCAGGTGTTTCCGGTTGCCATGCATCCGGTACTTGTTCTAAATAATCTGAGATTTTGTTATAGGCTAGTTTTGCTTTAGATTGTACATAAGCCGATACAAAATGCGGTTTAGCCGTGATGTTACCTGCAAGATCCGTTTCAATGTAACACACTAACGCAGGACGAGTTTCATTTGCCATTAATGAGCATAATTCATCAGACAATTCACGCGGCAGCATTGGGATGTTGAAGCCTGGCAAATAATTGGTAAAACAACGCTGTTTCGCATCTTTTTCAATTTGTGAATCTAATGCAATGTAAGCTGTTGGATCAGCAATGGCAACGACTAATCGCCAGCCGCTTTGTGTACCATTTTGCTCGATAGGTTCGATGTAAAGGGCATCGTCCATATCCTGTGTGCTTTCAGAGTCAATGGTGACAAAATGAAGTGCGGTCAGATCTTCACGAGTTTGTTGATCTAACATCTCATAGCTTTCTGCACCTTGTACCGGATGACGAGATTGCTCATGACGTGCCAATGTCACCCACCAAGGAGCTAATTCATCATCAGCACGGCAGATAAATTGATTGATGGTGGCATAAAAAAAGCGATCATCACGTAATGGGTGTGTTTTCAAATTTGCTACAACCCAGTCGCCTTCTTGTAATTCTTCTTTGACGGATTTAGCTTGCTGTGCCCCAATAGGTTGGTTGATACTTGGATGATCAACCAAAACTTGCAATTTCTTGTCTTTATTGAACCGCACTTTGGCAATAAAGCGCGTGAGCATTGGCTCAATTAATTCTTCAGGTTCAGCTTGCTCTTTATCGCCTTGCTTTTCAATAGTGGCTTTGATTTTGTCACCGTGCATCACTTTTTTCATTGCAGGTGGGGCAATAAAGTAGCTTTTTTTATCGCACTCTAAAAAACCATAAGCTTTATCAGTACTTTTTACCACGCCTTCAACGTGTTCTTTGCTATCGTGGATTTGTTGCTTAAGTTGTGCGAGTAATGGATTATCTTGGAACATAGTGATATTTAAAAAAGAGAAAAGGCAGACTGAAAAGCCTGCCTAAAAATAGATTGTACGAAAAATTATTCTTCGCCTAATTCACCCATTGCAGTGATGCTGAAACCTGCATCTACGTGAACGATTTCACCGGTAATACCAGATGCTAAATCAGAGCATAAGAATGCTGCTGAGTTACCCACATCTTCGATAGTAACAGTGCGGCGTAATGCTGCGGTTTTCTCAAATGCAGAAAGCATTTTCTTGAGGTTTTTAATACCTGATGCCGCTAAGGTACGGATTGGACCTGCAGAAATTGCATTTACACGAATACCTTCTTTACCTAAGTCAGCTGCCATTACGCGAGTAGCCGCTTCAAGAGATGCTTTCGCTAAACACATGACGTTGTAGTTAGGAATTGCGCGCTCTGCACCTAAGTAAGAAAGGGTTAATAACGCTGCATTTGGATTTAAGTAAGGACGTGCTGCTTGTGCCATAGCAACAAAACTGAATGCACTGATGTCGTGAGCGATACGGTAGCCTTCGCGAGTTGCTGCGTTTACGTAATCACCATCTAATTGATCGCCTGGTGCGAATGCAATAGCGTGTACAAAACCATCAAATTTTTCCCAACGTTTGCTTAATTCAGCAAAGCAATTTTGGATGCTTTCATCGGTCGCTACGTCTAAAGGTAATACGATGTCAGAACCAAATTCTTTTGCAAATTCTTCTACGCGTGGTTGTAATTTATCGTTTAAATAAGTGAAAGCAAGTTCAGCGCCTTGTTCTTTCATTGCTTTTGCGATCCCGTAAGCGATAGAACGGTTGCTTGCAAGACCTGTCACTAAAATACGTTTACCAGTTAAGAAACCCATATTTTTTCCTATGTTTGAGTTAAAAAAATCGACAAGATTATACTTGTTTTGTGTGCTTTCGGCAATCAATCACACGTTGTACCAGTTAGGCGGGATTATCAATATCTTTAAATTCTACATCTAAGCCATATTCAGCTGCTAACCATTCACCTAATGCTTTAATGCCGTAGCGTTCTGTTGCATGGTGACCAGCCGCAAAGAAATGAATACCTTGCTCACGAGCAGAATGAATTGTTTGCTCCGAAACCTCGCCGGTAATAAAGGCATCACAACCTTGTGCTGCCGCTAAATCAATATAGCCTTGTCCGCCACCGGTACAAATGCTTACTTTACGGATTAAGTGCGGTCCATTTTCCGTGCAAATTAACGGTTTACGATGCAGCACTTGTTCAATACGTTGTGCAAATTCTTCAGCGGTAACAGGATCTTTTAACGTTCCCCAAACAGGAATGCTGGTTGCGCTATTTTCTAAAGGTTGAAGATCGCTAATCCCTAATAATTGAGCAAGTTTTGCGTTGTTGCCTAATTCAGGGTGAACATCTAAGGGTAAATGATAGCCATATAAATTGATGTCATTCACAAGTAAGGTTTTGATACGTTTGCCTTTCATGCCGCGAATACAGGGATTTTCACTTTTCCAAAAATAGCCGTGGTGGACAAGAATCGCATCAGCTTGTTGTGCAACGGCATAATCAATCAAATCTTGGCTTGCGGTGACACCCGTGATGATCTTTTTGATCTCTGCTTTGCCTTCTACTTGCAAACCGTTAGGTGCGTAATCGTTAATTCTCTCTGTGCTAAGTTTTTCGTTTAGTAAACGTTCAAGTTCTAGATTGTTCATCATTTTTGAGAGAAAAGAAAAAGGTGAGATATGGTAAGGGATTTAAAAAAAAATGGCTAGTGCAAAAGGAGTGGGGGGGGAATGCACTAGCCAGTAGTGTGTTTGTAATAAAACAAGTTTACTATCTAAAACGAGATTCATTATATATTTAATTATATAAAGATCAAGAAAAAAATAAGGAAAATTTTCCTTATTTTTCGATATGTCGTTTTAGTATTCAAAAACAGATGAAAAATCAACCGCACTTATGAATATAAACTTGGCTCATCTTCCGTTGGACGGGTTTTAAATCGGCGGTGTAGCCACATGTATTGTTCCACACCTTTTAAGATTTCTTTTTCCACAACTTTATTCATTCTTGCAGCGATTGCCGTTTCATCCGAAAGATCGGAAAAATCCACGGGTGGTGAAATACTGACTGTATAGCCTGAGCCGTCTTTGTTACGCAATGGGGCAAAAGGGACGACTTTACAATTTGGTGCTGATTTAAGCAGATAATAACTACCTGTTGTGGTAGCCGCTTCTTGTACAGCAAAGAAAGGCACAAATACCGCATTTTTTCTGCCGTAATCGTGATCGGGCGCATACCAAATGGTTTCACCTTTACGTAAGGCTTTGAGCATGCCTCGCAGATCTTTTCGATTCAGCATGTCTTTGTTTGAACGTAAGCGACCTTTAATTTGTAACCAATCCAGTACAGGATTGTCATTGGGACGATAAACGCCTACGCCAGGATGATGTAAGCCCACAATACGCGCGCCTAATTCAAGGGTAAGAAAATGGACACCCACAAAGATAATGCCGTCTTGGGCGTTTTCTTTTAAATAATTTAACCCTTCAATTTTTGACCATTTTTTGATGCGAGCATCAGACCAAAACCACGCCATGCCGGTTTCGATAATGGCCATACCAACGGCACGTAAGTTTTCTTGCAAAATGGCTTCACGTTCTTGCTCAGGCATTTCTGGGAAGCAGAGTTCAAGGTTTCGGCGAGCAATAGTGGCACGACGTTTTCCCACTTTTAATTTTGAGAAAAGCCAGCCTAAGCCATTGCCAATATGACGTAGAATTGGATAGGGAAGTAACAAAAGGCTTCGCCAAATCGCCACACCAAGCCAAAATCCCCAGTATTTAGGGGCTAGAAAGTGCGGTTGAAATTGAGGGAGTTTTTCGTTTTTCATAATTCTTTTCTGGTTAGTTCGGCGTGTAGTTTATCGCAAATTTGAGTTGTGGTAAAATTGCGCCAAATTTTATTATTCCAACAGAGAGATTTCAAAATGGCTCAATATTCTGCCAATTTTAATCAAGCAAAAGTATTAGTGTTAGGCGATGTTATGCTTGACCGTTACTGGTTTGGTGCAACTAATCGTATTTCACCGGAAGCACCGGTTCCTGTGGTTCGTGTGCAAGATAATGAAGAGCGTGCAGGTGGTGCAGCAAACGTGGCAATGAATATTGCTTCTCTTAATGTCCCTGTGCAAATTTTAGGTTTAATTGGTCAAGATGAAACAGGCACAGCCTTAACCAATTTATTACAACATCAAAAAATTGACTGTAATTTTGTAGCATTGAATACTCACCCAACTATTACGAAATTACGTATTTTGTCTCGTCATCAACAATTACTTCGTTTGGATTTTGAAGAAGATTTCCAAAATGTGGAATGTCATGAGTTGCTTGCGAAATTAGACGCGGAAGTGAAAAACTTTGGTGCGTTAGTGCTTTCAGATTATGGTAAAGGCACGTTAAAAGATGTGCAAAAAATGATCCAAATTGCACGCAAAGCGAATGTACCGGTGTTGATCGATCCAAAAGGCACAGATTTTGAGCGTTATCGAGGCGCCACTTTACTTACACCAAATATGTCAGAATTTGAAGCGGTGGTAGGTAAGTGTGATTCTGAAGAAGAAATCATTGAGAAAGGTTTAAAATTAATTTCAGACATTGAATTGACCGCACTTTTAGTGACCCGTTCTGAAAAAGGCATGACACTACTTCGTCCAAATCAAGAGCCATTCCACTTACCAACCGTTGCCAAAGAAGTATTCGATGTAACAGGTGCGGGCGATACGGTAATCAGTGTTCTAGCAACCGCACTTGCAGATGGACGTTCTTTTGAAGAATCTTGCTATTTAGCTAATGTGGCGGCAGGTATTGTGGTCGGTAAATTGGGTACATCAACGGTTTCTACTGTGGAGTTAGAGAATGCGATCCATGGTCGTTCTGAAACCGGCTTCGGTATTATGTCAGAAAGCCAATTAAAAATGGCGGTCGATCATGCTAAAGCGCGCGGTGAGAAAATCGTGATGACAAACGGTTGTTTCGACATTCTTCACCCTGGTCATGTATCTTATTTAGAAAATGCTCGTAAACTTGGTGATCGTTTAATTGTTGCCGTGAATACAGATGGCTCAGTTAAACGCTTAAAAGGTGAAAGTCGTCCAATTAACAATCTGAATGCACGTATGGCAGTATTGGCAGGTTTAGCGTCAGTAGATTGGGTCGTTTCTTTTGATGAAGACACGCCACAACGTTTAATTGGTGAGATTTTACCGGATTTATTGGTGAAAGGCGGTGATTATAAACCTGAAGAGATTGCTGGCAGTAAAGAAGTGTGGGCAAATGGCGGTGATGTTCGTGTATTGAATTTCGAAAATGGCTGTTCAACCACAAACGTGATTGAGAAAATCAAAGCGCTGAAGGACTAATAACTTTATAAAAACAACGGGCAACCTGTTTCACAAGTTGCCCGTTTTTTATTTTAGAATTTATATCGGATATTGCCGAAATAAACGCGTCCTTCTTCTGGGTAACCTGCTTGATAGTAGTAGTTTTTATCAAAGAGGTTCGATACACCCGCTTCTAAACTTAATCCTGAAACCGGTTCATAGATTAATTTCGCATTGCTGTTTCCAAAACCAGAGAGCTTCACGGTTTCACCGCCATCTAAATAATAACGGCCATGTTCCGCTTCTTGGCTCACATAAAGTGAAAGGTTTGGTAATATTTTCCAATCAACAAATGCAAAGAATTTATGTTTTGGCACATTCTTCACAATGGTATCTTGGGTTTTATTTTTTGCATGCGTATAGGTGTAGTTTGCCCCTAACGTTAAATTATCTGTTGCAAAAAGATTCACGGCTAATTCAGCACCTTTAAAGGCTTCTTTGCCTACATTTTGATATTGATTGAGTTTTTTGCTAATCGCGACTTCTTCAATGGCATCTTTTACTTCAGAATAGAAAAGTGCGCTATCCACTCTTAACCAATCGCCAAAGGTATGCATATAACTAGCTTCGTAATGGTAAGCGGTTTCTGGGCTTAAGAATGGATTCTGCTCAGTACGACCAAATCGGCGAGAATAACGTTCTTTCATTGTGGCAAAACGTGTTTTCTTCGCAAAACTTAGCGCAAATTCATCATGTTCAGAGAAATGATGGGCAAATTTGATTTGATAATTAAAGGCGTGTTTATTACCGATATCAAACGGACAAATCGCATTTTTTTGGTGAGTTGATGCACATTGTTTTTCAAATTTCTCTGCACGGTGTGAATCACGTTTGTCGTAGCTGATGCCTGTAATCAGAGAGGTTTGCTCATTAAAACGATGAGTATTTTCTAAACCAAAGCTGTAGGTACGATCTTTATCTACTGCGGTCGGTTCATTATCATTATGTTCGCGATGCACGTCATATTTAATGAGGGTAGAGAATTTTAAGTGGTCTTTGGAGGTTAAATCGCCACCTAAATCAAAGCCTGCACCGTAGGAATAATCACGGTAATAGCTATTAAAGCTTGATTTTTTCTTTTGAGTGCTGAATGTTGCATCATCAAAAGCAAGTAGGTCATTTTTAAAGGTGTCATAAAATGCCTTCGTGTTTAATGTGAGATGATGGGCGCCAAATTCAGTATGGGAAAGGAAATAGATACTGTCTTTGTCCCACATCGGCCAGCGCCAATAGCGTTCAAAACTATCAGCGCCAGAATAAAACGGTGATTCTTTGGTGCCTTTTTGTGTAGAGAACGCCAGTGCGTATTCATCATGCTCATTTGGCGTATAAGCGACTTTCAAACTTAATCTTTTATCACGTTGTTTAGAATTTTCTGCTCGACCACCATCATCGCCTTTGGGATTGATTTGTTGATAATGATGAGAAAGTTGTAAGCCTTGTTTTTCAATAAAAGAACCACTTACTTGCGCATAAAATAGTTCTTGTTTAGTGCCTAAATCAAAATCTGTTTTATTGGTTGCTGTACCACCACTTTTACCATGTGAAAAGCCATAGCCAATAGAACCTTCGAAAGGTTGAGTTGGTTTTTTAGAAATTAAATTCACGGCACCACCCATCGTATTTGCGCCATAAAGCACAGAGCTTGCGCCTTTAGAAATATCAATACGAGATAAATCAAAGGTGGTAAAACGACCTAAGTCCATTTCGCCATCATAAGGGACATAAACCGGAATACCATCCATAAATACTGGTACGCGGCGAGCATTAAAACCACGTACTAATAAATTGTATTCGTTGCGTGCGCCGCCATGTTCGACAAACACTCCCGATGTGCTTTTTGCTACATCAGACACCCGATCTTGGTTATTTTTTTGTAATTCAGCCTGGTCAATACGAGCGGTGCTGAGATCACTCGATTTTTCACCGATGATTTCAATTTGACCAAGGGTAAATACATTTTCGGCATAAGCAGGCAAGCAAGCCAAACTAATGGCGATGCAAAGCAGTTTCTTTTCCATTGGAACTTCCTTTTAGGTTAGGGTTGAAGCGTAACTTCAATGCAATGGTGATCGCGGCGAAAATTTTTTCATCATTATGAGGGAAATTTTCTCGCAAAGTGCGGTTAGCATCGCTGAAGTTTATTTTTCCGTTAGCTAATTCGGAGAATAAAATCGAAGGGTTGAGCTGAAGTTGCTCTGCAATTTGCAGAATTGAAAAGTGCTCAAACGTCATGATCAAACGATCTAAATTACAATAGGTAGGATAGCGATTATGTGTCACTAAATCGGTAAATTGTTGCACAATTTTGACCGCTTTATTTTTTCGATTAAAGAAGTGTAAAACCACGCCCAAAATAAGCAGTAACGCCGAACCTAAATGCAACTGAAAGATGCCTTGAATGGGCCACTGAAAGTAGATCCCTAAGCCGCTGAACAAGATGCCTACCAATCCTGCAATGAGCATAGAAAGCAAGCAAAACTTATAAATCACATCCCATTTCATTTTTTCACCTTTAGCTATGAATAATAAATGTTATATAATAAAAAACATAACGATGACATTCTACCAAAATTTATTTACTATGTTAAAAAATATATAGCGTTAAAATAAAGTCATCTCATTTTAAATCGCTAAAAGAGGGAAGAATATGAAAAAATGGATAGGTATTGCACTTGCGCTTTGTGTATCAACCAGTGCATTTGCAACAGAAGAAATCGCTTATTTGGCGGGGGAATTACCTCCGTCAGCTAAAATTGAAAAAGTATTAAGTGCGGGTAATCCGGCTGATGTGTTGCTCCTTTCAAGTGCGCCCAATAAATTACTGGGATTGGCGGGATTTAATATGGAAAAACGCGGAAAACTGTTCCCTGCAGCACAACAATCTTTACCAACCTTAGGAAAAATTGCCGGAAAAGGCAGCACGCTCTCGCCAGAGAAAATTGTGGCATTACAACCGAATTTAATTATTGATGTAGGTAATGTCACCCCAAACTATATCGACCAAGCTAAACGGGCTTTTGAGCAAACGGATGTACCTTATTTGCTGCTAGACGGCAAACTCAGTGAAACACCCACTACTTTGCGTTATTTAGGGAAAGTGTTAGGCGTAGAAAATCTTACAGAACCTCAAGCGAAGTATGCCGAAGAAACCCTTAAACAAGCGGTCGAAAATGCCTCTAAATTGACCAAAACCTTCTATTTAGCTCGTAGTGCAGATGGCTTACAAACAGGACAAAAAGGCTCTATTCATACAGAAGCCATTGAAATCGTGGGTTTAAAAAATGTGGTAGAAGGCGATCATAAAGGGCTTACGCAGGTTTCGATGGAGCAGCTTTTATTATGGAATCCTGATGTAATTTTTAGCCAATACCCAGAGTTTTTGCAAACCTTAAAAGAGAATCCGCAATGGCAACAGTTAAGTGCGGTCAAAAATGGACAAGTTTTTTTAATCCCGAATAATCCATTTGGTTGGTTAGATTCGCCACCTAGTGTGAACCGTTTGCTTGGGGTGCGTTGGGTCTCGCATTTAGTTAGCGGTAAACCTATGACTGAATTTGCAAAAGAAGTACAAACGTTTTATCACGTGTTCTATCAGATTGAATTAACCCCAGAGCAAGCGACTCAATTGCTACATGATGTGAAATAGTTATGCCGTATTTTGTTCAACGTAATCCCAAACTCTTTTTCACTTCCTTAGTGATTTTATTAGTCGCCACCATTTTGCTTTCGTTGAATATGGGGCGATTTCCGATTTCTCCCCTTCAACTTGGACAAGCGATTCGTTGTCTATTTGAAACGAAATGTCAAACGCCTTCTTCCGTTGAAACGGTGCTTTGGCATATTCGTACCCCACGTATTTTGGTCGCCTGTTTAGTAGGTGCCGCATTAGCCGCCGCAGGCGCGACTTATCAAGGGATGTTTAAAAATCCGTTGGTTTCTCCTGATATCTTAGGTGTTTCAAGCGGTGCTGGACTTGGTGCGTCATTGGCGATTTTCTACAACTTACCGATGTTTTACGTGCAGCTTTTTGCCTTTAGTGGCGGTATCTTGGCGGTGTTATGTGTCTCTATGGTCGCATCAAGAAGCCGTAATCAAGATCCCATTTTGGTCTTAGTGCTTTCGGGGATTACTTGGCGCGGGCATTTCACTGTTAAAAATTTTAGCTGATCCTTTCACCCAATTACCTTCGATTACCTTTTGGCTATTAGGCAGTTTCACGGCCGTTGGTATGAAAGAATTAACTCAACTTACCCCTATTTTAATACTTGGTATTCTGCCACTTTTCTTATTGCGTTGGCGCTTAAATCTGCTCGCTTTAGAAGAAGATGAGGCTAAAAGCCTCGGTATTCCTATCCAACGTACGCGCTATATTTTGATTATTTTCACTACGCTTTGTACGGCAAGTGCGGTCTCCATTACGGGGATTATTGGCTGGATCGGTTTGCTTGTGCCCCATATTGCACGATTATTAGTGGGCGCCAATTTCATTTTATTGCTGCCAACATCGTTGTTACTTGGTGCGAGTTTTTTACTTCTCACAGACACACTCGCCCGTACTGTTGCGAGCATTGAACTCCCAATAGGGATTTTAACCTCTGCTTGTGGTGCACCGTTTTTCCTCTATTTATTGTTGAGAGGGCGAAAATGAATTTAATTGAAACTCAACAACTGACGATTGGTTATGGCAATAAACCTCTGTTAGACAAGATCAATTTTGCATTAAAACCTCAGCAAATTTGCTGTTTGCTTGGCGCCAATGGGGCTGGGAAAAGCACTTTCTTAAAAACTTTGCTTGGGTTGCAACCTGCACTCAATGGGCAAATTCTCTTTCAAAATCGACCGCTTGCCACATATTCTGCCGCCGAATTAGCGCGCGAAATTGCTTATGTACCACAAGCTCATGCGCAGCTTTTTCCTTTTCTGGTGCAAGATATGGTGTTAATGGGGCGTTCTGCATATCTAAAATGGTATCAAACCCCAAGAGCCGAAGATAAAGATCTTGCCTTTTCGGCTTTAGCGGAATTACAAATAACCCATCTTGCTAAACGTTATTACCATGAACTCAGTGGGGGCGAAAAACAACTTGTGCTTATCGCTCGAGCCATGGCACAACAAGCGAAATTGTTGATTATGGACGAACCAACAGCCAGTCTTGATTTTGGTAACCAAATTCGAGTGTTGGAAAAAATTAAGCAATTACAACATCAAAATATCGCCTTGTTGATTACCACTCACAACCCACAACAAGCGGTCTATTTAGCCAAAAATATTGCAATGCTCGATCAAGAATTTGGTTTCCAGCAAGGCGAAAAAAGTGAACTGATGACCTTTGAAAACCTCGCCAGAATTTACCGCACTTCAGTTCAGGAATTGAAAAAACATCTCAATTTATAAAAGGATAAATTGGTTTGTATAAATCCGTTATAATTTAATTTATATAAAGATTGTGCTATATTCCATTTAATTTAAATAAGGAGTTTAAATGAAAAAATTAGCTACTTTAGCCGCCTTAATGGCGATCACATTCTCAAGCCAAGCTGCTGATCTTTATCTTTATGCTGGCGCGGGTTTAAAAGAGCCGGTAGAGAAAATTGTAAAACAATTTGAGCAAAATACGGGCAATAAGGTCACTGTGGAATATGGCGGTTCAGGTCAAATTTTGGCACGTTATAACCAAGTAAAAACTGGCGACTTATTTTTATCCGGTTCGGCAGATTATGTCGAGAAATTGGCTCAAGACAATCAAGTTAAAGCCGTTGAGCCATTGGTTTTACACATTCCAGTAATGGCGGTACGCAAAGATAAAAGTGTGAATATTCATTCTTTTAAAGATCTTGCCGAAAGTAACTTACGTTTGGGAATCGGCGATGCCAAGGCAATGGCGTTAGGTAAAGGGGCCGAGAAAATTTTTGAGCTGTCTGGTTATCAACAGGCGTTGAATGAAAAAGTGGTTGTCAAAGCGGCTACCGTGAAACAATTGATGATGTATCTATTGAATGGAGATGTGGATGCCGCGGTTGTCGGTCGTTCCGGTGCGTGGAAAGTGCGCGATAAAGTAGAAATCTTGCCAAACCCACAAGGCACACAGCAAGAGAAAGTCACCTTAGCGTTACTTTCATCTTCGGCACATCCAACGGAAGCTAAACAGCTATTTGATTTTTTCCATACAGAAGGCGTGAAATATTTTACCGATGAAGGCTTCTTACCGGTTAAATAAAAGCATCAGTTTAAAGTTAGCACTGCTCCCCTTAATGTTGTTATTTTTAACGGTATTGGGAACGGTGCTTGCTTTAATTGGGCAATTAAATTGGCATTTTTTCAAACAGGTGTTGTTTGATCATGAACTGCACTTTGCCTTAATGCTTTCTTTAGGGACTTCGCTCTTTTCGCTAGTCATCGCATTGTTAATTGCATTACCTGCTGCTTGGGTGATGAGTCAAATTCGCCTACCGCTACAAAAGCTAATTGATACTGTGCTGGACTTGCCGATGGTTTTACCACCCTTAGTTACGGGTTTAAGTCTGCTTTTGTTATTCGGTTCACAAGGTTGGCTGAGTTCGCTGATTCCAGAGATTAGTCGTTGGATTTTTAGCCCGATTGGTATTGTGGTGGCGCAAAGTTATATTGCCACCTCAATTATGTTGCGCAATGCTCGCGGGGTTTTCAGTCATTTTGATGATGGCTATCGGCTTGCCGCCTATAACTTAGGTTTAACACCTTGGCAAAGCCTGCTTAAAGTTGAGCTCCCTATGTGTTGGAAGCCTTTGTTGTGTGGGGCAATTTTAGCTTGGGCACGTGCCATTGGTGAATTTGGCGCGACTTTAATGCTGGCTGGTGCTACCCGTTTTAAAACAGAAACTTTGCCAGTGGCTGTATATCTCAATATTTCCAGCGGTGATTTTGAAATTGCGATTGGAGCAGCCTTATGGCTTTTAATAATTTCAGCCTGTTTGCTTTTTTTATTACGCGTGCTTAATCGAGAACTTTAGGATGTTACAGATTCAACATTTACAGGTTGGTATTTTAAAGGATATTAGCCTAACGGTTGCCAACGGTAAATCGGTGGCGATTGTTGGACAATCGGGAAGCGGGAAAACCACGCTTCTCAATGCCATTGCCGGTTATTCGGATTATCAGGGGAGTATTGCCTTTAACCAATGTGCTTGGGATAACCTCGCCTCTTGGGAAAGACGTTGTCGTTATTTAAATCAACGTTTATATCTTTTCCCCCATAAAACTGTAGGGGGAAACTTAAGTTTAGCGAAACCGAAAAGCACAAGACAGGAGCAGCTTGATTTATTAGCGCAGTTGAACATTGACGCGTTGATCGATCGTTATCCACATCAATTATCAGGAGGGGAACAACAGCGTGCAGCACTGGCACGGGCGCTAATCAATCCACCGGATGTGATGCTATTAGATGAGCCATTTTCATCATTAGACTGGCAAACCCGTCAGCGGATTTGGCAGAACGTAAAAAGTTTACTTAAAGCCTTTAATCTCACCACATTATTAGTGACTCACGAACCTAAAGAAGCGGATTTTCTAGCGGATAGACAAATTCACTTGCATTTAGGGCAATTAATTTAAGGACAAACTATGATTTATTTTTCAGACAAAGAACTCGATGATTTTTTATTGGAAGATATTTATCGCGGTGACTTAACCACGCATGCGTTGGGGCTGGAGAAAGTCTCAGCAAAAATTGAATTCAAACGTAAAAATGCCGGTGTAGTGGCGGGGATTTCAGTGGCGGAACGGTTACTGAAAAAATTAGGCATTACGCCTCAGGTTTATGTGAATGAAGGGGAATCTGTTGAGGCGGGGGCTTTATTGCTAAGTGCGGTCGATTCTGCGGACAAATTACAGCAGGCATGGAAAGTGGTGCAACTTGTATTGGAATGGTCTTGTGGCGTAGCGCAATACACGGCGGAGATGATTGCTAATGCCAAAGCCATTAACCCGCATGCAGTGGTGGCTTGTACCCGTAAAAGTATTCCGAATACCCGCAAACTGGCAACTAATGCAGTGTTGGCTGCTGGCGGGCATATTCATCGTCAAGGCGTGAGTGAAACCTTATTGGTTTTCACTAACCATCGTAATTTATTGGCTGAACCGAATAACTGGACACATATCGTGGAAACCTTGAAGCGTGAAGCGCCAGAAAATAAGGTTACCCTTGAAGCAGACAATTTTGCACAATTTGAACAAATGATTATTGCTTCTCCAGATATTATTCAGCTAGATAAATGGTCGGTTGAAGACGTGAAAGCGGCTTTGGATCTCATCAAAGCACAAGGTAGAAATATTACGCTTTCTGTTGCAGGTGGGGTGAATAAAAATAATGTGGCAGATTATGCCAAGCTAGGTATTAATTTGTTTATTACCTCCGCGCCTTATTATGCTGCACCAGAGGATATTAAGGTGGTGATTAGCAAAGCATAGTTGTTTTGTTTAGTTCATCAATTGTTTTGTATATCTCGCTATATATTCTGTTGTGTAATTCAGATCCGTTTTCATTTTAAGGATAACTTATGAAATTTAACCGTTTGTTTGTTGCTGCTTTGTTCGGTATTTTCTCTACATCGGCGTTGGCTGATCGTGTTGTCACTGATCAATTAGATCGTCAAGTAACCATTCCCGATCATATCCAGCGTGCCGTGGTATTACAGCACCCTCAATATTGCTGTGCAATTAGATGCTACTAAACAGATTGTTGGGGTGTTATCAAATTGGAAAAAACAACTGGGACAAAATTATGTACGTTTAGCGCCGGAATTAGAAAAAATGGCCATGCCGGGTGATTTAAATTCGGTGAATATTGAAAGTTTGTTGGAATTAAAACCGGATGTGGTGTTTGTTACCAACTATGCGCCACCAGAAATGATTAAGCAAATTGCTGATACCGGTATTCCGGTGATTGCTATTTCTCTACGAACTGGCAGTGATAAAGATAAACTTAATCCAACCTTAGCTGATGAAGATAAAGCCTATAATGAAGGCTTAACTCAAGGTATTGAGTTGATTGCTCAAGTGTTTGAAAAAGATCAACAAGGCAAAGAATTAGTTAAAGCCGCATTTGCGAATCGTAAAATGTTGGCGGAACGTTTGGGAGACATTCCTGCGGAGAAACGAGTGCGCACCTATATGGCTAACCCAGATTTAAATACCTATGGTTCGGGTAAATATACTGGTTTAATGTTGGAACATGCTGGCGCGTATAATGTCGCAGCGACAACGGTGAAAGGTTTTAAACAGGTTTCCATGGAAAATGTGCTTGAGTGGAATCCAGCAGTGATTTTGGTGCAGGATCGTTATCCTAAAGTGGTGTCACAAATTAAAGAAGATGCGGCTTGGGCTAATATTGATGCAGTGAAAAATAACCAAGTGTTTTTAATGCCGGAATATGCGAAAGCTTGGGGTTATCCGATGCCGGAAGCCTTAGCATTAGGCGAAGTTTGGTTAGCAAAATCGCTATATCCGCAAAAATTCCAAGATATCGATTTAGATAAAATGGTGAACGACTACTATTTAAAATTCTATCGTCAACCGTATAACAATGGTAAATAAACATTCCAAATTGATGGGCTTATTGCTCATTGTCTTGGTCGCGAGCGCCCTGATTTCGTTAGGAATCGGGCGTTATGCTTTATCCTTAGAGCAGATTTTGCAAATTTTAACGGCAAAATTGACCGCACTTCCTATTGATCCAATCCATCAGCAGGTTATTTTCCAAGTTCGTTTACCGCGTATTTTATCCGCTCTCTGTGTGGGGGCTGGATTAGCTTTAAGCGGCGCGGCATTGCAGGGCATTTTCCGTAATCCGTTGGTGGATCCGCATATTATTGGTGTGACCTCAGGTTCCGCATTTGGTGGTACGCTGGCCATCTTTTTTAGTTTGAGTCTGTATGGCTTATTTGCCAGTACGATTTTTTTCGGTTTAAGTACGTTAGTGCTTGTTTTTTTATTTAGCGTAAAGTTTGGTCGAAGAAGTTTACTGATGCTGATTTTAATCGGGATGATTTTAAGCGGGCTATTTTCTGCATTAGTGAGCCTGTTGCAGTACGTTTCTGATACCGAAGAAAAATTACCAAGTATTGTGTTTTGGTTGATGGGCAGCTTCGCCACGGCGAATACGGAAAAATGGCTGTTTTTCCTCGTCCCTTTTGTTTGTTGTTCAACATTGTTGCTGAAACTGAGTTGGCGTTTAAATTTGCTTTCTTTAGAGGATAAAGAAGCGAAAGCGTTAGGGGTGAAAGTTGGACGATTACGTTGGTTGGTCATTGGGCTCAGCGGGACTTTAGTGGCGTGCCAAGT
>ERZ827496.861-NODE-861-length-39397-cov-41.216003_pt1 | contig 39397 bp, 41 predicted proteins | sample MGYA00519769_ERZ827496 | MGnify/ENA primary metagenome ERZ827496 (study PRJEB31778, sample SAMEA3449327) | human gut metagenome | biome: human gut; feature: human-associated habitat; material: faeces | place: United Kingdom | collected 2010/2012 ...
TGCCGCCAACCACACAATCCCTCCGCCACCCTCTTACGAGGGCCTTCCACTTTGCCTCAAGGATAAAAACCGCTCGCCGTTTCACGGCGAAAAAACACTGATGATAAAATAAATTCTTGGTAAAAAAACCGCATCAAACTACCCAAAATGTCTTTCCCTGAAAAAAGTTGACTCATAAAAATGTTTTATTATGAGTTTTACAGAAGAATTGATGTCCACGCACTATGACCAAGCCTTGTCTTTGAGGAAGCAGGGCTTCACCTATCGTGCCATTGGTGCAAAAATAGGCGTGAGCAAGACGCAAGTTCACCGCTGGTTGCGTAACTTTGCAGTGGAAAAGCGTTTACCTATGCAGAAGAAGATTACCCCCAAGAGAGTGACTGGCGTCCATGCTCCTGAGCGAAGCGGCGAGCGAGTGCCGTCCTAGACGTTGGAACAGAAGGTCAGGCGGCTTGAGCAGGAGCTCAAGCAGGCCCGACTGCGTGCAGATTTCTACGATGAGATGATCAATGTGGCCGAGAAGAAGTTCCAGATCCAGATCAGAAAAAAAGCTGGCGCCAAACGATAGAGAACCTGCATGCACGCGACACGAGGGCATACGCCATCAGGCCGCTGTGCAAGTTGTTTGGCGTGAGCAAGCAGGCCTACTACAAGTGCGACGGGTCCACCTCCGCCAGAAAGGCGGCGCAGGAGTCGTTCGCCCTTGAGTTCATCCACACCATCCGCTCCATGGACCCCGGCATCGGCGGCATGAAGCTGTGGCACATGTACAAGGACGCCTTCCCCGGCATTGACAGGGTTGGGCGTGACAAGTTCGAGGACATCATCGACCGGCACGGCCTGAAGGTGAGGAGAAAGATGCGCAGACCCCGCACGACCGACTCCACTCACGGTCTGCCCCTGTTCCCCAACCTTGTCAGGGAGTTCATCCCCACCGCCGTCAACCAGCTGTGGGTGACAGACATCACGTACATTCCCGTGTGGATTGACGACACCCACTACGTGTTCTGCTACCTGAGCCTGGTGACCGACGCCTACAGCCACGAGATAATAGGCTGGGCCGTCGGCCCCAACCTGGGCTCCGCCTATCCGCTCCAGGCTCTCGAGATGGCGAAGGGCCGCCTCGGCGACCCGGGCGGTGCGCTCTTTGGCTCGCTCATCCACCACAGCGACAGGGGCGTCCAGTACGCCAGCCGGGAGTATGTGGAGGCTCTGAGAGGCTGTGGGATAAGGATCAGCATGACCGAGAACGGGGACCCCAAGGAGAACGCCATTGCCGAGCGCATCAACTCGACGATGAAGAACGAGCTTCTGAAGGGTATGCGCTTCCGTTCCGTGGAAGAGGTCAGGGAGGCCGTCGGGAAGGCCGTGCACTTCTACAACAACATGCGCCCACACATGAGCGTGGACATGATGACACCGGCCCAGGCGGCGCGCTGCCACGGCGAAATAGTCAAATGGTGGAAAAGTTACCGTGAGGAGGCCATAAAAAATGGCCGAGCATGATGACAATCGCTAAAAAAAGTTTACCTTTGTCGCTTGGGAAGGGTCGCCTTCCGGCCTACGGCCTCCAGACGACCCTTCCCAAGGTTGGCGAAACCGCCAAGTCAACCCCTATCAGGGATAAGTTTAACCGAGTCAACTCCCATCAGGGATAACACCCAAAACAGTCAACCAAAATCAGGATAGCACAAAACGATAACGCCATAGCGTAGGGACATGCCTTCGGCATGTTTCCAATGCGTTGACACATTGCTGTTTGCATCGAAACATGCCGAAGGCATGTCCCTACGTTATGATTCGGGTTTATATTTGCGTTTTCAGATAATCTGATTTCTGAAGATTGGTTTTTCGCCGAAGGTGAGCGGTTTTTGTCCTTTTGGCGATGTCATCGGCCACGTAAGAGGAAGGCGTTAGGGTTGTGGTGTGGCTGATTCAAGTCTCTGCTTGAAATCAGACATGCCGCAGCACTAACGACAGGTGCAAAGCACTGACATCGGCAAAAGGATGTTTTTTATGTTTTTGTTTCCGTGCCCTCCTGTATTTATCCACTGAACTAAAACGCGCACCCCACCCTCATTTCTCTCATAAAAGTGAAAAAGATTGCTGCACATGGGCTATTTAGCTTGCTTAAAACTTCAAAAATTGGCAGAAAAGTTGTAAATTTGCATAATATTGTGCGCACGTGTATGCGTGCACGCGTGAAAGGTTTACATCGGGCAAAAAAATGCCTGGCAAATATATTATAACATAAACATGAAAATTATCTTATTATCAGGTGGTTCGGGCCAGCGCTTATGGCCTTTGTCAAACGGAGCACAGGCAAAACAGTTTCTTCGCTTGCTGAAATCACCCGACGGCGAAAAAGAATCGATGGTGCAGCGAGTGGTTCGCCAAATCAAAGAAGCAGGACTGCTTGAAAGCATCACAGTGGCAACGAGTGCCGCACAAGCCGATATGATTTCCAACCAACTTAGCGAATATGGAGTCGACATCGTGACCGAGCCAGCCCGCCGCGACACTTTCCCTGCCATAGCACTTGCAGCAGCATATCTCCAAAAAGAAAAGCATTGCCCAGCCGATGAAACGGTGGTGGTGATGCCATGCGACCCTTACACCGAAAGCGGATATTTCCAAACTATCGCAAAAATGGTGAAGGCAGTGGAGGCTAAAGCTGCCGACCTCGTGCTGATGGGCATCACCCCCACGAATCCTTCCTCCAAATTTGGCTACATCGTGCCACAGGCTGCCGATGCAGAAAAAGACATTCGCCAAGTGCACAGATTCGTGGAGAAGCCAAAGCACGAGCTTGCAGAGCAGTTGCTCACCGAAGGCGCACTGTGGAACGGTGGCGTGTTTGCGTTCCGTCTTGGCTACATCACCTCGATTCTCAATAAATACGTGAGCGCGCCATCGTTTGCTGAAGTTCGCTCACGCTATCAAGAGTTCCCAAAAATCAGCTTCGACTACGAAGTGGCAGAGCGTGCCGAATCGGTGGCAGTGATTCCTTTCACTGGCCAATGGAAAGACCTCGGCACATGGAATGCCCTCACCGAAGAGTTGCCCAATCAGACCATTGGCAAAGTGGTGCTCGACCCTGAGGCAAAAAACACCCATGTGGTGAACGAGCTCAGCATGCCGCTGATTTGCCTCGGCACCGACAACCTGGTGGTGGCAGCAAGCAGCGACGGCATTCTGGTGGCTGACAAAGCCCACTCCGAAGAGCTCAAAACCCACCTTGCGAAGCTCGGTCCCGACGCACGCCCAATGTACGAGGAGCGCCGCTGGGGCGAATACAAGGTGATTGACCACATCGAGTTTCCCGACGGTCAGAAAGTGCTCACCAAGCAGCTTTGCATCAAGGCAGGCAAAAACATCAGCTATCAGGTGCACCACCAACGCGAAGAGGTGTGGACCATCATCAACGGCACAGGCCGCGTGGTGCTGAGTGGCGAAGAGCGCATAGTGAAGCCCGGCGACGTGGTGCATGTGCGCCGTGAGCAGTTCCACGCCATTCGCGCCATCACCGACCTCTACATCATTGAAGTTCAATCGGGCGATCGTCTCACCGAAGACGACATCACCCGCTATCCTTACAACTGGGAATAAATAGCAGAATTAACGCATCGGGGGCGTGAAACATCGCCCTACGACGCTAACATATCACTAACAATCAACCCCTTCCGTACCCGATTTGCGAAGTCGGCAAGGAAAACCAAGTTCCCCGATGACTCACCCAACAGGCTGTGTGCAGAGCTGTACAGAGTCGGGATGCTGAAAGAGAAAATGCAGCGCGAGTCATTTTGACCGCAGGCAATGCGCCTGGGTTTGGGGACCTTATACACATTCGCAATCATTTTTTATGGAATCAACAGCCCAATCGCTCCAGTGGTACGCGTTCCGAATGTCGGTACGCACACCCCACGAGGCGCAAGCTATTGCCCGACGCGAAGGCTTTGAAACCTACTACGCACTGCGCAAGCAACTCAAAGACGCATCTTACGACACGCCCACCGATGAAGCATTTCAAGACAAACCAGTGCTCCCATCGGTGATTTTCGTGAAATGCACAGAGGCGTTTGCACAAAAAATGCAAGACAGCAAAAAAATGTGGCCATACCGAATGCCCGGCGAAAAGTCGCTCTGCCCCATCACACAGCGCGACATCGACGTGTTCAGAACAGCCGTGGAATCGGGGTGCCGCAACTTGGAAGTGATTGACGAAAACTTGGCGATGGGCGACAAAGTGCGAGTGCTCGACGGCATATTCAAAGACCAGGAAGGCTATATCGTAAAAATCCGAGGCGACAAACGCTTCGTCATCTCCATACCCGGCGTAGTGGCAATAGCCACCATCTACATCCCCAAGCACCTCCTCGCCCCCATCCCCTAAAGTCCCCCCTGGCTTTAAACAACAAATCATGGAACTTGAAATAATTGACAAAAATATAAACGAAATTCTCGATGGCAGAAAAAACCTTCCTAAGTTTAATCAGCCAGAGCATGCAGGAGTCTGCTCGGCTGGTCCGCTCCTCATTGGGGCGCTCATCGTATGTGATAAAGCGAGAGAAAGCATTAGCACAAGTAGCGATGCTCCAAATGGCGAAGCAAAAACACCAAGCAATTGGGAAATAGACGAACCCAAGAGAAATGGCTTACAGAATGGGCCAAAGCAAAAGGTGTGTGGATTCCCGAAGCAGAAGATTGGCTCACAAAAAATTATGGAGCAAAAATAGCAGAAGGAGCAGAAGCAAGAGTATATGCTAAAACTGGCGATACACATGTAGTGAAACTACGCACTTCAATCTATGCCACATTAAACAGAGCATTGGAAGCCATTGCGCTACACAACTATCTTTTCCCTGAAACAATAATGAGAGTGATCGGGTTCACACGAGACAGTGATGGGCTGTTCCGAATCATACTCACGCAACCATACATCGAGTGTAACCGACTTGCTACAAAAGCGGAAATCGACACAATGGTAAAAGAAAAAGGATTCTACGACAATGGCGATTCTTCAGGGGTAAACTACTATTCTTCACGACTGCAACTTGAAGACATGCATCCGGCAAATGTTTTCGTAGAAGAACAATCGCTACTACCAGTATGCATTGATTGCATCGTGAAATTCAAAAGAAAATAGCCCCACACACAATGCAAGACACCACATCCAACAACAAACGCATAGCCAAAAACACCATCATGCTCTACATTCGCATGTTTATCAGCATGGTAGTGGGACTATACACATCGCGCGTAGTGCTCGCCACCCTCGGCGTAGAAGACTACGGCATTTATGGCGTGGTTGGCGGCGTGGTGGCAATGATGGGTTTCCTCAACGCATCGATGAGCGGAGCCACCAGCCGATTCCTCACCTTCGAGCTCGGTAAAGGCGACAAAGAGCGCCTCGCCAAAACCTTCTCATCTGCCCTCATCGTGCATATTGCCATCGCAATAATCGTTTTCATCTTGGCAGAAACCGTGGGCTTATGGTTCTTGTGCAACAAGCTCAACATACCCGAAGGTCGCATGGAGGCAGCACACTGGGTGTACCAGTTCAGCATACTTGCCACCATGCTAAGCATCACCCAAGTGCCATACAACGCCACCATCATCGCCCACGAAAAAATGGACGTATATGCCTACATGGAAATCCTCAACGTGACGCTAAAGCTGCTCATCGTGTACCTGCTCACCATCGGTGATTTCGACAAGCTCAAACTCTACGCCGTACTCACCTTTGCCGTAAGCCTCATCATCATGATGATATACCGCATCTACTGCCTACGCCACTTCAAAGAATCACGCTTCCACTGGGTATGGGACAAAACCTACCTCACCCCCCTCCTATCCTTCTCCGGATGGAGCATTTATGGTGATATTGCATATACAGTTCGTCAGCAAGGTGCAAATTTCCTCCTCAACATTTTTATCGGGCCAGCAATAAACGCTGCCAATATGCTGGGTTCAACTATTCAAGGACTTCTAATGGGTTTTTCTTCCAATATTGTGATGGCATTCAAACCTCCTATTATAAAAAAATTCGCAACAGCAAATTTTGCAGATTTCAACAAGCTAATAAATCTCAGTGTAAAAGCTGCGCAAATACTTCTTTTTATTTTTACTATTCCGACACTTTTCCTCACAAAATTTATTCTTCAATTTTGGCTTGGGCAAGTACCTGAAGGAGCCATTGTTATCACTCGTTTATGCTTACTCGTCAATATCTTTGCTAGCACGAACGCTGTGTTACTAACTGCAATTCAAGCTTCTGGAAATATTATGAAGTCAAGCTTTATTTGTGGAACTTTATATTTACTAAGTATCCCTGCAATGTATGTATTTTTGAAGTTGGGATATGGTTATGAAGTTTGCTATTGGATAATCGTTGCAATCAGCTTTGTGTTTGTAATCATTAATTCTTTTGTATTAAAGAAAAACACTCCAGAATTCAAGATATCACATTTTTATTTTGCAACCTTTGGTAGATTAATATTTTTAGGAGTTGTTTCATTTTTATTAATCTACCAAATTAAAGACGCTTTTAACGACAACTTCTCATCTTTTGTCGCTATTCTACTATTGACTACAATGATAATTGTCACATTATCTTTTATTTTAGTATTTGACGCTCAAGAGAGAGCAAGTATCATTCAGTTCGTTAAAAAAAGAATACCAAGATGGCATCGCTAATCAAAATAATTAAAATACAGCTTGCTTTTGCTCACAAAATGAAAACGAGTCCTTGTTTTCTTCCTGAATATGAAGAATTGCAAGGAAGAAAAAAATGTTTTGTGTTTCTTGCAGCAGACTATGGTAATCTTGGAGATGTAGCTATTACATATGCTCAAGAGAAATATCTAAGTGAGACCTTCCCTGGTTATAAAATTGTAGATGTACCCATTAGCAAAACTCTTAGTTCCATAAAAGCGATACAATCCATAATCTCCAAAGACGACATTATCACAACAGCTGGAGGTGGAAACATGTGCGATTTATACTTTGATATAGAGCTATTACGCCAATTGGTTGTGAAAGCATTCCCTGATAACAAAGTTATTTCATTCCCCCAAACTATTTTTTTCTCGAACACTTTATCAGGAATATATATCAAGTATCTTGCAAAAAAAACATATAATAAGCATCCAAATATCACAATAGTAGCACGAGAAAAACTATCATTTGAAATAATGTGCTCATTATTTCAACGTTGTAATATTAAATTAACTCCTGATATTGTAATGTCACTTGACAAAAGACGCCCTACAGTCAAAAGGCTCGGTGTAACCCTATGTTTGCGGAATGATGCAGAGAGGGCCATTTCTGATTCTAAATACGAAAATCTATTGAATAAGCTCTCCAAAAAATATAAAATTTCCAACTACGATACTCATATAGGTAAAGATGGGTTATCTATTATTGAAAGAAAAAGTGAGCTAGAAAAAATATGGGATAGATTCAGAACTTCAGAATGGGTGATTACAGACCGACTACACGGCATGATCTTTGCATTTATAACAGGAACTCCAGCTATTGTGTTTTCTAACAACAATCACAAGATAGAAGGAGCCTACGAATGGATAAAAGACTGTGGATATATATATTTCATCAAAAATGGCGAACTTGATGATGTGATGAGCATAATATCCCGACACATGAATTTTGATGATACTGGTCTGGTCTTTAAAAGAGTCCAAGACTCCATATCAAAAATTAATTGACAGTTTTATTTTATATAAATATTGAACACATGAGTATATACAAACATAAGTTTATCGTTTTTGCGATTGATCATTTTAATTCATTAGGAATAATTCGCAGTCTTGGAGAAAAGGGAATAAACCCCATTGTTGTCTTGTATGGCGAAAAGTCAAAACTTGTTCAAAAAAGCAAATACATAAGTGAATACTATCGTTCAAATAACATCGAAGAATGCTACGAATATATCAAAGACAATTATTCGCAAGAATTATATAAGCCATTTATTATCGCAACAACGGACGAAACAGCATCATGCTTAGACTTACATTATGATGAGTTAGTTGACAAATTTCACTTTTTTAATGCAGGAGAACAAGGACGCATCACAAAAATGATGGAAAAAGAGTATATAGCTCATTTGGCTCAATCTTGTGGACTAAAAATCCCAAAAACAGAAGAAGTCAATAGAGGGGATATGCCTAAATCTGTTAAGTTTCCCATAATGACAAAATCAAATACCCCTACGATACACAATTGGAAAGCTAATGTATTTATCTGTAATAATGAGAATGAATTAAAAGAAGCATACAAACACATCACCCAAGAGCGTGTTATATTACAAGAATATATTCACAAAAAAAATGAATTGAACTACGAAGGCTTTGCAATAAACAATGGGCAAGACCTATATATGCCATACGACAATCGCTACTACAGAAACACACCATCCAGCTATGGGCAATATGGATTTATTGAAAAAAGCCAACAAACTGAATTATTTCATAAAATAAAAGAATTGGTAAAAGAAACAAAGTTTAATGGTATTTTTGAAATAGAATTCTTGATTGATCAAAACGATAATTTCTACTTTGTAGAAATTAATTTTAGGAGCAGTTGTTGGACTTATGCTTATACTAAATGCGGTATTAACCTACCTATAATGTATTCACAATCTGTAATAGATGGCAAAATAAACACTTCAGAAGAGGATATATGCAAACTTCCATTCAAATTTATGAATGTGATTCCCGACTTTAAAATTAATGTAAAAAATGGCAATCTTACGTTTACCAAATGGGTGAAAGATTTTTTAGACATAGATTGTTCCTTCTATTTCAATAAAAAAGACATAATGCCTTTTCTTTATTTTATAAAAAATAAAATTTTTAAATAACACTGTACATGAAGCTAATCACCTATTTAAAGTATTTAACAAACCATAAATTCAAAATAGGATTTATTGAAGACAGTGTCGAGACAATATTGGCAAATAAAGCCTGTAAAATCAATGTTATAAAACACAAATATCACGATCGCTGGTTTGCGGATCCATTTATTTTAGAAGTCACTAACTCTAAAATAATTTTACTGGCAGAAGAGTTTATGTATTCTAATTCTAAAGGGAGAATTGCACAACTCACTATTGACAGAAAGTCATACAAATTGATAGCCAACAAAACAATTTTGGATTTGCCAACACATTTGAGTTTCCCCCTTATTAGAAGAGTAAAAGAAGATATTTATATCTGTCCAGAAAATAGTGCAGGAGGCGAACTTTCGATCTACAAATTGTCAAAGAATTCATGTGAAAAAATCGAGACAATATTACACAAACCCGTCTATGACGCTGTAGATATAACTATAAACGGAGATAAATATTTATTCCTAACAGAAGGAAGTAAATTTGAGGAGCAAAATGGCAATCGGTTGAAAATATACAAACAACAAGGTTGCAAGTATATTTTTTATCAACAATACTTTTTCAATGAAAATATTGCGCGAATGGCTGGAGATTTGTTCTGGCACGAAGGTGTCCTATATCGACCAGCCCAAGAGTGTAACAATTATATATATGGGCATGCTTTATCATTACAAAAGGTGATTGTAAACGATACAGGATTTGACTTTCAAGAAATCTCCAGACTCACGTCAAACGCTAAAGAAGGTGGAGATGGAATTCACACCTTTAATACGTACAAAGGAATAACAGTAGTGGATGTGAAACAAAACGTTCCTTCATATATAACCAAATTTAAACAAATGCTTCATAAAAAACTGAAGGTAAATGGTGCTACACTCAAAAAAGAAAATCCTAATATTTCACTTTGATATGCAAGGAGGTGGTGCGGAAAAGGTTCTTATCAACTTACTTCAACATCTTGATTATTCTAAATACGACATCACCCTCCATACTATATTTGGAGCAGGGGTGAACATGAAAGATATTCCACAAGAAGTTCATGTGAAATATGTTTTTAAGAAAGTCTTTCGAGGATTCAGTTCCCTAATGAAACTTTTGCCTCCCAAATTTTGGCATTGGCTATTCATAAAAGATAAATACGATTTAGAAATCGCCTATTTAGAATCATCACCAACAAGAATCATATCAGGAGGAAATAAAAAAACGAAAAAAATTGCCTGGGTGCACACCACACTGTCAAAAGATAAAAAAATATTAAAAGCTTTCAGAAACGACAAGGAAGCTACAATGTGTTATAACAAATTCGAACGTATTGTGTTTGTTTCAAATAACACATTAAAGGAATTCTGTAAATGCCTTCCGAACGTCAAGTCTGAAAAGATTGTGATTCATAACGTGAATGATTATGACAGGATATATAAAAAAGCCATAGAACCATGTCCTCTTGCAATATCCCCAGAACGCATAAACATTATTGCTATCGGCCGTTTAATTAAACTAAAACGATTTGACCGTATTATCCAAGCAATTTCTCAACTAAAAAAAGAAGGTATCAGTAACATACACTTCTATTTGCTTGGAAAAGGAAATGAGCAAGAGAATCTTTCCCAATTAATTAAAAACAAGGATGTAGTGGATCAAGTTTCTATGCTGGGATTTGATAACAACCCATACAAATGGATAGCAAAAATGGATTTATTTGTATGCAGTTCAGAACGCGAGGGATACAGTACAGCCACCAGTGAAGCTGTGGCACTTGGAATTCCAGTACTTACAACAAAGGTGTCAGGGATGGACGAAATTCTCAAAAATGGAAAGTTTGGATTGATTGTAGAAAACAATGACAACGATGTTTACCATGGGCTAAAGACTTTAGTTTCAAATCCAAGGTTAATATCCAAATATAAAAAAACGATTTCTCAACAACCAAAGCCAACTACTCAATCACTCATTGAAAATTACGAAAACTTATTTGACAATATCTAAAAATGAATATGAAAAATCCGGTTGTTTCAATAGTCATGCCTACATATAATGTTGAAAAATATATTTCGGCAGCTATTGTCAGCGTTATAAACCAAACATATTCTGATTGGGAACTCCTCGTCATTGATGATGGTTCTACCGACAACAGCAATTCTGTTGCACAAGTATATGCAAATAAAGACCTTCGCATAAAGGTGATAAAAAAGGAGAATGGTGGACTTTCTGATGCAAGAAACTATGGAATTGACCTTGCAAAAGGGAAATACATACATTTCTTTGATAGCGATGATGCTGTTGAGCCGGATTTTTACGAAAAAATGGTGAACGCAATTGAAATAAAAAACGACGACTTCGTAATCTGTGGCTACTACAAGGACTTCATTTCATCTGATGGAACAAAATCCACATGGTGTTCCCATATCACAAACGTATCCACACCAATAGAAAAAAATGTGAAATGGAGTGACACCTTTTCTGATTGCTTCAATTACGCATGGAATAAACTATATAACGCAAATTTTTTAAAAAATAATGAACTGAAATTTAAAAAAGGACTTAGCATTATTGAAGATCAAGAGTTTCTATCAAGAGTTCTTTTGGTAAACCCATCTTATTCATTTTTCGATTACCATGGCTACCACTATATTGTAAGACAAAGATTGACTCTCGGAAACAAATACAACTCCCAGTTTTTACAATGCCATATTCAAAGCATCATATTGCAGAACGGTTTTATCGATATTTACCTCGAAGAAAATGACGCACTCATAGCAAAAGCAGATACTGCAATTTCAGAGATCAAATGGATGCTTAATGGTATCTTCTTTATGCCGAATAATCTTTCACATAGAGAAAAAATACAACATGTGGATACCATTATTAACAGCGAAACCATTCGAACTACACTCGCACTACACAAATGCTCCAGTAAAGCAAACCAAATATTAGCAACGCTTGTGAAGTTGAGAAGCAAACTAATAATTTGCTTAATATATTCATTGAGAAAAAAGCTTAACAGACATGCATGAAATAGACTTTATAGCAGCTGAACAGTATGGGTGGATTTTTAATTCTGTAATATTCATACTGTGCTTTGGTACTTTTTTAAAATACTTTGCCATTGCACGACAAAGTGTACTATATAACAGGCCAACCTTTCCAGTATTCACAATCGGATTATCTGTGCTTCTTATTCTTTTTATGGGATTAAGACCATACTCTTATGTTTTTGTTGATACAGGATATTACATATATAGTTATGAACACTCCTATCAGTCGTTTGCACCTATCAACTTAGAAAATGAGTGGCTTTGGGCATTTTTGGCATATAGTTTTAGATGCATTGGGCTTAATGCCAATGAATATCTATTAGCAATTGAAACCTCGTATATTGGCTTAATGCTATACTGCTGCAAGAAACTATTTCCAAATAACCTATGGGTTGCCATGCTGTTTTGCTTTTCATCTTTTTCGTTCTTCACTTTTGGCGTCAATGGTATACGAAATGGTATGGCATGCAGTTTAATATTAGTGGGATTCGCAATAATTAGCACTAAAAAAAATAACACCCAAAAAAACTTCGGGATTTTATTGCTTCTTTTAGCAACAGGTATCCACCGATCAACAATGTTACCCTCTATGTGCTTTATTATAGCTCATTACATTTGGAGAGTTCCTGCATTTGCTATACAAATTTGGTTTATATGCATCATCATTTCTTTAATTTTTGGTAATTATTTTGCAGAGTTATTTGCTGACATAGGAGTTGATGACAGAATGCAAAGTTATCTAAACGCCCAATATGATGCTGAGACAATTAAGGGAAATTCATCTGTTGGCACCTTTCGATTTGACTTCTTACTATATAGTGCTATGCCAATTTTATTCTTTTGGTACGTGACAATAAAAAGAAACTTTAAAAACAAAATATACAATTTGTTTGCCATTACGTATATATTAGCAAACTCTTTTTGGGTAATTGTGATTAGAGCAAGCCAATCCAACAGATTTGCATACCTTTCATGGTTCCTATACCCAATTATTATAGCATATCCACTAATCCGTTTAAAAATATGGAAAGATCAAGATAGAAAAACCGCAATTATTCTGTTGCTTTATGCGGGCTTCACATTCACAATGTTTTTATTAGGAAAATAAGTATGGCAAGAATATCTGTATTAATGGGCATCTACAACTGCGCTCCAACGCTCCAAGAAGCGCTCGACTCACTTTATGCCCAAACGTATCAAGACTTTAAAATCATTCTCTGCGATGATGGATCGAAAGACGACACTTTTAAGATAGCAGAGGAAAATGCGAAAAAGCACGAGAATGTGATTGTTATCAAAAACGAACGCAACATGGGGCTTAACTACACGCTGAACCATTGCTTGGAATATGCCGACACTGAATATATTGCACGCATGGACGGCGATGACATCAGCCTCCCCACTCGATTTGAAAAAGAAATCAAATTTCTCGATGAGCACCCAGAATATGCAGTTGTGAGTGCTCCAATGATTTACTTTGACGAGCATGGTGAATTCAGACAAGGTAAAGGAAAAGGGGAAGTTTCAAAGAAAGATTTCGTAAGAGGCACTCCTATTTGTCACGCCCCATGCATGGCTCACACTGCCGTATTCAAAGATGTTGGAGGATACTCTGTTGACGACAAATTATTACGCGTTGAAGATTACCATCTTTGGTTTAAGATATTTGCAGCTGGTCACAAGTTATATATGCTTGATGAGTGCCTATATAAAATGCGCGACGACCGCAATGCCATAGCACGACGCAACTGGAAAGGACGACGCAACGGAATGTATGTAAAGCACATTGGCTACAAGATGATTGGGCTACCATGGTATTATCAGATATTTGCCATTGAACCAATTTTGAAATATTTTGCACCAAAGTTTGTTTACAACTATTTTCATCGAAAAGGGCTAAATAAATGATTTCTGCGATAAAAGAAGATATTTACCGTTATCACGGTGGTAATTACAATAAGCTAACAATAAAACTCGTTTATTTGTACGAACCATATACTCGATATATGTATTTTTTTAGGAAAGCACAATTTGCGAAGAATCGATTTTCAAAACAATTTTGGTGCATACTACTCAAAAATTTAAAATACAAATCTGGGGTTCAAATTCCGGCAGGAACAAGGATAGGACGTGGATTTCGCTTACTACATTTTGGATCAGTAGTTGTTCAGCCCAATTCTGTAATTGGGCACAATTGTAATATTGCTCAGGGCGTTTTAATTGGAGAATCATTCATAAATGGCACATGTGGCACACCTAAAATTGGAAATAACTGCTGCATTTTTGCAAATTCAATTATTATAGGGAACATTACCATTGGCAATGACGTGCTAATTGCACCTGGCGCTTTCGTCAACTTTAACGTCCCCGAAAACTCTATTGTAATTGGCAACCCTGGAAAAATCATTCAGCGCAACAGTTCTCCCACTAAAAAATATATTGTCTACCCAATCAATTATGACAAAGATTCTTGAAATAATCAATCTACCAAGTTCGGCCAAGAATTTCATTGGAGGACAATTTAAATATCTTCATGAAAAAGGTGGATTTGAAATGCATCTTATTTGTTCTCCAGGTGATAATATTGAAGATTTTGCAAGCCAAAACAACATACATTATTATCCCGTGAATTTATCTCGACAGTTATCACCATGGCGCGACTTGAAATCTCTATGCTGCATCGTTCGCTATCTTCGTCGAAATAAAATTGACATGGTAATTGCCCATCAAGCGAAAGCACGCCTTTTGGGTATGATAGCATGTTCAATTGCAAGAGTGCCACACCGCATAGTATTTGCTCATGGTATACTTTATGAAACAATGACTGGGATAAAACGCACTTTGGTAAAACTAAACGACAAATATGTTTCATGGCTTGCCGACAAAGTGGTTTGCGTAAGCAAATATGTTGCAAATTTTAGAGAGAAAGACCACATCGATAAAAGTGGGAAAACCATAATTTTGGGTAATGGTTCTTGCAATGGAATTGATATTGAGCAAAAATTCAACCCAGACAGAATTAGCCCAATTGAAATTGCAGAATTAAAATCTAACTTCGGTATAGATGAGAACCAGTTTGTGATAGGATTTGTCGGAAGGCTTGTACGCGACAAGGGGGTTATAGAGCTTATTGAGGCCTTTAGAGTTCTTCGAAAGAGACATCCAAAACAAAAGATCACACTGCTTGTGATTGGCGAACCTGAGTTCCGCGATAGTTTGCCTACTTCAACACTTGAATATTTACGCAATGGAGAGGACATCATATTTACTGGACAAGTCCCATTCAGCAAAATACAAACTTACTATATGCTGATGAATGTACTTGTGCTTCCGACCCACCGTGAAGGTCTTGGTATGGTAGCATTAGAGGCAGAAGCAATGGGCGTTCCGGCTATCGTTTCTGGCTATACAGGAAGTGCAGAGACTGTTATAAACGGAAAAACAGGGTATCATATTGATAAAACACCTGAGTCTATCATTTGCGCTGTAGAAAAACTATTAGACAAAGCATCAGCAGCTGCAATGGGGGAAAAAGGTCGCGAATTCGTATCAAAGCATTTCAGCCACACAAAATATTGCGAACTGATGCTTCAGTTTATAGAAACAGAGTTAAAAAAGCGATAAATAATGAGTGAAAACAAGAAAAAACTCAGCATTACTTTTCGAATGCTCAGAAAACTAGGATTTAATTATTCAGAAGAAGCCTATGGTCAAGTGTCTATCTGGGGTGTCGTCAAACGAGTGCTTAAAACCTACAAAGACACATTTTTAATAAAATTCGTGTTCAACTCTTTCCTGCTCTCCCCTTTTCTTCCAAGGAGAGTGCGACCTTGGGTTATGAAAAGCATCGGATGTCATATAGGAAAGGGATGTTTTGTGGGTGACAATGTGCACATAGACACAGGACATGCAGATTTAATCACCTTAGAAGACAGTGTAAGTATTGCCGGCGGGTCACGTTTACTATGTCATCAGCGCAATTTTAGTGATTATTATGTAGGTAGCGATTATATGAAACTTGGATATGTCCTGAAGCCTATTGTATTGAAAAAGGGATGCCTTGTAGGAATGGAGTCATTCATAATGCCAGGTGTCACAATCGGAGAAGGAGCAATAGTAGGTGCTGGCTCACTTGTAACAAAAGATGTGCCAGCATGGACTATTGCTACAGGTCGCCCTGCTAAAGTAGTAAAACAAATTCCAAACAGACCAAAGCAATGAATATACTTACGTTTGATCTTGAGGAATGGTTTCTTGAGAAGAACTATTTTGGAAACCGACAAGAAAAATATCAAGCTTTCGATCTCTATCTAAATCAGATTCTCGACAAATTGGAGAGAGAACAGAAAAAAGCGACATTTTTCTGTTTGGGAGGAATGGCACGAGAATTCCCTGAAGTGGTTAGAAGAATTGCTGATAAAGGCCATGAAATAGGCTGCCATTCCGACCAGCATGTTTGGATTACAAAATTAACTGAAGAAGAATTTCGCACAGATACCATTAGTGCGATTGACGCATTGGAGCAATGTATCGGAGAAAAAGTGCTTAGCTATAGAGCACCCGCCTTCTCCATCGGAAACAGTAATAAGTGGGCTTTTGAAATTTTAGCTGAATGTGGAATTGAGCGCGACGCTTCAATTTTTCCAGCAACTCGCGATTTTGGTGGATTTGCAAATTTCGGGCAAAAAGCACCTTCGATAGTAAAATGCGGTGGCGTTAAAATCAAGGAATTTCCAATATGCACTACCCATATAGCAGGTAAAGATATTGCTTATTCTGGAGGAGGTTATTTCCGCTTTTTCCCTCTATGGTTTGTGAAAAAGGAAATGAAAAATAGCCTCTATGCCATGACTTATTTCCACATTGACGACCTTATTCCCGAAAGCGAAAGAATGTTGACAAAGAAGGAATTTGAAGACTACTTCAAAGAATCTGGAACGTTCTTTAATCGCTACAAACGGCACATCAAATCGAATCTAGGCAAAAAAAACGCTTTCAACAAAATGAGTAAACTCATTACAGCCTATGAATTTCAAAGCCTTAAATCAGCCGACAAGTTGATTGAGTGGCAGAATGCGCCAGTTGTAGAACTATAGAAATTTGACAAAGAATGTATCAGCATTGCTTTAAACGGATAATTGATTTCAGCATAGCACTTGTTGCGCTTCTTGTGATTTGGCCAATTCTTCTGGTCATCTACATTTGGCTCACAATTGCCAATAAGGGGGCTGGGGCTTTTTTCTTGCAAGAGCGTCCAGGATTGCATGGAAAAATTTTCAAAATTGTAAAATTCAAGACCATGACTGATGAACGTGATGACGATGGCAATCTCTTGCCTGATAGTGTGCGTTTGACAAAAGTTGGCAAATTTGTGCGTTCCACTTCTATCGACGAGTTACCTCAGCTCATCAACGTGCTAAAAGGCGACATGGCTCTGATTGGTCCTCGTCCATTGCGTGTGCATTATCTTCCACTATACAGTACCGAACAAGCCCGCCGACATAATGTGCGCCCTGGTATCACCGGTTGGGCACAGTGCCACGGCAGAAATGGTATTTCATGGACAGAAAGATTTAAGCTCGATGTGTGGTACGTGGACAACTGCTCTTTTCTGACCGACATAAAAATAATTATCAGCACAATAAAAACCGTGCTCAATCGCGACGGTATTACCCAAGAAGGCAATGCCACAATGGAGCCTTTCAATGGATATAACTAAAAAAATGAATATGAAGAAAATAGTTGTTTTTGGAGCCACTGGCAATTTAGGCGCGTATATTTCTGTTCACATGAAGGAGCAGGGATATGATGTGATTGCTGTAGGCCACAGAAAAAATGATAATAACTTTTTTGCCGACCATGGAATGTCGTACTACAGCGTTGATATTGAAGACCCTAAGGCCTTTGATATTCTTCCGAAAGATGACATATATGCTGTGGCGCATTTTGCGAGTTCACTTCCCAGCCGATATGCTTTCGACCCCATTGATTTGTTTGAAAGCATCACTATCGGCACTCTGAATGTGCTGAACTGGATGCGAACAGTGAACTGCAAGAAGATTGTATTTCCACAAACACCTTCAGATATGGCAAAATATCACAACAATGGTATGGTGATACCGTGTGATGCTCCTCGCCACTTCCCTCTCACAGGGGATCATGCTATCTACACGATTGCTAAAAACGCAGCTGTCGACTTGATGGAACACTACAGAGCTGAATATGGCATTCATTTCTTTGCTCTTCGCTTTTTCACCATTTATCAGTATCATCCAAACGCATATCATTATGCCGACTTTAAACGCAGAAAGATGCCATTCCGTATGCTAATGGACAGAGCAAGCAAAAGTTTGCCTATTGAGATATGGGGCAACTGTAAGAAAGCGAAAGAAATGGTGTATATCAAAGATTTCGTGCGCATGGTGCAGGCCTGCATTGAAAGCGACAAAGAAGGTGGTTGCTATAATTTGGGTAATGGATGGCAAGTGACGCTTGAGGAGCAAATCAAGGGCATAATTGAAGTGTTCTCGCCAAAGGACAATCCATCAGAGGTTATCTATGTGCCAAACAAGCCCGACCCTCTTGAAAATGCCTTTGACATGAGTAAGACTTTTGGCGACTTCCCGTCATATCGCCCAAAATACAGCTATCTTGACCAGCTTCGCGACTTTAAACACGAAATGGAAACTGAACCCATGGCACAACTATGGGGCAGAAAAGAAGATTACGAAGAATAATCCTTTGGTATTGAATTGCTTACAATGAACAAATACATAGAATACATAAAGAAAGTACAGAAAGGACTTAACCATGTTTCTCATACACAAGGTATCTGTAAAGCATATTTGTATTTCGATTACATTTGTGCTGTAATAAGTCACAGATGCTTGATAAGACAATATGTGATAGGTGAGTTCTGGAGAAAAAGCCACGCAGAACGAAAAAAATGTTTAACCTACAATCGAATAGTAAAGCTATTTGACCAACTTAACAAAAAAGAATACATTCACATTCTGAACGAAAAGCAAGACTTCAACAATTACTTTAAAGAATTTGTTCATAGAGATTGGTTAGATATTAATCAAGCCTCGGAAGAAAGCGTTATTAGTTTCATAAAAAGCCACACCTCTGTGATTATAAAACCAATAAATGGAGTGGAAGGTGGAGGCATTCGTAAATTTGTATTGTCTGATGCTCCCAATACAGATCTCTCAAAAATATATAAGGAACTAAAAGCAGAAAATGTAATAATTGAAGAGGTTATTAAGCAAAATGAGAGAATGGTGTTTGGAAATACTTCTGTAAATACAATTCGCACTCACACTATTCTCGATAAAAAGGGGAAAGCTCATGTAATAAAAGCTATACTCCGTGCTGGCGTTGGTGATTCTGTGGTTGATAATTATGCTCAAGGCGGTTCGATATATGAAGTAGATTTACAAACTGGCATTGTATGCTCAAGAGGTAAATCCAAAGCTGGCGAAAATTATATTATACATCCAGGAACTAATATAGTTATGCTTGGCTATCAAATTCCAAATTGGGACAAAGTCATAAAAGTAAGTTGTGATGCAGCGGAGCACATCCCTCAAATTGGGTTTATCGGTTGGGACGTGGCGATTACTCAAAATGGAGTTGAACTAATTGAAGGAAATCACAACCCAGACTACGAACTATTGGAGTACCTTGGTAGTAACTGCTATTACGAAAAAATCACAAAAATAATTTCCTCAAAATGAATATTTTCAATTTTTTAGAAAACACTTGCAAAAAATATTTACTTTTTTCTAGAAAGAAAAGACAATATCACTATTGGACAAAATACTTCAAAAATTGCCTAAAATCATTGAATCGAAAAACGCTGACAAACAGTCAAAAGAAAGAAATCCGAAATGTTTTCGGTTCGAATATTAATTATTGTTGTCATGAGTTCTATTATTCTGCGACGGGAGTTTTCTCACCATTATATATGAGCGATCCATTATATTATGCTTACATCGACCCATATTTCAATGATTGGGAGAGAGCTAAATATATAGACCACAAATGTTACTATAAAAGGATGTTTTGCGGTGTACAACAACCTAAATTGATAGCTTATAGCATGAACGGATTTTGGTATGACCAAAATGATTGCTTAATTTCTGTCGCAGAAGCAGCAAAACTGTCGGCAAAATTCAATACTTGCTTCGTAAAACGGGCCACAGAGTCAGAAGGTGGACATGGAATCACCTTTATTGACAATTCAGCAATTACAGAAAAGCAATTACAAGAAATCCTATCATCGAAATCATATGACGTTGTAATTCAAGAAGGACTCCAACAAAGCGAAACATTGTCAAAAATCAATAGTAGTTCTGTAAATACTATTCGCATGCTCTCCCTATTAAAAAAAGATGGAAATGTGAAAATATACTCAACCATCCTACGTATGGGAATCAATGGGGCAAAAGTAGACAACGCTAGCAGTGGTGGTATTACCGTTGGCGTTTATGATAATGGCCAACTAAAAGAAACTGCATATAGTGCCAAAGGCATCAAATTTCAAAAGCACCCAACTAGTGGAATAGAGTTTAAAGATTTTATTATACCCAATTTTGAGAAAATCAAAGAACTTGTCACACAACAAGCAAAACTTTTACCACACTTTAGATTAGTGTCGTGGGACATCGCTCTTAATGAATATGACCTGCCGATTTTAATTGAAGCAAATCTTCATTTTGGAGAAATTGACTTTCACCAACTCAATAATGGACCATTATTTGGTGATGATACGAAAGAGATATTAAAAGAGGTGTTTTCATAATTGCATTCATTCGCTAATGAAATAATACCTTCTCATTAAATAATATATGTATAAGCATTTTTTAAAACGCATAATTGATTTTTTCATAGTGCTTTGCGTGCTATTGATAATTTGGCCATTTCTGTTGATTGTGACCATTCTGCTGCTGATTTTCAATGAGGGGGCGGGTGCATTTTTCTTACAGGAGCGACCCGGATACAAGGGCAAGCCATTCAAGATTATCAAGTTTAAAACTATGAACGAGAAGAAAGGGTCTGATGGCAAACTATTACCAGATGTACAACGGATAACTAAATTCGGTCGATTCGTCAGAAACACAAGTATTGACGAATTGCCACAATTAATAAATGTACTGAAAGGCGATATGGCAATTATTGGTCCTCGCCCACTTTTAATGCAATATTTGCCATTATACAGCGCAGAACAATCGCGGCGACACGACGTGCGGCCTGGCATCACGGGTTGGGCACAGTGTCATGGTCGAAACAATTTAAGTTGGACAAAGAAATTTGAACTCGATGTCTGGTATGTTGACCACATCTCTTTCATTACTGATGTGAAAGTAGTTTGGACCACAGCTAAAAAAGTGGTATTGCGCAAAGACATAGAAAACGATAACGTAGAGAACAAGCAGTTCACAACGCCCCTATTTAATGGAAAAAATTAATGATTTAAGCACTCCTTGCTTTATTCTTGACCCCAAGGAATTAGAAAGAAGTGTTTGTGGATTTCAAGAGGCTTTAAACTCCAAGTTCGGGAACTCAATAGTTGGATATTCAGTAAAAACCAACTCTGTTCCTTTCTGTCTAAAGTGTGTAGGAAAATTAGGTGCTTATGCCGAGGTTGTTTCTTCTGACGAATACGAACTGGCACTGGCATGTGGATTCAGCAAAGGCAACATCATCTACAATGGTCCTTTGAAGTCGAAAGAAACATTTATAGATGCTATCCTTCATGGTGCGATAGTAAATATTGAAACGAAAAGAGAACTTTCATGGCTTAAGGAACTACCCCATGATAAAAAATACAATGTTGGGCTACGCGTAAATATCAATATATCGCACGTCTCACCAGAAGATGCCGACGGTGAAAATGACAACAGCAGATTTGGTTTTTCTGATGAAACTGAAGAACTGAAAGATGCACTTTCATTCATCAAACAAATAGACAACGTGGAGTTGGCAGGACTACATATTCACAGGACCACCCACAGTAGAAGCGTAAGATTCTATAAAAAATCCATAGAGTATGCTTGTCAGACCATCAAAAAGTATGGCTTAAGCATCAATTATTTAGATGTGGGCGGTGGATTTTTCGGAATATTCCCAAATAAACCCACTTACCAACAATATAGCGATGCGTTTTACGAAGTATTGTCAAAATTTGAGATGCAAAATTTATGCGTAATCGTTGAGCCAGGAAATGCTCTTGTGGCATCATGCTTCTCATTTATAAGTGAGGTGATTGATGTGAAGCATGTGGAAAAGGAACTCTGGTATATAACTACAAATGGTAGCAGAAACGACATTGATCCCTTTTTCAAAAAGAGTACATATCTATGCGAAACTGTGGACTACAACAAAAATCGTGATATAGCAAAGGAACAAATTGTAAGTGGTTGCACATGCCTTGAATACGACCGTATGCACACATTAAAAGACAAACCATTGCTAAGCGTTGGCGATAGAATTGTTTACAACAATGTTGGGGCATACACGATGTGTTTAAGTCCTATGTTTATTAGATACATCCCCAACATCTATGTCAAAAATGAAGATAGTTTTGAGCTGATTCGCGAAAAATGGACAGCGCAAGAGCATATAGTAAAGAATAAATTTAAATAACAAATATATAATTGAGACAAAACAATGGATAATATCATGTTTTGTAGTTGTGGTCGAAGAGCGACCCTACTTAAAGACTTCCGCAAATCGATGAACGGTTGTGGTAAAATTGTGGCAACAGATATGAGCCCTGTTGCACCAGCATTATTCATGGCCGATGAAACATATCTTGTGCCGAGGATTGATGATCCCTCATATTATGAGCATGTTTTAGATATTTGCGAAAAAAGCAAAGTAAAGGCCATAACTACATTAATTGATCCAGAGATTGAGATACTGGCAAAAAATAGAGAAGACTTGCTATCAAAAGGCATACTTCCTTTGTGCCCAGCCGACTGGACAGCTCGCCTATGTTATGACAAATATGAAATGTTCAAGTATCTTCATGATAAAGGTGTAAGAACAATACTCACTTACAACTCATTAGAGGAATTTAAAAACGGACTGGAAAAAGGCAAGATAAGCTTCCCTGTGTTTATGAAGCCTATCAACGGCAGTGGCAGTGTAGGTATAGGAAAGGTAAACTCCTGGGAAGAGGCTGAAGCTAAGTTTAAAGATGGCAAATTCACCTACATTATTCAAGAGTTGATGACAGGAGGCGACTGCGATGCCGATGTGTATGTTGACTGCATCAGCCACAAACCAGTAGCGGCCTTCACTAAAAAGAAAATAGAGACTCGTGTGGGCGGAGCAAATAAGACTATCTCATTCAAGGACCAAAAATTATTCGATTTCATAGAGGAAGTATGCTCTGTGTTGGAATTAAATGGCCCCTGCGACATGGATTTCTTTATGAAGGACGGAGAATATTATCTCAATGAGATTAACCCCCGATTTGGTGGAGCTTATCTCCATGCCTATGGTGCAGGCGTTGATTTCATCAAACTCATACTCAACAACATTCACGGAATTGAGAACAAAAGTATTGTTGGGGAATATGAAGAGGATATTGTGATGATGATGTATGACGAAGTTGTCATTACCAAGAAAAGTGACCTTATGAGTGATGATTTTCCTCTCATCTAAACTCTATTTGCTCATAAAAAAATAATTACGAATTTGATATATATAATTTCTTCACGATGAAGGAAAGGAAAAGAATTTATTTGTGTTTGGCGCACATGTCGGATGAGGGCATGGAGCAGAAATATGTGAAAGAGGCTTTTGATACCAATTGGGTTGTGCCTTTGGGGCCGAATGTCGATGGGTTTGAAAAGGCTCTTGAGGAGTTTATTGGTGAAAACAAGCGTATTGTGGCACTTGCCTCTGGCACGGCTGCCGTTCACCTTGCATTGGTGGAGTGTGGCGTGGAAGCTGGCGACGAGGTGATCGTTCAATCGTTCACCTTTTGCGCCTCATCACACCCTATCACATATTTAGGCGCCACTCCTGTTTTTGTGGATTCGGAGCCCGACACTTGGAATATGGACCCAGATTTGCTTGAAAAGGCAATTGTGGACAGAATTGCGAAAACCGGGCGTAAGCCAAAGGCGATTGTTCCTGTGGCACTGTACGGTATGCCCTACGATTGCGACCGCATCATGGAGATTGCCAATCGATACGAGATACCTGTAATTGAAGACGCGGCTGAAGGATTTGGATCGAAATATAAAGGGCAAATGCTCGGCACATTCGGTCACTTGGGCATATTGTCGTTTAATGGCAATAAGATGATTACCACCAGCGGCGGCGGTGCTATGATCACGAACAGCGATGAGCAATGGCGTGAGATTATGATGTATGCCACACAGTATCGCGAGAGTTATCCCTACTATCAGCACGAGAAGATTGGGTTCAACTACCGCATGAGCAATATTTGCGCTGGCATAGGCCGTGGGCAGATGACGATTGCTGACAAGCATTTGGCTCACCACCGTCACGCTCAGGCACTATATGAGGAACTGCTGAAGGATGTGGAGGGGATACACGTGCACACCCAGCCAACCTGCGGGAAATACGATTCCAACTTCTGGCTGACTGCCATTACCATCGATCCAGAATTGCGTGTGAAAGGTGAAGATAAAGCCTATAGCAAAGCCGTTACAGGCGCAGTGGGCGGTGCTGCCGGCGTGGTGCATATCGCCAAGCCCATCACCACCGAGTGTCAGCCTAACAGGAATGTGGAAGCGATGCGCATTTGGCTTGACAAAGCACTGATTGAAGCACGCCCTGTGTGGAAACCTATGCACAAGCAGCCTATTTACCAAAACGCACCAGCCTACACCAACGGTGTGAGCGAAGCCATTTTCAAAATAGGTATGTGCCTGCCTACTGGTCCTTGCGTGACCGACGATGATGTTCGCTACATCGTAGATTGCATCAAAGAAGCAATTGAGTGTTGATGGATACGGAAAGATAATATAAGAACAAAAAACGCGGCCTGGAGTGGGTCGCGTTTTTTTGTTGTGGAGTATAGCGGACTCGAACCGCTTACCTCAACACTGCCAGTGTTGCGCTCTACCAGATGAGCTAATACCCCTTATTCCTTTTGCAAATTTAAGAAATGAAATTGAAATTCCAACACTTATTGGGCGATTTTTTGCTTTTTTCATGAATTTTGTTGAGAAATATGATGCTGAATGAGGTATTTTTCAAGCATCGACTTGAATTTATCGGGCTTGATGCCCCATTTCGGGCTGATTAGCATGTCGGCTGGCGACTCAGAAACGAATCGCTCAATGGCGATTTTTGGCGACAAACGCTTCACTACTGCGCCACACAGCGCCAAATATTCATCTAAAGTGAAGCATCGGAAGTCGTCAATTTGTCCAGAATTGAGCATTTTTTCAAGTGCCGTGCCTTTCACCACTTGCAGCTGGTGGAATTTCACCACATCTACTGGCAATGAGGATATTACATCAACAGTATGGAGCATATCGCGCTGCGACTCGCCGGGCAAGCCAAGTATCAAGTGGGTGCATTGCGGTATGCCATATTCGTGCGTAAGCTTGATGGCTGACACAGAAGTGGCAGCGTCGTGACAGCGATTGATGATGCGCAGAGTGCTATCGTGGAGTGTTTCCACGCCATATTCAAGCATCACAAAACAACGCTGCTGAAGTTCTCGCAAATAGCCCAACAACTCATTCGACACGCAATCGGGGCGTGTGGCAATCACAATCCCCACCACATCATCAACGGCAACAGCCTCGGCATACAGTACCTTGAGCCGCTCCAACGAGGCGTGTGTGCCAGTGTGCGACTGGAAATATGCGAGAAACTTCATGCCCTCGTATTTCCCAGAGAAAAACCGCTTGCCACGCTCCAGTTGCTCCGTCACGCTCAAAGCCGAATTACAGTAAGAGGTGTTGAACGACTGGTTGTTGCAATAAATACAGCCACCCACACCTTTAGTGCCATCACGATTAGGACAAGTGAATCCTGCATCGATAGGCAATTTCTGCACCCGAAAGGCGAAATGCTCATTCAAAAAGTCGGAATAAGTGCGATATAGTTTAGGCTGTTTCAAATCTTTGCGGTACGATTTAGCAAATAGTTGTCCAAAATCACCAACGCCGCCATCGCCTCGACAATGGGCACAGCCCTTGGCACCACGCATGGATCGTGACGGCCTTTAGCGTGAAGCACGGTGGCATTTCCATGCACGTCGATAGTGGGAACATCTTGCAGAAGCGTAGCCACAGGCTTAAACGCCACATTAAAGTAAATGTCCTCACCGTTGCTGATACCGCCCTGTATGCCACCCGAATAGTTGGTGGTAGTGCTCACTTTTTCGCCATCACTCACGAAGCTGTCAATCACCTCGCTACCACGATGATTTACAAAATCAAATCCTAAGCCAAACTCCACGCCCTTAGCCGCATTTATCGACATCATAGCCATCGACAGCTGCGCATTGAGACGCGAGAAAACAGGTTCGCCCAAACCAGCGGGCACACCCTTAATCACACACGACACCACGCCACCAAGCGTGTCGCCTTTCGCCTTGGCATCGGTAATGGCGACAATCATTTCATCGGCCTTTTCTTGGTCGGGGCATCGCACTGCATTGTTGTCGATTTCCGACAAATCGAGCGACTGATAAGACGAATCCACGGCTATTGATGCCACCTGTGAAGTGTAAGCCGTCACCTCAATCCCCAGTTGCTTCAACGCTTGCATGGCAAAGGCACCAGCCACCACACGAGCGGCAGTTTCGCGCGCCGACGAGCGTCCGCCGCCACGATAGTCACGAATGCCATACTTGGTTTGATAAGTGAAATCGGCATGTGACGGACGGTAGCACTTGGCAATGTCGCTATAGTCTGACGAATGTTGGTTGGTGTTCCTAATCATAAAGCCGATAGGAGTGCCCAAACTCACACCCTCGAACACGCCCGAAAGAATCTCCACCTCATCAGCCTCATTGCGTGAAGTGGTGATAGCCGACTGCCCTGGACGGCGACGTGAAACCTGACGCTGAATGAAATCGAAATCAATTTTCACACCAGCCGGGAAACCATCAATCACGCCACCAATCGCCACACCGTGCGATTCTCCGAAAGTGGTGATCGTCAATATATTACCGAATGTATTTCGCATTTTTATTCAAGCTTTATTATTTATCCGAAACCAAGTCGCACACAGTTGCGCCCACATATTTCACAAGGTCGTCGGGATTGATTTTCAGTTGCAAACCACGCACGCCAGCACTCACATAAATGTAGTCGAACAAAATGCAAGTTTCGTGGAAATAAGTAGGGAAAGGCTTTTTCATGCCGATTGGCGAACAGCCACCACGAATATAACCCGTGGTGGGCAGCAATTCCTTCATCGGAATCAAGTCGACTTTCTTGTTGCCCGAAATTTTTGCGGCTTTCTTCAAGTCCACCTCATCTTCACCAGGCACCACGCACACAAAGTGCCCCGTCTTATCACCACGCAGCACCAAAGTTTTAAACACTTGCTCAATGTCTTCACCAAGTTGCTCAGCAATATGTCCTGCGCTAAGGTCGTTCTCGTCCACAATGTATGGCACAAGCGAGTATGAAATTTTCGCCTGATCGAGAAGCCTTGCGACATTGGTTTTTGCAATCTTTTTCATTTATTTAATGCTTTAACAATACAAAATTACTCGTTTTCTGCCTATATTTGCAAGATAAACGCAGTTATTTCATGAATAAGCACCACATATTCGCCATTATTGCGGCTTTTTGCATAGCAAATAGCCACGCGCAAGTGTGTGCCTTCACCGACAGAAAAGCGGTGCTGCAAGCACTCGAACAGGCCGAATACACATTCGGCAATCCGCTGAGCACAGCGCACGACGAAGCGAAATATGTGGAAGTGCTGAGGGCTGTGTGCGATAGCGAACTATTGTCGGAAACCGACAAAATGCGCCCGAAACTGCTGCTCGCCGATGCTTTGAAGAATCAGATAGGCACACAAGCTGCTGATATAGAATATGTAACCACAGATGGCAGCGCGCACCACATCTACGACAGCACTGCGCCGCTCACACTCATCTATTTCAACGACCCCGACTGCGAATCGTGCGAAAAGGTGAAAAACAGGCTCGACACCTGCACCATATTGAAAAGTATGGTGGCGGAAAAACGCCTTGAAATCGTGGGCATCTACACGCTTGACGATGAGCAGGCATGGAAAAGCAGCAACTTCCCCACCTACATCATAAATGGCTGGAACAAAAACCAGGACATAGAGCAAAACGAAACGTATTCGCTCCCCACTCTCCCACTATTTTATTTGCTTGATTCCGACAAAAAAGTGCTGTTGAAAGGCGAAGCAAGTCTCAACAGAGTGTTGCGCTATTTGCACAACGATACCACAAAATAGGCATCATCATCAGCCCCAACTTTATACAAGGCAGATGCACGGTGGCCAATCACCCAAATAATATCACCATCAGCCTCCATCACCCACACTTCCTGCTTTTCTCGCTCACTCAATTTTAGGTCTGTAAACAAGTCGCTTAAAAGCTTGCTGCCTTTCATGCCGAATGGGCGAAATCTATCGCCATTTTTCCAATGGCGAACCACTACATTTTTGGCATTTTCCACATCACATGAAAGTGCAATTACATCTTTACCATTGCATGATTTCAAATCGTGTTGCGTACGCGAAACTTTTTTCACTTCCATTTTTACTGGCTGTGATATATAATTGTCGCACAAATTAATGCCGTACGCACATTCAAGTTTTACTTTATTGACAAAAACTTCAAGTTTTCTGCGTAATAGTGTTAAAGTAAAGGTTGAGGAATAGAAGTGTTTGCCTACACCGTGTTCACTGCCAAATGCCTTCAAAATATCGGTGCATTGCGCATAATTGAAGCCGTAGGGTTTTAGAATTTCGAAAAGTAAAGTATTGGCATTTGTAAACCGTAACAAGTGGGCACAATCCACCAGCAACACATCATCTTTCTGTTCACAGATTTCTGCCTGTGCTTGCTCAATCAGTTCATCATAAAGCGAAGCGCACGAACGCACCTGCTGCACCGTTTTGCCCAATTGTGCGCCAGCACCAGGAAAATGTTGCTCAATGGTGGGTAAAATGATGTTTCTCAACTTATTTCGCTTCACATCATTTTTCTGGTTAGTGGAGTCAGTCACATAATCTTGGCTGTTATCTTCAAGATATTCAAGCACTTCACCCCTCGTTACGCACAGCAATGGCCTCACCACAGCATCGTTTTTTGGAGCGATGCCCGACAGTCCACCAATTCCCGACCCTCTCAAGGCGTTGATGAAAAAAGTTTCCACATTATCGTTCTGGTGATGTGCCACAGCAATCACTCCGCAATCCTGCTCGCGAAGCAGCACCTTAAACCATGCGTAACGCAAATCGCGGCAAGCCATTTCAAGCGAAACACCCTTGCTCCTCATATACGCCGGCACATCGAAGTCTTTCACAAAAAGCGGCACATTCAAGTGAGCGCACAACTCACGCACAAAAGCCTCATCGCGATTCGACTCATCGCCACGGAGATGGAAATTGCAGTGCGCTGCCTTACAGTCGTAGCCCAAGGCCAGCAGCACACGCAGAAGTGCCACAGAATCGGCACCGCCACTAAGTGTCACCAACACAGGCCGAACACCACTCATGAGGTGGTGCTGCACGATAAAATCTTTAACTCGCTTTTCGAATTGCTGTGAATAATCTGTACGCATAATTAATGCAAAGATATTGAATTTTGATAAGCTGTGGGGGATTAGACTATCAAAAGTTTTTCGGATTAAGGGATTTTTTGTAATTTTGCGTTGAAAACTATAATAATATATATGTTACTCGAAAGAATTGAAGCTTTAAAAGAGCAAATCAACGCACTTCAAGCAGCCAACGAAGAAGCACTTGAAGCATTGAGAATCAAATATCTCAGCAAAAAGGGCGAAGTGACCGCCCTGTTCAACGAATTTCGTAATGTGCCAGCTGATCAAAAGAAGGAATTTGGCCAGAAATTAAACGAACTCAAGAACCTCGCAACTGATAAGTTGAACGAACTTCGCGAAGGTTTCAAAGCTCAAGCAAAAGAAGCCAACAAGATAGATATCACACGCCCTGCCATGCCAGAAAAGCTTGGCACACGCCACCCTATTTCTCTCGTTCGCAAAGAAATCATTGATATCTTCGCACGCCTTGGCTTCACATTGGCTGATGGTCCAGAAGTGGAAGACGACTGGCACGTGTTCAGCGCGCTCAACTTTGCTGCCGACCACCCTGCTCGCGATATGCAAGACACATTCTTCATCAACGCTGACGAGAAAGACGTGAAGCGCAAGATCATTTTGCGTAGCCACACCAGCTCTGTGCAGGTTCGCACAATGGAAAAGAAGCAACCACCTATTCGCATTATCTGCCCAGGCCGTGTGTATCGCAACGAGGCAATTACCGCTCGCGCACACTGCTTCTTCCACCAGATTGAAGGATTGTACATCGACAAGAATGTGAGCTTTGCCGACTTGAAGCAAGTGCTCCTCAACTTTGCACAAGAACTTTTCGGTGCCGACACAAAAATCCGTCTTCGTCCAAGCTACTTCCCATTCACTGAGCCAAGTGCCGAAATGGACGTATCATGTATGCTTTGTGGTGGCGAAGGTTGCGGCTTCTGTAAGCACACTGGCTGGGTGGAAATTCTCGGCTGTGGCATGGTTGACCCTAACGTTCTTGAATCAAGCGGCATCGACAGCAGCGTGTATAGCGGCTACGCATTCGGGTTGGGTATCGAACGTATCACCAACTTGAAATATATGGTGAAAGACTTGCGCATGTTTAGCGAAAACGATGTTCGCTTCCTCGACGAATTTGAGGCAGCACACTAATTTATAGAAGTTAACAACTGTCGGGAACTATCTTTTCGGATCCTGACAGCTCACAACAAACAATACAGAGAAATGATGCACATTAGTTGCATCATTTTTCGTTTAAAATCATTCTAAAATGACGCTAAAAGAACGATATGAAGGCTGCTTGGCATACTGGCAGGAACAAAACCCGAATCCTGGCACAGAACTCAACTACAGCAACAATTTTGAGCTACTGGTGGCGGTGATGCTTTCGGCTCAATGCACCGACAAACGCATCAACATGGTCACCCCTGCACTATTTGCGGCATACCCAACGGCTGAAGCCATGGCAAAAGCATCGTTCGACGACATTTTTCCACTCGTGAAAAGCGTGTCGTACCCCAACAGCAAAGCCCAGCACCTGCTGGACATGTCGAGAATGCTCGTCAATGAGTTTGGAGGCGAAATACCGAATACAATGGCAGAAATGACCCGACTCCCCGGCGTGGGGCGTAAAACCGCCAACGTGATGCTCGGACAAGCGTTCGGAAAAGCCGCTATCGCCGTAGATACGCATGTGTTCCGTGTGGCTAACCGCATCGGGCTCAGCAACGGCAAAACACCTTTAGAGGTGGAAAAGTCGCTTTCAAAACACATTCCCGAAGACAAGCAATGGAAGGCGCACCACTGGATTCTGCTACACGGCCGCTATGTGTGCAAAGCCCAAAAGCCCGACTGCCTCAACTGCGCCATCAAACCATTCTGCAAAACCTACACCAAAAAGTAACACAATTCAGTGGAAAATTTCTGGGTATAGATTATGCATTGTTGCCGAATCGTGAATGAAATCAAAAACAAAAACATAAAAAACAGCCTTGGAGCAACGTGGAATGCTTCGCATTTGGCGGTGCGACTGTGCGCTTTGCGTCATTGGAAACGAGTTTCCATGCCGCCAACCACACAATCCCTCCGCCACCCTCTTACGAGGGCTCACCACATTGCCCCAAGGATAAAAACCGCTCGCCGTTTCACGGCGAAAAACCCCTGAAAATTGTGATTTATTGTTAGGTCGCAAACCAAAAGAACCGTCCCTTTGGTTTGCACGTCCTTGTCAAATAATTGATATTCAATAGGATATTACAATTATGGGCGGACGTGAAATATCACGTCCCTACCGGGTTTTGGTTTTTCGCCGAAGGCGAGCGGTTTTTATCCTTTTGGCGATGCCGCCGCCCTCGCTGGGGAGGGCGGCGTTGGTGATGTGGTGTGGCTGATTCAAGCCCCAGCTTGAAATCAGACATGCCACAGCACTAACGACAGGTGCGAAGCACTGGCATCGCCAAAAGGCTGTTTTTTATGTTTTTTGTTTCGGTGCCCCCAGTATTTATCCACTGATACTAAAATGTGGCAAGGTGAATGATTTCGCCTTGCCACTTTCTAATAACTTCTAAAAGATTATTTGAAAAGCTGTGGAATAAACATGAGTGAATATTGACGCCAGTTGCTCCAAAGATGGCCGCGTGAACTTTCGTGGAATGTGTATTTCAAACCGTTTTTAGTCATGCGCTCCATCAGTTGCTTGTTTGCCGGCATCAGTCCGTCGGCACTGCCACAAGCAATCCAGTAGAGTTTTGGGTTGGTCTGCGCAAGCTTAGCAAGTTTGCCGTCAAAGTTGGCATAAGCAGGCACTTCACCCTTTTCTATCAGCGTAAAATCAACGCCGGAAGAGTAGAGACCGATGTAGTTGAACATATCTGGATAGTTGGCAGTAATCATAAGCGTGTGCATACCGCCCATTGAAAGTCCTGCGATAGCACGGTGAGCCTTGTCGGGAATGGTGTTGAATGTGGCATCTACATAATTCACGATTTCTGGGAAAGCCAGTTCGAAAAGTCCGTCCTTGTAGTGCGCAAGAAAATTGGTCATCACAGGCTTGTAGCTGAGATTTTCAGAAGTCTCGCCAGCAGCAGCCTGCTTGCCAAAGTTGCCGTTAGGCATCACGACAATCATTGGTTCGCACTTGCCCTCTTCAATGAGGTTGTCCATGATGCGTGAAATGTTGCCTAATTCAAGCCATGCGTTCTCATCGCCACCGCTACCATGGAGAAGGTAGAACACAGGATATTTCTTGTCGGTCTTGCCATATCCTGCTGGCAGATACACATTCATACGACGGTCGGCATTTGCAGTGTTGGAGTGATACCATACAGTACGCACCTGCCCATGGTCAACGTCCTTCACTTGATATTCATCGGCAACGCCACCACCAACGTAGAAAATACTGAACACATTGCCCACATCGCGGCGAGTGAATGGATTGACAGGGTCGATGGTTACAACACCATCAACATCAAAACGATAGGTGTACATTTCAGAGACAAGTTGTGGAGTGGTATATTCCCAAATTCCGTCTTTTCCTTTCTTCATAACGCCTTGACCGCCATTTTGCTCCCAGTCAGCCAGCACCTTCACGCTCTTTGCTTTAGGGGCATTCACACGGAATGTAACGGTGCGGTCGTTGTTTACTTGTGGGGAAACCAATTTACCCTCACGAAACGAAATGTTCTGTTGTGCGCTCATGCTCAGTGATGCGAGCACAGCTGCCATTGCTACTAAAATTGCCTTCATACTTATATTTAATGTTTATGTCCTTTTATTGACTGAACGCCTTCTTCTTTAACCCAAATCGGTGACCGATTTGGGTTAAAAAGACTGTTTCATACTACAAAAATAAAGAATATTTCATTTATTTCTGCCCTATTCATTGTGCTTTTTCATTTAATATTGAAATAACCAGATAATTGTGTGTGCAAAAAAAAAGAACAGTCCACCGTCTTACTCTGAGGCGGTGGACTGATTTATAATGGGTGTGGTGGTGATTAGAATCAGAAGCGGTAAGAGGCACCGATTTGGATATTGCCGTTTTTGTCGTCGATATACTTGTAGGAGTTGAGGAAGTCCATGTTGTAGCGAACATGAAACATCACATAGTCGGTGAGGTAGTATGTGGCACCGGCTCCAAGTCCCAAATCCACGGTGTGGCTCACTCGGTCGAGGTCTAAATTGCCGTCAACGCCGTCGATTTTGATTTTGTTATACACATTGAAGCCCACTTGCGGACCTGCTTCCACGCTGAAGAATGGCGACAGGCGGTATTTCACCATAATTGGAATGTTGATATAGTTTGAGGTGATCACCAGTTCCTTATCGAGCGCAGCAGCCATGCCTTGAAACTCAAACTTTTCGCCCATCACTTTCGCCACGGCTTGGCTGACCTTGAATTTGCCGCCTTGCGAACTGAACACCAGTTCTGGTGCGATGCTCCACTTGCTCAATTCGGGCTTATTGAAGCGATATTCGGCAAACAAACCCACCTGACCACCATTGCGGAAACCATGAGGAAGCGAGCCGCCCCAAAAGTGTGGCAAATTCATTGCGAACTTCACACCGCCGGTGATTGTGCCATCGAATGCCTTAAACTGAAGTTTACCTTGCGCCATTGCCCCAAACGAAAGCATCAACGCCATAGCCATAACAAGTATTTGCTTTTTCATTGTCGTTCTGTGTTATTTTCTACAAAAGTAGCAAAAACTAAGATGCCATAAAACAAATGGTGGCCAAAATGACCACCATTCATGAATAATTGAAAATAATTAGGTTTCTATTTTAGGGAAATCGGTTTTAGAATTTATAACCCAAGCCCACAAATATGTTACCGTTTTTGATGTCCTGGTCACCGTCGAACACCTTGGTGAATCCCATAGTGTAGCGTGCTTGAACAAACAAGTTGTCGGTAACATTGAATGTGCCGCCCAAGCCTAAACCGAAATCTACAGCGTTGGTGTTATCTTTCAAATCAGCGGTCTTGCTGCCTGCGTCAATACCAGCGATAGAGCCTGATGCAGTGGTCTTGCTGTAAACATTGAAACCCACTTGTGGACCGAAGTCGATAGAGAAGCATGGAGCCACATAGTATTTGAGCATCACTGGCACGTTGATATAGTTGGTGTTGAAAGTCATATCACCATCAGCCTTAATGCCAAGGAGTTCGGAGGTGCTTGAAATCTTACCGCCCTGTGAAGTGAAGAGCACTTCAGGAGAGATAGCAAACTTATCGGTGAACTTGTATTCCATCAGCAAACCTGCTTGATAACTTGGCTTGATACCATGGTTGATGTCCTCACCCCAGAAATTAGTGGCAGAGAAACCACCCTTAACACCAAAACTTAATTGTGCGAACGATGCAGAAGCACCCATGATTGTAGCGATTGCTAACAAAACGATTTTTTTCATTGTTTCTAATTTTTAGTTGATCTTATTTTTGTTTTAAATTAAATTGCATTGCTTTCTGTAAGTATGCGCCTCTATGACCAAGCGAGTTTCAAAAAGTTTAGACACCCACCGCAAAAAAGGACGATTTGGACATTTTTATAGAACAATGGAGCAAAAATATGCATATAAACGAACGATATTCAATGAAAAAACACCACCCAAACAAGGAGGAATGGCAAAAAAACACTAATTTTGCATACTGTAACAAAAAAAGGGAGATGGATATCGACTTACAAAACATTGAAAAAGAGATGGCACGCCCTATCCTCCACCTGGTGGGGGAAGTGGCCGACTCGCTGCATCGCGAATGCTATGTGGTGGGAGGTTTCGTGCGCGACATCATTTTGAAAAAGCCATCTGACGACCTTGATTTCGTGACCGTGGGGAGCGGAATTGAGGTGGCGAAAGCTGTTGCAGAAAAGATTGGCAGACGCAAAGCCTCGCTGGCGGTGTTTAAAACCTACGGCACAGCGCAAGTGAAGACGAAAGGCATGGAACTGGAGTTTGTGGGAGCAAGAAGGGAATCGTATCAGCGCAACAGCCGCAATCCTATTGTGGAAGACGGCACGCTGCACGACGACCAATGCCGCCGCGATTTCACCATCAACGCCATGGCCATTAGCGTGAACGCCAACAATTACGGCGAGCTACTCGACCCATTCGACGGAGTGGGCGACATTGAGCGCCGACTTATCCGAACACCGCTCGACCCCGACATCACCTTCAGCGACGACCCTTTGCGCATGATGCGCGCTGTGCGATTTGCCACCCGACTGGGCTTCGACATCTATCCCGAAACGATGAACGCCATCGCCCGAAATGCCGAACGCATAAAAATCATCACCCGCGAGCGCATTGCCGAGGAACTGATGAAAATCATGCGCACCGACAATCCCTCGCGCGGCTTTATGCTGCTTAGCGAATGTGGCTTACTCCCCTACATCTTCCCAGAACTTGCCGCCATGCAAGGCGTAGACACGATGAACGGCAGAGCGCATAAAGACAATTTCATGCACACCATGCAGGTGCTCGACAATGTGGCCTCGCAGAGCCAAAACGAATGGTTGAGATGGGGTGCACTGCTGCACGACATCGGCAAGCCAGCATGTAAACGCTGGGACGACCAAGTGGGCTGGACTTTCCACAACCACAACTTTATAGGAGCAAAGATGATTCCGCGCATTTTCAGCAAAATGCGATTGCCACTCAACGAGCACATGAAATATGTGCAAAAACTGGTGGAACTGCACATGCGTCCTATCGCCCTGGTGGAAGACATCGTTACGGATTCGGCTGTGCGACGACTGCTGTTTGACGCTGGCGACGACATCGACGACCTGATGCTGCTCTGCAACGCCGACATCACCTCTAAAAACGAGAGCAAGGTGAAGCGCTACAAAGACAACTATCAGCTCGTGAAGCAAAAGCTCATCGACATTGAGGAAAAAGACCGTCTGCGTAATTTTCAGCCACCTATCGACGGTACTGAAATCATGGACATTTACGGCCTCACCCCCTCTCGCCCTGTGGGTATCATTAAAGATGCTATAAAAGATGCCATACTCGACGGAGTGATACAGAACAATCGGGAAGAAGCCTACGAATACATGCTGAAAAAAGCAGCGGAATTAGGGCTTCAACCAGTGAAATAAGCATATTTGCCAAATCGTGGCAAATCATATAAATTGAATTATAACTATAAATAGAAGAAATAATAGTGCCGATTAATGTAGAAGACATGGTAGGAACATTCGAGTATTTCCTCGAAATTGCCGCAACGCTATTCTATGCCATAAGTGGTGTGCGCTTAGCAGCTGTCAAAAAATTTGACTGGTTCGGAGCTTACACAGTTGGATTTATCACTGCCATTGGCGGTGGTACGATGCGTGATGTGTTTCTGAAATGCCATCCCTTCTGGATGCTCGACCCATGGTATTGCATCGCCACCTTTGTTGGCTTTATCCTGGTGGTGGTTATGCAGAGAAAGTTAGTGAAAATTGAAGGCACATTCTATATCTTCGATGCCATTGGACTGGGACTGTTTGTGGATGTAGGCATCTACAAGTCGCTCATGCTCGGTTTCCCGATGTGGGTGGCTATCATCATGGGCACCATCACAGGCGCAATGGGCGGTGTGATGCGCGATGTGTTTATCAACGAGGAGCCGCTTGTGTTCCGCAAAGAGATTTACGCCACAGCATGTATTGGCGGTGGCATCATATATTGGCTGGTGGGCGTGATTGGTGGCAACACCATCTCCCAACTCATGTCATGTGCAATATTCATCATCATTCTTCGCTTCTTTGCCGTGAAGCATAATCTTTCATTCCCCATACTCCACGACGACGAGAACGAATAAACCACACTCTCAAAAAAGTTATGAAGGTCAAAGTCACAAAAGAAGAAAGCAAGAAAACAGCGATACAGCTTCTGAAATACGGCGTGATAGGCGCAAGCAACACCATTATCACCGCCGTGGCATTCTATGTGCTCAACACGCTCCTGAGCGTTGCCTATGTGCCCGCAAATGCTGTGGGCTATGTGCTTGGTGTGCTCAACAGCTTCGTGTGGAACAGAAACTGGGTGTTTAAAACAAAACAGAACCTCAAACGTGAGGCTCTGCTGTTTGTGATTGGTTTTCTCGTTTGCTACGGTCTTCAGATGGGCGTGAGCGGTGTGATGCTTGAAGTGTTCGATATGAAGAACTACACACTCGACTGGATTCCAAACGCAGGTCAGAACATCGTGATGCTCGCATCTATGGTGGTTTATACCATAGCCAACTATATCTACAACCGTACCGTAACTTTCAAGGTGAAAGAATCAAAATAATCCTCGATTCACAAAGACGAATTAACATGGGCAAGCCCATTAAGCCATTCGGCGTAATACAAAAAAATGAAACAACTGAAGGAGAATGAGGGAATAGAACGCAGTTTGTTGCTTGCGATGGCTATTATTGCGGGGTTAACCGTAGCTAACTGCTATTACAACCAGCCTCTTTTAGAAATGATTCGTCACGACATGGGAGTGAGTCAGCATGAGGCAAATCTCATTACCGTTGTCACACAAATAGGCTATGCGCTTGGCTTATGTCTCCTTATTCCTATGGGCGACCTCTACTCACGCCGACGCATAATCGTTGTAAACATGACGGTGGCCGCCATCATGGCGATTATCATTGCCGTTGCCCACAAGGTGTGGATTGTTTGGGGAGCCTCTCTTCTGCTTGGTGCATGTTCTGTAATTCCACAATTCTTCATTCCTATAGCCGGTCAATATTCAGAGGAGAAGCACAAAAGTAGAAATATGGGCATCGTTCTATCTGGGTTGCTAACTGGCATTCTCGCATCTAGAGTGGTAAGCGGTTATGTAGGTGAATGGTTGGGGTGGCGTGAAATGTTTTTCATAGCAGCTCTTGTGATGATTCTGTGTATGTTTCTTACACTTAAGATAATGCCACAAATAAAAAGCAACTACGTGGGCACATACAAGGGTCTGATGGTCAGCGTTTTTAATATTGTGAAGAACAATGGGCGCATACGCCTCTATGCTGTCCGTGCCGCTTTCAGTTTTGGTAGTATGATGGCTATATGGTCGTGCCTCGCATTTAGGTTGGCACAAGCTCCATTCTTTTCCGGTAGCGAGATGGTCGGCACATTAGGTATGTGCGGCATAGCTGGAGCATTGGCGGCAAGCGGTGTAGGCAAACTTGTGAATCAATGGGGCATAAGAAATATGAGTATTTATGGGGCTTGCTTGCAACTCGTGGCATGGAGTGTGGCCTATCTATTTGGTGACACTTTCATGGGGCTTGTTGTAGCAATCATTTTGGTGGATGTAGGTCTGCAGTGTCTGCAACTGAGCAATCAAAGTGGGTGCATTCAAGAGATACCTCAAGCATCTAACAGAGCTAACACAATATTCATGACAACCTATTTTATAGGCGGATCTTTTGGCACCTATTGTGCTGGATTGGCTTGGACACACGAAGGATGGATTGGCTTGGACACACGAAGGATGGATTGGCGTGTGTGCTGTAGGAGCAATCTTTGCAACAATTTCGCTCTGCATAACATGTTTTAATAGGCGAAGCATTTAAACGCCTCAGTGGAAAATTACTGGGGATAGATTCTGCATTGTTGCCGAATCGTGGGTGGAATCAAAAACAAAAACCTAAAAAACAGCCTTGGGGCAACGTGGAATGCTTCGCATTTGGCGGTGCGACTGTG
>ERZ827496.862-NODE-862-length-39384-cov-4.231610_pt1 | contig 39384 bp, 38 predicted proteins | sample MGYA00519769_ERZ827496 | MGnify/ENA primary metagenome ERZ827496 (study PRJEB31778, sample SAMEA3449327) | human gut metagenome | biome: human gut; feature: human-associated habitat; material: faeces | place: United Kingdom | collected 2010/2012 ...
AAAAAGCGCGAGAGTCGAGAGGTTACGCGCTGGTAACCTCTCGTCGGACGCCTACACCAGTCGTGTCATGGAAACAAAAATACTGACGGGCGGACGAAAACCTTCACCGTTCTAGTAGAGAAATAGTCTGAAACCATCAATCAACTCGAACACGATATCTCCAGCTTCTTCCCCCAATCCGGTGGTAACGCACTGAGATCATCGAAGGCCGCATCATCTTCGTAAGGATTCTGTAGTCCCTGATGCAAACGCGTTAATACACTGACGTCATCTTTTTCTGCGGCTTCAATCGCATTCTGTGCCAGATAGTTACGCAAAATCCGCTTCGGGTTCACCGCTTTCATCTGAGTCTGGCGAGTGACATCGTCGACACCATCCTGCTGCAATCGTAATCGCCATTTCTGATGCCACCCATCAAATGCAGCACGATCAATAAAGTCATCGCGTAGCGCCATAGTGCTATCACTCAACACAACGTCGCTCAATGCACGGAATGTGCGTGTGTAGTCGCGCCCTTCTTTCGCCATCAAACTGAGCAGTTCAGTGAGTAAATCATTATCCTGATTCTGACGACTAAAGAAGCCCAATTTCTGGCGCATCTGCTCACCGAAAGCGACCATTAATGCAGGTTCATAGGCATCAAGCGCGCCACGAATCTGATCGGCGCTAATGAGACCAGAAAGCGCCTGTCCCAACCGATGCAGGTTCCAATAAGCGACCGCGGGTTGATTATCAAACGCGTAGCGCCCTTGATAGTCTGAGTGGTTACAAATGAAATCGGGCTGATAGTCATCAAGAAATGCGTAAGGGCCAAAATCGATGGTCAGCCCGAGAATCGACATATTATCGGTATTCATCACACCATGCGCAAAACCCTGCGACTGCCAGAGCGCAATCATACGCGCAGTCCGTTCAGTAATATCTCGCAGCCAAAGGACATAACGATCTTTATCATCAACCAAGCGGGGCCAATGGTGACGGATAGCATAATCAGCGAGTTTTCTCACCTCATCGGGCTGCTCGCGATAATAGAAATGCTCAAAATGACCGAAGCGAAGATGGCTTTCCGCCACGCGCAATAGCATTGCACCGCGTTCTGGCTGCTCACGGAACACGGGCTGCTGGCTGGTGACAATACTCAGCGCCCGCGAACTCGGAATCCCAAGATGATGTAAAGCCTCCGAGGCTAAAAACTCTCGGATAACCGAACGCAGAACCGCTCGTCCATCACCCATGCGTGAATATGGTGTTAGCCCTGCGCCTTTGAGATGCCAATCATATTTCCGGCCATCAGGCAGTTGTTGCTCGCCGAGCAAAATACCGCGACCATCGCCCAGTTGACCCGCCCATACACCAAACTGATGCCCACTATAAACTTGGGCTATCGGATTCATACCTTCAAGCAGCGATTCACCACACAATACCGCCGCAGATTCGCCACTAAAAAATTCGGCGTCTAAGCCCAGCTCGGCGGCCAATGGCTGGCTGTGGTAGAGCACACGAGCATCTTTGAGCGGTGTAGGCTTAAGTTCGGTATAAAATCCCGGTAACTCGTCATGGTAGCTATTAATAAACGGAGTCATGCGCCCTCTTATTTTTACTGCATCTTAGTTTACAGTGTAGAGCGCATAACCCGTGACAAACACCGGTACTCTGTAGGGAGATTGCGAGTTTATTTCACTTGCTGCAATAGCCACTGATTCAAATCGCGGAGCTCGGTTTGCTGTTCGGGATAGTCTTGGGCGAGCTGCTGTACCACGGCACTAATCTCTTCGCTACGGTAAATAACTCCTTGCAAACGTTCAGCTAATGCCTCAAGTGGCGCAGGGTTAAGACTATCGGTAAACATTTGAGCCCGCGTAATCAGCCCTCGCTCAACGTCAAAGTGCAACTCTACGCCTCCCCAAACGAAACGCTCATCCAGCTGATGATTGAACGCGGGAGCCTGACCGAAATTCCACTCCCAGCTACTTTGCTTGAGGAACTGTTCGCTGAAGTTAGGCATATCGGGCTCATAGCGCGGTGAAATATGCTCTGCCTCTACCCGCTCACCATAATGCTTAAAGAATGATTTCGTGACAGCGTCACAAATTTGCTCATGGGTGATGTCTGGCATGAGCTCAACCAAATTCGCCACCCGGGAACGCACCGACGTAATGCCCTTGGCCTGCAGTTTTTTCGGATCGGGATGTAAATAGTTGGCTAAACGGCTGAGATCAGCGTTCAGCAGCAAAGTCCCATGATGAAAACCGCGGTCTTTAGTTTCACGATAGGCAGAGCCCGAAACCTTACGCTCGCCATCGGCGGTAGTCACAATCAAATCGTTGCGGCCTGAAGCCCCCGCCGTCAGCCCTAAGCTGTGCAGTGCATCGAGAATGATACCGGTAGAAATGCTTTTATCATATTCAGGTTTACCGGCCATAAACGTAAAGCAGGTGTTGCCAAGATCGTGGAATACCGCGCCGCCACCGCTGCTTCGGCGCGCCAGCTTCACCCCATCCTCGCTCATGCGACGGGTGTTACACTCTTTCCAAGGATTCTGCGCTCGACCAATAACAACGGTATCGTTATTACGCCACAAAAATAGCACGCGTTGCGTTGGCGACATTTGGCGAAAAATACACTCTTCAACCGCAAGATTAAACCAAGGGTCATAAGAGTCTGAAATCAGTAAACGTAAAGTGGTCATCCGTAAGTTCCGGTTAATCGCTGTATCAATATATACTCGTCATACTTCAAGCTGCATTTTTGTGGGTCGCGCTCGCTTACTTACCACCTCAATGCAACTAGAATTATTTTGAGTATCATAACATTCAGGCCGTCGGCTGTGGCAGGAATAGCTTATTTCAGATGAGTGGGATAAAAAAACGCTCATAAAAGAGCGTTTATTAAATATTCGACCGATTAGCCAGCGTTATAAGCGTCTCGCTTGCCAGTAGACTTTATTCCAATAAACATTGTCCAATGAGGAACGCGTTACGCCTTTGCTGGTGGAAGCGTGAATAAAGGTTTCATCGGTATCATAAATCCCCACATGCAACCCACTCTCACCTGACCCCGTCTTAAAGAACACCAGATCGCCCGGCATCAGCTCGTCGCGATCGACTTTAGTTCCCAAGGATGTTTGCTGTTTGGTCGTACGCGGTAATTGCATCTCAAACCGGTCTCGGAAAGTACGGTAGACAAAACCAGAGCAATCCACGCCGTTACGTTCCAATCCACCATAGCGATAAGGCGCACCATTCCATTGGCGTAGCTGTTCATTCAACTGAGCCACTACGGCAATTGAATCAGACAGCTTTCCACTTGGCGGGGGTGCATTATGACTACAGCCGGCCAAAACTAAACTTGCCACTACGACTAAAAAACCAAGACGCATAATTTCCCTTTGCTTCTCTTCATTGCCTCACGAATTGGTCAGGCTGATTTATTGGTAAATTGTACGAATCTTAAACATATTTACCTGCTAGCCCCGATTTATGCAAATTTAGCGTGATTATTTTGCTACGTCAGCGGAAATTTTAGAATATTCGTATTAATTAACTGTAAATGAGCATGTCTGTGTAATACTGATACCCAGAATATCTGACTCAAGGTGCCGCACAATGAAAAAACTGACGTTGAAAGACCTCAATGAGAGCCAGTTACAACGCGTAAAAGTCAAGCAAGCACAAGCCAGAAAAAGTTTAGAACGCCCATTGACCAACGCAGAGCAGAATAAAATCAAAGATGAGATCCTGAATGAAATTGCGTTGGAATTAGAGAAAGAAGCGAAGAAACTACGTGCAGAGAAGAAGAAACAGAAAGTAGTCCCCAGCAATGAAACCTTTAGCTGGTCTAAAAACAATCACTCGCGTGGCCTACGTTAACCTCCTTTAGTATCCGCACCCCACTGGTGTTTGCGGATAGCGAACATCAGTGGGAAGACTCTTTTTTACCGCTGTTGATGAGCCAAACCCCAAGTAAAATAGCGAGTACGCCTGCATTTTTTGTCCAACTCACGGACTCGTTCAGCCAAGGTAAACATACCGCAGCCAGATACACCAATGCATAACTCAGACTTAAGAGCGGATAAGCGCGGTTTAGCGGTAAATAGCGCAGTGCGCAGAACCAACACACCATCGACATCACATAGCCTAAAATGCCCAAACTCACTATCAGTAGCGGCGTTGCATAAGCAATCAACAGGGTCAGAGGCTCCATACTCAAAGAAGAAATAATGGGAATATCCGCCATACCCGATTTCATTAGCACCTGCGCAACGCTGACTAACACAATGCTGCACGCGGCCCAAAAATAGCCTTTACTCATCACAATCCACGGCTCATTAGATAAATTCCGAACATAATCAGCGCCACTCCGCACCAATGACGCGCGCTCGCTTTTTCACCGAACCAATAATGCGCACACAAAGTAATCAGCACAAAGTTGATGCTCAGCATAGGATAAGCAATACCCAGTGGCATACGCTGTAGCACTAATAACCACAGCAGCATGGCAATACCGAGTGCGCAGCAGGCCGCAAGCAACCAGCGCAAAGTGGTAGGAAGACGTGAGGACGGTGGTTTCTGTTGCCAGCATACCACCGCCTGTTTTTGACAAAGTTGCCCGCCACACGTAAATACGCTGGCGAGCAAGAGCAACAAATAACTCATTGAGGGGTTTTCTTGTAGAACAGCACGACGTAACGATCCCGTTGCTCGACGCTATCCGCTTTTGGCAAACCTTCATGATCTAACGGCTCATCTCTGGAAAGATGAATCATCAGACTGACATTGCCCTCTTTACGAGCGTTAGCTAACCAAGCAGCAAATTCGTCCTTATTGATACGATGACCTTTGGCGTCAGGATAATTCAAGCCGTAACGTAACTCACCCGAATAATCAAACATCAGAATATCGCTACGCTTTAACTCCCACGCTAATCCAGCCGCAATACCCACTTCGTCGCTAAGCACATAACGACTACTCGCTAACTGTGGCATTACATCGGCAATAAATGCCTGCGGATTTTTGCTGTTTTCGATTTTCTGTGGCACCGCCTGAGCAATGAAAAGACCGAGCACCAGAGGACACGCTGCCGACCATAGCCAGTATTTCGCCCCTTTAACCAGTGCGATACAGCCAAATACCGCCCAGCCAACAAAGCAGAGTACGCCAACGACGATCTCACTCAACTCGCCAGGGGCATACAGCGAGGATTTGAAATTACCCACCGCCATCACAATCACGGCTAATGCCAGAACCCCGCCGAACAGAATATTGATCGCCGCATTCACTTTCAGCGTACGCCATTTGCCCTGCGCAATCAGCTCAGAAACATAGTGCGCCATCAGCAACGCTAGCGGCGCCATACACGGTAAAATATAAGTCGGCAGTTTACCTTTCGCGATGCTAAAGAATAGGAACGGCATCACAAGCCAGCTAAACAGGAAGAATCTATCGGGATGAAGACCGCGCCAGCCGTGGCGAATCGCCCCTGGAAGCAGCGCCAGCCAAGGCATCACGCCAGCAACCAGTACCGGTAAGTAGTACCAGAACGGCGCTTTATGCTGCGCATCAGACTCGGCGAAACGCTGGATATGCTCAACCCAGAAGAAATAATTCCAGAAGTCCGGCTCACGCAGATAGATACTCCACGCCCATGGAGCGCTAAGAATGGCGGCAACGACCACCGCAATCGGGCCAAACAGGAACAATTCTTTTAGGCGTTTTTGCTGAATAACAATGGGTAAAACACTGATAACCGGCAGAGCCAAGGCCAAAAATCCTTTGGTCATGAAGCCCATGCCGCAGGCGATACCCAACAGGACATAACCGCCGATTTTACCTTTATTTGTGGTTGCTTTAAGCGTGAGGTAAAAACTCACCATCGCCGCCGACATCCATAGCGTAATCATCGGGTCCAGAACGCTATAGGTTCCGACCGCATACACCAAGAACATGCTGAAATAAATCACCGCAGCCAGAATGGCCGTACGCGTATTTTTCCAAATCATCATTGCCAGCCAAAAGACCAGCAACGTGCTTAACGCCGTACAAAAAACCGAACCAAAACGCACCGCGAAATTATTGTCACCAAACATCCATTGGCTAATATTGTTAATCCAATAGCCCGCGACGGGTTTTTCAAAATATCGCAGTCCTAGCAAATGTGGCACAGTCCAATCACCACGCGCCAACATTTCACGACTAATTTCTGCGTATCGAGTTTCATCTGGCTGCCAGAGTGGGCGCCAGTTAAGAGGTAACAGGTACAGCAAGGCGAACAATAAACCGGACAGTGTTTTTATCACTCTCACAAAGACGTCTCCGCTGGGGTTTCTGCGACGGGTGCTTGGCATCCTAACCAGCCTTCGCGCCCTTCGAATGATGAACGAACGATACGTCCCGTTGGGAGCTGTTTCCAATCGTTTGGTAACAGCGCTGACAGCGGGCAAAATTCAATATTTTCGGCTTTTAAACGGATCAGCAACTGCTCGAACATCTCCGCCTTAACGATCCCCTCTACTTCGGCATGAATGGTATATACCGGCGTACCAGAGGCATTTTTAATCGCATTAATGATGAAGTCATTGAACTGAGCGTCGGTGGTGAGGGTTCCCACCGCCTCGTCATAAGTTGGTAACGTCACGGGAATTTGCACCGTGCCGGTTTTACCATTACTCAAAAGAGGACGGAATGGCTCTCTGCCACGGCAGTCGCTGTTATACCTCATGGGATAGGATTGCTTCATATCCACTACCCGCTGATCGGCTCGCCATCCAGCAACCGCTGAACACTCTACCGAATAGCCTAAAATGCGCTGCATCTCGGCCAGCCCACGCTGAAACTCTTGATTCAGGCGCGCATCCGACCAATGACCAACGTTTTTTTGCCAACCGTGGTGGTCCCAAGCATGCAACCCCACCTCGTGACCTAACGACGCGGTATGACGAATAATCAGCTCATGAGGTTTGCCGATTAATTTGCCTGGCCAGCAAGTGCCGGCCAGTAAAATATCCCATCCGTACAATGATGCGGCCTGAGAACGAAGCATTTTCCACAAAAAGCGCGGCTTGAGCAGACGCCATAAATGGCGTCCCATATTGTCCGGACCGACACTAAAGAAAAAACTCCCTAAGACTTCATGCTTTTGCAGCATGGTTAATAACTGCGGTACCCCATCTCGGGTACCACGAAATGTATCAACATCAATTCTCAGGCCAACTCGTTTCATTGTGCCTCACCGGTGAGATCAACCGTGCGCAGGAAGTAATCCAAGGTTTCCTCTACGGTTTGTTTCATTTCTACCGTTGGTTCCCAATGCAACAGGCGTTTAGCATTGCTAATACTTGGCTTACGATGCTCAACGTCCTGATAGCCTTTACCGTAGTAGCTGCTGCTTTCAATCTCTTTGAAGCCTGCAAACGGCGGGAAATGAGAACGCAGTGGATGACGTTCAAAGCAATCCAGCAGCATTTCGCCAAGCTCGCGAATGCTGGCTTCGTTATCTGGATTACCAATATTGATGATCTGCCCATTGCAGTTGTCATCTTTATTTTCGATGATGCGGAACAGCGCTTCGATACCATCGCTAATATCGGTAAAGCAACGTTTCTGTGCCCCACCATCCACCAGCTTAATCGGTGAGCCTTCTACCAGATTAAGGATTAGCTGAGTAATGGCGCGAGAACTACCGATGCGTGCAGCATTCAGGTTATCCAGACGCGGGCCCATCCAGTTAAACGGACGGAACAGCGTGAAGTTCAGTTCATTTTTAGCGCCGTAGGCCCAGATCACACGGTCTAGCAGTTGCTTAGACACCGAGTAAATCCAACGCTGTTTGTTGATTGGCCCAACAATCAAATTAGACGTATCTTCGTCAAAATCTTTATCGTTGCACATGCCATACACCTCTGAGGTGGATGGGAACACGATACGCTTTTGATATTTCACACAGTCACGAACAATCTTCAGGTTCTGCTCGAAGTCCAATTCGAAAACTTTCAGCGGATTACGGGTATATTCAATCGGGGTTGCGATTGCCACCAATGGCAAAATGACATCACATTTTTTGATGTGGTATTCAATCCACTCATTGTGAATGCTGATATCGCCTTCAACGAAATGGAAACGCGGATTACCGATGAAGCGTTCAATCGCATCTGAGCCGATATCCAGACCATAGATATCGTAGTTATCATCTTGCAGCAGACGCTCAGTCAGGTGGTTACCAATAAAGCCATTCACCCCCAGAATCAATACGCGTGTACGACGCTTAATCAGGCTATTTGGCTTATCCCACAGGCGAACTTTTGCCACGATGCCCATTTCATTGGCCAATTGCGAACCTTGCGCATATAAACCGGCGTCGCTTTGACCCGTCACGATCTCTAGGGCATTTTCACCACAGGCAATCACGAGCGGCTTGGCTGACAGAACGGTGCCTGGTCTGCTACCTGATTTATCTTCAACAATACGGCTGCGCCAAACGGTAATCTTACGATCGCCCAGATAGCTGAATGCACCAGGATACGGCTCGGTGACCGCACGAACCAAATTATGTACGGTTGATGCTGGTTTGCTCCAGTCGATCAAACCATCAGCCGCGGTACGGCGGCCAAAATAGGTCGCTTGAGACTCATCCTGCGCGGTTGTTTTTACATCACCATTTTTGATCAACGGCAGCTGTTGGCCTAAAAGTGCCACCGCAGCGTCACGGATTTTACTATGCAGCGTTAACGCCGTATCGTCTGAGCTAATCTCTACTGCCAGTTGTCCCGCAATATCACCGGCGTCCGCCTTACGCGTCATCTGGTGTAGCGTTACACCCGTTTGAGTTTCCCCGTGGACTAAAGCCCAGTTCACAGGCGCACGTCCACGATATTTTGGCAGCAACGAGCCATGTAAATTCCAGCTACCGCGCGGCGCAATATCCAGAATGTCCTGACTCAGCATATTACGGTAGTAGAAAGAGAAAATGACATCAGGTTTTAAGGCCTTAATACGATCAACCCATAACGGATGATTCACGTTATCTGGCGCGTAAACCGGCAGCGCCATCTCGGCTGCGACACGAGCAACCGAACCATAAAAATGGTTCTCACCCGGCTCATCGGTATGGGTAAACACAGCTGAGATTTCATAACCCGCTTCTTTTAGCGCTTTCAAACCCGCACAGCCGATATCATGGTAAGCAAATACAATGGCTTTCATTACTCTTCTTCCTGTTGTTCAACAGAGACATGTGTCTTCAGCGCGTCTGCGGAGACAATTTTTTGTACAAAATAGCGTGGACGAGCACGCACATCGTTGTAGATGCGCCCGATGTACTCTCCCAATAAACCTAAGCCGACAAACTGAGCACCAATAAAGGTAAAGAGCACGGCAAACAACGTGAATACCCCTTCTGCCGCCCAGGTCGGGCCAAAAATAAGACGCATAGCGATCAATAAAACCGCTAGGGTGAAACCAGACAGGGCAATCACACTGCCTACGATACTGAGAAGACGTAACGGTGTCGTGGTTAAACACGTCACCAAGTCGTACATCAGATTAATTAACTTAAGGAAACTGTATTTCGATTCACCAAACTCACGCTCGTCATGGCGCACGTCAATTTCAATGGTACGGCGTGCAAAGGTATTGGCTAGAATGGGAATAAACGTACTGCGCTCATGACAGTGCAGCATAGCTTCAATAATCGGACGACGATAAGCACGCAGCATACAGCCATAATCGCCCATCGACTTGCCGGTCGCCTTTTGAATCATCATATTGATCATCCTAGAGGCAGTTTTGCGGAACCAGGTATCTTTACGCTTGGCGCGCACGGTTCCAACAACGTCATAACCCTGCTCCGCCGTTGCCACTAGGCGAGGAATTTCTTCCGGTGGGTTCTGTAAATCTGCATCAAGTGTAATAACCAGATCGCCAGAAACCTGATTAAAACCAGCCATAATGGCGGAATGCTGACCATAATTGCGGTTTAATAACACAGCAACGATGTGGTTTTCCGGAATTTCAGCGGCCTGAGTCAATATTTCAGCAGAATCATCATGGCTACCGTCATCAATTAAAATAATTTCATACGGTTTATTTAAAAGCTCACACGCGGCATGAGTCCGCTTAATTAATATGGGTAAACTTTCTTGCTCGTTAAAAACGGGGATGACGATAGATACTTTCTTTATTTCGTCAGCCTCATTTTTAATCACTTCATTATTACTCACAGCGTGACTCCAAAATGTCAGACAATGCCTTCACTACGCGATCGACGTCGCTATCTTGCATGTCTGGAAACAGAGGAAGGGTCATAAGACTTGCCGAGTTCCATTCGGTGTTTGGCAAACTAAGATCGGGATATTTTTCACGATAATATTTTTGCGTATGTGCGGCGCGGAAATGCAGTCCGGTGCCAATACCGTGTTCTTTTAGCTTCTCCATCATCGTATTGCGGTCGATGCCACACAAGGATTCATCAACACGTACCATAAAGAGATGCCATGCATGCTGATGTGGATAAGCGGGAACCTTAAGCGGCAACAATGGCGAACCTTGAAGTGCTTGCAGATAACGTGCAACTAATTGCTGACGACGCGCATTCATAGCCGGTAATTTTTCCAACTGAACCAAGGCGATCGCCGCATTAATATCAGCCAGATTATATTTGTAGCCCGGTGCAACAACTTCAGCCTGTGGCTTACGCCCCAATGCTTGACGATCGAAGGCATCAACAGCCAGACCGTGAAACTTGAAACAGCGAACTTTATCTGCCAGCTCATCATCATCAGTCACAACCATGCCACCTTCAGCACAGGTCATATTTTTGATGGCATGGAAGGAGAAAATAGCGGTTCCTTGCGCGCCCACCATGTGATCGCCAAAACGAGTACCTACCGCATGCGCAGCATCTTCAATTAATGGAATATTATGGCGCGCGGCAATTTCGCGCAGCGCGTTCAAATCAGCGGGAGCACCAGCGTAATGCACCGGTATAATGGCCTTAGTTTTCGGCGTAATAGCCGCTTCAATTTCGGCGGGTTGAACCATTAGCGTATCACGGTCAACGTCGATCATCACCGGCTCTGCGCCTAGCAAGGTAATAACATTGAGCGTAGAGACCCACGTTTGGGAAGGAGTAATAACTTCGTCGCCAGCACCGATACCCAACGCCATTAAGGTAACATGCATACCGCCCGTAGCAGAGCTAACCGCAATAGCATGTTTAGCGCCAACATATTGACTAAAAGCCGATTCTAACTGCTGACATTTAGGTCCTGTGGTAATCCAACCTGAACGTAATACTTCAGCAACTGCAGCGATTTCATCCTCCCCCATTGAGGGGACTGAAAATGGGAGAAACTCTTTCATCCGTTACCTTACAATTTATCTATGCAGAGGATTTGACTCGAAACAGTCGACCCAAGTGACTACATAATCAATGAGTTCTAGCGATTATCTAAGCGCGATAATAAGTATAAAAGCTTAGATTAACATTAAGATAAACGCAGCCTAAACATAGCGAATGTACACAAGAAAGTACGAATTTGGTTGAGGGAATATTGATTTAAGTGAGATAGCGCAGAAATTTGAGGATACTGTTTATTAAATATTAGGCTTATTACTTTCCATGCTTATTATTTATTATCTATATCAAATGTGATTCTGGTAGATAAACCAACGCTGCCCTTCACTTTCTAACACTCGAAAATTAATTCCATAAAGTTTGGATAGGCTTTTTACGGTCATCACCTCGGTAGTCGGCCCTTGGTCTTGCATAACACCCGCGCGCAACATCCAAACCTGATGTGCATGCAATTGAGTATGATTAAGATCGTGCGCGCTGACGATAACACTGATCCCTGCGTCGGTAAGCTGATGAAGTAATTGGTCGACCGCTGCTTGCTGGCTAATATCCAAACTATTCATGGGTTCATCTAACAATAGTAGCGAAGCCTGAGGATTTAGCGCCGGCCAGACTTGCAGGCAAATAGCCGCGATACGTACACGCTGCCATTCACCGCCAGATAGCTGGGTTAACGGGCGTGAAAGTTTGTCACCCAGCGCCAATGACGTGGCCAAGTCGCCTACCACACGATCAACCAGAGCAAGATCACACCCCACGGGCTGATGAAGCGCAAGGTATTGGAAAACAGGCATCAATGCACTAGGCTGCTGTTGCTGGTGTAAATAGCCCCGACAACGCGCCAGCTCTGCTGGAGCTAAGGCGTCGAGATTCTGCTGGTTAAGCATCACCCGACCTTCTCCGGGTAAAATTCCCGCGATCCGCGCGAGTAGCGTGCTTTTGCCCGCACCGTTTGGGCCAATGATATGAATGAGCGCCCCGCGTTCAACCTGAGCACTGAAGGGCAATAAACGCGTCCCAACGGAAACATTGTGTAGGATTAGTGGCTTTGTACTCATGCTTATCATTTACTCTTTGTTATTCAACGGTCGCAGCAGCATCCAGATAAACACCGGAGCCCCTAACGAAGAAGTCACAACGCCGATAGGTAATTCCGCCGAGAACAATGCAACCCGGGCAACAACGTCAGCTAGCAATAAAACACCTGCCCCACCTAACGCGCAGGCAGGTAAAAGCGCACGGTGGTCTGTGATCCCCATCAGCCGCAACATATGCGGAACCACTAAACCAATAAAACCAATGACCCCTGCTAATGCTACGCTAACGCCGACCAGCCAACCTATTGCCACGACCAGCAAATTGCGCCACACGACGAGAGAAAGTCCTAGCTGCCGAGCTTGAATATCACCTAACGACATGAGGTTTAATACTTTCCCTTGGCGTAACAGCCACAAAAAAATCGGTACCAATGCCAGCACCAACCATTTTTGTCTCCAATCAATCCCGCTGAAACCACCCATAAGCCAATACATTAACTGGCGTAAATCCAGACTTGAACTGAAGTACACGGCCCAGGTCATCACTGCGCTACAGGCAATCCCCAGCGCTACGCCAATCAGTAATAGGCGAGAATTAGTCAAATATCGACGACGGGCGAACAACATGAGGATTGCCGTAATTGCCAGCGCCCCCAATATGGCACATGTGCTCAGCACCCAGACAGGCAGCAAACTCTGACCTAGCAGCACGGCTAAGACCAAGGCAACGCCTGCACCGTTGGATACGCCCAACAGCCCAGGCTCCGCAAGTGGATTATCAAATAGCGCCTGCATGACAGCCCCAGCAACAGCAAGTGAGGCACCGACCGCCATCACCGCGATGACGCGTGGTAGCCTTATTTGCCAAACAAAGAGTTTGGCACTTTCACTAAACCACTGCGTAGGCCATAGCCAAAGATCGCCTGCACACAAGCTAACAATGACCGCCAGCGACAGGAACAACGCCAAAATGCGCAATCGGCTACGATCGCGCGCCTGTTGGCGCTGCTGTAATAAAGAGAAATGAGACAGCATCGGCATGTCAGAATTTTGCATAGAACGATTGGGCATGATGCAGCATAGAGATGCGATTACTCATCGCCGTGATAAGGCTCAACAAAAGTGCCATCGTGACTGTCGATCTCATTGAAGAACCAGACACCATTCGGATAATCATCCAGCGCCACCAGATACATAATGCCTTCGCTGAACTCTTCCACTTCAATAATTTTACCCATGCGGCGCGGTCCGCCATCGGTTTTTACACTGACCAGATCGTTGACTTTCATCGGCTAATTATCTCTCACATCAGAATGATGGAAGTTAGGATAAGAAAAAGGCCACCCGCAGGCGGCCTTTTTGTCTTGCGTATTACTCTTTCGGTGTCGCGTTCTCGACCCGGCTCTTGAGCTTCTGCCCCGGACGGAAAGTAACAACACGGCGCGCCGTAATCGGGATATCTTCCCCGGTTTTCGGGTTACGTCCCGGCCTCTGATTTTTGTCGCGCAGATCGAAGTTACCGAAACCGGATAACTTAACCTGCTCGCCATTTTCCAGAGCACGGCGAACCTCTTCGAAAAATATTTCTACGAGGTCTTTGGCATCCCGTTTGCTAAGCCCAAGCTTCTCAAACAGGTGTTCAGACATTTCAGCTTTAGTAAGCGCCATAGGTTCAATCCCTCAAGGATGCTTGGAATCGCTGTTTTAATGCCTCTACACATTTTGCGACGGTAGCGGCAATCTCCTCTTCTTCCAGTGTACGGGTGGTATCTTGCAATACCAGACTGATAGCGAGGCTCTTATAACCCTCGGCAACACCCTTACCACGGTACACGTCAAACAAGTTTACGCCAACTACCTGATTTACGCCAACTTTCTTACACTCTGCCAAAATATCTTCTGCAGGGACATTTTCAGCCACCACAACAGCGATATCTCGGCGGTTTGCTGGATAGCGTGAAATCTCGCGAGCCTGCGGAATACGGCGCTCTGCAAGGGCTTCCCACTCGATTTCAAATACTACCGTGCGGCCATTCAGATCCAGTTTACGTTCCAGATCAGGATGAACAACACCAATGAAACCAACACGTTTGCCCGCTAAATAAATTGCCGCACTCTGCCCTGGATGTAAAGCGGGGTTCTTTTCCGCTTTAAATTGGACATCATCCAATTTACCGGTCAAATCTAAAATGGCTTCTAAATCACCTTTCAGATCGTAGAAATCGACAACCTGACGCTCCAGATTCCAATGCTCTTCGTAGCGGTTACCTGCAATAACGCCAGCCAGCATGACATCCTGACGGATACCCAGATTAGCAGCACTATCAGGAACAAAGCGTAGCCCCGTTTCAAACAAACGTACACGTGATTGCTGGCGATTCTGGTTGTACACCACCGCAGACAGCAAACCACTCCACAGAGACAAACGCATCGCCGACATCTCAACAGAGATTGGGCTTGGCAGAATCAACGACGCTTCAGAAGGGTGAAGCAGAGCCTGAATCTTAGGATCAACGAAGCTGTAAGTGATCGCTTCCTGATAGCCGCGATCGACCAGCATCGTTTTCACACGCTTGAGTGGCAGATTAGCTTCACGATGTGAAGTCATAATCAGATCGGCTTTTACAGGTACGTCTGGAATATTGTTGTAGCCGTATACACGGGCAACTTCTTCCACTAAATCTTCTTCGATTTCCATATCGAAACGCCAGCTTGGCGCGACAGCCTGCCATGTATTATTAGCAAAGCTGACTTTGCAGCCAAGGCGTTCCAGAATATCAGTAACCTGTGCATCAACCACGTGATGACCAATCAGACGGTCCAGTTTTTCACGGCGTAGCGTGATTGTGGCACGTTTTGGCAGGGCAGCTTCATTGGTGACATCAATCACAGGACCGGCATGACCACCACAGATATCGAGCAGTAGACGGGTAGCTCGCTCCATCGCCTTAGCTTGTAGAGCAGGATCAACGCCGCGCTCATAGCGATGAGACGCATCCGTATGTAAACCCTGACGACGAGCACGGCCGGTGATAGACAGTGGATTGAAGTAAGCACACTCCAGCAGCACGTCTTGGGTTTCGGCGTTTACACCAGAATGCTCGCCGCCGAAAATACCGCCCATGGCCAGCGCTTTTTGCTGATCGGCAATCACTAAAGTATCTGAGGATAATGTGGCTTCATTACCGTCCAGCAGAGTCAGCTTCTCGCCCTCTTTCGCCATACGCACAACAATACCGCCTTCAAGGCGGTTCAAGTCGAACGCATGCATTGGCTGGCCCAGCTCCAACAGTACATAGTTGGTCACGTCAACCACAGGATCAATAGAACGGATACCACAGCGACGCAGTTTTTCACGCATCCACAATGGCGTCGCCGCTTTTACGTTGATCCCCTTCACTACGCGCCCCAAATAACGTGGGCAAGCTTCAGGTGATTCGACGGTAATCGGGAAAGTATCATGAATAGCCGCAGGAACAGCGTCCATAGCGGGTTCGTTCAACGCCAATTTGTTGAGAACAGCAACATCACGAGCCACACCGATAATCCCTAAGCAGTCGGCGCGGTTTGGCGTTACGCTGATTTCAATGGTGTGGTCGTTCAACTGTAGATATTCGCGGATATCAGTACCGATCGGCGCATCTGCAGGCAATTCAATGATGCCATCATGATCTTCGGAAATACCCAGCTCAGAGAATGAGCATAGCATCCCCTCGGAAGGCTCACCGCGAAGTTTAGCGGCCTTAATTTTAAAGTCGCCCGGCAGTACCGCACCGATGGTGGCAACAGCAACTTTCAGGCCTTTACGGCAGTTCGGTGCACCGCACACGATGTCGAGAAGACGCTCACCGCCAACGTTAACCTTCGTCACACGCAGCTTATCTGCATTTGGATGCTGACCGCACTCCACGACTTCACCGACGAATACGCCGTTGAATCCACCCGCGACAGGTTCTACGCCGTCGACTTCCAGACCGGCCATGGTAATTTGTTCTGATAATGCTTCGCTGCTAATGGCAGGATTAACCCACTCGCGCAACCAGAGTTCACTGAATTTCATGTGATAATCCCGCCTTACTTAAACTGTTTTAGGAAACGCAGATCGTTTTCGAAGAATGCACGCAGATCGGTCACGCCATAGCGCAACATGGTTAAGCGCTCCATCCCCATACCGAATGCAAAGCCAGAGTAAATTTCTGGATCGATACCTACGTTACGCAGCACATTTGGATGCACCATACCGCAGCCAAGCACTTCCAGCCATTTACCGTTTTTGCCCATAACGTCAACTTCCGCGGAAGGCTCTGTAAATGGGAAGTAAGAAGGACGGAAACGGATCTGCAAATCTTCTTCGAAGAAGTTATTCAGGAAGTCGTGTAGCGTACCTTTCAGATTGGTGAAGCTGATGTCTTTATCAACAATCAGACCTTCCATCTGATGGAACATTGGCGTGTGGGTCTGATCGTAATCGTTACGGTACACGCGGCCCGGTGCAATGATACGAATTGGCGGCTGCTGCTCTTTCATGGTGCGGATCTGCACGCCTGAGGTTTGAGTACGTAGCAAACGCGTAGCGTCAAACCAGAAAGTATCGTGGTCAGCACGTGCCGGATGGTGAGCAGGAATGTTCAGCGCATCAAAGTTATGATAGTCATCTTCGATCTCTGGGCCAGTTTCAACAGCAAAGCCCAGTTCACCAAAGAAGGTTTCAATGCGTTCGATAGTGCGAGTGACAGGATGACCACCGTTTTCCATGCGACGTCCAGGCATAGAAACATCGATAGTCTCTTGGGCCAGACGTGCATTTAGCGCTGCTGATTCCAGATCTGATTTACGGGCATTCAGCGCATCCTGAACTTCCTGTTTAGCCTGGTTAATCACAGCGCCCGCAGCGGGACGCTCTTCTGCCGGCAGTTCGCGCAGTGACGTCATCTGCAGCGTTAAATGGCCTTTCTTACCCAGATATTCAACACGCACATTATCCAGCGTGGCAATATCCTGAGCATTCTCTACGGCTGCCTTTGCTTGGGCAACCAACTCTGCGAGATGTGGCATTGCTTTCCTCTTCTTCCAGCCCGTTAGGCTCGATTGTCGATGTGAGAGTTTCACCTTTGCACTTGAAGTTGCTGCTATAGAAACCGCCACTTCAAATGCTCAGGGTATATACCCTTCATGTTTAAAGCTGCCCTGGCGCAACTTCAATCGTTTGGGGTACCGATCTTCTTAGTATGCTCATGAATAAACCTGAAGCGGTAAATCATGCTAAAGCAAAAAAAAAGCCTCCACGAGGGAGGCTTTCTGCGCTACTTTTCGTTTCTTCTCTTACGCGCAAAGCCTCCTGAACTCAGGTGCTAAAGTAAAAAAAGAAACGGAAAATAGCAGCGTGCATGCTTGCGTTACCTTTATATTAAACCAATTAATCCACGTGATAGCAAGGCTATTGAAAGCGTAAAACAGTGCAAAGTCAATAGACTATGCTCGTTACACGTCACTTTACCGAAAAATAGTACTCACACTCCAGTACACAGCGACGTTTCTACTCACCAGCGACTATCATACCTGCTCGTGGAGAGACAAAAGCAGCTATCTGTTTTCGCGATACAGCTCTTAACATTCAGAGCGACTTCGATATATAAACGAAAAAAGAGAGCACTAAAGGCTCTCTTCTTCGATTATCTACTACTCGCTTACGCCAGAGCAGATTTCGCTTTTTCTACCAGAGCAGCAAATGCTACTTTGTCGAATACAGCGATGTCAGCCAGGATCTTACGGTCGATTTCAACAGAAGCCTTTTTCAGACCATTGATGAAACGGCTGTAAGAGATACCGTTCTGACGTGCAGCAGCGTTGATACGTGCAATCCACAGCTGACGGAACTGACGTTTACGTTGACGACGGTCACGGTAAGCGTACTGGCCTGCTTTGATTACTGCCTGGAAGGCAACACGATATACGCGCGAACGGGCACCGTAGTAACCTTTCGCTTGCTTCATTACTTTCTTGTGACGTGCGCGTGCAATTACACCACGTTTTACGCGAGCCATATGCTCTCCTTAAGTCTTAATCTTGATTCAAAAAATAGTTACTTATGCGTACGGCAGGCACGCTACGACTAAGCCCAGATCCCCTTTGGAAACCTGACCTTTTGGACGCAGATGACGCTTACGCTTAGTAGATTTTTTGGTCAAAATATGACGCAGGTTAGCATGTTTACGCTTAAAACCACCACCGGCGGTTTTTTTGAAGCGCTTAGCAGCGCCACGCACAGTTTTAATCTTTGGCATTTCGATTTCCACTTCGCATTGTTAATTACATGAATCAGTGAGGCGAATAACGCCAGCAACGAACCGAAATTCGTCGCTGGCAATATTACTTGAGAGCCTTACTGTTTCTTCTTGGGTGCGAGCACCATGATCATCTGGCGGCCTTCGATCTTCGTAGGGAAGGATTCGACTACTGCCAGTTCACTCAGATCTTCTTTCACGCGGTTAAGCACTTCCATACCGATCTGTTGGTGCGCCATTTCACGTCCACGGAAACGCAGAGTGATTTTGGCTTTATCGCCATCTTCCAGAAAGCGAACCAGGCTGCGGAGTTTTACCTGGTAGTCGCCATCGTCGGTTCCAGGTCGGAATTTGATTTCCTTAACCTGAACAATCTTTTGCTTCTTCTTCTGTTCTTTGGTCGCCTTACTCTTCTCATAGAGGAATTTGCCGTAATCCATGATTCGGCAAACTGGCGGCTCGGCATTTGGGCTGATTTCTACTAAATCAACACCTGCTTCCTCAGCCTTTTCCAAAGCTTCATTCAGACTGACAATACCAATCTGCTCGCCATCAACGCCTGTTAAGCGAACCTCTTGGGCGCGAATTTCTCTGTTGATGCGATTAGGACGCGCCGGTTGAACTCTTTTTCCGCCTTTAATAACTCGATTCCTCTAATTGGTGAAGACTACGGCTGCGAATCTCTTTTTGCAGCTTTTCGATCACTTCATTTACGTCCATAGTTCCCAAGTCTTTGCCGCGGCGGGTACGAACGGCTACTTTGCCAGATTCGACCTCTTTGTCGCCACAAACCAACATGTATGGGACACGACGTAAAGTGTGTTCGCGGATTTTAAAGCCTATCTTCTCGTTTCTCAAGTCTGATTTAGCACGAATACCAGCAGCTTGCAGCTTTTTGGTCAATTCGTCGACATAATCAGCCTGTGCATCGGTGATATTCATCACCTGTACCTGTACTGGTGCCAGCCAAGTTGGATAGAACCCAGCATACTCTTCAGTCAGAATACCGATGAAGCGTTCCATTGAACCCAGAATAGCACGGTGAATCATTACAGGAACTAAACGTTCGTTGTTTTCACCGACATAGGATGCGTTCAAACGCCCCGGTAACGAGAAGTCGAGCTGCACAGTACCACATTGCCATGCACGATCCAAACAGTCATGCAGAGTAAACTCAATCTTAGGTCCGTAGAAGGCCCCCTCACCTGGCTGATATTCAAACGGAATACCGTTTTCTTTCAGCGCTTCGGCCAAGTCTTCTTCTGCACGATCCCAGATTTCATCACTACCGATACGTTTTTCTGGACGGGTCGACAGTTTCACCGCGATTTTTTCAAAGCCGAAGATGCTATACATGTCGTATACCATCTTGATACAGCTGTTAACTTCGTCGCGGATCTGTTCTTCAGTACAGAAAATATGCGCATCATCCTGAGTGAAGCCACGCACGCGCATCAGACCATGCAGGGAACCCGATGGCTCATTGCGATGGCAGCTACCAAATTCACCCATACGCAGCGGCAAATCACGATAAGATTTCAAACCCTGATTAAAGATCTGAACGTGCCCTGGGCAGTTCATTGGTTTGATGCAGTACTCGCGGTTTTCTGAGGACGTGGTGAACATGGCATCTTTATAGTTCTCCCAGTGCCCTGTTTTCTCCCACAGCACTCGGTCCATCATGAACGGACCTTTCACTTCCTGATAATCATATTCTTTCAGCTTAACGCGTACGAACGCTTCCAACTCGCGGAAGATTGTCCAACCGTCGTTATGCCAGAACACCATACCCGGAGCTTCTTCCTGCATATGATACAGGTCTAGCTGCTTACCGATCTTACGGTGGTCACGTTTTGCGGCTTCTTCCAGACGTTGCAGATAGGCATTGAGCTGTTTTTTATCTGCCCACGCAGTGCCGTAGATACGCTGTAAAACGGTGTTGTTGCTATCGCCACGCCAATACGCGCCAGACGATTTCTGCAGTTTGAAATGATGGCAGAAACGCATGTTTGGCACGTGCGGTCCACGACACATATCAACGTATTCTTCGTGGTGATACAGACCTGGTTGATCATCATGGCTGATGTTCTCATCCAGAATCGCCACTTTGTACGGTTCTTGACGCGCTTCAAAAGTGTCGCGGGCTTCTTGCCAGCTCACTTTTTTCTTAATAACGTCATAATCTTTATCTGCCAGCTCGTGCATACGCTTATCGAGCAGCTCAAGGTCTTCCTGCGTCAGGGTGTGATCAAGATCGACGTCATAGTAGAAACCATTGTCGATCACTGGGCCAATCGCCATTTTGGTATTTGGCCACAGTTGCTTGATTGCATGACCCAAGAGATGTGCGCAGGAATGGCGGATAATTTCCAACCCTTCCTGATCTTTTGCGGTAATGATGGAAACATTGGCATCGACAGTAATAGGATCGCAGGCATCAACCAACTCACCGTTTACGCGACCCGCAATGCAGGCTTTCGCCAAGCCTGGTCCGATATCCATGGCAATATCCATTACGGATACAGGTTTGTCGAACTGGCGCTGACTACCGTCAGGAAGTGTAATAACAGGCATTTATATTCCTTATCTACAGTGGTGACCCACACGACAGGCCACATATAGAAAACAATTTGTATTTAAAATCATCGTTTTATGAGCGCCATCCTGCTGTACTTTGCAAGATCTGTACGCAGGCAGATACACAAAACACATGTACTGCTGAATACTCACACCCACAGCCGTCAATATTAACACCCACAGAGAATGGGTTAAACAAAAACACGACTACCCAACGATTCTTACCTGCTCTGCCCTAGCTGAAAGTTACGTTAGATCAAATAATGCGCGGTTAGAGGAAAGATATTTCCAAATTTTTCAAATAGATCACACCTTGGGATTGCTCCGTATTTTAGGCCTCTTTACCTATACGCTCGATGTTGCTCTGAGTTTGTTCGTTCCCCGCAGTCAAATCCATCTCGTGCATAATTATGCCTTCAGAATACTAATAACCCATAGTGAATAAGTGGATTTAGACAACGCGTCATTGCATTGAGATTTAGCTAGTCTGAAACAATATAAATAAAAATGCCGAGAAGACAGCCCGGCAATAAAATATAATTTAATGGACAGTGATTAACTAAATTGAGTTAATCACTTTGAATCCACGTAATCTGCATTGGCATGCAGTGGCGTTAAGACAATATATCTCAAACCTAAAAACGAATTAACAAAATGTGCTTCTAATGTAGATGACCGTCGTTATAGTTCAATACAGTGACGCTTACGTTAAATAATTATAAAGTGACAGACATCAATACTTTAATATTTATTTATCTTCAGCATTTTTTGCGCTTTCACTGTAATTGCAAAAGCGACAATATCGGCACGGTTTATCGACTCTAGTTCCATTAATATCGAAAAATATCGTTAAACGCTTAAAAGAAAAAGTGGCCATAACAAGACTTATTAAGGAAAATAAAAATGAAGCACAGAGTACTCGCAGTGGTAATTCCAGCATTAATGGCATTGGCAAATTCGTCACAAGCAGCTGAAATATACAATCAAGACGGCAATAAACTAGCTCTCCACTTTAAAATTGACGGTCTACATTATCTTTCAGATAACGATAATTCAGACGGCGATCATTCTTATGTCCGTGGTGGATTTAGTGGAGAAACGCAAATCACCGATATGCTTACCGGCTATGGCATGTGGGAGTATCAAGCTAACCTAAACCATACTGAAGGCGAGGATAATAAAAACTTTAGCCGTTTCGGTTTTGCGGGACTGAAGTTTGGGGACTATGGTTCCTTAGATTATGGGCGAAACTCAGGGATTATTTACGACATTATGTCGTGGACTGACTTACAGCCAGAGTTCGACGGCAGTACCGTTGGTGCCGATAACTTTATGTTCCAACGCGCTGGAGGTGTATTAACCTATCATAACCGTGACTTCTTTGGATTGGTCGATGGCTTAAACTTTGGCTTACAATATCAGGGTAAAAATGATGATCAAACTGAAGACCAAAGCGGTCGTGATGTGTTAGGCCAAAATGGGGATGGGTATGGTATGTCCCTTTCCTATGAGCTTGGGTATGGCTTCAGTCTCGGTGGCGCTTATTTCCAATCTGATCGTACCAACGACCAGAATAGCGGCGGTAAAGGTGGTCGCTATAACAACATTATGGGGAATGGTGACAAAGCAGAAGCCTATACCTTTGGCCTTAAATATGAAAACAGTGGCTATTATGCCGCAGCAAATTACACGCAATCCTATAATGCGATTCGTTTTGGCAATTCAAACGATCATAACGAGGCATATGGTTATGCTAACAAAGCAATAGGCGTAGAAATGTACACGGGTTATACCTTTGATTTTGGTTTGCAACCTTTCGTCGGTTGGAACTATGTGGAAGGCAAAGATCTTGGTACTGGTGGTGCGTCACGTGATTATGGCGATCAGAAACTCGTCAATTTTATCGACCTCGGCACCACCTACTACTTCAATAAAAATATGTCTGCGTATGTCGATTATAAAATTAACATGCTAGACGACAACGATTTTACTAAATCAGCAGGCATTGATACCGATGATACCGTTGCACTTGGTATTGTTTATCAATTCTAATCGCACACTTAGGGAAAAACCATAATTATAATAATTTAAGATAAGTAATCTTAGCCCGGCACCTCGGGCTTTTTATATCTATGACACCATACCTCGTTATCCAATGAATGTTAGTTCCCCCCCCCACTAAAATACCACCCACCGAAGCAAGCGAAAAAAATACAACCCAACTCTATTTCTGCATACTTATTCAAGAGAACATCTTGCTTTACATATTATCTTTTAAAGCTCAGCGTTAGCTTGGTTCTCACCTATGTATATATATATGAACAGTTGTCATTTATGTCCACGCGACTTCATTTGAGAATCCGATGTTTTTTCATTCATGATTTGTTACACTATCCCACACAAATTCTATCGAATAACATCTTTCTCGTGTCATCGATGACGTAAAAGATTTTTCATTTTAACAAGCGATAAAACCAAGGTAATTATTAGATGTATCCAGCAGCATGGGCCTTTGTTAAGACGGTGTATTTGATCGGCTCAGTCATCTCCGCACTACTCACCTTCAAGGCTTGCGCAGACCCTTCGATAAAAATCAGGATCTTCACCGCTATTCTTATTGGATTAACATGGCCTATGAGTTTTCCTATTGTTTTACTATTCTGGGCATTTATGTGATGTCCACATGCCTTTTTCAACGGCAATAAGTTGATGTAAAGCCGTAGGTGAATCGTTTCAATTAATTCATCAAACGCCATGCTAAGATTAGTCTTAGAATAATCATTACACAGAGAAATTAAAATTTCCTTAAGTAAAATACAGACGGCACAGGTTATATTAATATCACAGCACTCATTAAGGTTTGGTTATGTACGCGCTCGTCATGATGGTCTGCTATCTCAATGGTTCTTGCGAAAATCTATATCTTGGTGGTTTTGATACAGAGGAACAGTGCGTGCGAGAGCTGAAGGTGCAACGCATCCAGCGTGGTGGCTGTCTGCCACTTGAAAACGTGCTTGACGATTTTTGGCAACCTGCAACTCGCGCAGCCGACTTCCATCGCGTATTTTAGTCATCCCCAATCTGGGTCAACAATTCATCAATTCGCTTAATCACTTGGGTGCTTGCCTGTTCCATTATCGCCAAGCTTTTCTTTAATGCATCGTTATTACCCGCTCTAAACGCCTCCAGCGCTTCGCGGCCTGAACGATGAACCTCTGCATGCGGTGCTTCCAATTGGATAAAGCCATTAAAGTGTGAAAAACTACTGCCCGCGTCGCCGTAGTACCATTTTCCCAATCGACACTCAGTATGGCTATTGACGCCTGAAGTCATATCACAATGCAAAATCATCTCATAAACTTTGGCTTTCCAAATAACGTGATCGAGCTTAACAGTGTTGAGAAACTGTTGTGTTGCAATGAAGCGAATGATTTTTTGCATGTGAGCAGATAGCTCGATAACTTGCTGTAACATCTGGCTAGCTTTTTCTGTTGCTATACGAATCGCGTGGGTTGACTGGCTGTTCTCACCCACGCTAGCGCTGACGTTTTTGGCATGCTGGTTTATATCCAGAGTCAGATCGGTAATGTTTGCAGCCTGACTTTGAATTTCCGAGGAGAGCTGTTTAATTTCTTTCGCAATAACCGAAAAGCCAGCACCGCTACCGCCCACATGGGCTGCCTCAATGGCCGAATTTATCGCCAGTAAGTTGGTCTGTTTTGAGAGCTTATTGATGCCATCGATATTGTCGTTGATACCTTTTAGCACAGCAATTAATTCATCAATGTAACCAATACCTTCCGCTGAATGATGTTCAATAAGACCGACGAGTTCAGAAAGGGTTCCCATTCCCTGGCTGGCCAGTTCATTCTTTTGGTTAAGTTCATCAACCGTCACCAACTCCTGCATCAAGCTCTGACTCGAATGTAATAAGGAATCACGGATAATCTCGACTGCGCTCATCCCTGAAAGAAAGCTATCACACAGCCAATCGCCATAGGAATCTTCCTTTCCATCAATGTGTTCACTCTCTTCGTATTCTGTTGGCAAGGCCAAATCTGGCGATTTTACCTCTAGTGTCCGGTGCCATTTACGTCCAATCCATCGCTTTAAATGTGTGTACATCGTCAGAAGATCTCCATGTCGCCAAATATCAATCAGGTAAAGGCCTTGGCTACAGCCTCACTTAGCAGAATGCACTACGCATAAAGTTATCGGTAGTTGATGTACAAAGTTTAAGGTTATTGTCGTTTGGTAAAAATTTTGTGTTTTTTATGTAATTAAAAAGAACATTAAAAAGAAAGAGTTAACCACATATCAAAAACAAAAATGGAAACTAATTCCGTTTATTTATGGAAAATTTAATATCCCCTTCTATGCTGAATAACAGGCTCTTCGATGACAGCCTGCAGGTGAATAAATCAAACAGGAGAAAAATTATGAGGAAATCGTTAGTCAGAATCGGGATTTTTGAAGTTGAGGACGCTGAGCTGTCAAACGTGCCAGATACCCAATTAAACAGCCACACGTTAAGCATTCCATGCAAATCAAATACCGATTTATGTATGCAGCTTGATGGCTGGGACGAGCATACAACCGTTCCTGCCGTGCTAGACGGTAAAAATGCGCTGCTATATCGCAACCATTACGATCGTCAAAGCGATGCGTGGGTTATGCGCTTTGCTTAATACCCCATGGTATTACGGCAAAAAATGCGTCTAGATAAGCCAGATTGAGGCGTTATCCCCCTCCTGTCTGGCCTTATCTCTCGGATATCTTGAGTTAACCTGCTAAACATACAAAATTGGAAACAACATCCATTTTATATGTCGCTAATGCGCATCTCGAATTTGTTCCGCATCCGGCGAAGGTAGCGTAGGGGGTTCCTCCGGCTTAGTTTGAGCGAAGATGTAATCTAATATTGCTCGTGTCGTTGGAGCAGCCGATACACCATCTCCCCCTCCATTTTCGAGAATAACCGCAACCGCTACTTTAGGATTTGAATAAGGAGCGAATGCCGTATAAAAAATATGATCGCGCAGTTTTACAGGGATCATCTTGGCGTTATAGACCTGATCCTGTTTCAAACCAAACACCTGAGAGGTTCCTGATTTCGCGGCGATCTCATAAGGCGCGGTATGGAAATATTTATACCCTGTGCCATTAGGGTAATTCGCCATCCCAAACATCCCTTTTTTCACAATATCCCAAACTGGAGATTTCGGGTCGGCAACCTGCACATGTTCTTGTTGCTGATAGCGTTCGACATGATTTCCCTGTTTCATGGAATACATCAAGTGCGGCGTTTTCGTATTGCCGTTGTTGATAAGGGTGCTTAACGCTTTTACCATTTGAATCGGCGTAGCCGTCCAATAACCTTGACCAATCCCCACAGAAATAGTGTCGCCTTGATACCACGCCTTTTTGTGAACCTTCAGCTTCCACTCACGATCGGGTAAGACGCCCTTAGCCTGCTCCATCAGGTCAATACCCGAATATTGCCCATAGCCAAATTTACTTAACCAGAAATGAATGCGATCAATCCCCATTTCATAGGCAACCTGATAGAAAAAAGTATCCGCCGACTCTTCGATTGCCTTAGTCACATTCAGCATACCGTGACCGGTTTTTAGCCAGTCACGATAATGGCGATTCGTCCCCGGCAATACCCACGTGGGTTGACCAAAGAATGTCGTCTGCGGTGTGATGACGCCAGCCAACAGTGCAGACGTCGCCATGAAAGGTTTGACGGTAGACGCAGGCGGATAAACGCCCTGCGTGACGCGGTTTATCAGCGGTAAGTCTGGGTTGTCTAGCAATGCCTGATAAGACTTATAAGAAATGCCATTAACAAACGGATTTGGATCGTAGCTCGGGCTGGAAACCATGGCTAAAATGCCACCGTCTCGCGGATCCATCACCACCACCGCTGCACGTTGGCCTTTCAATAATTTTTCGATGTATTGCTGTAGATGCAAGTCGATAGTCAGATAAATATTTTTACCCGCCTGAGGCGGTATTTCTGCCAGTTCACGCACGATGCGTCCATGACTGTCGACCTCTACTTCTTGCGACCCCGTCTTTCCATGTAGTTCTGACTCGTAAAAACGCTCTATGCCCTGCTTACCAATATCATGATCGGCAGCATAATTTTCCGACTCTCCAGCATCATCTAACCGCTTCGCATCACGATCGTTAATCTTTGAGACGTAGCCCACCACATGCGCGAGCTCTGCACCATAAGGGTAGTAGCGCTGCTGATAGCGACTGATAGACACACCGGGGAATTCGAATTCGTTGACCGAAAAACGAGCCACTTCAACGTCAGTTAATGCTTCTTTTAAAGGCACTTCGGCAAAACGTCGCGAGGACTTCATGGCCTGATGGAAGTTATCGATATCATCCTGCGTCAAATCCACTATCGGAGTTAATGCTTTGAGTGTTGCATCGAGATCGGCAATTTTACCTGGGATAAGTTCGATTTGATAAAGCGTTTGGTTTTGGACAAGAGGGATACCATTGCGGTCGTAGATAAGCCCGCGAACGGGGGCAATCGGCAACGTTTTAATATCATTAGCATTGGAGCGAGTCTGATACTGCTCATGCTCTTCAACCTGTAAATGGTACAAATTGAATGCTAAAACGCCGAATAATAGGACGACCACCACCGCAGCAATAATTGAACGGCGTACAAACAGCGTAGCTTCAGCGCTGTGATCGCGTAGAGGTTCAGGCAAACGACTCATGGCTTAGTCTACAGGACGCGTACTACCTGTAATATTCACTCAGCAGGAAAAGGGACGCTAAGACTAAACACTGTAAGAAGCGAGAGAAACCAGATGGATGCTAATGAATCGTCATCATTGTTTCAGGATGTGAATATATTCAACGGGTATGACAAGGTGTAACTATTATGGACATCGCTTATGGACATCGTTACAAGTGTAAACGGCCTAGTGCTAGGCCGTTTACGTTTTACATCAGCTAATAATGGATGATGTCGGCGCTTGAATATCCTTCGGGTTTGGCCCAAAGCGGTTGGTGCCTGGCTGACTGTCGAACACGGCAAAAATAATCAAGACAAACCAGCCAACAATAGGAATCAAACCGATCAAGACCCACCAACCGCTACGATCGGTATCATGCAAACGGCGCACCATGACGGCAATCGAAGGTATAAGCAGCAACAGACCGTAAATAATGGTTAATGCACCTTCTCCCTCTGCGTTACTCCAACCCAGCGCGTCCTGCACAAAACCGAGAAGTATGGTAATAATGGCGTTAACGAGCACAAACCACCAATACTCTCGGCGTCTAGCGCGATCGCGAAAGTTAAAATAGTTTTTTAGAACCTTTAGATACCAATCCATCGTTTGTCCTTATTTCTAGCACCGAAACTTCATCTGGCTGCGGCTATTGCTGCCAAGTGATAGTTGCGCAGGTTTAATAAAAATTAATTATGTCTCGTTGCGATAGTTTCATCCACTGTATGTCCATAAAATTGGCACATAATTTACCCAGCAAACCGTAAAGTATGCAAAAAAAGGAAAAAGTGCATACTTTGCCTTCTGGGATTGATGCAAATCATGTCTACGCCCCGCCTCCTCTGTTATAAATCCCACCGCTTTAAGTCATACAAAATAATGAGATATCTAGGAAACAATATGCCACTCAACTTAAAAGCGCTACCCTATACCCTCGCTCTGATTTTCAGTACGTTACCTCTTTATACGCAGGCAGATACTACGCCAGCACCTCAGCATCAGCTCAAACTGGCAATAGGTGAAGAACCGACAGAAGGCTTTGATCCTTTACTTGGATGGAGCCACGGTAGCTACCTGCTGCTACACAGCCCATTACTGAAACAGAAAGCCGACCTGAGTTGGGACAATCTACTCACCGAAAAAGTAACCAACAGCGAAGACGGTAAAATCTGGACCCTCTCCCTCAAGCCCGAACTCAAATTTTCAGACGGCTCGCCACTGACCGCTAAAGACGTTGCATTTACCTATAATCAGGCTGCTCGCGGCGGCGGAAAAATCGATATGGGTAATTTTGCCTCTGCAAAGGCCTTAGATGAGCATCACGTAGAGATTGTATTATCGGCACCGCAAAGCACTTTTGTTAACGTATTAGGCTCGTTGGGCATCGTGTCAGCAGAAAAATATGATGCTAAAACCTACGCACAAAAACCGATTGGCGCAGGCCCCTACCGCTTAGTGAGTTTTCAGCCAGGACAGCAGTTGATTGTGGAAGCCAACCCTTACTACGCTGGGCATAAAAACGACTTTAATAAGCTTGTCTTCGTCTTCTTAGATGAAGACAGCGCCTATGCCGCAGCCCAGAGTGGTCAGCTAGGTTTGGTGCGCATCCCACCTTCTTTATCTGTCACACCGCAAAGTGGCCTCAAGCTTTGGGTTCGCCCTAGCGTTGAAAACCGCGGTATCGTATTTCCAATGACACCAGCAGGGAAAAAAGACGCCAATGGTTATCCGATTGGCAACGATGTAACCGCGGATGTCGCCATTCGCCGCGCCATCAACTACGCCATTAACCGCCAACTTCTCGCCGATCAGCTAATGGAAGGCCATGCTATCCCTGCCTATAGCGCGGTGCAAAGCCTCCCGTGGGATAGCAAAGACGCGGCGTTTAAAGATGGCGATCTGGCTAAAGCGAAACAAATTTTAGATGAAGCAGGATGGAAAGTGGGCAGTGACGGAGTGCGCGTCAAAGACGGATTAGAAGCGAGATTGACGCTGTGGTATACCAGCGGCGACAGCACTCGTCGCGACCTTGCTCAGGCCATACGTGCGATGTTGGAACCACTCGGCATCAAGATGGATCTACAATCCGGTAGTTGGGAAACCGTCGAGCGCAATATGCATTCCAACCCAACCCTGTTTGGTTGGGGTAGCTTAGACCCCATGGAGCTATATCATCATTACAGCAGCAAAGCCGCGGGCGTGGAATATTACAATCCGGGCTACTACGGCAATAAAGCCGTTGATGAGCATCTGCAGCAAGCATTAGATGCGCCGACATGGCAGAAAGCCGTGCCTTTCTGGCAGCAAGTAGAATGGGACGGCAAAACCGGTGTGGGCGTGAAAGGCGATGCGGCATGGGCTTGGCTGCTTAATGTGCAACATACTTACCTTGCTAATCCGTGTATCGACTTAGGTAAGCCTGCACCTGAAATTCATGGTAGCTGGTCAGTATTGAACAATCTGCAAGATTGGAAGTGGACGTGCAAGTAAAGCACCCTGTCAAAGCGAGCCTCTGTCTGGGGTCTTCTCATACGCTACGCAGGGTACTGTTTACTCTGCTAAGGCTCGCGTGCCTGCTGACCTTAGTGTCAGCGGGCACTTTCACGCTACTCAGTTTTTCGCCAATAGATCCCATCCGAGCCTATATCGGCAACGATTTGTTGCATGTTCCGCCGCAGCAATACCCGCTGATCGCTGCTCGTTGGGGCTTGGACCAGCCGTTATGGCTGAGGTTTTGGCACTGGTTCTCACAGGTATTGCAAGGCGATCTCGGCTATTCGATGTTGTATAACGCTCCTGTCGCCCAAGTCATTAGCGAACGCTTTGCCACGTCTTTTGCGCTTTTGGCTGGTGCATGGTTGCTATCAGGCGGACTAGGTTTGCTAATGGGATTTGCCGCTGGACGCTATCTTCATCGTTGGCCAGACAGGTTCATTTGTCGCCTAAGTTATCTGTTATCTTCTTTGCCCACCTTTTGGGTCGGTTTACTGCTGTTAGTGGTTTTTGCTGTGCACTGGCAATGGTTTCCGGTTTGCTGCGCGTGGGAACCCGGCAGCAATGCCCAAGCAGCCAGCATCGGTGAGCGGATTCATCATTTGGTTTTACCCATGATTGCGCTGAGTCTGATGGGATTGGGGCAAATCGCGCTGCACACGCGCGAGAAAATCGCCGAGGTGATGAGCAGTGACTTTGTGCGCTATGCTCAAGCACAGGGCGACTGCGGCTGGTCATTGCTCCGCGTGCAGGTGCTACGTCATGCCCTCACGCCGGCACTGTGCCTACAGTTTGCCTCCGTCGGAGAATTACTCGGTGGATCACTGCTAGCCGAAAAAATCTTTGCTTATCCGGGATTAGGGCAAGCCACCATCGACGCGGGACTTCGCGGCGATATTCCCTTACTGATGGGGATCGTACTCTTCAGCACCCTATTGGTGTTTTGCGGCAACTCGCTGTCTGCGATGTTACTTGCAAGAATGAACCGCATTCTGGAGCACAAATAATGTTGAATAATCCCGCTCCAGCGCTGCTGCGTTTTGTGCTTTCCGCTTTACTCCTTGCGCTGTTGACCGTGTATGGTGTCTCTTTACTTTCAGCCGATATTCCCTTGGACTTGCTAGCGCGGTATCAAGCACCTAGCGCGGCTCATTGGTTCGGTACCGATAATCTGGGACGCGACCTGTGGCTACGTTGTTTTCAGGGAGCCTTGACCAGTTTGCAGATAGGCATCGGTGCGGCACTGTGCAGCGGTATTATTGCCATGCTGGTAGCGAGTCTCACCTTAATTCATCCCACTATCGATCACCTGCTGCGATTGATTATTGATACGCTGCTCTCTTTGCCTCATCTGCTGCTATTGATCTTAATCTGCTTCACCGTGGGCGGCGGTAAGCAAGGCGTCATATTGGCTGTCGCATTGACTCATTGGCCGAAGCTGGCGCTGATCTTGCGCGCAGAAGCGCAGCGCATTCGTACCAGTGACTATATGACACTGTCGCAACGCTTGGGTAATAGCCGTTGGCACTGCTGGCGAGCGCATTATCTGCCCGCGCTAGCTCCCCAGTGGTTTGTTGGCACGCTGCTCATGTTTCCTCATGCCGTACTGCACAGCGCGGCATTGAGCTTCCTCGGGTTCGGGTTGGCCCCCCATGAACCTTCTTTGGGCATTTTACTTGCCGACGCACTGCGTTTTCTCAGCAATGGCTGCTGGTGGCTAGCCGTGTTTCCAGGGCTCATTCTGTTGCTGATCGTTTTACTCTTTGATCAATGTGCCCGCGCAATCCAACAGCTGTGGCTAAGGAATCAATCATGCTGAGTTTCAAACATCTCACCATCGAAAATGCTCGCTATAGCTGGTTTGGGCGCAAACGTTGGTCACCGATCCTCAGCGATATCAACCTCACGCTGCACCGTGGAGAAATTGTGGCGTTAGTGGGCGGCAGCGGCGAAGGCAAAAGCCTGCTGTTACAAAGTGCTCTGGCCCTTCTGCCACAAAATTTACGTATGCGCGGAGAGATCCAGCTAGAAGGCAAAACGCTAGATGAGCAGCAATGCCAACAGCTGCGAGGTAACACGCTCTGCTATGTGCCGCAAGGTGTAAGTTCGCTGAATCCGCTGTTAAAAGTGGGCACTCAACTGAGTCGTAGCTTACAGCTGAGCGGCAGCCATACCTGCGCTCTCGCGCTGGATCAGCAAATTAAACACTATCAGTTGCAGGCCGATGTTTTATTTAAATACCCTCGCCAACTCTCAGGAGGAATGGCAAAACGAATTCTGGCCTGTAATGCCGCGCTGAGCGGCGCACAATATATTCTGGCAGACGAAATGACGGCTTGGCTCGATGAACCTTTGGCCTGCCAACTCCTACAACAGCTACGCGAACTCAGTGCTCAGGGTGCCGGTGTATTATGGGTCACACACGATCTGTCATTAGCCTCACGCTTCGCCGATCGCATCGTTGCGCTCAATGATGGGCGGATCAGCGATGATATTTCGATTGATGACTTAAAGAATGGAAACGGAAGCCCTACGCTGCGTAGACACTGGCAGGCACAGCCAGAATATCATCCGCTGTTTGCTAACAATGACGCTTCATTTCCGATGAGGAGCGTATGATGTTTTGCGTGTCTCAACTCACCATTGAGCAAGATAATCGAACGCTATGGGATAATTTCTCCCTTAGCGTAACCCCTGGCGAACGGATAGGTATTTCCGCACCCAGTGGCTATGGAAAAACCACATTGGGTCGCGTGTTAGCCAATTGGCAATCATGTTCAAGTGGCCAAATCATGTTAGATGGCATGCCTTTGCCGACAAAAGGCTATTGCCCCGTTCAATTGGTTCCCCAGCATCCCGAACTCACCTTCAATCCCTATCGCACCACCGGGCAAGCATTACGCGATGCATGGCAGCCCGACGACATGCAACTCGCACGCTTTCATGTCAAACGCGAGTGGTTAGCACGTAAGCCCAACCAACTGTCCGGCGGCGAATTAGCCCGTATCGCTTTGTTACGGGCTCTCGATCCTCGCACTCGTCTGCTGATAGCGGATGAAGTCACCGCCCAGCTCGATCCCCACATCCAACGCGATATCTGGCAACAACTGATTATTGAGTCGCAACAGCGCCCGCTGAGCATGATTATTTTCAGCCATCAAACCGCACTGCTAGAGCAGATCTGTTCACGGATCGTGGCTGTTAAGGCGTAAAAATGCCGCTTAATGCCGTTCTTTTAAAAGATCGAGATACACGGGTCTACCACACCGCGGGGCGCTCCGGCGGCTTACGCCGCTACGACCCCATCGGTGTGCTCCCCCTAAAATCGAGCTTAAATAAACGGTGTTAGCTTACGGCCTTATGCTATGAATTATTTATTGACCGGAGCCTGTGCCCCAAAAATGGCATCCGCCGGTGGGATCTGGGTGAAGGTCGAGATAATCGTACGGTACGTTTGTGCAGGATCTAGCGCTTCAAACTGCTGTGGGTAAATAAACTTCGCGAGATAGTCTAAGCCAACAATGTTATATGGATGGTTATAGAAGTTGTGATACATCCCATACAAACGGTTCTCTTTCACCGCTTTTATCTGATTAAAACCATTACGCGCTTCCAGCTTCGTAAAACCATCATCCACCTGCTTTTGCGTGACACCGTAACCGAATGGAACCGCGATACTGTTTTTGTTCTTCCAGCGGGCACCTGAAATTATGTAAACATCAGGCTTAAGGCTGATAACTTTTTCTATCGCAATATCGCCATTGGCGCCGGGTAATAACGCAGACCCCAGATTCTCTGCGCCAATGGCTTCAATCATGCCACCAAAACCGACGTGTCCATGCGTAAAGCAACATGCATCAGCCCCGCCAACACCCGCCTTAGCTTCCATGAATACCCGAGGTTTTGGCGTCACTTTAGCGGTTATAGATGTAATCTCCTGCAAATGCTTCTGATAAAAATCGGTATATTCCTTCGCTTCATGTTCGCGGTTAAGCACTTCGCCAAGCAGTTGAACGCTTTTCTGCGTATTCGCGATCGGTTGTAAATAGGTATCCACGAAAAGAACTGGCACATTCAGCGCCGCAAGCTGCTTCAATACTCCCGTATCTGCCAACGCGGGTTTCGCTCGCAGTTGCGCAATCATGAGATCGGGTTTGCGTGCAATAACGCTTTCTAAGTTCACTTCGCCTTTATCACTGAACCCCATATCCGGAATTTTGTCAGCCTCCCCCGGCCATTTCTGGTTGAGCACGGCTAAAGTTTCAGGATCGCTTTTTTTCAGTAGATTGTTCCACGCCACAATGCGACTGAATGGATCGGCCCGGTCAAGCAGCGCCAACGTCATAATATCGCGCCCATCCTGCACCACGATCCGCTTCGGCTCATGCTTCAGGGTGAGTGTCTGTCCTGATGTATCGGTGACGGTTAAAGGATAAGTCGTCGCGATCGCGGGAACTGATAGCGCAAGCATACAGACTAACGCCAAGCGGTTGAAATTACGTGCCATAAAGCTCTCCTTGAATGACCAGTAGGCCAATTGGTAATGATAATAAGTTTTATTTGCACGTAAAAATAAAGAATCTTAGACCTAATTACAAACGAAATGCTTTACTAAGTATTAATGGGCGCAATAAATACAAAAAAAGCCGCGCTTCTCAGCACGGCTTTATCTCTGATGTTCTGCTTGCGTCTAGAACAGGCTATAAACCAGTGCTGATAACGCAATCAGCCCCATAATCAAGACAAACGGATTGGTGATGGAGCGATATTTTTTCATCGCTGGCACTTTATGAATCGCATAAATCGGCAGAATAAACAGAATGACCGCAATCAATGGCCCACTAATAGTCTCGATAATGTGCAATGCGCTTGGATTCAGAAACGTCACTAACCACGTAATGGCAAACAGCAGTATCGCCGAAATTTTATGTGTTGCCCCTGAAGAAACTTTCTTACCTACCGTGCGGAATGCGCCATCGATCAGGCTAGTCGCCCCTTCAGTAACCCCCAGCGAAGTCCCTAAATACGATTTGGACATTGCTAAAATAGCCATTACTGGTCCGAGATAAGCAATCAGTGGATTCGAGAATTTGTTCGCCAAGCTGGAAAGCACGGTAATGTTTTCATCGCGAGCTGCCAGCATTTCAGCATGTGACAAACTCATCACACAGCTAAACACAAAGAACAGAATACTGATACAAATCATCATATAGCTGTAGCGCATGATGCGCGCACAACGGCGCTCAGCCCCTTCCCCGTATAACCCTTTTTGCGTTGAGGAAAACGAAGAAATAATGGGTGCATGACTAAATGAAAACACCATTACCGGCACAGCCAGCCAGAGCGAACGCCAAAGCTGCGGATCGCTCACCGACGTCTGACTAAGGCCGGAGAAAAATGCATGAACGTTCCAATAAGGAATGAGGTACAACGAAATACCCAACAGGAACACAATCAATGGGAAAACTAAAATCCCCATGGCTGCCACAATCGTCTCTTTACCGGTGCGCAGGATCAAACTCAGTGCTGCGACCACCGCCAAGCTCAACCAAACTCTGGGCGGCGGTGTTACATGAAACTGGTTTATCAAGAAGCTCTCCAGCGCATTGGTAATGGAGATGCTGTACACCAACACGATTGGGAAGAACGCCAATAAATACAGCACCATAATGGCTTTACCCGCCAAAATGCCAAAGTGTTCTTCTACCACATCGGTAATATCACCGTCACGGCTTGAACCTGATAATACAAAGCGGCTGAGTGCGCGGTGCGGGAGATAGGTTAACGGATAGGCCAAAATAGCCATCAAAATCAAAACTAGCGGACCATTTAAGCCGGCGTTGATTGGCAAAAATAGCGTACCCGCGCCAACCGCCGTGGCATAGAGCCCAAACATCCAGACTGTGTCTGTCTTATTCCACTTGGTCGGGCGTTCTGTCGCCACCCGGCCAGTATCAGGGGAAATAATACTCATTAATTCACTTACCTTCTTTGTGAAACGTGGGCCAACGCAGACATCCTGTTCTGCCCAATGTGTCCTGCAATTTTGTAGATCGCTGTTAGGAGCTGACCCTCTGGGTCATATCGCGCAGGAAGCACAGTGCTCAATTCCGCTAACGGTAACTCATTACTTCCAAGAACGTTTAAAAACAATGAGTTAAATAGAAAATAAAACCTACGCGGAATAAGTGCGGGGAGAAGGATAAAGAATTTTGATAAAAAAGTCACAAAAGTTGGGTTTTACAGCACAAAAAACCGGGGTTTTATCGCTCACCTCGAATTAATTGGAAGCATAGCAAGACGGCAAATGAGCGAATCCCGATGAGCTTACATGAGTAAGTGATTCGGGTGAGTGAATGCAGCCAACGCCGCTAGGGTTTCAATTAAGAAGAGGAGAGATGACTGTGGTTAACCTACAGCCTTATAAAGGCTAACCACAGTCAGGACATGGCCTGATTTACAGCTTACTGCACCATCGCCAGATAGGCGGTGTTTACTTTCCACAGATAACGCGGAGCCTGCGCTGCCGGATGTCGTTTCTGTATATGCTGGTAAAATTGTTCCGGTGTCATGCTATTGATTTTGTCGATCGCCACTTTGCGGTTTGGCGAAAACGTTCTCAACATGGCTCCTGCGCCGTTGGCATATGACACTATCATCGCATACCGCATGGTTTTAGGGTTGGTGATACCGGCTAACTGCTGATTCTGCAAAATATTCAAATAAGCGGTGCCTAAATCAATATTGACAGCAGGATCTTTTAACTCACGCGACGTTGGTTGCCCGCCTCGCCCCTTCTTGCGGTAAGCATCCTTACCGGCCGTAGAGGCCTTTAACTGCATCAGCCCAATCGCATTGGATGTGCTGACCGCGTGAGGATTCCCTCCTGATTCCACCTGAATAATGGCCTTTATTAAGGTTTCATCAATGCCATAACTGTTTGAGGCCGTTCGGATGTAAGTTCCAAACTCTCCTTCAGGTGGCGTTCGTGCATCTAAAAAACTACCGCGAGCATTATTGTTGACGTTTAACTTCACTGTTTGAGGCGGTGTTTGCTCTTTCGCACACCCAGCCAAAAGCAATACCGCCAACATGCAACTGATTCGTATCTTCACCGTTGCGAGATCCTCTGCGTATGTTGGTCCGAGGTGGATGTTGCCAGAAAAAAAAGGTCTTTGGCTAGTTGATTTTTACGCTTTGTTGCTCATTTCACCTTTTTATACACATTTTTAGTTTATTTATAGACTATTATTATTTAGTTAAGTGCATCAATTGAGGTACTCCATGAGTCAATCTGCTATTGCTTGCTATGTAGTGACCTTCAGTTATCCGCAGGCCGATCTGGCGGAAAACGCAAAATTAAACAACCAACTCATGCTTGAGGGGTTTGCCACTACCGTTGCGGATTCTGATGGTATCCCGCATGAACTGGGGCCAAATAGTTACGCCATCACCAGCCTACAAGATAAAAGTGACGTTGAGCGTCTTGCCCAGGCCTTGGGCAAGGTCGCATTAGGGCAAGAGCCCGAAGTGGAGGCCGTTTTGCGTGATGAATATTTTACCCAACTCTGGGCCGCTAGAAATCCTTCTAAAGGGCGCAACTAGCGCCCTACTTTATTTTCGATCAAGCAATTAACAGAAAATAACCTGTGATCATCTTTTATACTTTACGTTCGTCGCAACAACGGTTACGGTCAAAATAGCATCACACAATTATGTTCACCTATATGTCTGTCCTGAATTATTGAGTCGCATTCTATCGTGCAACAATGAGTCGGGATAATAGAACGCCAGTTCCTTTCACGATCTATACCTAAAATAGTTGTTGTAGCAGGCAAAGCTAACGCCAAGCAGCTTCAAATATCAGCGGTATTATAGGGGGTACACTATGTGGCAAGCGGTGAGTCGTTTACTCAGTGGGCATTTTGACCAAACCTTTACCATTCGCGAGAAACAAGAGCTTGCCGGTGGCGAGGTTCACCAAGCATGGTGCGTTAGCGATGGCGAACGCAAGGTTTTCATCAAGTGTGACACCCCTGATTTTCTGCAAGATTTCAAAGCTGAAGCCGATCAGCTTGAATGTCTGGCTCGTAGCCATACGGTAAGAACGCCGCAGGTTTACGGTGTCGGCTCTACGCGTGAAGCGAGTTTCTTGCTGCTGGAGTATTTGCCGGTTCGCCCACTCGATGCGCACAATGCCTATCTTCTGGGGCAACAACTGGCGCGTCTGCATCAGTGGAGCGAGCAACCACAGTTTGGCTTGGATTTTGACAACCACCTTTCAACCTCTCCGCAACCTAATATGTGGCAGCGCCGTTGGGCGCAGTTCTTTGCCGAGCAACGTATTGGCTGGCAGCTCCAGCTTGCGGCGGAAAAAGGCATTCACTTCGGTGATATCGACAGCATTGTCAGCACCGTAGAACAACGTTTGCAAGGCCACCAGCCACAACCGTCGCTGCTGCACGGCGATCTTTGGCCTGCGAATATGGGGCTGAGCGCTCAAGGACCGGTAATTTTTGACCCTGCCTGTTACTGGGGGGATCGCGAGTGCGATTTGGCCATGCTGCCGCTATACCCTTTATTACCCGCACAGATTTACGATGGCTACCAAAGCGTCTGGCCTCTGCCGACATCGTTTATCGATCGCCAGCCAATTTACCAACTCTATCATCAGCTCAATATGTGCAACCTGTTTGCGGGGCCGCATCTAGAAACCGCGATTCAGGCAGTGGATAAATTGATGGAGAAAGATGTGGCCTAAACGATATAGCGTAAACATGAGTGCAAACGGGGAATGGAAATGAATTATAGAGGCGAGCTCTGCTGTAATGCTGATCGTTTAAGAGATCGAGATACACGGGGCTAGCACACCGCGGGGCG
>ERZ827496.889-NODE-889-length-38471-cov-3.803832_pt1 | contig 38471 bp, 32 predicted proteins | sample MGYA00519769_ERZ827496 | MGnify/ENA primary metagenome ERZ827496 (study PRJEB31778, sample SAMEA3449327) | human gut metagenome | biome: human gut; feature: human-associated habitat; material: faeces | place: United Kingdom | collected 2010/2012 ...
GTCCGTATGAAATGTCGGTGGATGTAGCCTATTCCCGTATGTTGAGCGAAACGTTCTCGGCGGCTGTAGCTTTGCGTTTTATTTATTCCGACATTACTTACGATTATTCGGATGAGACGAGTCCCGGTAAAGCTTTTGCTGCGGACATAGCACTTTATTGGAACCGTTACTTTACGGGGCGTACGCGGGAGTGGAACATGGGCATCGGATTGAACATCAGTAATATCGGTAGTAAGATTTCTTACGGTGGAGATGATAACTCCGAATTCATCCCGACGAATTTACGTTTGGGAGTCAATTTCCTCATTCCTATAAATGAGTATAACAAGTTCTCCATTGCGGCTGATGCCAATAAACTTTTGGTGCCGACTTATCCGAAACAGAACGAAGGCGAGGCCGATCAGGATTATACGGATCGTGTACAGCGGGATTATTACGATATATCCCCCATTGCCGGTATTTTCAAGAGTTTTGGTGATGCCCCCAACGGTTTTAAGGAAGAAATGCAAGAGATACAATGGAGCATGGGCTTGGAGTACATATATAATGACCGCTTTTCGCTTCGTGCCGGTTACCATCACGAGAGCGAAAACAAGGGAAACCGCAAGTACTTCACCGTGGGTGCCGGTTTCCGGATGAGTGTATTTTCGTTGGATGCCGGTTACGTATTCTCTACGGCTCAAAGCAATCCGCTCGACCAGACCATGCGTTTCACTTTAGGTTTTGATTTGGACGGTATGAAAGATTTGTTCGGCCGTCGTCGTTAATCGTAAAGGGTAAATCATGGGAAAGATTAGAGTGGGTTTCGGTTTCGACGTACACCGTTTGGTGGAAGGACGTGAATTATGGTTGGGGGGTATACATTTGGAGCACTCCATGGGGCTGTTGGGGCATAGCGATGCCGACGTCTTGATTCATGCCATCTGCGATGCCCTTCTCGGGGCAGCCAATATGAGAGATATCGGTTATCATTTTCCGGATACGGGAGAGGAGTTTCGTGACATCGACAGTAAAATCTTGTTGCGCAAGACAGTGGAACTGATTGGCACGAAAGGCTACCGTGTGGGGAACGTCGATGCCACGGTTTGTGCGGAGCGTCCGAAATTGAAACCTCATATTCCCGCCATGCAGGTTTGTCTGGCTGAGGTGATGGGTATTGATGCAGACGACGTGTCTGTAAAAGCCACAACCACAGAAAAGTTAGGTTTTACAGGGCGCGAAGAAGGTATTTCCGCATACGCGACCGTGCTTATTGAAAGTTAAAAGTATAGACGCTCATCCAATCGTTGAACTCTTTTTCCATTTTATATCCTGGCTCGGTTTGTAAGTCCGGGCTGTTTTTTGCACCGTAAACATAGACGGTTGTGTCTTCTTCTGCGGCATAATGTCGGATGTCAGTCGTGTGTTCCACGATGGCGATTTCTTGTTTGTCACCGATGAAGTGGGTTATAAGGAGAAGGGTGTTCTTTTCCTCGTGGTCGGGACCGTAAAGCAAGATTCGTTTCGCGTGTGACGGCCATTCTCTGTCCGAGGTACGATTCACGTATTCCATGGGGCGTTCGCACCATGCATAAGCGATAAACGCCGCTACGAATATGCCGGCCAGAACTTTGGGGACGCGCTGCAAGCCCAAGGCGAGATAGTAGGCCACAGCCACTAAACACAGTGGAACGGAAGGGCTGATATACCGAGTCGCTTTCCAGTTGGCCATCCACATGACAACTACGGCCCATGCCATGGCGCAGACGAACAACCATGCGCCCGGCAGTCGGTGGGAATGGAACGGTTGTTTCGGTTTACGGACAAGGAGGGTTACCAAGTAGAGAATAATGGCTACTCCCCATACGGGGGTGAGTATGCGCAAGGCGGTGATGTAGCCCAGTCCTATTACGGTAAGCCTCAAGTTGCTAAGCCAGTCGCCGCCTTGCATCTTATCTGCTACTTCCGTTGCGCGGGCATCATGCAGAAAGTTGAAGAAACCTTCATAAAGGAGTACGCATACGAGCAGGCTGGCTATGCCCAGAACCGGGTAAAAGCCCAAGTCCTTGTAAGCGTGTTGACGGCAACTATACACAGCAAGGCATAAGAGGGTAAATCCGAAAAACAAGGCATTGAAGTATCCGCATGACAATAAGGCGGCTGATATGGCAAGCCCACCCGTAAAAGTACCGGGTGCCCAAAGTGTCTGTTGGTTGTGGATGCGTGCGGCTGCTCGCAGGCACCAATAGGCCCAAAGGACAAATAGCCATTCCGCCATGAGGTATTCGCGAGCCTGTAGGACGTTTGAAACGGAGACAGGATTCATATAGGCCAATAGCAGGCAGAAAGTCGTCAACATGGTCTTTCCAGGAAATAACATGTGTAAGAGGAGTGTCATGGACAGGAAAGACAGGCCGAAAAACACAAGGTTCAACCCGCAACTGCGGCGGATTAGCATATCTGTCGATGGGGTGTCCACTCCTGTCAGTGCACAACGCAGAGCCATATAATAGAGGCTGGCATGCGAGCCGTCCCTATTGTCATGATGTAATGCGGCCAAATCGTCCCACAAACCTTCCAGTCCCCCGCGGTCGTCGATGTAACATTGTTGGCGTAGCTCCTTTCCCGTAAGGATATGTCCGGCCTCGAACGTCTTCTTTCCCCACCCCGGCAGGTTGTAAGCAAGACTGACGGAAGTCGGGTCGTCGATGTACATGTATTCCTTTTCGTGTATCCAGTATAGTCTGGTGAGAAGGGCCAGAAAGAAAACGAGGAGGATGGGCCATGCGCGGAATATCTTTTGTACCCGGTGGGCAGAGAGAGAAGTCGGTTTTTCCATATTTGTTTCTTATAATGTTTGGTTATGATAAGCTTTACGGTAATTCATCGGAGTCAGTCCCGTCGTTTTTTTGAAGATACGGTTGAAATAAGCTTGGTCTTCAAAGCCCAGTTGGTAAGCTATTTCCTTAATCGGAGTCAGTTCCGTCACCAGACGGAGCTGTGCTTTCTCCATCCTTTTCTTGTTGATATAGCATAAAGGTGTCATTCTCATTTCCCGTTTGAAGATTCTGATCAGGTGGTCTTTGGACAGGCAGGATAGGGCAGCCAAAGCTTCAATGTCCGGTTTGGCATTCAGATGTGTACGTATATAAGCCAAAACCCGGGTGATGCGTTCATCGGCTACGTATGTTTTCGGCTGTGCCTGATGCAGGAATTCTGCCAGTAATAGGTAGATGATGCCACGGGATTCCACCCGTGCATACAGTTCCCGTTGTTTGTTCTTCAGGATGTTGCGGGTAAGTGCCGGACTGTTGTCATAATATTGCGGGTCGGTTTGCGTAAGTTCCAAACCCGGGCACAGTTTATACAATTTCCGGATGTAGGAAAGTGTTTCGTTTTCCGTCCGGATTTCTGTCGGGAGTTCCCAGTCTTCCAGAATATCGTGGTCGGATTCGTTATAAATGTGGATATAATAATGGCAAAACTCTCCATGGCAAATGTAACTGTGTGTGGTAAAGGCCGGAATGATATACATAAGCCCGGGATGCAAATCTTGTTTTTTGTCGGGTAGTTCGATTTGTGCATACCCTTTCGTTACATAATATATTCGGGTGAACGGGCTACAGATGTTTTTGTAGTTCCAGTTCTCTCTGCAACAAGCTTCCCCGATGTGAAGCACGAGGAAGTGCATTTGGTCGATGTCATTGTTCATAGATTTTGTATTTCGGCTTTTGGGGGCAAATATAGTGAAAAAGCTTTTGAACGGAGAGGCTTACACGATATTTTTTCCTCGTAGGGAAAGATAAGAAGTCGATATAATCCTATTCTTTGACGGCTTAGTACCATTTTTCCGGAGATGGAATCACTAATTTTGCATCGGATGGACAAGAGAGTGTTTTTCCACAATATGATTATTCACAAACTACCTTTAATATTATGAACAAGTATCCTAAGATTGGTATTCGTCCGACCATCGACGGTCGGCAGGGCGGTGTCCGCGAAAGTTTGGAAGACAAGACCATGAGTTTGGCTCGGGCTGTCGCAGATTTGATTTCTTCGCACGTGAAGTATAGCGACGGTACGCCGGTGGAATGCGTGATTGCCGACGGCACGATAGGGCGCGTGGGCGAGAGTGCGGCCTGTGCCGAGAAATTCGAGCGTGAAGGAGTCGGGGCCACGATTACCGTAACTTCCTGCTGGTGTTATGGCTCGGAGACGATGGACATGAATCCTTATTGGCCGAAAGCCGTATGGGGCTTCAACGGGACAGAACGGCCGGGAGCCGTATATTTGGCAGCCGTGTTGGCCGGACATGCCCAAAAAGGATTGCCCGCGTTCGGCATCTACGGGCGCGACGTACAGAATTTGGATGACAATTCCATTCCGGCCGACGTATCTGAGAAGATATTGCGTTGGGCGCGTGCAGCCGTGGCTGTGGCCCAGATGCGCGGGCAAAGCTATTTGTCCATCGGCAGCCAGTGCATGGGTATTGCCGGGAGCATCGTAGACCAGAATTTCTTCCAGGAGTATCTGGGCATGCGCAATGAGAGTGTCGATGAAACCGAAATCCTTCGCCGCATGGAAGAGGGCATTTACGACCACGAAGAATATGTGAAAGCCATGGCCTGGACGGATAGATATTGCAAGACGAAGGAGGGATGGGACAAGAACCGTCCCGAACGGCAGAAAACCCGGGAGCAGAAAGATGCCGATTGGGAGTTTGTGGTGAAGATGACCCTTATCGTGCGCGACTTGATGAAAGGCAATCCCCGGCTTCGTGAGATGGGCTTCAAGGAGGAGGCCATCGGGCATAATGCCATTGCCGCCGGTTTTCAAGGGCAGCGTCAGTGGACGGACTGGAAACCAAACGGCGATTTCACGGAAGCCCTGATGTGCAGTACGTTCGACTGGAACGGTATCCGCAAGGCATACGTGTTGGCTACTGAAAACGACTCCTGCAACGCTGTGGCCATGTTGTTCGGCAACTTGCTGACCGGTTGCGGGCAGATGTTCAGCGACGTGCGTACGTATTGGAGTCCCGAAGCCGTGAAGCGTGTGACGGGAAAAGAACTGACCGGTCTGGCAGCGGGGGGCATGATTCATTTGATTAACTCGGGTGCCACCACGTTGGATGCCACGGGCGAAAGCACCAATACGGCAGGCGAACCCTGCATGAAACCTTGTTGGGAGATGACGGAGAAGGACGCCGAGGCTTGCCTGAAGGCCACCAACTGGTTGCCGGCCGACCGTGATTATTTCCGTGGGGGCGGTTTTTCCAGTAACTTCTTGTCGAAAGGAGGGATGCCCGTCACCATGTCGCGTCTGAATCTGGTGAAAGGATTAGGTCCGGTGCTTCAGATTGCCGAAGGATGGACGGCCGATGTGGATCCGGAAATCCATGAGGTGCTTAACAAGCGTACCGACCCCACTTGGCCTACGACTTGGTTCGTGCCCCGTTTGTGCGACAAACCGGCTTTCCGTGACGTCTATTCCGTGATGAACAACTGGGGAGCCAACCACGGAGCCATCAGTTACGGCCACATCGGACAAGATTTGATTACGTTGGCTTCGATGCTCCGCATTCCCGTCTGCATGCACAATGTGGAGGAAGACAAGATATTCCGTCCGGCGGCGTGGAATGCGTTCGGCATGGACAAGGAGGGAGCCGACTACCGTGCATGTCGGGTGTATGGACCTATTTATAAATGATAAGTGAATAATGTTTAGTGTTGAAAGTTGACAGATTATCCGGACGGGAAACTTGTGAAAGTTTCCCCGTCCGGTTCTGTCTGTTGTTTTCGACGTTGATTTTTGAATGGCTTTGAAAAAACGAAAGATGATATGATAACCTCAGAACAGATAGAAAAATTCATAATGCAGGCCCACCGTGTGGGGGATGCCGGTTTGACCGTTTGCAGCAGCGGCAACCTTTCCTGGCGCATCGGAGAGGAGGCTTTGGTGTCTGGTACCGGTTCATGGGTGCCCTCTTTGACAAAAGAGAAAGTAGCCGTATGCCGCGTGGCCGACGGGGAAGTCTTGAACGGGGTGAAGCCCTCGATGGAGAGCGGATTCCATCTCGGTGTCCTGCGCGAGCGTCCCGACGTGGATGTCGTGCTCCACTTCCAGTCGCCTTACGCTACGGCGGTGGCCTGTATGAAGGAGATACCCCGAAACTTCAACGTGACGGCGGAGGTGCCTTGCCACGTGGGGAGCGAGATACCCGTGATTCCTTATTTCCGTCCCGGTTCACCCGAGTTGGCGGAGCAGGTGAAGGCAGCTCTGAAAGACCATAATTCCTGTTTGCTGCGCAAGCACGGGCAGGTGGTGTGCGGGAAGGATTTCGACCAGGCTTTCGAGCGTGCCATGTTCTTCGAGATGGCCTGCCGCATCGTCGTGCTCTCGGGAGGCCGTCATGAAGTCCTTTCGCAGGAAGAAATAGACGATTTGGAAACTTACATATTGGGCAAGAAACCATGAGTACGTTCTTGGCTGTGGATTTCGGAGCCGGAAGCGGACGGGTGATAGCCGGGCGCGTATCCGGCGGGCAGTTGGAACTGGACGAATTGCATCGCTTCCCCAACCGGCAAGTACGGCTGGGCGGACATGTGTACTGGGACTTCCCTGCCTTGTTCGAGGAGATGAAAGAGGGTCTGCGCCGTGCTGCGGCCAAGTATGCCGACGTGGAAAGCATCGGTATCGACACGTGGGGTGTGGACTACGGGTTGGTGGACAGGGCCGGCAATCTGATGGGGAATCCCTTGTGTTACCGCGACGCTTCCACGGCCGACACCCCGGCGGAAGTGTTCGCCCGTATAGACGAGGCGGCGCATTACGCCGAAACCGGCATACAGGTGATGCCCATCAATACGATGTTCCAGCTCTATGCTCGGAAAAAAGAGAATGAGGCTTGGTTACGTGAAGCCCGCCATTTGCTGTTCATGCCCGATTTGTTTGCCTATTATCTGACCGGCGTGCCCGGCAATGAATATTGTATCGCATCGACATCCGAACTTTTGGATGCGCGTAGACGCACATGGAACATGCCGCTGATACGCGAACTGGGTTTGCCGGAACATCTGTTCGGCGAGTTGTTGGAGCCGGGAACTGTTCGTGGGATATTGTGCCCGGAAGTCGCTGCCGAGGTCGGCCTGTCCCCGGGAGTCAAGGTGGTGGCCGTAGGTTCTCACGATACGGCCAGTGCCGTGCATGCTGTTCCTTTCCGCAAGGGAAAGGAGGCGGTCAGTGCTTTTCTCAGTTCCGGCACGTGGTCGTTGCTGGGTGTCGCCTTGGATGAGCCTGTGTTGACCGAAGAGGCCCGCCGTGCAGGGTTTACTAACGAAGGCGGCGTGGGTGGACATATCCGTTTCCTGCAAAATATCACGGGCTTGTGGATATTGCAATGCCTCGTCCGTCAATGGGAAACTCGTGGATGGCGTGCCGGTTACGATTTCCTGATAGCCGAGGCGGAGCAAGCAGAAGATGTTTCGTCCATAGATGTCGATGCACCGGATTTCAAGCATCCAACTGATATGGAAAAGGCCATTGCGGACTATTGCCGGGCCCGGGGAACGAAAGTGCCGGTCACGCAAGGCGAATATGTGCGTTGCGTGTTGCAGTCGTTGGCAGAGCGTTACCGGATGGGGATACAACAAATGAATGCCCTGTTGCCCCGGCCCGTGGAGTGCCTGCATGTCATCGGCGGCGGATGCCGCAACCGCTTGCTCAACCGTCTGACGGAAGAGGCTACGGGCATTCCTGTACTGGCCGGCCCGGTAGAGGCTACGGCCATCGGCAACCTGTTGGTGCAAGCCGAAACGTGCGGAAGAATCAAGAATAAGAACGAAATTCAAATTATAATCTAAAAAAATATGAAAGGTTATCAAGTAAAGCAATATAACGCACCTGTTAAGCGTTATTGCCAGACATTGGAATTGCGAGACAATCCCGAACTGATTGCCGAATACCGTCGGCGCCATAGCCGTGAGGAAGCTTGGCCGGAAATCCGGCAGGGTATCCGTGAGGTGGGTATTCTGGAGATGGAAATCTACATATTGGGCACCAAGCTCTTCATGATAGTAGAGACTCCGTTGGACTTCGATTGGGATGAAGCCATGGCAAAACTGGCCACACTGCCGCGCCAACAGGAATGGGAAGACTATATGTCCGTGTTCCAACAGGCAGAACCCGGAGCTTCCTCGGCAGAGAAGTGGCAACCGATGGAGAGAATGTTTCACCTTTATGAATGAATTTAAACACCAGTCTAATATCAAAAAAACGAAAATATGAAAGATAGTCGGAAAATTCCGGTAGTGGGCGACGGCACTTGGGCGGCCATCATCCCTTTTGCGCTTATTACCAGTTGTTTTGCCTTGTGGGGCTTTGCCAACGATGTGACTACCCCTTTGGTGAAATCCTTTTCCAAGATATTCCGCATGAGTGTGACGGAGGGTACGCTCGTACAAGTCGCTTTCTACGGGGGATATTTTGCCATGGCTTTTCCTGCGGCCATGTTCGTTCGTCGCTATTCCTACAAGGCCGGGGTCATGTTGGGGTTGGGCTTGTATGCGTTGGGAGCCTTTCTCTTTTTCCCGGCCAAAATGACGGGAGACTATTACCCTTTTCTCATAGCCTATTTCATACTCACTTGCGGGCTGTCTTTCTTGGAGACGAGTTGCAACCCCTACATCCTTTCGATGGGGGCCGAAGAGACAGCCACGCGGCGGCTTAACCTGGCACAGGCATTCAATCCCATAGGTGCTTTGCTGGGCATGTATGTGGCGATGGAATTCATCCAGCGTCGGTTGCATCCTTTGGATACCGCCGGACGGGCGTTGCTTTCCGGCAACGAGTTCGAAGCGGTACGCGACGCGGATTTGGAGACGCTCATCGCTCCCTATTTGGTGGTGGGGCTGGTGACGCTTTCCATGTTGGTTCTCATTCGTTTGATGAAGATGCCGCGTCATCGCGATACGTCGGGTAAGATTGATTTCCTGCCTACGTTGAAGCGCCTCGTGGCCGTACCTCGTTATCGTGAGGGCGTGGTTGCGCAGTTTTTCTACGTAGGAGCGCAAATCATGTGCTGGACGTTCATCATCCAGTACGGTACCCGCCTTTTCATGTCGATGGGCATGGCTGAGCAGGCTGCCGAGGTGCGTTCACAACAGTTCAATATTGCTGCGATGGCCGTATTTTGCGTGAGCCGTTTCATTTGTACGTTCTTGTTACGTTTCTTCAATTCCGGGTTGCTGTTGCGGACGTTGGCTGTTTTTGCTGCATTGTTTACCGTGGGCGTCATGTTCCTGCAAAACATTTGGGGTATGTATTGCATCGTGGGCGTGTCGGCTTGCATGTCGCTCATGTTCCCCACCATATACGGTATCGCCTTGCAGGGTTTGGGCGAAGATGCCAAGTTCGGGGCCGCCGGGCTGATTATGGCCATCCTTGGCGGTTCAATACTGCCACCGGTTCAGGCGGCTATCATCGACCTGCACACGCTTTGGGGGATGCCGGCGGTAAACTTGTCTTTCGTTTTGCCATTCATTTGCTTTGTGGTTGTGGTATTTTACGGTCACAGTGCTTATCGCCGTGGCTGGACATAAAGATGTTTTATGGTTTAGTTTTTATGGAGAGGAGGTTATGCCGCAGGGTATGGCCTCTTTTTTCATCTATCTTCCGTCTTCATCAAGTCCTTAGACAAGGAAGCGGTGGCCGGTGCCCGGATCCAAGACATCGTGCTCTTGGGGTCCGCGGAGAAACTGGATTGGCAGTTGACGGAGAGGGACTTGAAATCCGCTTTCCGGAACATAAACCTTGCAGCTATGCTTATACGTTTAAAATATTGTTCGACCGCGAGGTGGGAAAGGACCTGCAGTCGGAAGCTTCCGATGAGATATTGAAGCACGGCAGTCCGGTATGACGTGAAAAAAGCCTATAAAATCCTATATTGAATTTGGATAGTGCAATTCTGTTTTAAGGATAAATATTTAATTTTGCATCCAAAACCAAATAAATGAGATAATGAGAAACAAATGGATGATGTCTTTGTGTTGTGGGGCGGCGATGCTTGCATGCGTCCCTTCGGCAGCACAGCAAAACGTACAGCCCGAACCGATGCAGACGGGCAAATACCAACCGACGTGGGAATCTTTGGCAGCGTATGAGTGTCCGGATTGGTTTCGCGATGCCAAATTCGGCATTTGGGCGCATTGGGGGCCGCAGTGCGAACCGGAGTCGGGCGATTGGTATGCGCGTCACATGTACTATCCGGGTCATTGGCAGTATGACGTGCACGTGAAAAAATATGGTAATCCGAAGGATTTCGGGTTTAAGGACGTGATTAATGAATGGAAGGCCGAAGAGTGGCAACCTGATTCTCTGGTACGTTTTTACAAGAGCGTGGGTGCCCGTTATTTCATGGCATTGGGTAACCATCATGATAATATGGACCTTTGGGACAGCAAGTACCAACCGTGGAACTCTGTGAACATGGGGCCGAAACGGGATGTCGTGGGCGAGTGGGCCAAGGCGTGTAAGAAATACGGCTTGCCGCTTGGTGTGAGTATTCATGCCTCCCACGCTTGGACTTGGATGGAAGGTTCACAAGATTTCGATGGCAAGTTGACGAAAGCCGATGGGAAAGGAAAATGGTGGGAAGGTTACGATCCCCAGGACTTATATGAGCAGAGACACGAACGGAGCAAGGACAGCAAGAATGTCGGGGCTATCCATTCGCAGTGGGCTTGGGGTAACGGAGCCTCCCAGCCTTCGGAGGATTTCAAGACGAAGGTGTATAACCGGACGTTGGACGTGGTCAACCGTTATCATCCCGACGTGTTGTATTTCGACGATACTGTGTTGCCGTTCTATCCTATCAGTGACGAGGGCGTGAGAATCTTAGCTCACATGTATAACACGAGCCTGAAAGAGAACAAGGGAAAGATGCGCGCCGTGGTGACGGGCAAGATTCTTGAAGACAAGCATAAGGAGGCCATGGTATGGGATGTGGAGCGTGGCATACCCGATCGTCCGCAGGAGAAAGCTTGGCAGACGTGTACTTGCTTGGGCAATTGGCATTATGAACGGAGCGTATACGACCGTAATGGTTACAAGCCTGCAAGCCAAGTGGTAAAGATGTTGGTGGATATCGTGAGCAAGAACGGTAACCTTTTGTTGAGTGTACCTTTGAGGGGAAGCGGTGCCATAGACGAGAAAGAAGTGGCGATTCTTAAAGATATCAAAGCATGGATGGATGTCAACGGAGAAAGTATTTATGGTACTCGCCCGTGGACGACGTTCGGCGAGGGACCTCTGGCTGAGGCTGCCAACCCGATGAAAGCGCAGGGGTTCAATGAAGGGCAGAATTATACGGCAAAGGATGTACGTTTTGTACAGAAAGGCAAGAAGGTCGTGTATGCTACGGCCTTAGGATGGCCTGAAAGCAAAGTAATCATGATGAAAAGCTTCCGTAAAGGTTCTCCTTATTATAAAGGAAAGGTGAAAAGTGTAGAGTTGTTAGGTTACGGAAAGGTGAAGTTCACTTGTGGCGAAGACGGCCTGAAAGTGATGTTGCCGGAGGAGAAGACGAATGACATAGCACCGGTATTGAAGGTAAAATTGGTATAATGAATGAGTCGGCATATCGGCTTTTGTGAGAGAAGGATGCCGTAAAGATGTGACATGCCTGCTGAATCGTGGAAGAGACAGTGGGCATGCCTGTTTTTATTCACTCAGATGCCTTATGCTTTCCGATAGTATCCTTTTTTGCGGATTTCCTGCCAGACCGCTTCGTCTAATCCGTAAGAGGCGTCGTCGCCTTGGGAGATGAGACGGCGGAGTTCAGTGGAACTGATGTCGATGAGCGGGGTGTCCGTAAGCTTGACACCGGGGGGCAGGGACGCGGTCTCTACCGCGTAACCGGGACGGGGGTAGACCAAGATGCGATGGTGGCTTAGAATCTCGTCCGGTTTCTTCCAGTCCTTGAAAGCAAGCCAGTTGTCTGCACCGATGACTAATGTGAAAAGCCGGTCGGGATAAGCTTGCCGCAAGGCAGCCAAAGTGTCTGCCGTGTAGGACGGGCGGGGCAGGCGGAACTCAAAATCACTCACTTTGAGGCAGGGATGTTCCCGTACGGCCATGCGAGCCAGCTCCAGACGGATCTTTTCATTCAACAAATCGGGAGACGACTTTTTGAATGGATTCTGGGGAGATACCATAAACCACAATTCGTCCAACCCTTCATCCCGGCAAAGGCGTTCGGCCAACTCCACGTGTCCCCGGTGGATAGGATTGAAAGACCCCCCGTAGATGCCCGTTTCCGTCATGCCCTTTCGTGGGGTTTATGTTGGAAATGGGGTTTCCGATGGCGTTTCCGGTGCCACCATACGTAGATGATATAGGCTTGCACCACGGCTAACACTCCCATGGCGATGGTGATTTCGGTCCATTGCAAGAGGGCTGCGGCGATGGTGACTATCAGACATAAGACGAACAGTATGATGCTGGTCTGTAAGTTCCTTTGGATGGTTTTGTCGTCCATGGGCTGTGGGTTTTATGGGTGCAAGAAAGCTTTCAGGCGGGCCAGTGCTTCGGCTTTGGCCTTTTCGAGGTCGTCGTTTACGACTATCGTATCGAATTTGGGGGCGAATGTCAGTTCGTATTCCGCCCGTGCGATGCGGTCGTCTATGACTTCCGGCGTATCCGTGCCCCGGCTTTCCAGTCTGCGGCGAAGCTCTTCCACCGAGGGCGGTTGGATGAACATACTTAAAGCGCGGTCGCCGTAAAATTCTTTGATGCGGCATCCGCCATGTACGTCCACGTCGAACACTACGTTCTGTCCGGCTTCCAGTTGCTTTTCCACCTGCGCTTTCAAGGTGCCGTAGAAGCGGTCTTTGTAGACTTCCTCATATTCCAGGAATTCACCGTTGGCGATGCGTTGGCGGAACTCTTCGGGCGTGAGGAAGAAATATTCCACCCCGTCACGCTCCGTCCCCCGTGGCGGACGGCTGGTTGCACTGATGCTGAAAGCCAAATTCAAGTCCTGTCCCATCAGATAATTGATGAGCGTGCTTTTCCCGCTGCCGCTGGGAGCGGAAAAGATAATCAATTTGCCTGTCATTGTCGTCGGTGTGGTTACATTACGTTGAGCACTTGTTCTTTGATTTGTTCCAGTTCGTCTTTCATCTTCACCACGATGTTCTGCATTTCGGCCAGATTGCTCTTGCTTCCCGTCGTGTTGATTTCACGTCCCATTTCCTGGGCGATGAAGCCTAACTTCTTGCCTTGTCCATGACCGTTTTCCATGGTCTCCATGAAATATTTCAGGTGGTTGGCCAGACGCTGTTTCTCTTCGTTGATATCCAGTTTCTCGATATAATAAATCATTTCCTGCTCCAGGCGGTTCTTGTCGTATTCCACATTGGGAATCGTTTCCAAGGCTTCCACCAGACGTTGGCGGATGCGTTCGGTGCGGCTTTGCTCATACGGCTCGATGCTTTTCAGCAAATCGCCTATGTTTTGTATTTTCTCGGTGAATTTCTTTTGCAGTGCGGCACCTTCCTGTTTGCGGAAGTCCACGAGCTTGCCGATGGCTTCCTCGATGGCAGTCCGTACGGCTGTCCATTCCTCCTCGTCCAATTCTTCCACTTCCGTACGGGTCATGACGTCCGGCAGGCGCAATAACGTGGCGAACCAGTCGGCCGGAAGAGGAATATGGCGTTCTTCACTGATTTGTTTAATCTGCTGGTAATAGTTGTCCAAGATAACGCCGTTGATAGGTGTAGCCGTTTGCGTGTCGTCTTTTTCCACCCAGATGGTGAAGTCCACTTTTCCGCGCTCCAGCGTCCGGCTGATCATGGCGCGGATTTCCATTTCCTTTTCCCGATAGAGCGGTACGATACGTGCAGAAAGGTCTAAAGCCTTGCTATTGAGGGATTTGATTTCCACGTGTATCTTTTTGCCTTTCACTACGGCAGTCGATTTGCCGTAGCCCGTCATTGATTGAATCATGATTTAATAATTATTTTATGCAAAAGTAGGAAAATAATAGGATAAAATGGTAACTTTGCGGAGTTATTCTAAGGAAAAAATAGTTTATGTCTTGTATACTGCATATTGAAACGAGTACGAAGGTTTGCTCGGTAGCCGTTACAGAAGACGGGGCGGTATTGTTTGAAAAAGTAGACAAAAGCGGGCCTTCGCATGCGGTGCAGTTAGGTGTTTTTGTGGACGAAGCTATCTCTTATATCGACAATCACGGAATTCCTTTCGATGCGGTGGCAGTGAGTCAGGGGCCGGGGTCGTATACGGGATTGCGTATCGGTGTGTCGATGGCCAAAGGCATCTGCTATGCCCGCGGTTTGAAGCTGATAGCTGTCCCGACGTTGGAACTGTTGTGCGTGCCGGTGCTGCTCTATCAGGAAGACTTGCCTGAAGACGCTTTGTTGTGTCCTATGATAGATGCGCGCAGGATGGAAGTATATGCCGCTTTGTACGACAGGGCTTTGAGACCGGTACGGGCCATCGGAGCCGACATTGTGGACGAGAGCACTTACCAAGACTTCCTGAACGAACGGCCGGTGTACTTTTTGGGCGACGGAGCAGAGAAATGCAAGACTGGAATTACGCACCCGAATGCGCATTTCCTTCCGGATGTCATGCCTTTGGCACGGAACATGGGGCCTTTGGCGGAGAAGGCTTTTGCGCTGGGCCGATTTGAAGACGTGGCTTATTTCGAGCCTTTCTATTTGAAAGAATTTGTAGCTTCAAAACCGAAAAAACTTTTGTAAATGATATATAATACCCAACGTAAGAAATTACCGATGCCGGAGTACGGACGCGGCATCCAGGAAATGGTGGATTATGCGCTCACGCTGGAAAACCGTGAGGAGCGTCAACGTTGTGCCCGCACGATAGTCTCGATAATGGGAAACATGTTTCCGCATTTGCGTGACGTACCGGATTTCAAGCATAAATTGTGGGATCATTTGGCTATCATGGCCGATTATAAGTTGGATATTGATTATCCGTACGAAGTGACGCCCAGAAAAGTAGGAGGGGACAGCAAGCCGTCTCCTATGGCTTATCCGATGAAAAAGATCCGTTATCGTCATTACGGGGCTTTGTTGGAAGCGTTGATACGTAAATTGGCCGAGATGCCGGAGGGGGCGGAACGGGAAGAACTGACGCTGTTGGTAGCCGGGCAGATGAAACGGAGCTTGGGTAATTGGAACAAGGATGCCATGGACGATGACAAGGTGGCTTTGGATTTGGACCACTATACGCATGGTACCGTGCATTTGGATAGAGAACGTTTTCATTTGTTCTCCGACCAATATGATAAGGTTCAGCCGGGGCGTGCCCCAGTGGCTTATCGTAATGTCGGGCGGAAGAACAAACGGAAAAATTAAGCGGCGGTTCTGTTCGTATGGCTTCATTTATTATAGAGGGTGGTCGTCGTTTGACCGGAGAGATAGTACCCCAAGGCGCGAAGAACGAAGCCTTGCAGGTGATTTGTGCGACGTTGCTTACTTCAGAACCGGTACGTATCAAAAACATACCCGACATCTCGGATGTGAACAACCAAATCCGTTTGTTGGAAGATGTCGGTGTGAAAGTTACGCGGAATGCTCCGGGCGACTTTACGTTTCAGGCCGACGAGGTGAACATGGAATATGTGCAGAGCGATGAGTTTCTGGCGCGTTGTACCAAACTGCGGGGAAGCGTGATGCTTATCGGCCCGATGATAGCCCGTTTCGGCCGTGCCATGGTGGCTAAGCCGGGAGGAGACAAAATCGGACGCCGTCGGTTGGATACGCATTTTCTCGGAATCCAGAAATTGGGGGCCAAGTTTGATTATGACATCCGACGGGGCGTATACGACATTCATGCCGGGCGGTTGTGTGGTACGTATATGTTGCTCGACGAAGCCTCGGTCACGGGTACGGCCAATATCATTATGGCTTCAGTGTTGGCTATGGGTACGACAACGATATATAATGCTGCGTGCGAACCTTATATCCAACAACTTTGTCATTTGCTCAACCGTATGGGGGCGAACATCAGCGGAATAGCTTCCAACCTGCTCACCATCGTAGGAGTAGATTCGCTTCACGGTGCCGCACATACGGTTTTGCCGGACATGATTGAAGTGGGCAGTTTCATTGGCATGGCGGCCATGGTGGGCGATGGTATCAGCATCAAGAATGTGTCGTATGATAATTTAGGCATCATTCCTTATACTTTCAGCCGCTTGGGCGTGCAAGTGCTTCGTCATGGAGATGATTTGTTCATCCCGCGGCATGACCATTATGAGATTGATTCTTTCCTGGACGGTTCGTTCATGACCTTGAGCGATGCGCCGTGGCCGGGATTGACCCCGGATTTGTTGAGTGTGTTGCTCGTGGTGGCCACACAAGCCAAAGGTACGGTGTTGATTCACCAGAAGATGTTCGAGAGCCGCTTGTTCTTTGTGGACAAGTTGATTGATATGGGGGCGCAGATTATCCTTTGTGACCCGCATCGGGCCGTGGTGGTCGGGCACGACCATCAAATCCGTTTGCGTGGCGGACGCATGACGTCGCCTGACATACGTGCCGGAATTGCTCTATTGATAGCCGCCATGAGTGCAGACGGGACGAGCCGTATCAGCAATATCGAACAGATAGACCGGGGATATGAGAATATCGAATCGCGTCTGACGGCATTGGGAGCTTGCATCAAACGTGTAGAAGAATGATACGCGAAGACGAAGTATATAAAATAGGTATGTTGACCAAGACACACGGGGTGTCGGGGGAATTGAACATGGCCTTTACGGACGATGTGTTCGACCGTGTGGAAGCGGAGTATGTGGTATGCCGTATGGACGGGATACTGGTGCCTTTCTTTATGGAAGAATACCGCTTTCGGAGCGATACGACGGTCTTGATGAAATTCGAAGGGGTGGATACGGAAGAGCAGGCACGCCGCATGGTTGGCGTGGAGGTTTACTTTCCGAAGGCCCTGACGGAAGAGGCACATGAGGGAGAATATACGTGGAGTTACTTCACCGGTTTCACGGTCGTGGACACGGTTCATGGTGAATTGGGACAGGTGGAAGCGGTAGACGAATCTACGTTGAATGTTCTTTTTGAAGTCGCTACTCCTTCTGGCGGGAAGATTTTGCTTCCGGCCGGTGAAGACTTGGTGGATGATATCGACCATAAAAACCGTAAGATTTACATGACTTTGCCCGATGGCCTTTTGGCTTTGGGTGAATGAGAATAATACCTTGGATGAATACGAACGAGAAGAAAAAGATTGCGATATTAGGTTCTACGGGATCTATCGGGACGCAGGCCTTGCAAGTCATCGAGGAACATGCCGATTTGTATGAGGCGTATGTACTGACGGCAAACAACCGGGTGGAACTGCTGATAGAACAGGCACGCCGTTTCATGCCCGAAGCGGTAGTCATTGCCAATGAGGACAAGTATGAGGTGTTGCGCGATGCGTTGGCCGACTTGCCCGTCAAGGTGTATGCCGGAGCGGAAGCGCTTTGTCAGATTGTGCAGGAAAGGCCGGTGGACGTGGTGCTGACGGCCATGGTCGGATTTGCTGGTTTAAGGCCGACCATCAGTGCGATTAAGGCGGGAAAAGCCATTGCATTGGCCAATAAGGAAACGTTGGTCGTAGCCGGGGAACTGATTAACCGTCTGGCAAATGATTATCATGCGGACATCATTCCGGTGGATTCGGAACATTCTGCTATCTTCCAATGTTTGGCAGGCGAGGTAAGTCCTGTAGAGAAGATTATCCTGACGGCTTCGGGCGGTCCTTTCCGCACGTTTTCCCATGAACAGTTGGCTTCGGTGACCAAAGCCCAGGCGTTGAAACATCCGAACTGGTCGATGGGGGCGAAAATCACCATCGACTCCGCGTCGATGATGAACAAGGGTTTTGAAGTGATAGAGGCCAAATGGCTGTTCGGCGTCGAGCCGGGACAGATACAGGTGGTGGTACACCCACAGTCTATCGTGCACAGTGCCGTGCAGTTTGCCGACGGGGCGGTCAAGGCGCAGTTGGGAATGCCGGACATGCGTGTGCCCATACAATATGCTTTCTCCTATCCCTTGCGTTTACAGAGTTCGTTCGAACGTCTGGACTTGTTCCGGGTAGGCACGCTCACTTTCGAGGAGCCGGACACCCGTCGTTTCCGTAACCTCGCTTTGGCGTATGAAGCCTTGCATGAGGGCGGAAACATGCCTTGCATTGTCAATGCGGCTAACGAAATCGTCAATCGTGCCTTTTTGGAGGACCGTATCGGCTTCTTGCAGATGAGCGATGTGATAGCAAATACGATGCGGAAGACTTCTTTCGTAAAGAAACCCACGTACGAGGATTATTTGCAGACGGATGCCGAGGCGCGCCGGATTGCAGAGGAGTACGTCGGGGCATGTTAAACAAAAACAAAACAAACACAATATTACATGGATGCAACATTGATTAAAGCCCTCCAGTTGGTGCTCTCGCTTTCGATTCTCGTAGTGCTCCACGAGGGAGGACATTTCTTTTTCTCCAAACTCTTCCGCGTGAAAGTGGAGAAATTTTTTCTTTTCTTCGATCCTTATTTCCACTTATTTAGTACGAAAGACAAGTGGTTTACCCGTTTGTTTCCCAAGTGCAAGGACAATGAGACCGAGTACGGTATCGGTTGGCTTCCTTTCGGAGGCTATGTGAAGATTGCGGGTATGATAGACGAGAGCATGGACACCGAGCAGATGAAAAAACCGGTGCAGCCGTGGGAGTTCCGTGCCAAACCGGCGTGGCAGCGTCTGCTTATCATGATTGGAGGTGTAGTGGTCAATTTCCTTTTGGCTTTGTTTATCTACACCATGATTCTTTTTCATTGGGGCGAACAGTATATACCGGCCAAGGACATGACGATGGGATACCAGTTCAACGAACAAGCGGAAAAATTAGGTTTCCGCGACGGAGACGTCTTATTGGCGGTGGACGGTGAGGAAATCCGGAAATGGGACGGTTCCGTTTACCGTGCCGTATCGGAGGCCCGTGAGGTAACTGTGCTGCGCGAGGGCCGGGAAGTGAGTCTGACGATGCCGGAAGATATGAACATGTTGGAGATGCTTAAATCCAATCCGCCGTTCATGGTTCCTTTCATTCCCTCGGTCATAGATTCTGTTCTTCCTTCCTCTCCGGTGTATGAAGCCGGAATCCGTAGCGGAGACCGCATCGTGGCGATGGATGGAAAGCCGGTGGCTACGTGGAGCGACTTTGACGAAATCATGAGAGTACGCATGGAACCTTTGATGGCCGGCAGCCCGTCCCATGAGGATAGCGTGCGTCTGAGCCGCCTGTCTGTGGTTTACCAGTCGAAAGATGGCGCTCGTACGGATACCGTGACATTGGAACTTGGGGCAGATTACAAATTAGGATTGTTGAAACAAACCCTTTCGGCGTATTATAAACCTATAAAGGTGGACTATGGTTTCTGGGCCAGTATTCCGGCCGGTATCTCCCATGGGATAGATGTACTCTCCGGATATGTAAGCGACTTGAAGTACTTATTTACGGCCGACGGAGCGAAAAGTGTGGGCAGTTTCATCACTATCGGGAGCATTTTCCCTGCTACGTGGGATTGGCTGACGTTTTGGGAGACTACAGCCTTCCTGAGCCTGATGCTGGCTTTCATGAACATCCTGCCCATTCCGGCGTTGGATGGCGGTCACGTGCTGTTCCTCGTTGCCGAGATGATTCTTCGTCGTCCGCCCAGCGACAAGTTCCTCGAACGCGCCCAAGTGGTAGGTATGGCCTTGATCATGGGGCTTATGGTGCTGGCTTGTTATAATGATATTGTGAGGTTCTTATTGTAACATCTTTGTCACATCTGATACAACGTTCCGGTAAATTCTTGATTTAGGTCAAGAATTTACCGGAACTCATTTCAAAATGATTATTCATCTTGCAGGATAAACGTCCTGTTTGTACCTTTGTATCACGAAAAAGATATTAATAGGTAATGGTTTTAAGGTAAAGATACGCGTAGGTTACGGTTTGTTTAAGGTAAAAAGATTATTTTTTCAGATGGATACATACATATGGCACGTATTGTTTGCCTGTCTGGTGGCGGCTGTGCTTTGCATAGGTACCTTGGTGGTGACGGTCAGGAACGGACATTTATAATGATAAGACGAGGAGGTTAAAGATGGAAGGAGAAATGCCGAAAGATCCGATGATGCTGATGAGTTTCATCAATATGAAGTTGCGGGATTTTTATCCGACGCTCGATGCTTTATGTGATGATATGGACGTGGACCGCCAAGAATTGGAAAACAAGATGGCCGAAGCCGGTTTGGAATATAATGCGGCAGCCAATAAGTTTTGGTAACACACAAACACAATGTAATTATAGAAAGCGTCCCCTCCTTGCTGTGATAGCGACGGAGGGGACGTTCATTTTCTTTCTTTGCAAGAGTGGGGCGGATTATTCGTCCGTATCCCCGTCAAATCCTTTATCCCTTTCGAGGATGTCCACTTCTATTTTGCGCAGATAAAATTTGACTTTGGCCCCCAGTTCGTCGAAACGTTGTTTGAGATGGAACACATCCGTGCGTTGCCGGTAATATTCGGCATTATGTCCCCGTCGCTTTTCAGCTTCCAGTTTTTTCAGTATTTCCTGTTCTGCCCTTAGGGTACTGTCCATTATGGCCAGCGTATCTTGTGCCGCAAGGAGTTCGATACTGTCCATTACGATAATGCCGGTGGCGCGCGCTTTAAAGGCCGTAGGGAAAGTTTCACGCATAGCCAGAATACTGTCTTTGGCAGCTACGTAGTTTCCTTCTGTCATTAAGGTACGCGCAGCATTGAGCATACGGCCTGCGTATTCTTCTTCCTTATCCTCTTGCCCCGTACAGGAACAGACGATAATAGGAAGCAATAAGGTGTATAATGTTTTTCTCATAGGCTTTTTGTCACAGAATTCACTCTGCAAAAGTACCATTTTTTGAGGGAATAATTCAAGCCGATGCGCAAAAAATCGTATTTTTGCAATTATTTTATGGTATTTTTGAAGAATGAGGAATTTGACGAGGGAAGATTTGATACATTTGTTGGACAAAAAGATTTTCCATCAAATATCGGAAGTGGCTGATGAGCAGGGTGTGGAATGCTATGTCGTAGGCGGTTATGTGCGTGATCTTTTTCTGGAGCGCCCTTCGCAGGACATCGATATCGTGACGGTGGGTAGCGGCATAGCATTGGCCAAGGCTTTGGCCGGCAGGCTGGGGAGAGGCGCACACCTGAGTGTGTTCAGCAATTTCGGTACGGCACAAGTCAAGTTCAAGGGAATGGAGGTGGAGTTCGTAGGAGCCCGGAAGGAGAGTTACAGCCATGACTCACGTAAGCCGGTGGTGGAAGACGGGACGTTGGAAGACGACCAGAACCGCCGTGATTTCACGATTAATGCACTGGCCGTATGTTTGAACCGTGAACGTTTCGGAGAATTGGTCGACCCGTTCGACGGCGTGTGGGACATGGAAGACCGTCTCATCCGTACGCCGCTCGACCCCGACATTACTTTCAGCGACGACCCGCTGCGCATGATGCGTTGCGTACGTTTTGCCACCCAACTGAATTTTTATATAGACGAAGAGACGTTTGAGGCGTTGGAACGGAACCGGGAGCGGATAAAGATCATCTCCCGCGAGCGTATTGCCGACGAATTGAATAAGATAATGATGACGCCCACGCCTTCGAAAGGCTTCGTGGAGTTGGCCCGGTGCGGCTTGCTGCCTCTCATTTTTCCCGAGTTGTCAGCTATGGAGGGGGTGGAAAAGGTAAACGGACGTGCGCATAAAGACAATTTCTACCACACGCTTGAAGTGCTCGATAATATTTGCCGGCATACGGATAATTTGTGGTTGCGTTGGGCGGCCCTTTTGCATGACATCGGCAAACCGCGTACGAAGCGCTTTGACCCTGTGGCGGGATGGACTTTCCACAACCATAACTTTATCGGAGCCAAGATGGTGCCGGACATTTTCCGGAAGATGAAGTTGCCGATGAACGAGAAGATGAAATACGTGCAAAAGATGGTGGAGCTGCACATGCGCCCCATTGTCATTGCCGACGAGGAGGTGACGGATTCCGCCGTGCGTCGCCTGTTGTTCGAAGCCGGTGACGACATCGAGGACTTGATGATGCTTTGCGAGGCTGATATTACCTCGAAGAACGCCGTGCGTAAACAACGCTTCTTGGACAATTTCAAGTTAGTGCGCCGCAAGTTGGTGGACTTGGAGGAGCGCGACCGCGTGCGCAACTTCCAACCTCCGGTTTCGGGAGAGGAGATTATGACGGTGTTCGGTCTGTCTCCTTGTCGCGAGGTCGGCAGTCTGAAGAGTGCCATCAAAGATGCGATTCTCGACGGCGTGGTACCGAACGAGCACGATGCGGCATACGAGTTCATGCTTCGTCGGGCGGCAAAGATGGGATTGAAACCGGTCGGCACCTCGGAAACAGGAGGAGCACCTTCCGCACCGGTATAGGAAGAAGTTTGACAGTCGGAGGAGGGTGCGACTTTCTTCGCCATAGGCGACTGTTTTTCTTCTTAATTTGCTGTAATACAGATTGATGTAAAGCTCGTCTCCGGGCTGAGGAGAATGTCATTTTGTTCTGCGCCAAACGAAAAATCAATCTCAGCCGAACGATTTTCCGTTCTCAGGAGATTTTCGTTTGGGGTGGAAGAACGATGAAAATCATATACATGTGAAGCGAAGGTTTTGAGCGGGCAACTTACGATTCGGCGGAGCAGGATGTTTTCCTCCTCCGCCGAATCGTGTAGCGTAAGGCTCTATCTTGTCAGTGAGAACCGCAGGCTGAACCCGAAATCTTGTGTGATGGTGGGATAAGCGTTGGACGAGAGCAACGGTTGGTTGCGCTGACGGTCGTAATAGAGGCTCAACGTGACGTAACGGCTCATCGTGTAGTCCGCGCTGAACGAGGCTTTGATGGCTTTGTTGCCGCTTGTAGCTTCAGACAGCGAAGTCTGGATGTTGCGCGTAATGGCGTCCTGATTACGGAACGAGAAGTCGAAACGCAGGTTCAGGTCGTGGCTGATGACGCGGCTGTTTTTCGCCGAAGTACTGCTCTTGCGGGTATTGTTCCGGTTGTTGGCCGCATTCGTTTGCTTGTTGTTATTGCCCCTTCCGGCTTTCTTGCGTCGGCCTCCGAAGAGGGAAGAGAACTTGAAATCATTGATTTTGTAGCCCCATCCGATGACGAAGTCGTTGCTGCAAGCCTCATTCAACTGGGCCGCGGTCATGCTCAGGGTGAGTACGCGTGTCTTGCGATATTCCACCTTGACAGTCATGTTGTTGTTCAACGTGAGGTCCAGTCCTGCCAGAGGCGAGAAGGCTTCGTTGATGGATACGGAACTGATGTCGTACATGCTGCTCGGGATGATAGCATTGTCCGTAGTGTTTTGTATGAATCCCAGGTCGCCCATGTACTCCATCCAACTGCTGTACGTATTGTAAGCCCCCACGGAGTAGATGCTCTTGTAGGAGTGGTTCAGGGTGACGCTCTTGAAGTGGTCCCGTATCCAAGGCAGGTAGGCCAGGCCTTTGTAGGATACGGTCCAGTTGGGCAGCATGCGTGCCAGACTCGGGAAAATGTCCAACGGGGAGTTGATGTCTCCTCCTCCGGTGTAAGCGGCCAGGAAAGCCGGTATCATGACGTCGGACGAATACTTGTCTACCGTACCGTTGGCCGGGTCGAACTTGCCCTGTAGTCCGGTAGCAGCCGGATAGGTGGCATTGGCATAGCGGGCTTCCACACGGCTTTGGAACGTGTTGAGGTATTGTTGGAAACGGGCGAATGTCTTGCTGCTGTATCCGTTTCCGGCGTCGCCCCTGCTTTCGAAGGCCGATTTGATGGAAATGGTGGTCATCGTGAAGCTACCGCTTTGCGTGGTGGGCATACCCGCATACATATATTGTATGCTCTTGTTACTGTTCACCGTCCGGCTGGCATTCAAGTCAATCTTCAAGTCCGGGATAGGTTCCAACGTGGCTTTAAGTTGGAGGTCCTCCATGGCGTTGGTGGTGGCCGGCGTACTGATACTGTCATTGTTGAGCAGCCATCCCCGCTCGTTGGCTTTGTCGATATAGCTTTCGCCGGTGAGGCCGAACGCAAAATCCAATCCCGGTTGCATGCCTCCGCCCGTACGTTGTCCGAGCATGTCGCCCACGTTGGGCAGGAACCCCGGTAAGGACATGGCGAACGTGTTACGGTAGCTGACACTGACGTTGCGCACCATCATCAGGAAGCGTGTGGCCCCTTGTAAGTAGGGGTACCAGGGCTTTTCCTTTGCCGGTGTCTTGGCTATGACGTTGACACGCAGTTTTACGGAGTCCATGTTCAGGATGCGAATCTTGTTCTTATCCAGTTTCTTGAACTTGATGGGGTAGCGGCGTCCGGCAGCGGTTACGGCGGTGACGCGTATGCGGCGGCTCTTTTGGTTGTGCGCCAGTTCCACGGTCGTATCGGGTTTCAGGGTGATTTCACCGGCAAATCCCTTGAATTTCGGGTTTTTCACCTTGGCGTTGGCCGTGCCTTTGGCGTTGTCCGCCGTTTTGCCGTCCGTTTTGTCCTTCCCGTCCTTGTTTTGCCCGTCCTTCCCGTTGGCGGCGGCTTCCTTCTCTTTTTCTTTTTGTGCCTTGGCCTTCTCCCGTTCACGGTTGCTTTTGTCCTTGGCTTTCTTCCGTTCGCTGGCCGAGAATTTCTTGTTGACCTCTTTCAGGAAAGAAGAGAAATTGTACAGCGTTTCCAGGTTGAAGCGTCCGTTTATCGTAGCCGAACGCTGGTTGTTGATGGTATTGCCGTAAGAAGTTCCGTCTTCCAGTTCCATGCCGCGTTCCCAGGAATAGTTGGCCGTGTAATTGCCGTCGAGGGAAATCCACGAGAAGCACGGTATTTTTTCGAGCGGTACTTTGTACGAGGCCGTGAAGTCCTGTTGGTAGTCGAGCGGAGTTCCGAATCCTTTGATGCTGTGCCATACGGAATCTTTCCATACTTGGTACTGGTCTGCATAGAGATCCTTGTTGACCGGAACGTTCGGCTCTTCGATTTCCGCATGGGTGGCGGAGTTGAACGAGAAGTGAAGGTTTTTGGTCAAGTCCCACTTCAGACTGAAATCGCGGTTCCACAAAAACTCTTTGGAGAAGGAGAGAGGGAGCGACGTCGGGTCTTCCAGATTCTCGATGTCCCGTTCCTGGTACTCGTAATAGTTGCGCAGGATGTTCGTGTTGAAGCTGATGTTTTGCGGCAAGTAGTTGAAGTTCTGGTCGCGGATGATGTCCCACCATTTGCTCTTGCTTTTAATCATCTTCTTGAATGGCTCGAAAGGCTTGTATTCGGGAGAATAGTTGTAGTTGAACGCTCCGTTCCAGTTTTTTTCCGTTTCCCAAGCCGTGGTTTCTCCCGTTTTGTTGGACTCGCTGTGCGAATAGCTGAACGAGAAGTTGGCGGGGTCGTATGGCATGGGGTGTTTGGGCGTGGCGATGTTGAACTTCACGTTGCTCAGGCTGAAGTTCTTATTCGTGGTCTCCGTGGTGGTCAGGCTTCTCAACGAGTCTTTTTCGTGCTCCGTGGTGCAAGCGTCGAGAGCGTCTTCCAGCAACATGTCCGTGTCGAGCGGATTATATTTCGGTTTGATGACCTCTTTGTTGAACGAATAGTAAATGGGCGCCGTGAAGCGTACTTTCTCCGGCAGCAGCTTGCCCAGTTCGAAGCTGGTCGTGATGCTGTAATTGTACATGTCTTCCTGGTTGCGTTCGCTCACTTTGTCTTCTATGCCTCCGAATCCGGCTGTTTCCATGTGTCCGGTCAGATTGACGGAACCCAGGTCGGAGAATTGTATATTCAGGGTACCCTGTGCGGCCCAACCGCCATCATTGCTGTATTCCTGCAGGCGAAGCTCGTTGGCCCATACTTCCACCGACTTGGTTGCACGGGCATTGTTGCGCACGCCGATCATGATGGTCTTCACCTCGCCCAAGGTCGGGTTACCCATGACGCTTACCTTGTTGTTCGGCCGGTTGTCGTCGTAGACGGAGAAGAGTGTGGTCAGGTTGGTATTGCCGAGGCTCTTCTCGCGGTTGCGTGCCTGTTTCACTTTGGTGAACACCGAGAGGTCGATGTCCAGCATATTCTCTTCAGGCCATACGGCTCGGCACTGTTCGGCGGAATAAGTGTCGTAGCGTCCGGCTGCCGTCAGCTTCAAGGGAATTTCGTATTCGTAGAAGTTGTTCTTGTAGTCCGAGCCGAGCCGGATGAAGATACTGGTCTGATTGTCTTCCGTTTCGGTTACATTCTCGGCCAGCGCGTTGGCATGGACGAACATTTGGAGGTGTTTGTACTGGCGCATGTCCAGGTTGGTGTTCTTGTACACGGCGCGGGCGTCTCCCGTGGCCAGGTTACGTACCGTCAGCGAGAGAGCCTGTTCGTTGTCTTCGGCCAGTTGGCTTTGTGCCGGATCCACTACGCGGCTGATGCCCGGAGGCAGTACGTAGTTCACCGGTGTCTTGTCGTTGTTTTCTTCGATGTTGACAGCCGATATTTCCATGCTTCCGTTCGTGACGGGCATTTCGCCGGCATAAAGAGCCTGTTCGTAGGAACGCCATTCGGCTTTCACCAGATCCAGTGTGGCGAAACGAAGGATGACGGGCTGTTCGAAACCGGTCAGGAACATACGCATGAACCGTATGCTCGTGAAATCGTTGATGTTGCCCACTTTCTTTTGGTATTCGGTAAGCGGTATGCGGAACTGATACCAATTCACCTCTTCCGTGTTGCCGTTGCGGAGCTTGACGCTTGCCGTACGTTTGTCCACGATATGGTTTTGCCCCACAATGAAGTCTTCCGGACGGATGCTGATTTTATATTGGTAATATTTCTCGTACTCGTTCAATGTGTAGTCCTGATTGATGTCTTCCACGTCGGGTGTGGTCTTGTATGAAGTGTCGTACGATTCGTTTGCATTTTCATTCGACCGCGAGTTGCCTTCCGGCAGGTTGATATACTTGTAACGGTCGAGGATGCTGCGTTGCTGGGCATCGTAGTCCGATCCCCGGAAGTAGTGGTAATCGTCTCCGGCCGGGTCGTTCATCAACGAATCGTACACTTGCGGGCTCACTTTCCCTTGTACGGCCATGAGAAACTCACGGTAGGCACCGAACGTACGTTCTTCTTCGCTGTTGAGTCCGTTCAATCCGATGTCCTGTCGTTCGCGTGCTCCGGATTCGTTGTTGAAGGCATAGACCACGCTGGTGGTGTTGGGCACGCGTCCCCACGCCGTTTCCGTGTAATAGTTGGAGTTTCCGTCGATGGGCATTCCGCTTTCGAAGAATTTCTTTCCGTCGTGGAGGATGTCTTCGCTCACTTCTCCTAAGTTCAAATAGAAGTCACCTCCGTAATCGCCGCCCTTGTCACGGGTGTAGATGAACGGGTCGAGCAACCAGAATTCTACGTATTCGATGTTGGCCGTCTCGAAATCGTTGGTGTCCAATTTACGCATCATGCCGCCCCAACGGGTTTTGGGGTTGGTGAGTCTTCCGTTGTAGTCCAAGTTCGGATCCAGGTTGTAGGCTCCCCGTTCGGTAGGGTAGAAAGCGAGGTTCATTACCGGGAGCGAAGCAGCCGAGTTGTAACTGGTCTGCGTCTTGTTGGGATAGAGCTCCCGTTCGTACACTTCGCGTACATAGTGGTTGGAGAGTTGGTTCAGGTCGCTCTTGATATGGGCGGGCGTGAGCGAGGAGCTTTGACGCGTGAAGAGCGGATCCACTGTGTACCAGCTCAGCAGGGCGCGGTTGTAGCCTCCGCGCACGTCGTTGACGAGCTTGCTTTCTTCAAAGTGGGACGGCACGCTGGAAATCATCCAGTTGGTGGGCTGCATCACGCTGATGCCGTTTTTCGTGTTCTCGAAGTCGTCGATGTAGGAAGCCGACCCCTGTATCTTCTTGTTTTGCCCGGCAATGAGTTGGGCGAACTCTCCGGTAAAGCTGATTTGCGACGGCTCGGTCACGTCGATGAGCGGTATTTTGTCTATCAGGTTGGTCAGCCATTGGCTTTCTTTCTTCCACGAGAGGTTGACGCCCCACAGGGTGTTTTTCAAAGGTTCTTCGCCCATGTTTACTTTTGTGGTGAGCGGCTGTTCGTTCAGGAACATGAACGTTCCGCCGAACGTGAAGTCCTTGCTCACGTCGTATTGCAGGTTGAATCCTACGAGCGTTTTGCGCTGCATGCCGTAGTTGTCGTTGCTTTCGAAGTCCACGCTTACGTTCGTGCCGGCATCGATGATGCTTTGGTTGATGATGGTCACCACACCCATCGAGTAGTCCACCGTATAGTCCGTGTTTTCCGTCAGCGTCACGCCTCCCGCCGTCACGGTCACGGAGCCTTGCGGCACGTTCATGGCGCCGAGGCTGATTTCGGCACCGTTGTTTCCCTTGTACTCTCCGGAGAGCAGGAATTTGTTCTTTTCCGCTATTTGTTTGGCCATGGTCTTGGTGGAGTCGTACAGTGCGTCGAAACAATATTTCTCGGCCAAGGCTTCATCATTCAGGTATTGGCGCAGGTGGCTTCCGAAAGGTTCGGTTACGGGGAAGTAGATGCGTCCTTTATTGATGGTGTATCCTTCCACATAGTCGAACTGTCCGTTCGGATTCGGACGGTTGTTGGCATCCAGACGGTCTAAGTTCATTACCCGCAGGAGCTTGGTGTTTTTGTATTTGGCTTCGGGAATGTAGGACACGTACACCCCGGCAGAGTCGCTTTGGTATTGGATGTCCAGCTTGAATTTGTCCTTTTGCGTGGTGGTAGCTCCCAGGCTATACACGTTTTTCATCATCAAGTCCCAGTTGCCCATCTGCGGTGTGTTCGATGTGTTTTTCAGGGCCTTGACGAACAGGGCTTGGGTATTGTCGGTCAGGTCGGCCGAGAACTCGCCCACTTGGTAGGTTGTGCCGTTGTAGGTGTATTCGAAGGCTACGGCCAGGACTTCGTCCGGTTGCAGGGTAAAGTTGAGCGACACGTAGCCCAATGAATTGTTTACGATGTATTCCGAAGAAGACAACAGGCGTGCGCTTTGCAGCTTCTCGTAGTCCACGCTGCCTTCAAAGCCCGCGATGGCGTCCAGGTCGCTCGACGTCTGACTGATGTCGCGTGCGGCGGCATGCTGTGTGGTCATGGTCGAATAGAGGGTGTTGGCGGCATTGGCGGCCACTTGCACGCTGCCTTTGCTCCAGATCGGGTTGGAGATATGGTCATGTTCGCCTAGGTCGGTGAAGGCCACGATATTGCGGTTGCTTTCATAACTTCCCGTTTTGTTCGTCACCCAAAGCTCGATACGCTTGATGGTGACGCCGGACATGACGGTGGGCAGCTTGCTCATGTTCTGGTCATAATGTTCGCGGAAGAAGTGGGCGAGAAAGAAATGCCGGTTTTCTTCGTATTCGGTAGCCGAGAATTCGTAATTGTGCGTTTGCGTGCCGCCCTTGGACGACACGCTTTTCGAGGCCGATTTCTTTTGGGAAACGACCGTTTGCAGTTTCAGTTTGCCGAATTGCAGGTCAGCCCGCAGGCCGAACAGCGAGGAAGCGCCTTTGATGAGTGAGGAATTGGTGGGAAGCGACACGTTACCCCCTTCTATCAACTTGATGATTTCGTCTTCCTTGCCTTCGTAGCGCAGTTTCATGCTTTGCGCATCGAAGTCGAACGTGGCGTCGGTATTGTAGTTCAGGTTCATGTTGATTTTGTCGCCCACGCTACCGTTCATGCTCATGTTGATTTTCTCTTCGAAATCGAATCCGAAGGTCTTCCGGCGGTTTTCCGATAGGCTCGGGTTGTCCGTCTTCTTCAGGTTACCCCCGATTTTCAGTTCGGCGGAACCCTGGGTTTTGATACGCACGCCGCCGGGACCGAATATTTTCTCGGCCGGTCCCAGATCGAACTGCATGTCCGTGAAGTCGAATTTGTTTTTGCCTTCATTTTCGAAAGCCTCGCTGTTCTTTTGCCGGTAGTAGTTCTGCAAGGACTTTTGCAGGCTCCATTCCTGATATTCTTCCGGCGACATCAGCAAAGGGGCGTTCAGGTAACTGTCGCCCACTTTGGTACCGATGGTGTAATTGCCTGTCGCCGGGTCGTAAACGGTATCCGTTTTCAGATTGTCCGGGTCTTTCAGGTCCAAGCTTCGTTTTTTCAGATCGTCTTCGTCGCGGGGCGCCGTCCGCTTCACGCTGAAACGTGGCCGGATGGTGTCCGGTTCGGCCGGAGCCGGGGGTTCGTTCCAGGGTATATGCAAGAAAGCGGCACCTCCCATGTCCGCCAGTGCGTTGGCACTGATGGCCAGAAAGATGAGGTAGAGCCACTTTTTGCGTAAATCGCTCATGCTCGGCATTCTTCGAGCAAGCTCGGTCTGCGCTCGCTTAATCGCGATTTTCAAGTTTCTTTTCATGCTGTTCCGTTGGGCTATGAAGCTTTCGGCTTCCTATAATCTTTTGAGGGCAAGTTTGATGACACGCTCCACGGCGGCCTCCGGTTCTTCTTTCAGGATGGCCAATGCGACCTTTTGCGAGGGGGCGGGCGGGAAGCCCAGCATGGTAAGGGCGGCCACGGCCTCTTCCAGTATTTCGGAATGTCCGGTTGCCGCGGTCGCGGAAGTGCCGGGGGCTGCCGTCCCTTCGATTTCCACCGATGCGATTTTGTCTTTCAGGTCCACGATGATGCGTTGGGCGGTTTTCAGCCCGATGCCTTTCACGGTCTTGAGCAGCTTGTCATTGCCGGAACTGATGACGTTGACCAATTCTGCCGGTGTGAGGGCGGAGAGAATCATGCGTGCCGTGTTGCCCCCGATGCCCGACACGCTGATGAGCAGCAGGAAGAGGGCACGTTCCTGGCGGGTGGAAAAACCGTAAAGCACGTAGGCGTCTTCGCGGATGGCTTCGTAAACGTATAGTTTGGCTTCCTGCTTGCCTTGCAGGGCTGAAAATGTGTTCAAAGAGATGTTGAGGCCGTATCCCACGCCGTGGCAATCTATGACGGCGATGGCCGGAGCGAGTTCGGCAATCTGGCCCTTCACGTATTCTATCATGTCTTTTTTTGCTAAATATACTTTAAGAAAACGTGTCCGTCACCTCTTTATTGTGCGCACGCGTTAATTTTTATAGGGCATGCAGAAGAAATGTGAAAAATGCCGGACAACCCTTGACTTTATGTTTCATGAGACTGGCGTATATGCGTCCGGTTGTCCCGTTGATGGGAAATACGCGATTCTCGCGCGTCGGCTTTTGGGCAAAGTGTCATCCGGAAACGGAGGAAAGGTGTCAAAATGCACGTTTCCGGTTCATGCCGTGCACGGGATATGGGGCGGCTGTCAGGAAAAAGCAAGGTTCTTGTATCTATTTGCCGGACGGTTTTGGAACCGGATTTTCACCGAATAATTCAGAAAAACCGTTTTCCGGCCTTCCGTTCCCGTCCTTTAGCCGTCCGAAAAACGTTTTTCACGAGCTTTGTCCGTTTTTGTGCGGAGAATTTTTTTTCGCTTTCAAGAGATTGAAAAATCATTTGCTTGAGATTAAATGTTAAATATACGGTTTTAGAGTGCATAAACTCCGTATATACCGTATATTTATTCATTTTGTCGCGCTATCCGGAGGCGTTTTTTCCTGCTTTTCTCGTAGGAAGTCATGAAAAAGGCCGGACAAATCCGATTGTCCGACCTTACTTTGGGCGTGTGTTTATTTCAAGTACCGGGCCAGCGGGCTGTCTATGGTACGCAGACCTTCGGCTATGCTTTGCGCGTTGAGTTGCGCACCCTTGAGCGAGGTGTGCGTGTGGTCGCGGTTATAATAAGCTTTGGCGCCTTCTTGGCCTATCCGGTCGAGGGCGTCGGCCGAGATGTTGTGCAAGTCCACGAACTCTACGGCGGTTTCGGCCACTACCTCCCGATACCATTTGCCGTAACTGTCGTTGCGGCGTTCTATCTTTCCGCCGGGCCATTCGTTGCGGGGCGTGAGGGACACCAGAATAGGCGTGGCACCTTTTTCGCGCACGTCGTCGATGAATTTTTTCAGGTACCATCCGAAGGAGTAAATGACTTCGTTGTAAACTTTATCTCCTTTGTTGACCCTGTAAACATGACTGGTATCCTGTGCGCAGGCAATGACACCGCGAGCCTTGCCCCGGTCGATGTCGCCGATGTCGTTATGGCCGAACTGTATCAACACGAAGTCGCCCGGTTGAAGGGCGTTATAGACACGTTCCCAGCGGTTTTCTTCCAGATAAGTGCGTGTGCTCCGTCCGGCTTTGGCTTCGTTCGCCACGGTGATTTTGTCCGTGTCGAAGATGGTTCCCGCCTGACTGCCCCAACCCCACATGCCGTTCGGGTCTTTGTCCTCGTTCTTTACGGTGGAATCTCCCGTGATGAAGACCACGGGTTTGCCTTTCTCGCGTTTCACTTGCGCGGCGGGCGGTTCGAGGTTCGTCAGGCAAGCCTGCAAGGCTTTCAGCGCGGGGTGCGTGGAAGCGGCCAGTCCTTCGGCGGCCGAACGGGCGTTCAGGCGTGCGCCGAACGCACTGGTGTGGATGCGGTCCCGATAGAAGTAGTAATCCACCTTCCATGCCGAGAACCGGTCGTATTTCGAGGCCGATATTTCGTTCAGGTCTACGAAGGGTATGCCTTGCTCTTCGGCCACTTGCCGCGCCCAAAGCCCGAAGGTCCCGTCCACGCGTGCGATGTGTCCGGGGCGTTTCGTGTCCCATGCGTTGCGGGGCGTGAGTGAGAGCAGGATGGGGTGTGCGCCCAAAGCCTTGCATTCACGGACGAAACGGCGCAGGTATTCGCCGTAGCTGTAGACGATTTCCACCTCGCCTGTCTCCTTGATGGTCACACAGAGCGAGTCCGTGGGGCTGATGCCGCGGATGGAAGCCCGTGCGCGGCCGCTGTCGAAAGGACCATTGTCGTTGTGCCCCAGTTCGATGATGACGTAGTCTCCCTTGCGGATACCTTTCTTCACGTCCGGCCAAAGCTTGCGGTAGAACGTGCGGCTGCTCGTGCCGCCCAAGGCATGGTTTTCCACGGTCAGCTTGTCCGCGTCGAAATATTCGTGGGCGAAATACCCCCAGCCCCATTGGCCGTTGTCGCCGTTGCCTTTCGTGCCGGTACGCATCGTGGAGTTGCCCACGAGGAAGAGCACGGGGCGGTTGCCCTTTCGCGACGAACCGGGCACGGGGCGTGCCGTGTTGGCTTTTTCCAAGCTGTCGAGCGTGAGGTCCGTGACGTGGTTCACGTCCTCCATCGGGCGGAAGTCTTTGGGGTTTTGGGCGGTGGAACATAATCCGCATCCTATTAAAAGGGCGGAAAGCATACAGGTCTTCTTCATGTCAGTCAGTATTTCGATTGGTGTCGCAAAGATAATGTTTTGGACCGGATTCCAGCTCTTTCGATAGAGAAAAACTCTTGTTCCGAGAGTGAATCGTCTTGCAAATTACGGTCTGAATGCCTTTTTATGCTTTTTTTCCTTGGGCACTTGACGTAAAATAAGTACATTTGCGAGATATGTTTTGCCATGAAAAGGAAACAAGTCTTAATCTATACGACAAAATAACTAAAGAACTATGAGTTTAAACATCATTGTACTTGCCAAGCAAGTTCCCGACACCCGAAATGTCGGGCCGGATGCCATGACACCGGAAGGTACGGTAAACCGTTCTGCTTTGCCGGCCATTTTCAATCCCGAGGACTTGAATGCGCTGGAACAGGCTTTGAGGCTAAAAGATGCGAATCCGGGTTCTACCGTGACCGTCATCACTATGGGGCCTCCCCGTGCAGCCGAAGTGATTCGCGAGAGTTTATACCGTGGGGCCGATGGGGGCTATTTGTTGACCGACCGCGCTTTTGCAGGTGCCGACACATTGGCCACCAGTTATGCGTTGGCTGCTACGATTCAGAAATTGGGCATGCCCGATGTGATTTTGGGTGGTCGTCAGGCCATTGACGGCGATACGGCACAGGTAGGGCCGCAAGTGGCGCAGAAATTGGGCTTGCCTCAGGTGACCTATGTGGAAGAAATCCTGAAGTGCGCCGACGGGAAGATGACGGTGAAGCGTCATATCGACGGAGGTGTGGAGACTGTGGAAGCTCCGTTGCCCCTCGTGCTGACGGTGAACGGGAGTGCGGCTCCTTGCCGTCCGCGCAACGCCAAGCTGGTGATGAAATACAAGCGCGCCATGGTGCCGATGGAGAAGCCGGCGGAAGGGTTGGCCTATGCCGAAGAGTACGAAAAGAAACCTTACCTGACTTTGGGACAGTTGAGTACGGCCGATGTGGATGCCGACTTGAAGCAGTGCGGCCTGAGCGGTTCGCCCACCAAGGTGAAGGCCGTGCAGAACATCGTGTTCAAGGCCAAGGAGAGCAAGGTGCTGACGGCTTCCGATGCCGACGTAGAGGGATTGATACAGGAATTATTGGCTAACCATACAATCGGATAAAGATGAACAACGTATTTGTATATTGCGAGCTTGAAGGCACCACGGTGGCCGAAGTAAGCCAGGAATTATTGACCAAAGGCCGTAAGTTAGCCAATACGCTCGGCGTGCAGCTCGAAGCTGTGGCCGCCGGGGCGGGCATTACGGGAAAGATAGAACCGCAGATATTGCCATACGGCGTAGACAAGTTGCATATCTTCGACGCTCCGGGGTTGGCTCCTTACACGTCGTTGCCGCATACGGCCGTGTTGGTGAATCTGTTTAAGGAGGAGCAACCGCAAATCTGCCTGATGGGGGCCGATGTCGTGGGGCGTGATTTGGGGCCGCGTGTGTCGTCCGCCCTTCATTCCGGGTTGACGGCGGACTGTACCTCATTGGAAATCGGTTCCCATGAGGATAAGAAAGCCGGAAAGAAGTACGAAAGTCTGCTTTATCAGATTCGTCCGGCGTTCGGCGGTAACATCGTGGCTACGATTGTGAATCCTGAGAACCGTCCGCAGATGGCTACGGTGCGCAGCGGCGTGATGAAGGCGGAAGTGTTCGATCCTAATTATAAAGGAGAAGTCATTGTACACGATGTGGCCAAGTATGTACCGGAAACGGAATACGTGGTGAAGGTCATCGACCGCCATGTGGAGAAGGCTAAAAACAACCTGAAAGGCGCGGCCATCGTCATTGCCGGAGGCTACGGCATGGGCAGCAAGGAAGGCTTCGGCATGCTCTACGAATTGGCACACGAGCTTCATGCCGAAGTAGGTGGAAGCCGTGCGGCAGTGGATGCCGGGTTCTGCGACCACGACCTGCAAATCGGCCAGACCGGCGTGACGGTACGCCCGAAAGTGTATATCGCTTGCGGTATTTCCGGGGCTATCCAGCACATTGCGGGCATGAAGGAAAGCGGCATCATCATTTCCGTGAACAGCGATCCGAACGCTCCGATCAATGCCATTGCCGACTATGTCATTAACGGTACGGTGGAGGAAGTCGTGCCGAAGCTCATCAAGTATTACAAACAAAACAGCAAGTAAACAACATGGCTAATTACTATTCAGATATACCGGAACTCAAGTATCACTTAGAGAATCCGATGATGAAGCGCATTGTGGAATTGAAAGAGCGCGACTTCAGGGACAAGGACGAATTTGATTATGCGCCGGTGGACTATGCCGACGCGATGGATTCGTATAATAAGGTGTTGGACATCGTAGGCGACATCACGGCCAATGTGATTGCCCCGAATGCCGAAGGTGTGGACGAAGAAGGCCCGCACTGCCACGACGGTCGTGTGGATTATGCCAGCGGGACGGTGGAGAACCTGGACGCCATGGTCAAGGCCGGTATGAACGGCATGACGATGCCGCGCAAGTACAACGGGTTGAACTTCCCTATTACGCCGTACACGATGTGTGCCGAGGTGGTGGCTGCCGCCGATGCCGGTTTCGGAAACATCTGGTCGTTGCAGGACTGTATCGAAACGTTGTATGAATTTGGCGACGAAGACCAGCACAGCCGCTTCATCCCGCGTGTATGTGCCGGGGAAACGATGTCGATGGACCTGACCGAACCGGATGCCGGTTCCGACTTGCAGAGCGTCATGCTGAAGGCCACCTTCGACGAGGAGAATAACTGTTGGAGGCTGAACGGCGTGAAGCGTTTCATCACGAACGGTGACGCCGACATCCATTTAGTGTTGGCGCGTTCGGAAGAAGGTACGAGGGACGGCCGCGGTCTTTCCATGTTCATTTACGACAAGCGCGACGGCGGAGTGGACGTGCGTCGCATCGAGAACAAAATGGGTATCCACGGTTCGCCGACTTGCGAACTGGTGTATAAGAATGCGAAGGCTGAGTTATGCGGAAGCCGCAAGTTGGGCTTGATAAAGTATGTCATGGCATTGATGAACGGTGCACGCCTCGGCATCGCCGCACAGTCGGTAGGGTTGAGCCAGGCGGCCTACAACGAGGCTTTGGCATACGCGAAAGACCGTGAACAGTTCGGTAAGGCCATCATCAACTTCCCGGCCGTATATGACATGCTGGCCACGATGAAAGCCAAGTTGGACGCAGGTCGCGCGTTGTTGTACCAGACTTCGCGTTATGTGGATATTTACAAGGCATTGGACGACATAGCCCGCGAACGCAAGCTGACGCCGGAAGAGCGTGCCGAACAGAAGAAGTATGCCAAACTGGCCGACAGTTTTACGCCATTGGCCAAGGGTATGAATTCGGAATACGCCAACCAGAATGCTTACGACGGTATCCAGGTGCACGGAGGTTCCGGTTTCATGTTGGAATATGCTTGTCAACGTATCTACCGCGACGCCCGTATCACCAGCATCTACGAAGGTACGACTCAGTTGCAGACTGTAGCCGCCATCCGTTATGTAACAAACGGTTCATACGCTGCTACTCTCCGCGATTACGAAACAATTCCTTGCAGCGAAGAAATGCAACCGTTGATGGATCGCCTGAAAGAGATGACGAATAAGTTTGAAGCTGTCACCAACGCAACGAAAGAAGCTGCAAACCAAGAGCTGCTGGACTTCGTAGCTCGCCGTCTTTACGAAATGGCTGCTGTATGTGTGATGTCTCATCTTCTCATTCAGGATGCAACAAAAGCACCTGAACTGTTTGCAAAGTCAGCTGTTGTCTATCTGAACTACGCTGAAGCTGAAGTAGAAAAGCACTTCAATTTCATCCGCAAGTTCAAAGCTGAAGAACTGGATAACTACCGTAAGTAATTAACCGATTAACTATATTCAAAGAAGGCTGTCTCAAACGAATGGGACAGCCTTCTTTGTCATAAATAGCACCTTTACCGGAACAACCTCAACTGACTGCGTAGCTCATGAAGTTCATTCTGCATCTCCTCCATACGTTGTAACAGATGATGGATAGCATCAATCCCTTCAATATTGATAGACAAGTCATAATACATGCGGCTGTAACGTTCTACGTCCGGTAATTGAGTAAACGTCAGATAACGTTCTCCACCTTCAGTCATTACTTCTATCAAGCCACCTTCCTGTAATAAGTCGATAAACGACGGCTCAATGTGGCACTTGCGACAATATTCGCTGACTATGATTAATTCATTCTGCATAGTGATACCTCCTTTTAGTTCATACTTTGAAGTTTACGGAACAACTCTTTCTGTGCTTCCGTTAAGTTCGTCGGCAGTTTCACGGAATAAGTCACAATGAGGTCACCGAACTGTCTTATATACAGGGAATCCCTTGCCTTTCAGACGGGCTTTCGTACCGTTCTGTGTCTCGGGTTTCACTTTCAGCTTTACCTTTCCATCCAAAGTATCTACCAGCTGGTCTCCACCCAGGATAGCGGTATAAAGATCAATGGGAACATCTACATACAAGTCATCTCCCAAACGTTTGAATACCGGATCATCCGCAATCACAAACGTTATGTACAAGTCTCCGGCAGGTCCACCATTCACACCTTCGCCACCGTAACCTTTCAATTTAATGACTTGCCCGTTTGCCACGCCGGCAGGAATGGTAATACGTACATTCTTCCCGTTTACAGTCAACACTTGTTTATGAGTCTGGGCTGCATCACGAAGCGAGAGGTTTAAATCTGCATGGTAATCCTGTCCGCGGAAGCCAGCATTAGCACCTCCACGCCCCCGATTTCCAAACATAGATTCAAAGAAATCGGAGAAGCCACCACCATGCCCGGAAAATTCCTGTCCATCAGACGAATACCAATAAGTTCCGTTACCATCCGTACCATATCCTGCACCCGAACCGCTACCAAAACCACCAAAGCCACCTGCGCCTGCTTCCTGACGGGCACGCTTCTGTGCTTCAAATTCATCGGCATGCTTCCAATGTTCACCGTACTCATCGTACTTCTTACGTTTCTCAGGGTCACTTAGCACTTCGTTTGCTTCATTAATCGCCAAAAATTTATCCTTGACAGAAGAATCGTTCGGATTCA
>ERZ827496.891-NODE-891-length-38403-cov-19.333003_pt1 | contig 38403 bp, 39 predicted proteins | sample MGYA00519769_ERZ827496 | MGnify/ENA primary metagenome ERZ827496 (study PRJEB31778, sample SAMEA3449327) | human gut metagenome | biome: human gut; feature: human-associated habitat; material: faeces | place: United Kingdom | collected 2010/2012 ...
CCCTGGCAAATCAATATCACTTCAAGGGTTATCTTCAATGCGACGGTTTTGCAGGCTATGAGACAGCCTTCAGGACCAACCCCGACGTGCGGCTGCTCAACTGCCTGGTGCATATCCGCCGTCATTTTGAACAGGCTCTGGATGAAAACCGGGAGATGGCCGAACATGGCCTGACCCAGATACAGCATATTTACCGGATTGAACACTGCTGCGATAAGGCGGGCCTGTCGTACGACGAGCGGAAGACGAAGCGCCGGGAACTGGCCGGACCTGTCATGGATGCCATGAGAGTGTGGATGGAAACGGAAGGAATCAAATACAGCCCCAATTCCCAGATCGGGAAAGCCATCACGTATGCCTATACCCGATGGGACAACATGATGGGATGTCTGGAGGACGGACGCCTGCTCTGGGATAACAATCTGGCTGAAAATGTCATCCGGCCGATTACTCTGGGACGGAAAAATTACCTCTTCTGCGGCAATCATGAGGCAGCGGCTAATATGTCGGTGATCTGTTCCCTGCTGGCCACCTGTAAGGCACATGATGTAAACCCAAGGGATTATCTGAATGATGTCATCGCCCGAATGCCCTATCACAAAAAGGCTACTCATGAGGAACTGCTGGAACTGCTTCCACATAAATGGAAGCTACAACATCCGGAAAGTGCATTGACAAAACAAGAGGAGGAAGCCGGCAACCGGTGCTGACTGCAACATATAGGTTCAACAAAATAATAGCGACTGCAACTATTAGTTTATAGTGACAGTCGCTATTGTTGTATATAAAGTTCAATACCTGTAGTTTAACGAATGCTTACGAACAATCTTTATGTCATCAGCTTTACACAAATTAGTTTAATCGGTTTAGAAGGGTAACTGTAAATATCCTTCAGATACAATTCCTGTTAAACAAAATGATATGATATAAAATAATCCCTACCCTAATACCTCTAGAACTTCTCCTAAATGATATTCAACCACTCCATCATGGTAAATTGTATCTAGAACCTGAACAAGAGCGCCTTCTCTATCTTTCTTGTAGCCAACAAAAAGACGTAACGCATCATATCTACGTAAATATCGTTTTCCATCAGCCTCATCCACATAAGTATATCTATTCAATGTCGTTTGTTTCAATTCCCTATATTCTATTTTCTTTTCACCCCTCACTATCTGGTCGAAAAATACTTTCTTAATATTCAAAGTCAATATCTTCATTCCTCTTGTGTCAAACTGAGATATCTTCTTTGCAACTATTTTTTCCAGACATTCCAGCTGAGGATTATATGTATATTCAAGAATCGTTCCATCTAATATTTTCTCTACAACTTTATCTAAAATATTCAAAGGAACCACAAACCATTCTTTAGGATGATGGACACGACCCTCATCGTCAGTAACAGTCACTTTAAAGCTCACAGCATCAAACAATCTGTGCAGAATTGTTTCAAAGATATGTGAATTCATATTCACAATCTTATATGTTTCAATAATTTTTACCGGAGCCATCAGATAAGTAGGCTCATTTATTGCATTAGCAATACGTTCTTCTACAGAAGTGGTGGAAAAACCTATTTTATATAGATTCTTTTGACTACTGATTGCAGGATTATCAGACAAAGATTTAAGCACATAAATATATCCCGTTACTTTATCTGTGTCCACAATATCAGACTCTTGGAAAAATTTTTGATGAGTTTCTTCCTGCAGCTCAGTTAAAGCATATCCATTGTCCATTACATTCTTGCGTAATGTTTGCAACAGGATATCCGATTCTGTTCCATTTTCATAGATACATCTTGTTCTGCCATCAAATCGCTTGTTAGATTTATTCCACTTCTTTTCTTCCATACGATCCAGATACACCATCTGTCCATCTACAATGAAATATTGTCCAACTTCGATATTTTCAGTCTTTGACAACTTAACAAGACTTCTTATACCTTGTTTTAATTCTTTATGCACCTTCTCAAATAAAGGTTGGTATCTATAAAAATCTTCACATGGCTTTCTCTGGGCCACATAGTCAGCTTTGGATTTCTTCTTCTCAGTAACTTTCCGCATATCTTCTGGCATATCAAAAAGAGCTCGCTCTTTTTCTGTCATTTCTAGCAAAGGGTCATTTAGAATTTTTTCCAGTTCCTTATCTATATCCATATCATTCAATCCAATAAATTTAATCTATCAAAAGGTTTCAAAGAAGATTTGTTTGGATTATTCCGAATACTCTTTAAAGAGGCAAACAATAGTTTTTCTGATAGGTCTCCATCCTTTTGCGGCTCCCTTCCATGGAATTCGATCCAGTCTGTTACTTCGATAAGTTTCATAGCCAGACGATCATTCGCTGTAGGAGTAGTTGCTTTTGGTCTGACATCATCCAATAATGGATCTTCAAATATATCTAAAAGTTCTTGCGGCCATTCCATACACATTATTTTTAAAATTCATTAGGATTAAAATCCAGCCCCCTCATCCTTCTTTCCTTCAAATTCTTCATCATTTGAAGGGCAGCTGCCAATTCACGCACTTTTGGATTAGGATCATCTGCTGAAGGTATTTTCCCATTATGTTCTTGAACATACTGTTTCAAAGGACCTTTAAATAAAGTTATAGCTTCTTCAATAGTAAGATTAAACTTCTGCTCGGCAATTGCATTCTGAATAATTCTCAACGTGGGTGAATCAATAGACTTCGACATGACTTCATAGGCTCTCTGAAACGGATTGATTGTGTCTATCAGATTAATCGACAATTTATCTATTTCAATGAATCGGTTAGCAATCTTAAGTAATTTGTTGCCCTCGCTCTCTCTTTCTTCATTACCCGGTTCAAAAGATATAGATTCTCCCTTTTCATTCACGATTTCCCCACTTTTGAACAAGGTATCCAGAATTACACGCTGCCTTACTTCCTCTACTTCATCATCTGTAAGGTCTGTATATTTTTCTTTTATTATTTTGGGTATCAATTCTTTTGTCAAGCGCTCTGCCGTTGTAGAACCACTTATAGCCCTCACAACCATTTCATCCTGTAGTATAGCTGCTTTCAAGTCATCTAACTGCTCTTGTACAATCATTTTTGTCTTGGCACTGGATAAAGGCTTTAACCCTTCTACAGTAACACTCCTTGCATCCGATGCAAACTCCTCCTTATCTTCTTTCACTGTTCTGAAATGCCAGTTAGGAGCCATAACTTGCTCCATCAATAAAGAAGCCGTAATAGCCTTCAAAAAATCATTCACAGCAACTTTTACATCTGCTTGCTCTGCATCCGGCATTGCTATCATATTGATAAATCGGGCTGTTTCCTTACCTTCACAATCACGAGTACAACGACCGATAATTTGTACTACTTCCGTCAAAGAACCGCGCACTCCAATCGTCAAACACACTTCACACCATTGCCAGTCAAAGCCTTCTTTTGCAGTTCCTAAAGCTATGATTATATCCATATCATCTGCTTTCTGCATATTCTGCAAATAAGCTTGTACAATATTACGATCTTTCTGATCATCCTCCACCAGGTCGGCCACTTTCAACAATCGACCATCTTTCGTACGTACATGATAAACCCCTGTATTATAATCTTGATATTCTACTTTACCAATCAAACGCATAATCTCCGCAGTTTCCTCATACTTAGTTTTTCCAGTAGATGCACGTGAATTTACACTTGGTATATGAATAATTGTTTTCTTATGAGTATCCAATACTTCTGCTATATGGTCAAGGTATATACCATGATAAAAATGATAGCCTAAAATAAGATTTTTCAGATACTTATACCCATTCAACTGCTGATAGTAGTTATAAGTTACTGGATAAAAGCGTGCTTCATCTTCCGAACGCAAAACAGGTACACCATCTCCACGGAAATAGGACCCCGTCATGGCAATAATATGTCCATTGGTGTGGTTCATCACCCGACGAACTATATCACCAAGTCCTGAATTTACATCTGCACTCGTATGATGAAACTCATCTATAGCCAACAAGCAATCATTGAATGTATCATCAGAAAGCTGTGCTGAAGCATTTCGCAGTGTAGCATGTGCACAAACCAATATCCTAGCAGATTCTTGTCTAAAGAACTCACAAAATCGCTCTGCCTTATCCTTTTCGTTTGTAGTATCACACAGATTGAAATAAGGAGCAACTCGCCAATCCTCAAAAAAACCGAACTCCTTTAAATTTGTATTCTTAAAAGAACGACCTATACTCTTCTCGGGCACAGCCACAATCACTTTCTTTATGCCCTGATTAGCTAATTTATCCAAAGCAATAAACATCAGAGCACGACTTTTTCCTGAAGCCGGAGGCGCTTTTATAAGCAAAAAACGTTGATTGCGTGCTTCATATGCCTTAGCCTGCATTTCACGCATGCCCAATGCATTTACACTACTGGATGTTCCGGTTTGTCGGTATCGTATATTTACTATATTTGTCTCAATTTGTTTCATCTATTTTATTGATTGCTATTTATAAAGAAATCAGATAATTACATGCAATCTAAAAGGAAAACTTCATCTATTTTTCATCTATTTTTCATCTATTTTCCATCTATTCCCATCTAAATAAATAGTATGATCCTTATTTTTCATCTCAGATAATAAATTGCCGATGTAACTTGGAGGATTCTTTGAAAACTTCGGTACCATATCTAGTAATAAATTATCTATATCTTCACGCTCCAAACCATTTTTATTTTTAGATAATAGTCTAAGAACCATATCTTTATAATATTTCCTTCCCAATCCTTTTTGCTTTACATAATCAGGAAGCTGTTTGGTTTCTCTAGCTATATATTCTGAGATAAACCATTCGCTTTTTATCTTTTCAATATATCCTTTTGACTTCAGTTTTTTAGCAATATCAGACTGAATAGACTTATGCTTCTGAACACAATCCAGTGCAATACACTCAGTTAAAGACAAATCAGGTATCTGCTTTAATAACTCGACATATTTTTCATCAATCATTTTGCCATAGATACGCACCTTTACCTCTTTTTTATTATTGTCTATAATATAATCCGGCATAGGAAAGAAACGTTTCTGTTGCTCCGTAAAGATCTTTTTTATGCCACGGCCTATCGTATCTATCATATTAAAATTAACCATTCCCTGGCAAAGACAGAAATTGCGGTAATATTTTTGCGGTCCATCCTGATCAAGTGCATTTTCAAGAGTTACCGGTAAAAAACTTCCTCCATTAGAAAACAATAACGAACCAGGTTGTTCTATCAGTGTAATACGTTCTTGTAGTGTATAATCCTGATGAGCAATGCAATTATGCAACGCTTCCCTTATACTATAATCATCATACTGCTTCATCGTATCGGGAAACAAAGTATTACCTGGCATTTCTCTGATAGTTAAATTACGGATCAGACTCAATATTTTGTCTACGGTCAGTATAAACGGGATAGACTTATGTTCATAATCAATCTTAATATCATTTTCGTCCATCAATATCCAAGTTATTTGTGCCACTGCCGGCCGAATCAAATGAACAGACTCCTCTTTTCCAAGAAGCAATATGGCTGCTCTTGTCAATATTCCTTTTACAGCCACTCCAGCTCTGTTCAGCAAAGTTACATTATCCCATTTATCTACTTCCTCAGCCAAACGTGGATGACACTTTTTATATTCGAATCGAGCTTTTACCAAGGCTTCTTCATCCAAATCAGCAAGTGTAGCTTCTGGTATCAGTTCGCCACTCCAGTCTGTACGTTGTTCCACCTCGTTTAATATAGTAGCCAGTCTGGATGAAGTCATTTCTATCAGGTGTTCATCTTGTCTTTGCCAAGCTCTGCTATGCGCATAAACTGGCAGCCGCAACAGATGTTTGGGTACATGAAGAATCCAAACTATTTTTTGTGTATCAATGGTTTTCAACTCTTCCACACGAAGTCCTTCTGTAGGGAGATTAGCACAATTATCCAATAAAGCCAAACATAGATTATCGACTGTATATGTATGAAAATCCTGAATGCCGACAATATTTAAAGTTTTATCTTCCACCCCCATCACAATACTCCCACCTTCCATATTACTAAGGGCTGATACATACGAAACGAGATCTCTTCCAGCATCCCCTTTTAAAGTATGCTTCAACGATTTATATTCCTTCCACTCACAGGCTGCATTTTCATGTCCATAATTTTGGCGCAAAAACACTTGCAAATCTTTCTCACTTAAATATACTTTATTCGTCTCCATACTTTCATTCTTTTTTCGTCATTTTCTCATATAACTTAAACAGACATTTCAGCCGTGCTTCATCATTTACAAACGGATAACCAGGATAACAGCTTTCCACAATATCGTCAAGTACTAAATGGGCTTCTTTTAGGTCTTCTGGCATTTTATCCGGATCATACAGTTCTGCCAGTGTCCTTTCAGGATAATAAGCTCGGGTTACCAATACGTTTTCAGCTGCCTCTTCTATTTGTTTTTTCTTTGCTTCATTGATAGTAGGGAAGGGAAAAGTATTGTAGCATAGTTGGGCAGAATAACGGTATCGTGTTTCTAACCTTCCACCTACTGTTTTTACCCATGTCATGTGCATTTTGCTAGTGAGAATGCCAAAAAGCCATATAGGGGCATCATAAACAGCAAAAGCAGAATCTGCAACGACAGTTCCTGCAGCATAAAAATCCATAGGTATATACTCTCTGCGCTCTGAAGAATGACGTGGTATTATGATGCACTGACTTTCTTGATAACGACATTCTGAAAATTTATAAGGAGTTTGTGCATCCTTCTGAGTTGCAATCTTTTTACTTTTTAGCCGCATTTGCTTTACAGACTCTACTCGTCTAAAAATAAAAGGAGACTTTATGGATTGCAAATAATCTTCATCGTTAATCCATAAACAATAACGTGTAAGACCGTTTATCAATTCATCAGATCCAACAAAAAGCTTTACATACGGTAAGGCAGTGCTATCTAATGTTTCTTTTTCAATTGATGTAAAACTTAAGAAACCGCCATCAGCCGGCTTACTACCATAGTCCATTGGTGGTACATCACAAAAAGGTGAATTCCTTTTTGATACAATAAAATTTGTTTCTGTTGGGATTAAATAAGGAGATATAAAAGAAACTTCTAGTTTTTTATTTTCATCAAAAAAATAACATGTTTGAATATTTTGCAAAGATTCCAGTCCCACAATAGTACAAGTCACCCCTGCATTATTTTTTGCATTATTCTTCCATTTAAAACTTTTATATGCAAAAAAAAGATTTACTTGTAAATCGAATATAGGCTTCCACAATAATTCAACCTGCTCTCCTTGGCATATTGAATTCGTTGCCACAAAAGCACATTTAGAACGCTTCTTACTTATATAATGTGCACCTAAATAGACCCAACAAGCTATATAATCTAAGTTCTTCCATCCCTTCACTTTTGCGAAGACATAATTCATATCTTCTTTCTGTTTAATATCTTGCAACGAGCTTCCTACATACGGAGGATTACCAAAAACAAAAACTTCCTCTTCCGGTTTATGAGGACAAACATCATCCCAATCAATACGACAAGCATTTCCACACACAATTTGTGTAATATTATGCAAGGGTAACGCACGCGTATTTACTCCAAAATTATCATGGAATTTTCGATTCATCTGATGTTCCGCAAGCCACAATGAGAGCATAGCTACTTCATGAGGAAAGTCCAATAACTCTATTCCATAAAATTGCTTTAAAGTAATGCAAGAACTATCTATAAAATTTAGTTCCTTATTCTGTTTGCACTGGTGGATCACTCTTAAAATATCCATTTCAAGCAATCGCAAAGACTTATACGTGATAATTAGAAAATTACCACTACCACAAGCTGGGTCGAAAAACTTCATCTTCGATATACGCAATAAAAGTTGTCGACAACGTTTCTCTATCGGAATGCAAGCCTTATAATATTCATTATAATTCAATCCCCCTAAATCTAATTGTTGCTGGAGTTGCTTCTGCTGATCTTCCAGCTTTTTATATTCTTCACGTAACTCATCCAAAAATAGTGGATTAATTACTTTCATGATATTGGGTACACTGGTATAGTGCATTCCCTGATTGGCACGTACTTCCGGATTGACCACAGACTGAATCATAGAACCAAAAATATCTGGATTGATATTCTTCCAATCCAACTCACCGCACTCTATGATAATTTTACGAGCCTTAGCTCCCATCCTCGGAATCTGAATATGCTTGGCAAAAAGTCCTCCGTTTACATACGGGAACTGCTTGATAATAGATAGAGTATCCTCATTTCTCATCTTACAATCCATGACATTAAATGCGGCATCCAAATATTCTGACAAGTCACTTCCATCAGGTTTAGTGTACCGTTGGATAGATGCAGAAAAAAGGTTTTCTTCAAAGATACCAGTATCTTCAGCAAATAAACAGAAAAGCAGACGGGTAATAAAAATATTCAGATCGTGCAAATCGGTGTCGCTATTAAACTCATTATACGCACGGAGCTCATCATGAAGTTTAGCCAGTTTCTCAGCAGCTTTTACATCGGCCGGACTTTCTTCTACATAATGCACACGTTCTACATCCATCAATGGATAGAAAAAAGCAAAATCACAGTAAAGCCGATTTACCTTATTCTCGTAAGTATCCTTTTCCCTCAAATCATACGCAAGCAATGTATCTCCATCACTTACTGCTATGATTTTCGGAGATGCCTTCAGTACTTGAGAATCAACCTTCAGTCGTTCCAATTCTCCTGATAAACAAAGAGTAGATGTACTTTTATAACAAAACAAGCCCTTGATAAGCAACCCGTCAAATGTTTTAAGAATACCTTTCCCTTCCTTATATCGAGCTATATCACGTTCTCCTTTTCCAAAAGAATATAATATGTGATAACCTATTTCTTCTGCTGGGACCGGATTATCTTTCATCATTTTCAGACGCTCTTCTACCTCTTTATATCCTAACTGCTGTTTCTTTGCCATAGCGCATATTTTCCTTTTTTTTATTAATGTTAGGAATGAATGAAACAATTTTATACCTAAACTATTCTAGTACCTTTTTTATGTACATTCTCTTTCCCATCACTACATTTTATACAAAGATAATAATTAATGCTACATAAAATTATTGAAAGCAATTTTTCTTTACTCTCTTAGACAAATAAGCAATCCTCTACCAAAATGTCACCTCCCCCACCCCCTCTCCAAAACCACTTTCTTTTCTCGCCCCGCCGTCCATCCGCTCAAAATCCGCAAGCAGAACCGCTTATCAAATACCAAAAAGAAACACAATCACACAAACGCCACACTAAAAGCAAGCAAAAAAGCAATTCCAACACCACCGCTCACAAAAGTCCAAAGCAAACCCCTCAAAAAGACAATCCAAAACAGTCCATCAAACCCCACCAACTAGAAAATATCCCACCCAGACAGCCGTCCAAATCCAACAAACACCCTCCCCAATCCCTCTCAAAACCCATACACCCCAAAACGCAAGGACGTTTCCCCTCAAACGCAAGTGCATTTGCCTCCAAACGCCGAAGAGTTTGCTTCCAAACGCAAAGGCGTTTCACCTAAAACGCAAGCCCGTTTTCCGCCCCAAAATCCCTAAAAACAAGAAGCCCCCTCCTCCAGATTCCCCCAAACCTTCCCATTTCGCGTCCCAGCCACCCCCTCCAGAGGCCTTCTGAAAGGGGTTTCCTCTCCAAATTGCCTAGAAAATCTCCACAAAAACAGAATCAGAAAGCCACCAAAACCACCACACAAGCAGCAAAAAGAAACCAAACCACACAAATCAGAATCAGCCCAGGAATCCGCTACAAGGCCCAAGATTCCCCCCGGAGCAAGCCTTCGTTTTTCCCCTCCCCATCCTACAAAATGCACGAAAAAGTTTGCTCGTTCCATAAAAAGTAGCGTCCTTTGTAATTGTAAATTCACAAAACTATGGCAGACAATTACATTGAACGACAATATGAAGCGTATCAGGCACGGAAAGCGGCCTGGGAAAAGGAACGGAAGTACAAGAAGAAAAAGCCGACGGCCCCGACGGAAACGCCTCAACGGACGGGAGGTTTCCTGAAAAATCAGGTGAAGAAGGTGGCCGCCGTACACGACCTGTCGGGGGTGGGCCACGTATCGCTGATGGCGGTCATCCCGGTGCTCTCGTCCATGGGATTCCAGGTGTGTCCGCTGCCCACGGCGGTGCTGTCCACGCACACGCAGTACCCTTCCTACTCCTTCCTCGACCTGACGGAGGAGATGAAGCACATCATCGCGCACTGGGAGAAGATGAACGTGCACTTCGACACGTTCTACACGGGCTACCTGGGCTCGCCGCAGCAGGCGCAGATTGTGGAGGAGTTCATCCAGAAGTTCCGCGGCGAGAACGACATGGTGGTGGTCGACCCGGTACTGGGCGACAACGGGCATCTCTACAAGGGCATCACCGAGGAGATGGTGACGGAGATGCGGAAGCTGATACGGCTGGCAGATGTCATCACGCCGAACCTGACGGAGCTGTACTACTTGCTGGACATGCCGTTCCGGGAGGAGCTGACGGATGCGGAACTGAAGAAGGCGCTGAAGACGCTGTCGGACCAGGGACCGGCCATCGTGATTGCCACGAGCGTGCCGGTGAGCGGTGACCCGCGCTCGACGTCGGTCTATGCGTACAACCGCTTCGGCGACCGTTACTGGAAGGTGACTTGCCCGTATCTGCCGGCGCACTATCCGGGCACGGGCGACACGTTCACGAGTGTCATCACGGGCTCGCTGATGCAGGGCGACAGTCTGCCGATTGCGCTCGACCGGGCCACGCAGTTCATCTTGCAGGGCATCCGGGCCACGTTCGGCTATGAGTACGACAACCTGGAGGGGATTATGCTGGAGAAGGTGCTCCACAACCTCGACATGCCGATTCAAATCAGCAGCTACGAGCTGGTGGAGTGACGCGAAGGATATCAATACAGCACCTGGCTCACGGGGAGTTCCACCTCGCCAAAGGGAATCAGGGCGTTGAACAGACGGATGTGCCGGTAGCTTCCGAGGGAGGCGGCCGGGATGTCCGTTTCTTTTATCTGTCCGGTGTCGAGGAGGTGGCGGCGCTGGGTTCCTTCCAGCAGGGGATGCGCGGGGGTGTGCCACTCGCATCCGTCCCAGAGGGCGATGTTGGCGATGGAGGTGTCGGTGAGGAGTCCGTGGCGGACGATGAGCACGTCGTCGGCCTGACCGCGGAGGGCGAAGGCTTCGTCGAGCACGCGGCGGTCGGCCCGTTTGTAGCGGTAGTCGAGGTCGTCGCGCACCACGAGTTGCAGACGGTGTACGGGGCGGACGCGGTAGGGAAAGTATTCCACGCGGACCACGTCGCGGGCGTAGGTCAGGCGGCAGCGGGTGCGTTCCGTGTAGGCTTCCGGACGGAGGTAATCCGTCACGTGAAGGTCGGGCACGGGGCCGAAGAAGGCACGGCGCGTGTCGTTCAGGCGGCGGTCGTGCAGCGGGGCATGCCACACCTTGCCGTCTTCAATGCGGAGGGTTTCAATAAAGAGGCACATAGACTTTCTGTTTCATTTCTTCGTATTCGTTTCGGGCTTCGCTGCGGAAGGTGATGCCTCCCCCGCTCTTGAACTGCTTCGTGCCGTCGGACTGCTGTTCCAGGAAGCGGATGAGCACGGCGCTGTCCAGGTTGCGTCCGTCGAAGTAGCCGGTCACACCGGTGTAGAAACCGCGGTCGTGGGTCTCGGCTTCGCGGATAATCTGCACGGTGCGGGGCTTCGGGGCGCCGGTGATGGACCCTGCGGGCAGGAGGCTGAAGAAGAGGTCGCCCAGCCGTGAGGGATAGTCTTCGGGCAGGCGGCCGCGGATTTCGGAGCTCATCTGGAGCAGGGGTCCGCGATGGGTGTGCAGCTCGTCAAGGTAGCGGTAGCGGGTCACGGTCACTTCGGTGGCAAAGCGGCTCAGGTCGTTGCGGATAAGGTCGGTGATGGTGGCGTGCTCGGCGGCTTCCTTCGGGTCGGCCAGCAGGCGTTCGCGGGCGGCGGGCAGCGTGGCATCCATCGTGCCCTTCATGGGATGGGAATAGATGAAGCCGTCGGCTATCCGCACGAAGGTTTCGGGCGAGAAGACCACGAAAAGGCGGTGCAGCCAGAGCTTGTAGGGGGCGCGGGCATGGTCGAACACCTGACGAAGGGTGAGGTCGGTGTCGACGGGGGTGGCGCAGGTGTAGTTCACCAGGAAGGAGTTGCCGCCGTGCAGGTGACGGTGTACGAGGTCGAACCCGCGGCGGTAGGCTGCAAACGACATCGGGCGGGAGTCCCAGCGAAAAGTGGCGGGATACGGGGTGCGGCGGTCCTCCTCCGGCACGTTCGTGGCGCCCGGAAAGGCGAACAGCAGTTCCGAGGGCGGCAGGCGGTGGGGTTCTTCCACCAGGCATTGCTCGCCGGCGTAGTCTATCAGGAAAAAGAACGGACGGCCTTCGCCTCCGAAGCGGTTCATGCGGGCGGCGGCTTCCTCGCGTCTGCAGAAAGAGAGGGTATCAGTCATTTCGTTTGGTTTTGAAGGAACAGAGATAAAGGGTCACTCCCACGGCCACGGCGAGCATCATCGCCTTGAGCCAGAGGGCATCGAACACCAGGAAGATGCAGTGCAGGGAGGTGAGCCACAGCAGGCTCAGGGCAATCACCTTGGCACGCAGGGGAATGGCACGCGACTCCCGGAAATCGCGGATGTAGGGACCCAGCAGACGGTGGTTCATCAGCCACTGGTAGGCTCTCGGCGAGCTGCGGAAAAAGAGGGCGGCCGACAGCAGCAGAAAGGGTGTGGTGGGCAGCACGGGCAGAAAGATGCCGGCAAGGCCCAGGGCCAGCGACAGGAATCCGAGGGGCAGGTAGATGTATTTCATGGCGCAAAAATACAAGCGAAACGGCACACGCACGGCAGGAGTTTAGTTAATAACCTCAAAATCGGCGGGGCATCGGGAGGGGAAACTTGGCGGAAAGGAGGAAAATCGCCATATTTGTAACCGTTACAATCTTGTTTGAATCTTGTTTAACCCCTTAACTGAAAAAATCATGAAGAAACTATTCTGGACTTTCTGTCTGCTGGTGTGGAGCCTGGTGGGCTTCGCACAGGAAAAGACGTACCAACTTTCGAGCCACATTCTGGACATCCAGCAGGGACAGCCTGCGGCGGGTGTGAAAATCAGTCTCTCGCAACTTCAGCCCGACGGCAAGACCTGGGCATTGCTGGAAGAGAAACTGACGGACGAGAACGGCCGGGTGAAGGATTTTCTGGAGGGAACGGATGCCCACAAGGGTATCTACCGCCTGACGTATCACGTGGCGCCCTACTTCGAGCGGCTGCAGCAGCCGTCGTTCTACCCCTTCATCGAGGTGGTGTTCGAAATCAAGGACGGCAAGCACTACCACGTGCCGATTACGCTTTCGCCTTACGGATATTCTACGTACAGAGGAAATTAAGGAAGAATGGGAGCCCGGTCAGGCTCCCATTTTCCGTGCCTTGCGGGTGCAATAGCGCTTGCACTGGGCACAGATGTCATAACCCAGCATAGCCCCCAAGATGAAATCCTCTTCGGGCGTGAGGTGGTTCAGGGGGCGCGTCACCATCAGGCGGATGGCGTCGATGCACTCTGCCTTGCCGAAAAAGAGATTGATGCGTTCGTCGTCCACCGGCTGAATCACAAACTGGATGCGCTGGCTTCGCAGACGTTTCACGGCAAAATCTTCGTAGCGTTTGTTCGTGGTGTACAGCACCATCTGTCGCACGCCTTTCTTCAGCTCATAGATGTGGTTGAGAAAGACTTTCAGTTCCACGGGATGAATATCTTGGGGCATCATAGGTTACGGATTTAGAAGAAAGATTGAGAGAGATGTTATCAGGCCAATGCGGCTTGGAGCTGTGCGGCCCATGCGCTCACACGGTCGTCGGTCCGGTCGCTTTCGTTCACGTCGTCGAGGGCCAGCCCTACGAACAGTCCGTCGGTCGCGGCCACGGAAGCGGAAAAGGTGTAACCGCTGTCGTCCACGGCGCCCACGAAGGTGCAGCCACTGTCTTTCAGACCTTCATAGAGGAGGCCCATGGCGTCGCAGAAGGTGTCGGAATAAGACTCGGAATCACCGCAACCGAAGAGGGCCACTATCTTGCCGGAGAGATGGGCGCCTTGCAGCACCTTGAGTCCGTCGTACCAGTCGTCCTGCAACTCGCCGTCGCCCCAGGTGGAGGTGCCCAGAATCAGGGCCTCGTAACTTTCGGCCAGGGCCGTATCGAGCTTGGTCACTTCGTGTACGTCTGCCGGGGCGATGCCCAGCTTGTCTGCTATCAGGCGGGCCACCGACTCAGTGGTGCCGGTGGTGGAGCCATAAAAAATACCTGTTTTCTTCATATTATGCTACATGTTTGATTTGACAGGGCAAAGAAACGGCTTCCGGCGCGGATTTGAAATACCTAAAAATTGGGATTTTTGCGGGGCGGTATCTGCGGGTTATTTGCTAACTTTGGGCAGAAAAACGAAAAGGCCGGCACTCCGGCGAAAGGAATAAACCATGAGAAAGAAGGAAGAAAAGAATACCATTATCGAAATCTGCCCGGTGCGGAACGTGATTGCCCGCTTCGGCAACAAATGGGCTTTGCTGGTCATTCTGATTTTGAGTGAGCACGAGGTGCTGCGTTTCAGCGAGCTGGGGAGACTGATTCCAGATGTGTCGTCGCGGGTACTGTCGGGTACGCTCCGTACGCTGGAGGCCGACGGACTGGTGAACCGGAAGGTGTATCCCGAGGTGCCTCCCAAGGTGGAGTACAGCCTGACGGAGACGGGACACTCGCTGGTGCCTTTCATCGTCCAGCTGACCGACTGGGCACAGAAGCACATGAAATCCATCGTGAAACACCGGGAGGAGTTTGAAGCTGCCGAAGAGGAGTAGCAGCTTCTTTCCTCGCGGAAGAATCACTTGCTTCCCGGTGCAGGCAGCATACCGAGCTGCATCAGCATGCTGAAGAGGTCGGGCACACCGTGTTCACGGACAATCTTGCCGTCTTTCAGCTCGTAGATGTTCATGGCCGTCACACGGACGGGCTTGCCGGTGGCGGGCATGCCCATGAAAGGCTGGGTCTGGGTGCCGCTCATCGTGAAACGGATCATCACCTTGTCGCCTTCTGCAATGACTTCTTCGGCTTTCCACTGTACATCGGGCATGGCACCGCGCATCATGCGGAGCACGTCCATATAGCCTTCAAAACCGTGCAGCGGCTCCGGCGATGTGGGGGCATAGAAAATCACTTCGGGGGCAATAATGGCTTCACCTACCGAGCGGTCGCCCGTGTTGATGAAGCGGATAAACTGTTGCATGACTTGTTTGTTTTTTTCCAGGACGGATGCCTGTTCGGGAGTTACTTCATTTTTCATCATCTTACTTGTTTCTTTAAAGGGTCGGGCCGCGGAAGTTTCCGGTGCAGGAAATGCCTGCCGGATGCGGCCTTCCGCAGCGTTTACGGTGCAAACTTAGTGCTTTATTTTCTGACAGACAAGAGGTTACATTTCTTCCACCTAGTAACCTTTTTCTCACTTTTGCTGGATGTCAGCCGGTTGTGGGAAGAAAAAATTTTTTGTCTGCCATCCGGGATATCCTCTGCTAAAAAAATCTAAATCTGCCGGACGTAACCGGCTCGTAATGAACATTAGTAACCTGAAAGTAACTTACTTACATTCAACTCCCTTCTTGTATGAGACAAAAGAATCGTCCACCTTTGCTGTCGAAATCATTAAAACAGTTACACTATGAAACAGATTCAGCAAATTGCAGCAGGCGCACATTTTTCCGCCGTATCCACAGGTTCATTCAGCGAGTTGAACGAGTATGTATTGCCGGTAGCTCCGGGAATGGAAATCCAGGGAAAGGTGTTCATGGGACAGGCGTTGCAGACCACGGGCGCGGAAATCTCGTTCCAGTCGTTCGCCCCGGGAAAGGAGACCGGTTTCCTTCATACGCACCAGACGCACGAGGAACTGTATATCTTCGTGAGCGGAAAGGGTGAATTTCAGGTGGACGGGAAGGTATTCCCCGTGGCGGAAGGAAGCGTGGTGCGCGTGGCTCCCGAAGGCAAACGTTCAGTGCGCAACCACGGTACGGAACCGCTGGTGATGATTTGCGTGCAGTACAAGGCGAACGCGTTCACGGCGAAGGATGCCACCGACGGACAGATTCTGCAGGAGCCGGTGAAGTGGTAACCGGAGCGGCTCCTGCCAGACTTCACAGGGAGGGGCTGAAAGGCCTCCCCCGAACTGCCGGATAAGTGTGCAAAATGTTCTTTGCAAGGGAAATACCGACTTTCAGGACAGAAAATCCGACTTTCTGAAAAACGGACGAACCGCATTTGTGGCTTACCTTTGCACATATAAAATAAATTGCTTATGCGTACTTATCCGACACTCTCTCTTCGTTTCCGCCTGCACTTCTGGCTGATATACGGCTGCCTCTGGGCCTTGCTGCTGGGCGGATGCGACATGATAGAATATCATCCGTACGACCTGGACATTGACGGGGAGACGGACGTGAACCGCCGCCACATCGAACAAATCGAGGAGGCTACCCGGGGAAAAGACGAGATACGGTTTGCCGTAATCAGCGACACGCAGCGCTGGTACGACGAGACGGAGGATGCCGTGGAGGCGCTGAACCGGAGGGGCGACCTGGACTTCGTGGTCCACACGGGCGACTTGTCCGACTTCGGCCTGAAGTTGGAGTTCGAGAAGCAGCGCGACATTCTCAACGGACTGAACGTGCCTTACGTCTGTCTGCTGGGCAACCACGACTGTCTGGCTACGGGACTCGACGTGTACCGCAAGATATTCGGCACGGAGGATTTTGCCTTCACCGCCGGCAACGTAAGGTTTCTCTGCCTGAACACCAACGCTCTAGAGTTCGACAACTCGTCGGCTGTGCCCAACATCCAGTATATCCGCAATGAAATCGACAATGTGCCCGATGGGGTGGAAAAGACCGTGGTGGCCATGCATGCGGGCCCCTTCTCCGAGCAGTTCAACAACAACCTGGCGGAGTATTTCGAGTATTACCTGCGGCAGATGCCCGGCCTGCAGTTCTGTGTCTACGGCCACGGACACAACCTCAGCGTGGATGATTTCTTCGACGACGGCATCCTGTACTACGAATGTACCTGTGCCAAGAAGCGTGCCTACCTGTTATTCACCCTTAATGCCGACGGCTATGCGTATGAAGTGGTCAATTTTTAAAGGGATACTGGTGGGAGGACTGGCCGCGATGACGCTCCTGCCCTTGCAGGCACAGAATGACTCTGTCGTCCCGACCGTCAGGGAACGGCGGTGGGACCAGCGCACACACCTGCGCTATGAAGGATGGGAACGCCTGAAACCCACTCACCTGAAATGGCAGTATGCCGGAGGGATGGGACTCAACTCGGTGGGTGTAGGCTGGGACTACGGACGCCGCTGCCAGTGGGAAACGGACTTTCTCGTGGGTTTTCTCCCGTCGAAATATGCCGAGAAGTTCCGGCTCACCTTCACCGTAAAGCAGAACTACATTCCCTGGAGCATCTGCTTCAAGGAACACTGGATGGCGGAACCTTTCTATTGCGGACTCTACCTCACGACCATTGCGGGCGAGGAGTTCTGGAAGAAGGAACCGGGGCGCTATCCCAACAAATACTACAACTTCAGTACCAAGATGCGGCCCTACATCTTCGTGGGGCAACGATTCGGATTCAGTCCCCGCCACGAGCTGGTGCGCCACGTCTCCCTCTTCTACGAGCTGAGCACCTGCGAGCTGTACCTCATCAGCAAGGTGACCAACAAGAGTCTCTCGATGCGCGACATTCTCCGCCTCTCGTTCGGCGTGAAGGTGCAGCTGTTCAGGGAGCACCGTTGATTGCCTGCAAAAAAAGGTAAAAAAGGCACGGCAGCTGTCCGCCGTTTCAAAGTTTTCGTTACCTTTGCCAGAAAGTAGACAAAGGGGTGCCCCAAGGATGCGTCCGGGCTGAGATTATACCCTACGAACCTGATGCGGTTAATACCGACGAAGGGATTGTTGATTCCGGCCTCCATTTTTCTTTTCCCATTCGGGACCCGCCTCTTTTGTTTACGCTAACACTGAACGATTATGAAAGTACTGGTAAACAACAAAGAGACTGAACTTACACAAGGTCAGCACATTGCCGCACTGGCACAGCAACTGGAGCTTCCGGCACAGGGAGTGGCCATCGCGCTGCATAACCGCATGATTCCGCGTGCGGAATGGGAACACACCGTCCTGAAGGAGGGCGACAGTCTGGTCATCATCAAAGCCGCTTGTGGAGGATGAGGCCATGGACATGAATCATTTCAAACTGCAGTTCATCACGCATTTCACCGACACGTATTCGTATCTTGACTCGGCCCGCATGGCCCTCGAAGGGGGCTGCCGCTGGGTACAGCTGCGCATGAAGCATGCCTCCGACGAAGAGACGGAAGCCGTGGCCGTGGAGGTACAGAAACTGTGCCGCACGTACGGGGCCACCTTCCTCATCGACGACCGGGTGGAACTGGTGCGCAAGCTGAAGGCCGACGGGGTGCACCTGGGCAAGAACGACATGCCGATAGCCGAAGCGCGAAAAATCCTGGGCAAGGACTTCCTCATCGGGGGCACCGCCAATACGTTTGACGACGTACGGGCCCACTATGAAGCCGGTGCCGACTACATCGGTTGCGGTCCTTTCCGCTTCACCACCACCAAAGAGAAGCTCAGCCCCATCCTCGGCCTCGAAGGCTACCGTTCCATCGTACAGCAGATGAAGGCGGAAGGCATCCACCTGCCCATCGTCGCCATCGGGGGCATCACTCTGGACGACATCCCCGCCATCCTACAGACTGGTGTCACCGGCATCGCCCTGAGCGGCACCATCCTGCGGGCAGAGAATCCGGTGGAAGAAACGAGGAGAATCGTGAGTCAATTAAAAATGAATAATGAATAATGAAAAACGGAGGACGAACAGTGGTAGAGTTAAAAGGTAAAAATTAAAAGTTAAAAACGACTGACTTTTATTTTTTGATTCCGATGGGCTGCGCCTAACGTATTGGATTCATCTCTGAGAAAAACAGCGGAAAAGCCATTCATGCTCGCCAAGGAACCCAAGCCACAAGCTCATTCCCCCTCCCCACGGAGCATAAAGCACTGCAACCAACCGGTTTTATCTCAACGTAGAGCGCAGAACGAGTATTCTTCGCGCAACGAGAGGAAAAAGCCCAACCTTCTCCCAGCAATTTCGCCCAAAAGAAGAAGAAAGCAAAAAGCGGAGCAAGAAAGCAAAAAAGCACAAGCAAAAGCTCTACCTCCCCACACAGCGATTTCGCCCAAAGGGAGAACAAAGCAAAAGGCGAGTGCAAGAAAGCAAAAAAGCACAAGCTTCACCTCCCCACAGCAATTTCACCCAAAGGGAGGATAAAGCAAAAAGCGAAGTAAGAAAACAAAAAGCACAGGCAAAAGCCCCACCTCCCCTCAGCGATTTCGCCCAAAGGAAGGCCAAAGCAAAAAGCGAAGCAAAAAAGCAAAAAAGCACAAGCAAAAGCTCCACCTCCCCACACAGCGATTTCGCCCAAAGGGCGAAGAGCGAAGAGCGAGCCAGCGAAAAATCCCGTCCTCAGTTTCAAGGCGAAAAGCGGAGAAGCGGAGCACGGCGAAAAGAAGCGCAGGCTGTTTGAGCGAAGCGAGTTCCTGCGCTTCCGACGAGCGGAGCTTCGCAGCCGGTCCGAAACTGCAGACGGCGGTTTTTCTTTTTGTTACCTTTTTCTTTTTGCCGCCAAAAAGAAAAAGTAAAAGCAAGCCAAAAGAAAAAGAAAGCAAACCAAAAACATATATAGAACAATGAAGAAACTAATGATTGCGGGAAAAGAATTCGACTCCCGCTTGTTCCTGGGAACAGGAAAATTCAACTCCAACCAAGTCATGGAAGAAGCCATTCTCGCTTCCGGCACCCAGATGGTGACCGTTGCCATGAAACGCATCGAACTTGAGAACAAGGAAGACGACATGCTGAAACATATCATCCACCCGCATATCCAACTTCTTCCGAACACCTCCGGCGTGCGCACCGCAGAAGAAGCCGTGTTCGCCGCACAGATGGCCCGCGAAGCCTTTGGCACCAACTGGCTGAAACTGGAAATCCACCCCGACCCGCGCTACCTGTTGCCCGACTCTACCGAGACCCTGAAGGCTACGGAAGAGCTCGTGAAACTCGGTTTCGTGGTATTGCCCTACTGCCAGGCCGACCCGACCCTCTGCAAGCGTCTGGAAGAAGCCGGAGCCGCTACGGTGATGCCGCTGGCTGCCCCCATCGGTACGAACAAGGGATTGCAGACCCGCGACTTCCTGCGCATCATCATCGAGCAGAGCAACGTGCCGGTGGTAGTGGATGCCGGTATCGGAGCTCCGAGCCATGCCGCTGAAGCCATGGAGATGGGTGCCGACGCCTGTCTGGTGAACACCGCCATCGCCGTTGCCGGGAACCCGGTGGAAATGGCCATCGCCTTCAAGGAAGCTGTCATCGCCGGACGCCGTGCCTACGAAGCCGGACTGGGCGTGCAGGCCGACAACCTGGTGGCTTCCGCTTCCTCTCCCCTCACTTCTTTCTTGAATGAGTAAATCCTGATTTTATCAACCGGTAGGGGGCTTTCCTCTACCCGCAAACAAACCCCGATTTATATGGAAAAAGAAAAAGACCAAAAAGCATACGCCCATGCCGAAAAAGCCTACATGCAGGGCACTTTATTCCCCTTCATCAAGGTAGGCATGCAGAAAGTGAACCTCACCCCCACGGTGACCGTAGTCGACGGGAAGAAGGTAATGACTCCCAACGACCCGGTGTACGTATACGACACCAGCGGCCCGTTCAGCGACCCGAACATCCAGATTGACCTGAAGAAAGGACTGCCGCGCATGCGCGAGAGCTGGATCACTTCCCGCGGCGACGTGGAACAGCTGCCGTCCATCACCTCGGAATACGGCAAGATGCGCCGCGACGACCACTCGCTCGACCACCTGCGCTTTGAGCACATCGCCCTGCCCTACCGCGCCAAGGAAGGCCACTGCTGCACGCAGATGTACTACGCCAAACAGGGCATCATCACGCCGGAAATGGAGTACGTAGCCATCCGCGAGAACATGAACTGCAAGGAGCTGGGCATCGACACCTACATCACGCCGGAGTTCGTGCGCGACGAGATTGCCGCCGGACGTGCCGTGCTGCCAGCCAACATCAACCACCCGGAATCGGAACCGATGATTATCGGCCGCAACTTCCTGGTGAAAATCAATACCAACATCGGTAACTCGGCCACTACTTCAAGCATCGACGAGGAAGTGGACAAGGCGGTGTGGAGCTGCAAATGGGGCGGCGACACGCTGATGGACCTGTCGACGGGTGCCAACATCCACGAGACACGCGAATGGATTGTGCGCAACTGTCCGGTACCGGTGGGCACCGTGCCCATCTACCAGGCACTGGAGAAGGTGAACGGCAAGGTGGAAGACCTGACATGGGAAATCTACCGCGACACCCTCATCGAGCAGTGCGAACAGGGAGTGGACTACTTCACCATCCATGCCGGTATCCGCCGTCACAACGTACACTTGGCCGACAAGCGCCTGTGCGGCATTGTGAGCCGCGGCGGAAGCATCATGAGCAAGTGGTGCCTTATCCACGACCAGGAATCGTTCCTCTACGAACACTTCGACGACATCTGCGACATCCTGGCACAGTATGACGTGGCCGTGTCATTGGGCGACGGGTTGCGTCCGGGCTGTATCGCCGATGCCAACGACGAGGCACAGTTTGCCGAACTCGACACGATGGGCGAGCTGGTGACCCGTGCGTGGGCGAAGAACGTGCAGGCCTTCATCGAAGGTCCGGGACACGTGCCCTTGCACAAAATCCGCGAAAACATGGAGCGTCAGATCAGCCACTGCCACAACGCGCCGTTCTACACCCTCGGCCCGCTGGTGACCGACATCGCCCCGGGATACGACCACATCACCTCGGCCATCGGTGCTGCACAAATCGGCTGGCTGGGTACGGCCATGCTGTGCTACGTCACCCCGAAGGAACACCTGGGTCTGCCCAACCGTGAAGACGTGCGTACGGGTGTCATCACCTACAAGATTGCCGCCCATGCGGCCGACCTGGCCAAAGGTCATCCGGGCGCACAAATCCGCGACAATGCCCTGAGCAAGGCCCGCTACGAGTTCCGCTGGCGCGACCAGTTCCACCTGAGTCTCGACCCCGACCGTGCGCTGGAATACTTCAACGAGGGACGTCACACCGACGGCGAGTACTGCACCATGTGTGGTCCGAACTTCTGTGCGATGAAACTCAGCCGCGACCTGAAAACAATTAATAATGAATAATGAAAAACGAGTGGATGACTTCCTTTTCCAGGGAGGCATCCATCCGTGGATTTGGCAAGATGAAGAACGACAGCGTCATCAACCGGAAAGCGACGGAGTTTGCCTTGCGCATCATCAAGGCATACCAGTTTCTCACCACCGAGAAGAACGAGTATGTCATGTCCAAACAACTGCTGCGCAGCGGCACGGCCATAGGAGCGCTGATACGGGAAGCCGAGTTTGCCGAAAGCAAGAATGATTTCGCCCACAAACTGCACATCGCGCTGAAAGAAGCCAACGAGACCGACTACTGGCTCCTGCTGTTGTCGGAATCCAACTACATCGAGAAAACGGCGTACGATTCCATCCAGTCGGACTGTACCGAACTCATCAAACTGCTGGTCAGTATCATCAAAACCGCCAAGTCCAATTCATAAATGCATCAGGCCACCGTTTTTAATTATTAATTTTTAATTATTAATTACTGAAATGTTTAGTGACGAATTAGAAAAAATAAGCTGGGAGGAGACGACCAAGGCCATCTACTCCAAAACCGAGGCCGACGTAATCCGGGCCCTCGGAAAATCACGGTGCGACGTAGACGACTTCATGGCACTCATCTCGCCGGCTGCCGAAAAGTTTCTTGAACCCATGGCACGCCTCAGCAAGAAATATACCGAAGAACGGTTCGGACGTACCATCTCCATGTTTATTCCGCTCTATATCACCAACTCGTGTACCAACTCGTGCGTGTACTGCGGCTTCCACATCAGCAACCCGATGGCCCGCACCATCCTCACGCCGGAGGAAATCGAAAACGAGTACAAGGCCATCAAGAAGCTGGCTCCGTTTGAGAACCTGCTGATTGTGACGGGCGAAAACCCGGCCAAGGCGGGTGTGCCTTACCTGGCCAAAGCACTCGACCTGGCCAAACCGTATTTCTCCAACCTGAAGATTGAGGTGATGCCGCTCAAGACGGAAGAGTATGCCGAACTGGTGCACCACGGACTGAACGGGGTAATCTGTTTCCAGGAAACGTATAACAAGGCCCGCTACAACGTGTACCATCCGCGCGGCATGAAATCGAAGTTCGAATGGCGTGTCAACGGATTCGACCGCATGGGACAGGCCGGCGTACACTCCATCGGCATGGGCGTGCTCATCGGACTGGAGGACTGGCGTACGGACGTGACCATGATGGCTTACCACCTGCGCTACTTGCAGAAACATTACTGGAAGACGAAATACAGCGTGAACTTCCCGCGCATGCGTCCGGCCGAGAACGAGGGTTTCCAGCCCAACGTCATCATGAGCGACAAGGAACTGGCACAGGTGACTTTCGCCATGCGTATCTTCGACCACGACGTGGACATCTCCTACTCTACGCGTGAACCGGCAAACATCCGCGACCACATGGCTACGCTGGGTGTCACCACCATGAGTGCCGAGAGCAAGACGGAACCGGGTGGTTACTACACCTATCCGCAAGCCCTGGAGCAGTTCCACGTGAGCGACGAACGTACCGCCGTGGAAGTGGAGAAAGCCCTGAAGGCCGTGGGACGCGAACCGGTATGGAAAGACTGGGACGCTTCGTTCGAGCACATGGCACAGACCTTTGCCCAGGCGGCTCCGGTCCGCTGAAAAGCCCTCCGGAACACCCTTTGAAAAACGCCTTTACGTTTTACTTGAAACGCCGAAGCGTTTGGATTGAAACGCCAAGACGTTTTTCTAAAACGTAAGGGCGTTTTCCGAGCATACGCAGAACCCCCTTCAGAAGGCATCCGGAGGCCATTTTCCCGACTTCCGGGTGCCTTCTGTCATTTTACTCACCCTTTATCCCCTTTTCACCTTATGAAACTGACCGAAAAAGAAGCTGCACGCTACAACCGACAGATTCTGCTCGACGAAATCGGCGAGGCAGGACAACTCCTTCTGAAGCAGGCCCGCGTACTCATCGTGGGAGTGGGCGGACTGGGTTCGCCCGTGGCCCTCTACCTGGCCGGTGCCGGAGTGGGCACCATCGGACTGATTGACGACGACACCGTGAGCGAGACCAACCTCCAGCGGCAGGTGCTCTACAGCGAGCCTGAAATCGGGCTCTCCAAGGCGGAACAGGCCAAGCTGCGCCTGCAAGCCCTCAACTCCGACATCCGTGTGGAAGCCTGGAACGAACGACTCACCCCGCAGAACGCCGAATGCCTCATCGCCAACTACGACATCGTGGTGGACGGATGCGACAATTTCCGCACGCGCTACCTCATCAACGACACCTGTGTGCGGCTGGACAAGGTGTACGTGTACGGGGCTATCCGTGAGTTCGACGGACAGGTCTCCGTGTTCAACTACCAGGGCGGTCCCGACTACCGCACCCTCTTCCCCGACGAGGAAGGCATGCTGGCCATGCCCCATCCGTCGAAGGCCGTGCTGGGTGTCACACCGGGCGTAGTGGGTTGCGTGGAAGCCAACGAAACGATGAAGGTCATCCTGGGCAGTCCGCACGCACTGAGCGGCCGGCTCTGGCACATCGACCTGAAAAGCATGGAAAGCTACGTCATCTCGCTGGTGTAAAATCACCCATCACAGCGAAACGTACGACACCTATACGAATCTGACGACTACGGAGCCATGCCGAACGACTGGAAATAAGCGAGTCCTAATTTTTGCATAATTCTCCTTCCCCTGCCGGTGAAAAGTAAAAAAACACGCCTGGCAGGGGATTTTTCAAGTCCGGATGCTCGATTTTTCCTATTTTATCCTATCTTTGGCAACATAACCTTTTATTTCAGAAACTATGCTACTTAAAATTTTAAATCATTTTCTCGAGTTATGCTTCATTATCGGGCTCTTTTACGGCCTCAAGAATCAAGGAGCGTTTCTGCAATACACCATTTGTGTGCTGGCACTGCTGATTTTCGTGCAACAGCTGCTCAGGAATTTCTTCTGGAAAAAAGAAAACAGCTGACACTTTGTTTATCATGTACACAAAACGACTCACCGACATTCTACTGGTATTCCTGAGCATCTTCTGTCTTATCAGTTGCAATCACGACGACGTAGACTTTCCCACCTTCACATTCAATGAAAACGGAGAATGTGAGCCAGCGTCTCTCACCCCCATTTCTTCTGCCCGCTTCAAGGAGGCCGTAGTGGGATACGGCTGGAAGCACGTCCACACCTACGAAATCAATCCCGATGGCACTTGCCAGACGCAGGATTATTACGAAGACTTGATAGGTGCAGGCCCTACCCAATATTACGTGGAAAGCAACTCTTCCCTGAAGGAATACATGTACATTGATGCCTATCCTGCATGTGGATTCCGGACTGTAGCTTATACCTTCTCGGACGGGAACCGACTGCTCAGTAACCAGAACACAGTGTTCCAGGTACTTTCTGTGAACGGCAACACAATGGAAATACTTGACCAGCTGGGGATACGGGCAGGCGGAACCGAAATCTACGGTTATTCCATCTACCAACGGATGACGAATCAGGAACTGGAAGAGGTGCAGAAAACATATCACACAGATTTATCGGACGTCCGCGAACTGACCGTATCGGTACAGGAAAATCCAGTCATCATCTCCGGAAAGGAAACGGAATTCGACGTGCTGAGCAGCAACGGTCCTTTTACTTTCAAACCAGCCAGAGAAGGCAGTTGCGAAATCACTTCACAAGAGAATCATGTCAAGGTCAAGTTGCTGAGCAACGGAGTACACCTCACAGGATATGACCGTTTGCGTCATTGTGAAGTGGTCATTTTCTCTACCGACGAGGAACTGGCACCCGAAGGTACGGACATCTACGACTTCACGTACACGGAAATCACCGTAAATCCGAAAAAGCAGCTCTTTGCCCCCGATGGCCATGAAATCTCCTACGACCTCAGCAGTATGAAAGTCACCCCGCGCAAAGAATACACCGGAAGTATCCTGAGCCAGTATGCTCCCGTAGCCCTGCTTGCCGTGAACACAAACGGACAGGCACGCTATCTGCGCATGAACAGCGGCAAAATCAGCTTCAAAGATCTTCTTCCGCAAGAAGAGCTTGACCAGCTGACGGAAGGTACAGACGGGACTTCTCTCACCTACAAGCTGGAACTGATTACGCCCGACTGCGAAGTGTTCCAGGTTCTGCCTTTCAAAATCACCTATAAAAAATAGGGTAAGTTGCATGACACTAATCCGCCTGCCAGGTTATTTACTCACAAATAAATCCCAAATTATAAATACACCCTTTCGGGTATAGCATTAGGCAGATAGATTAATTTTATACCTTAAAGGGTATAATGAAAGAAAAATTCATTATATTTACACCCAAAAGGGTATAATCATGGAACAAACTACACTCTCTAAGTATGTAAAAGACATGCGTAAGCAATACAATCTGACGCAAGTGGAGTTATCCGAGAAATCAGGAGTAGGCTTACGTTTTGTCCGCGAACTGGAACAAGGCAAGCAAACTCTCCGGCTGGATAAAGTAAATCAGATATTGAATCTTTTCGGAAGCGAAGTCGGTGCAGTCCCCATTTCAAAAGAAGATGAACCATGAAACAGGCGATTGTATATTTACGTGGCATAAAAGCCGGTATCCTCACAGAAGATGAAAATGGATATACTTTTCAGTATACTCCGGAGTTTCTGGCCTCAGACAAAGCAGAAGCCATCAGTCTGACCCTTCCCCTCAGCGAACAGCCATATCAGAACAAAGTGCTGTTTCCTTTCTTTGACGGTCTGATACCCGAAGGCTGGTTGCTTAATATCGCTGAAAAGAACTGGAAAATCGACGGTCGGGACCGGATGTCTCTGCTATTAGCCTGTTGCAAGGACTGCATTGGAGCCGTAGGCGTAGAACCTTTATTTAAAGAAGAGGAATAATTATGTCCAAATGTCTATATTGCTACAAAGAGTTAACGGAAGGTGAACATGACTTTCACAAAACTTGTTCCAGAAAATTGTTCGGAACTCCTATAGTCCCGGAACTCCCCTATACTCGTCAAAATCTGAATGAACTTGCCCGGCAAGTAATACGTAGCCAAACCACATTGACTGGCGTTCAGGCCAAACTGTCACTGGACATCCACAAGAAGAGCCCTCATGAAGCAGAACGTTTTACCATTGTAGGGTTATGGGGAAGATACATTCTAAAACCACAAACGGAGCGTTTTGAGCAATTGCCCGAAATAGAAGACTTAACCATGCATCTGGCAGAACTTGCCAAGATAAAAGTGGTGCCTCACAGCCTTATCCGTTTTGCGGACGGAGAGCTTTGTTATATCACCCGTCGCATTGACCGTACGGAAAAAGGAGAGAAACTAGCCATGGAGGACATGTGCCAACTAACCGAACGGCTGACAGAATATAAGTATAAAGGATCTTACGAACAAATTGCCAAAACCATACAAAAATATTCCTCCGTACCTAAACTTGACTTGGTCAATTACTGGGAGGAAGTAGTATTTTCCTGGATTACGGGCAATGCCGACATGCACTTAAAAAACTTCTCACTGTATAGCCCACAGCAAGGAATTTACACCCTCACCCCAGCCTATGATTTACTATCAACCGCATTGGTCATACCGGAAGATACAGAAGAACTGGCATTGACACTTAACGGGAAAAAACGTAAAATCAAGAAAACAGATTTTATCGCATCCATGCAGGCTTCGGGGCTGGAAAATAAAATTATAGAAAATTTATTTCGCAAGTTTCTTAAAGTCCAAAGCAAATGGATGGAATTCATTAACCTCTCTTTTTTATCGGATGAAATGAAAGAAGCATATAAAACGCTTATCACTGAAAAATTAAAAATACTTGCTTAAAGCAATTACACATTGCCATCATGACACTTATCCGCCTCCTCCCCATATTGCTTGTCATCGGACTCTCCTTCCTCACCAGTTGCCAGAAAGAAGCCCTCCCGCCCGCCGACAACGAGCGGACACTCTTCATGTACCTGCCGTGGTCGACCAACCTGACGAGTTATTTCTACCAGAACATCGCCGACATGGAGGAAGCCATCGCCCGCAGGGGACTGGACCGGGAACGGGTGCTCGTCTTCCTGTCCACCAGTGCCACGGAAGCGGAACTTTTTGAAATCACGGTCAATAACGGAACCTGCACCCGGCGGACTGTGAAGGAATACACCCGCCCTGCCTTTACCACTGAAGCCGGGCTCACAGACATCCTGAACGATATGAAGTGGGCCGCCCCCGCCAAGAGTTACTCCCTGATTGTAGGCTGCCACGGCATGGGATGGCTGCCCGTAGAACCGCAACAGGCACGGGCTTCCACGAAGTTCTCCTACCACTGGGAGTACACGCACACGCCTCTGACCCGCTTTTTCGGGGGGCTGACGGCGGAATACCAGACAGAAATCACCACCCTCTCCCGCAGTCTCGCGCAGTGTGGGCTGCAGATGGAATACATCCTTTTCGACGACTGCTACATGTCCTCGCTGGAAGTGGCCTACGAGCTGCGTCACGTGACCCGTCACCTCATTGCCTGCCCCACGGAAATCATGGCCTACGGCATGCCTTATGCCCGCATCGGGGAATACCTGTTGGCCGAGAATCCCGACTACGGCGCCATCTGTCAGGCTTTCCATCGGTTCTACTCCAGCTACACATATCCCTACGGCACCATCGCCGTGACCGACTGTTCCCGGCTGGACGACCTGGTGCTCCTGATGAAGGACCTTCATTCCCGCCATTCGTTGGACAGTTCGCAGACGGCTTCCCTCCAGCGCATGGACGGCTACTCGCCCGTGATTTTCTACGACTTCGGCGATTACGTCCGTGCCCTTTGCGGCAACGATGCGGCGCAGCTGGCCCAGGTGGAAGCCCTGCTGGAGCAGGTGGTTCCCTACAAGGCACATACGGAAAAGTTCTTTACCGCCTCGCTCGGCCCGCTCTCTATTACCCATTATTCCGGCATCACCACCTCCGCCCCCAGTCTCAGCAGCAAGGCGAGAACCTACCCGCAGACTTCATGGTATCGGGCAACACATTGATTCACTTCCCGCCCGTACCATAAAAATAAGCCGCCGTAGCACCTCCATCCACCAGGAAATCAGACCCGGTGATAAAGGCTCCCCGGTTGCTCATCAACAGTTCGGCTACATTCGCCACCTCGTCGGCCGTGCCGGGACGATGCGCCGGACACTGGGCGAACATCTTCTTATAGAACTCTCCACGCACCCCGTTAAACTCGTCAAGTGCCAGTGGGGTGACAATAATTCCCGGAGAAATGGAATTCAGACGGGCGCCCCGTTCTCCCCATCTCACCGCCTCCGCCATGACGCGCTTCACGTTGCAACGCTTGGCCAGCTGGTAGGCATGGAGCGTATCGCGGATGTGCGACGGTTGCAGCACCTCCAGCGCCAGCAGCTCCTCGGTCGGCGTACACGCCAGTTGCGCGTCTATCTCGGCACCAAGGGCCGGCAGGCGGTGTCCGGACTGACTGGCTATCGTCACGCCTGCCCCTCCCGGCCGGATAATCTTTCCCACTTCTTCCAGCAATACCGCCGTACCGTACAAGTCGACTTTCAGGATGGTCTCTATCGAAGCTTGCGAAGGGGACACCCCTGCCGCATTGACCAGCATGGCTATCTCTCCATATTGCTGCGCCGTCTCAATCAATCCGAGGATTGAGTCGCGCGACGACAAGTCCATCTCCACCGGAAGCACATCGAATCCGGCACGGTTCATCGTATCGGCCACGGCCTGCGCATTTTCCATCCGCTTGTCGCCGACCACAATCTTCATTCCATATCCCATCCGCCGGGCTATCGCCATACCGATTTGTCCGGCACCCGTAAGCAACATTACCTCTTTTTTCATCTCACTCACTTTTTTAATATTCACGGAAGCCCGCGCACATATCAAGCCAATGGAGGAACAGCTGCATACACAAAATGCTGTTCCCGTTCGGCAATCCACCAGCGGCCATCCACCTTCACATATTTATCATAATAACGTACGGCATACATCGTCAGCCGGTCGTTTCCATCCGCTTCCGTCACAAGCGTAGCAATGGCATAACAGATGCCCGTGGCATGCGCATCGTCGGTAAAGTCCACCACCTGCTGGCCGTTCTGATGGAACGAAGCCTTGGCCGCCCCGAATGCCTTGTATTGTGCAATCATATCTTCCACATTGTGGATATCCATAATCTGCTTGTCTCCCATATACACTTTCAGCTTCACATCCGGACGGAACAGGTTACGATAGTAATCCTGATTGTTCTTGTCCGATTCCGTCGCATAACGGTCTACCAAATCTTTCAAAGCCATACGGCTTTCCATTTCCTGTGTCATAACGCAATTCTGTTTATCGGTTAATTGTCACTGCAAAAGTAATCCCTACCGTTTTATCCGTAGGGATACAAAACACAGATTTACTGCATGAAAACACAGATTTCACGAGCGGCGGGAACCAGAAACCGGAATCCTTTCGTACTTTTGCCGTCAGAAACATACGAACCGATGAAAACCTCCTTATTGAACATTGAAACCGTCACGGAGTACGACGACATGCTCGGCGTAGAAACCCTTCATCCGCTGGTCAGCGTAATCGACCTTTCGAAGGCCAGACCGATGCACCACCTACGCCACACGTTCAGCTTCTACGTGGTCTTCCTGAAAGACGAGAAGAACTGCGACCTGATTTACGGCCGCCAGCGATACGATTACCAGAAAGGGTCGGTGGTCTGCCTTGCACCGGGACAGGTCATCGGCATAGAAGATACGGGCGAAACATTCCAGCCGAAAGGCTATGCGCTGTGCTTCCATCCCGACCTGATTCGCGGTACCCACCTTGGACGTACCATCAAGGAATATACCTTCTTCTCGTACGAGGTGAACGAAGCCTTGCATCTCTCGGAACGGGAGCGCCACATCTTCATCGACTGCCTGCTGAACATTCAGGAGGAACTGCATCATGCAATCGACCGGATGAGCAAACGGCTCATCACCAACCACATCGAACTGTTGCTTAACTATTGCCTGCGCTTCTACGAACGGCAGTTCATCACCCGGCAGGATGCTCATCGCGACATCCTGACCCGTTTCGAGACCTTCCTGGACCGGTATTTCACGGGCGAAAATGCCGCACTGAAAGGATTGCCCAGCGTGAAATACTGTGCCGCCGAACTCTGCCTGTCGCCCAATTATTTCGGCGACCTCATCAAGAAGGAAACGGGCAAGACTGCCTTGGAGTACATACAAGACAAAATCATCGGCATCGCCAAAGAACAGCTGCTTCTTCCCTCTGAATCCATCAGCCAGATTGCCTATCAGCTGGGCTTCCAGTACCCGCAGCATTTCACCCGTGTGTTCAAGAAGGCCACCGGAATGACTCCGAATGAATACCGGAGCAAGACGGATTACAAATAATAAATATTTTAATCCGACACAAAGAAGAACCACAGAATTCACTACATTTGCAGAAACCAAACCCGATTGCTCTATGAACCGCAGACTACTACCCGTCACGGTGTTTCTGACGCTGATGCTGACTTCCCTGCTGGCCGGGCGCCACAACTACCGCGTGACAAGAGACGAGATAACCGCCGACCTGAACCAGGCGCTGGCCCAGACCTTACTGGAAAAGAAAGACCCGATTGTGACACAGGATACGATACGGGCGTACAAACAGCTCCGGCAGACGTCGGGCGGACAGGTGCTCATCGCCGTGTCCGACGAACGTTTCTGCCGCCACCTGAAGAACCCGCGACTGAAAGAGGCGGCTTTCCTCACCTTCGACGTAATGGACGGCGACTACCGGGGCAGCTCGATGGACGGACAGGCCATCTGCAGTGACACGCTGGTGGTCCGCAACGGACGGGCGGGCGAAACGCTGGCCCTGAAAGGTTATACCCGGCTGTCGGCAGCGGCTGTATTCAGCATGTCCGACCAGCGCTTGCCCGGCGGACTGATGGCGGCGGCTTTGCTCTGGGCCATCGGCTCGATGCTGTACTTGCGGAAGCGGGAAAAGGAAAACCCGATGCTGCAACCTGCCGAAGGAAGCGTACTATCGGCTGAAGGGGGCACACAATCTGCCCAGGACTTCGGGGGACTGACTTACTCGGACGCGGACGACCGTTTCTACGCAGCCGACCATACGCCCATCCGTTTCACGCCCATGCAGCAGCAACTGATGCGGCTTTTCTGGCAGGCTCCCTCCCACTCGCTCACGAAAGAGGAAATCTGTGCCGTGCTCTGGCCAAAGAAAGACGATGCCAACGACACGCTCTACACCCTTATCCGCCGCCTGAAGCCCATCGTGGAGGAGCATACGCGACTGAAAATCGTGGCCGACAGAGGGCGAAACTATTCACTGGAAATCAACGAGATGAAAGACTGACAGCGAATTGTCAGGCAAATGTCAGCGTCGGTTTTTGACGCCTTCGCGACAGCCCCCTACTTTTGTTCCTGAATTTTACACACAGGAACAAATGAAAACACTCAGATTACTTTTCCAGCAGGGAGCCGGAAGCCGGCTTCCGCTGATGCACACCCTCTGCCTGAAAAAGGAGGGAACCTTCCTTACCCATCGCACACTGCATGAGTCGGACCATAAGTCCTCATGCCGGGCTTCAATGCCCCCCACAAAGTCTCAAACAACATGCGGGACCACCCATAAACAGTCCCGGCCGACTGGAAGTTTCCGCCCCACCATCTCCCGATTCAGGGCCATCCTCTTCCTTCTGCTGCTGACCCTCCCCGCCCTCGCGCAAGAGGTGGAACCCACCGTGGAACTGGGCGAGGTGGAGGTCAAGGCCGACCGGATTATCAAGAAGACCGACGGAATGCTGCTCTATCCCTCCGAACAGCAGAAGACTTCTTCCCGCTCGGGCTACAGCCTGCTCCAGCAACTCACCCTCCCGAATATCCGAGTGGACGAGGTGGGACACACCATCTCGGCCATCGACCAGCGGGGAAGCGTGCAAATCCGCATCAACGGCATCATCGTGGACAAGGCGGAGATGCTTTCGCTCGACCCGAAGAGCATCCGTAGCATTCATTTCATCGACAACCCCGGCGTGCGCTACGGCAACGGCATTGCCTACGTCATCGAAATCACCACCCGACGAGCGGACAACGGATACACGCTGGGCACCTCGTTCACCCAGGCGCTGACGACCCGCCAGGGCGACTACACGGTGTATGGCAAATGGAACACGGGAAAGAGTGAGCTGTCGTTGAACTACAGCATCGGTTACCAGAACTACAGCGACCTGCGGACGGAAGAAACGGCCCACTACCACCTGAACGACGGGTCGGTCTACACCATTCAGCGCAACGACCTCGCCTCGCGCAACCAGAGCCTGAACAACCAGCTGAAGCTGACCTACAACCTGGCCGACTCCACCCGCTACGTGTTCCAGGCTTCGCTGAGCGGCGACTTCAGTCACGTACCAAACAATTTCAATCAGAAGCAGATTGTGGACGGGGAGCAGACCTACACGGCCATCGAACAGCAGCAGAGCCGGAGCGGGAGTCCGGTGCTCGACCTCTACTACTTCCAGCAGTTCACGCCCCGGCAGTCGCTCACCCTCAACGCCGTGGGCACCTACATCGGCACCCGCTCCTCGGACAGCTACGACGAAGGCTCGCCCTACCGTTACGACGTGGACGGACGCACCTACTCCCTCCTGAGCGAGGCCATCTACGAAAACCGGTTGAAGCCCTTCACCCTGTCTGCCGGCCTCCACTACAGCCAGAAATACACGAACAATGAATATACGGGCGACGTCTCGGCTGCCACCCCTATCCACCACAACCGCGTGTACCTGTTCTCCGAAATCAAAGGACTGTGGGGCAACCTCCGCTATTCGGCTGGCATCGGAGGCAGCTACCTGCACTACCGCCAGCAGGCCCATTCGTACGACTACTGGAGCTTCTGCCCCAAAGCGGCCCTGAGCTACAACTTCACCCACGCCCTGCAGCTGAGCTACAATTTCCAGATGAGCGAACGCACCTCACGGGTGGCCATGATCAGCGACGCCTCCATCCGCAACAACCGCATGGAGTGGACCGTGGGGAGTCCCGACCTCAAGCCCAACCGGGAGATGTATCACCTCCTGCGGCTGACGTACACCGACAACCGCCTGCAAGCCAGTCTGGAAGGTTTCTACAAGCAATGCCTTCGTCCCAACATGGCGGTGTATGAACGCACGGCCGACGACCGGTTCATCTACACCCAGCGCAACCAGAAGGAGATTGACGCATTGAACGCCATGGCCTACGCAAGCTACTGGCTGCTGCCGGAAAAGCTCTCCGTCACGGCCTACGGGGGACTGTTCCGCTGCTTCAACTTCGGTCAGGACTACACGCACTGCTACACGTCCTACTTCGTCACGGGGGCCGTCAACGCCTACCTGGGCAACCTCTCCCTCCATGCCTACGCCGACAACGGTTCCCGCTTCCTGGAAGGGGAAACCAAGGGATACAGCGGGGGCGACATCACCCTGAAGGCCGCCTACAGCTACAAGGACTGGCAGTTCGCCCTAATCTGGCAACAACCCTTCCAGCACAAATACAAGCTGTTTGAATCGGAAATCCTGAACCGGAACCTCCAGAAGCACACTGCCCTCTACAGCGGCGATGCCTGCAACCTCGTCAACCTGACCGTGACGTGGCGCCTGACCAGAGGACGCAAGTTCCGCGACGTCGACCGCTCCATCCAGCTGAAAGACAAGGATACGGGGATTATCCGATGAAAAAAGAAAATTCTCTGGTAAGTATCCCGCTTGCCTGAGAATTTTTCAATGAGCTGCACGCTGCAACCACCGGTTGCAACTGCTCCCCAATACGATGCCAAGGAACACGCTCACCATGGTACACCAATCATCGGCAAGGCCCATCCATTGTGTAACGAACAGACTGAGTCCGCACACTACGGCAGTGACCACCAAACTCCACAATAACGGTTTCATTTTCATAGGCATTTATTTTGATTACAACCGTAAAGATACAAAAAATCGCTTAAGCAACAACTTTGTGAAAGGGAAATAATTATTTTGACGAACTTATTTTCCTGTATCACTCCGATAGGATCAGGGAACCTTGGCGGCACGCTCGAAAGTAATCGGGAAGGCATACCTCACCTTCTCCGGCTTTCCGCTCTGTCTGCCCGGTTTCCATCAATCTGCAATTTCAAACCGTACTTGCATGGAGTAATGCTTTTTTATCGTGCGGAAGCCATCGAACGAAGCGGCATCAGACGCACGGACATTACTCTGTGCACTGAAAAGCGAAGACATTCCTGCATTGCCATCCTCTACAATACGAACCACGTCCCCCAGTTTCTTTCCCAGTGCCTCCACCAGATAAGCGGCCTTCCGTTGTGCAGCTTTCAATGCTTCTATTTTACCCTCCTGGTGATAAAGCAACATATCCTTGTTTTCCAACTCTCCGATGCGCATGGTATTCACTCCCTTGGTATCGATACGCTTCACGATTTCATCTATCTCCTTGAAATCGGTCAGTGTGATATCGTATTTCTTGGAAACCAGAAAATCCTGTCCCTGTCTGCGCCAATAGTCCCCCACCTCTTGTGTGCGGACCGCTTCTTTCGGAATTCCCACATCGGTCAATACCTTCCACAACTGCCGCTCTATCTGTTCCAATGGCACCTTTGTGCGATATTCCTCCGGCTTGGACTTACCGTCGAACTCTTCTTCGAAATACTCCCGGATTTCAATGAGATAATGAATCTTGTCCGGCACAATTTCTATTTCCGAGGTACCCGTCACCTCAATATAACGGTCATTCATTTCCTGGGCTTGCAACGTACACGCTGCAAACAAAGCCAATACCCCTAGCCATAATTTTGCTCTCATAACATGATAATTTTTCAGTTCAACGATTCTTTCCCGACATCTCTTGCAGAATCACCTTCATCAGATCTCGTCTTCTCCTGCAAAGTCATAGTAAAATTCCGATATTCACCCGTGTACTTTCCATTGATAAAAAGCACCTCCCATGGATAAATGGATTTCAGCGTTTCTTTGAGGGCAAGAGCCAGCGGGTGATTCCCGTCGTTTATCATTTTCCGCGAAGTACGCAGAAAAATGAAACGTACGTCACAGTCTACGAAGTGACCGTCCTCCGTCGTCTGAAAATCACTTAGCGAAAAAAGGAACCGTTCTCCACGGTATTCAGGAAACCGCTCCCAAGGAAACCGACGCACGATTTCCCCATATGCCTTTGTCAGATTCAGTCCGGCTCTCCGGTAATTATGATAAGTCTGCGTTTCCATCACTTTACCGTTCCGGACGGTCAGTACCTGTTCCGTTTCCATGTTACGGTCGAAACCGTCATGCACGTATCTCACCAAATCACCTTTTCCGGCCCGAAGTTCCCCACTGAACCAGCGGGCTTGAATCGTCCCCGCCCGACAATAGGCCGCAAAAATCGGCTGCAAGTCCTTCACCTCATACACCCGTGTAGATTTCTTCTTGCCGACCTCTTCATAGACATCCGCCTCTACCCGTTGCAGGCAAAGATACCCGTCACGCACCTCCCAGAAAGCGGTATATCCGCTATAATTGCCCGTGGACCGACTGACATTTTCCGGAAGAAAATCTCCCATTCGCCTGCACAGCAGGGAATCGTAGACTATGGGCTTTGCCATCAAGACCCATTCTTCTCCTCCCAGGCGAATCACATCGCCCGATTGCCCTGTGGCCTTAAGCGGCAGCACGGCGAGCCACAGCAGGATACACAGCACCATCTTTTTCATACGCGTCTGACTGTAAGGTAAATCTCGTCCTGAAAGATACGAAAAAGAAACGGTTTTTCAAAGCTGTGGAAGGAATTGACCAAACGCCTCTTCGTTTTCCCGGGAACATCCGTCTGATGTGTACGTTTCCCTTCCCTGAAACGTATGTTTTCCGAGACAGAAACGTACGGTTCCGCACCGAAGGACATACGTTTTCCTTGTAGGAAACATAGAAAACGCCTTGAAGAAATCCTCACTCCTTCAAGGCGTTTTCCACTTATCTGTTCCATGGAAGGAAACCCTCACACACTACTTTTCATTTTTCAGTTCATCATACAGAGAATAATACAAGTCTCTTAGCGAATCCAGATTCAAACCTTTGGAGAAACTATCTTCAAAAGCCATGCCGGAATAGAGATACCTGAATTGCAATGCCGTTTTATGCACATCACAAGTCGGCTTGATTTCGCCGGATTCTTTTGCTTTCTGTAGAATGTCCTCCCAGATTTTTAAGCTTGCACCAAACATCGCTTGAATCTTGATGTCTGCTTCCGGATAATATTTTAATGCTTGATACAACAGGTTGAAATAGCCTCTTTGCACATTGGGTACTCCCAATAAGCACATTTCGTCCATTCGTCTACTGGTATCTGCCAGAAACGCATCAATAAAACTTTTCAAGGTGTCCACGTCGTTCACTTCCGTAAAGCCCGGCTTGAACTCCAACACATACCTGTCGACCACAGCCTTGAACAGCGCTTCCTTGCTCTTATGTTTGAAAAAAATGGCTCCTCTGGTCAGACCTGTTTCTTCTTCAAGTTTAGCCGTCGACACACTCTCGTAATTATACATCAAAAACAATTTGAATGCGGGCCTTAAAATGCGGTCAATATCGTAATTCTTCATATCAGGGTGTTTTTGCAAATATAATAATTATTATCAGGGTCATAAAATTTCACGTTTTTTTATCTGTGGGAAAAGCACAGGTAACGGTACACAGGTAACGGTCAGGGTCATCACACCACATCCTGGAGCCGGAGAGATACAGCCGATTGAACCTGTAACAAGAAACAAACGATTTGCAAAACAATGTAGATGTGATTTTAAAAAACGCAAAATATGATGATTGTAATAATATTGTCCATACATTTGCCACGAGATGATAACGGTACCGGAGACATCATCCAACCGTAAAACGGAATGTGTAACGCATAAATTAAAACGAAAGACAATGAAGAAAAAAGTAGTTTCAGCTTGCCTGCTGATGGCAAGCGTGTGCGGAGTGT
>ERZ827496.894-NODE-894-length-38344-cov-3.907023_pt1 | contig 38344 bp, 34 predicted proteins | sample MGYA00519769_ERZ827496 | MGnify/ENA primary metagenome ERZ827496 (study PRJEB31778, sample SAMEA3449327) | human gut metagenome | biome: human gut; feature: human-associated habitat; material: faeces | place: United Kingdom | collected 2010/2012 ...
CGCCGCACACATTCAGCGACACCAGATGGTTGATATTACCGGTTACAAGGCCAAAGTACCCGAAAAAACAGGCAAAACGCAATGGACAAATAACGAAGAATGTAACGTTTAGCTGAAATTCGCAACCGTTTGTCATTTTTCCCGTATCACCGGCGGCTGCAGCCGTTTTCTGTGCGCTTCGATGCTGCGGGCTGTGTAGGGCACGCGGGAAGCATCCGTTTTTCCGACAAAAAAATCCCGGAGCCGAAGCTCCGGGATTTTCCTATGCTGGTTTTACATGGCGAGCCAGTTCGGCAGCGCATCGGAGATCGCATCAACGATCGCCTTTGCTTTCTCTTCGCCGCACTTGCCGAGGATATCGGAAGCGATGCCAAGACCAGTCTGAATAAGACCCATGTTACTTTACCCCTTTCGTCAGATTTCCGCCGCCGTCCCACACAACAGACGGCACCGGATGGTTGGTATTGCCGGTTACAGGTAATACTGTAGCGGAAAAAGCGTCAAAACGCAAGTGACAAATCTTGTAGAGTGTAACACTTTGAACATTTTCGTCCAGTTTCCCGAAACCGCTTTGTTTCTGGTTGAAATATCTCAACCAGCACCGCGTAATCCGACAAAATGTTGCATAATTGCGCACCGGTCGACGGCTTTCACAGGGTGAAACGGCATTATGGAAACCGGTTCTCCACATTATCAACAGACTTTTCAACACAAACGGGGTGCAATTAACGATGTTATGTTAACTTTGACTTGATTTTCCCATTTTTCGGTGCTGTTCTTCCCTGCGCGCACAAGTGTGCGGCAAGGCGGCATCCTGCCGCGCGTTTGCCCTGCACGCGCCCAAACCCGCCGCCGTCCGCTCTGTGTTCTGCAAGTGCACAAAACCCCGGGAGCAGAACGCTCCCGGGGCAGGTGTATATGATGGCTTTTTCGGGTGAGCAGTGCGTCGGTCACAGGCCGGTGAGCCGGCAGTAGCGCATCATGATGGCTGCGATCTGCGCGCGTGTGGCACCGCCGCTCGGGGCCAGATAGTCGGCGCCGTTGCTCGCGATGCCGGAGATGAGACCGTTGCCGACGGCCCAGCTCATGGCGGCATATGCCCAGTTGGAGACGCTGGCGGCGTCGGGGAAGCCGTTGAGCGATGCTGCGCCGCCGAGGTAGGCCGGCGCATACTTTTCGGTGTAGCCGTAGAGGAGAACGGCCATCTGCTCGCGGGTGATGAGACCGTCGGGCGCGAAGGTCGTCGGGGTCATACCGGCGACGATGTCTTTGTCGTAGCCCCAGGCGACGGCGTTGTAGTACCATGTGCCGGGCCTGACATCCGTGAACGGCACGTAGTATTTGCTGTAGTCGGTCGTGTCGCCGGAGAGGTTATAGAGGATCATCACGATCTGTGCGCGCGTGCTGACCGTGTCGGGCGAGAACGTCGTCGCGTCGAAGCCGCTCATCAGACCGTGGCGCACGCAGTAGTCGATGCCCTCGTGTGCCCAGTTGGACGGGGCGGGCACGTCGCGGAAACGGAAGCTCGGGCACGCGGCGCCGCCCGGACAGACCGCAGAGCCGGTGGCGGGGATGATCTCGGTTCTGGTCTGGCCGCAGACGGTGCAGGTGTAGGTGCGGACGCCGGGCGTGGTCTCCGTCGGCGCGACGGTCACGGTGCCCTCGCCCCAGACGTGGGTGTGCGGGCCGGTGGCGGGGATGACCTCGGTCTTGGTCTGGCCGCAGACGGTGCAGGTATAGGTCATGGTGCCAGAGTCCTTCTCGGTCGGCTCGGCGGTCACGGTGCCGCTGTCCCACTTATGGCCGAGCGCGGGCTTGGGGTTGCGCTTTTCGGTCGCGCCGCAGCCGCTGCAGGTGTAGAGGTCATAGCCAGCCTCCGTGCAGCTGGGTGCGATGTTCTTGGTGAACACGAAAGTGTGCGTACCCGTTGCGGGGATGACCTCGGTCTTGGTCTGGCTGCAGACGGCGCAGGTGAACGTGCGCACGCCGGGGGTGGTCTCGGTCGGCTCCGTGGTCACGGTGCCGTTGTCCCACGTGTGCGCGCCGGTGGCGGGGATGACCTTGGTCGCAATGACGTCGCCGCAGTTGGAGCAGATTGTGTCGATGCGGCCGTCGGCCCCGCAGGTGGCGGGCACGGTGGTTTCCGTCGTGCCGTAGCCGGTGTGCAGGCACGCGCCCTTGCTGCTGACCTTGTAGCCCTGCCATGTGCCGTCGGCATCCAGCGTCCAGTTCATGGCGGGATTATAGTGGATGGTGACGATGGTGGGCTCAAAGCTGTGCTCGGCCGCGCCGCCGGGCTGGACCGTCGGGGGCGCGCCGTAGCAGCGCACGTCTTTGAGCGCCTTGCAGCCGGTGAACGCGTTGTGGCCGACGCTCGTCACGGTGGCGGGCAGCTTCATATCCGCCAGCGCGGTGCAGTCCTGGAAGCAGGCGTCGGGGACGACGGTCACGCCGCCGGGCAGCGTCACGTCCGTCAGCGCGATGCAGCCGTTGAAGGCGGACACGCCGAGCGCCGTCACGGCCGCGGGGATGGGCGCCTTGGTGAGCGACTTGCAGCCCTCAAACGCGCGCTCGCCGATGGCGGTCACTTCGCCCTTATAGTCGACGGTCAGCAGCTTCGTGCAGCCGTCAAAGCATTTGGCGGGCACGGCGGTAATGGCGGCCGGCAGGGTCATGCCGCTGAGACTCGCGCAGGCGTCAAACGCGCCGCGGCCGAGGGTCTGCAGCCCGTCGGGCAGCGAGACGGCGGTCAGCCCGTCGCCCGCGAGACCGAAGTCGCCGATCTCGGTCACGCCCTTGGGGATGGACATACCCGTGAGCTTGGAGCACATGGCGATGCCGTAGCGGCCGATGCTTGTCACACTTTCCGGCAGCGTGATCTGCGTGGCGGCCGGCAGGAAGAACAGCGCATAGTTGCTCACGTTCGTGACGCCGTCCTTGATGACGACCTTCTTCAGCTCACCCTCAAGCTTGAAGCTGCCGAAGCTCGTGAGCATACCCAGCGCCTCATAGTTCCACCACGGGGCAAGATTGCCGTTGGGGAAGTCAAAGTCGGGCATGGCGCCGGTGCCGGAGATGGTCAGCGTCTTGCCGCTGAGAACACCGGTGGAGACCTCCCAGTGCAGGCAGTTGTTCTCGCCGAAGTCGCCCGAGGTGGCCGCAGCGCCAAAGCTGTTGAGGATCGCATCCATGTCCAGATCGGGGATCTCAAACTCCTCCTTGAACTGCTCGATCTTCTCTTTGATGAGTTTTTCGGCAATCTCTTTTTTCAGATCGTCGATTTTGCCAGCCGATGCGTTCACGGTCAGGCCGGAGAACAGTCCCACGACCAGAACCAGACACAGCGCCAGCGAGAGCAGGCGTTTTTTCATAGTTTCTTCCTCCTTACGGTAATGTTCCTGTGTACAACGGGAATATCTCTCTGTTGAAAATATAGCATACTCCCGGCAAAGTGTGCAATGGATGGGACACAAAAACCGACGGGTTTGTTACAAAAACACAAATCTGAGCAAGATTTTTACACGTTTTTTTGCCTGTGAACGCTTTCGGGCTGTTGCAATGGCGGGGCGCGTCCTGTATACTTGCTCTGTAGACATGTTTTTTGAAGTGTCGGATCCAGGAGGGAGGAACCTTATGAAAAAACGAGTGTTGTCGCTGCTGCTGTGCTTTGTGCTCGCAGCCGGATTGCTGAGCGTGTGCGCCCCGCCGGCGCAGGCGGGCACGATCGCGGACGCGTTTGAGCTGTTTATCAAGCAGCCCGGCCAGATCAAAAAGCTCTTCGGCCGCGAGGTCGCCCACGGTGACTGCGGCCCCGCCGGAGACGAGGCGAGCGTACATTATAAGATCTACGAAGTCACGAACCCCACCGTTGTGCAGGACAACCCCTTCCTGCAGCAGATCTGGCAGCTCCATGATTACCGCGAGGACGCGCAGTATTACGGCGTGTACATCTTCGGCGACGGCCCGATGGCGGACTACGCGGCGACCGGCCAGAAAGCGCCGTGGATGGGCAACGTGGAGGTCACGGAGTATAACGACAAGGGACAGGTCCTCGGCACGACGGTCGTGGAAAACCTCGGCGAGGAGTATCTCGCGCTGGCCTACATCGCCGACGGCACCGACGAGGAGTGGGACGGCCGCACCGAGCGCTACTCCGGCGTCACGAATGTCGGCGCGTATGCGTTCAAGGACTGCCGCTATCTCACGTGCATGTTCCTCAATGACGACATCACCACCATCAGCGAGCGCGCATTTTATAAAGACGAGTACCTCTCGGCCATCAATATGCCGCGCAAGCTCGAGCTCATCGACAAGTACGCCTTCTACGGCTGCGACACGCTCACGTTCGTGCGCGCGCGCAACTGCAGCCGCCTCAAGCGCATCGAGGATCATGCGTTTTACAGCTGCACCATGCTCGCCGAGCTGCGTCTGCCGGAAGGCCTGACGTACATCGGTCCGTGGGCGTTCGCGTGGGACCGCATCCTCGGTCAGGAGGACACGACGCTCGGTCTGCCGTCGAGCCTGCAGACGATCAGCACGGGTGCGTTCGCGTTCGTCAACCACCACAAGAACCTCAACATTCCGGCCAACGTCACGAGCATCGGTGACTTTGCGTTCATGTGCGATTACTACATGAACAACCTCACCTTCAGTCCCGGTGACAAGAAGCTCACCATCGGTAAGGCGGCCTTCTTCGGCGACAACCACATGAAGTCCGTCGACCTCTCCAACCGCGTCGCGCAGATCGACAAGTGCGCCTTTGCCGGCTGCGAGATGCTCGAGGAGGCCTACTTCGGCGACAAGATCGACACGATCGAGGGCCGCGCCTTCACGAGTCTGGATAACGCCATGAAGATCGCCGTCGAGGGCGTGCTCAACGGCATTCTCCGCCCGGACGATACCGATCAGAACGCCGATCAGGCCGGTGATATCAGCACGGCCCTGAACATGATCGCCAAGGTCACGAAGCTCAAGCGCGCCATCTTTAAAAATGACCCCGCTAAGAGCATCTACGGCGCGGCGGACTCCAACCGCTCCTTCCCGGATGACTGCGTGGTCTATTACCCGCAGGGCAGCTACACATGGCTTGCCGAGCTCAAGGACGACGGCACATGGCAGGGCTATCAGACCGGCTTCTGGCACGGCGACCACATCGCCGCGTTCACGGACACGGTCGTCGCACCCACCTGCACCGAGCAGGGCTACACGCACCACGTCTGCACGGTGAAGGGCTGCACCTATGCCCCCGTGGACGACACCTATGTCGCCGCCACCGACCACACCTGGGTCAATACGCAGACGCTCCCGCCCACCTGCACCGAGCAGGGCACGGCGTTTTATAAATGCTCGGCCTGCGGCGCGACCCGCACCGAGAAGATCGCTCCGCTCGGCCATGACCTGAGCCGCTGCGATCTCAAGCCGGCCGCCACCTGCACGCAGCCCGGCCGCGCCGTCGGCACGTGCGCGCGCTGCGGTGTGCAGATCGACGAGGTCATCCCCGCCAAGGGGCATGATTACAGCTACGCTGAGACCAGCGTCGCGCCCACCTGCACCGAGCCCGGCCACTACAAGGGCACCTGCCCGACCTGCGGCAAGGACTATGACGATGTCGTTCCCGCCCTCGGCCACGACTGGGGCGAGTGGGTCACGTCGATCGAGCCGACCGTCTCGACTGTCGGCTACCGCTATCATGTCTGCAACCGCGACGGCTGCGGCTACCGCGAGGGGGAGGACATCCCGAAGCTGCACACCCACACGTGGGATGCCGGCGTCGTGACGCAAAAGCCCACTGCGGCCGAGCCCGGCGTCAGGACCTATACCTGCACTGTCTGCGGTCAGATCAGGACGGAGGCCATCCCCGCAACCGGCGTGCCGGAGACCTGCAACGGCGGCCCGGCCTGCCCGGGCTACGCCTTCCGCGATATGCCCGCGCCGAGCATCTGGTCGCACGCGGGGCTGGATTACTGCATTACCCACGGCTACATTGCCGGCACGTCGGCAACGACCGTCACGCCGGACGGCGAATGCACGCGCGCCATGATCGTGAGCATCCTCTACCGCGTGCAGGGCGAGCCCACGAAGGTCAACGGTTATGAGCTCAAAAAGCTCGCCCCGCCGTTTGACGACGTGGAGCGCGGCCGCTGGTATACCGACGCCATCTGGTGGGCGAAGCTCACGGGCGTCGTCTCCGGCATGAGCCCGAGCACCTTTGCGCCCGACGATCCGATCACGCGCGCGCAGCTTGCGGTCATCCTCTATAACTACACCCAGCAGTTTGCGCCCGGCAGCCTGACAGAGACGGGCTCGCTCACCGGCTTCCCGGATGCGGGCAGTGTCCCGTCGTGGGCGCGCACGGCGATGGCGTGGGCCGTCGGCAACGGTCTGATCTCCGGCGTCGGTGAAAACGGCGTCTCGTACCTCAGGCCGGAGGGCTGCGCCACGCGCGCGCAGGTCGCGACCATTCTCATGAACTACGAGAAGGCGCTGGGCTGAGGTCAAGCCAATAGAAAAAGCTCCGGAAGCGAAAAACGCTTCCGGAGCTTTTTGCTCTCCGCATAGTTTACATAATTGCGCGATGTTTTGCTTGCGCTGCCTGATGATAGCGCTCTTTGTCGAAAAGGTTTACATAAGATTATCCCTTTCTGCCGCGCAGCATCGCCGCGATCGTCACGGCGCTGTATCCGCTCTGCTGCCAGAGGTCGTCGGGCACCGTGCCGCCGTTGCGCAAAATGAGCGCGATCTGGCGCCGCGCATCGCTGCGCGCGGCCGTCTGTGCCTTGTCGCGCGCAGCCTTTTCCTTTTCGGCTGCGGTCTGCTCGGCCTTGGCTTTCTTGTCGGCGGCGGCCTTGGCGTCGGCGAGGGCCTTCGTCTGCTGCTGCAGCTTGCTGTCCGCGCGGTCGTAGGCGGCGTCGTCCATGTCGAGCAGCGCCGCGATCTGCGCCTTCGTCACGCTGTCGCGGCTGTCGGCGGCGTCGAGCATCCGGTCAATGGCGCTCAGGCGTGTCTTGTGCTCGCCGCTGTAGCGCTCGTAGGCAAGCTGCGCCAGCTCCGGCAGCTTGCCTGCGAGCATGGCGCGGTAATAGCCGCCCGCCTGCTGAGAGGCCGCCACGGCCGCCGTCGAGGCCTGACCGCCCGTCAGCGCGGCCGCCTTGCCGAGGGCGTTTTCCGCCGCGAGCTCCGCCTGCCGCTCGTACTGCTGCCGGTAGGCGGCGTAGAGCTTGTCCGACGCGGGGTCGTAGTCAAACTGCTCGCCGAGCAGTGCGTCGAGCATCCGGTCGATCTGTTCGCGGCGGTCTGCCGTGCCGCGCTCTGTCAGCAGCGCCTCGGCCTCGCGGCGGTGCGCATCGTCATAGTCCGGCACGTCCTCAATGGGCAGGTACTGCGCATAGTCGCTCGTCTGTTCCTGACCGGCCATGCCCTCGCCGCGGATCTTCGCGTTGCGCTGCTGCTCATAGACGGCGGCAGCCGCGTTGTCGCCGCGCCGGGCCGCCTGCTCCATGAGCGCGGCGTAGTCGGTGTCCTTGTCGTATTTGTATTTTGTCGCCATAGGTTCTCCTTTCCTCAGTGCTGCGGTCCGGCGGCGGCCTCCGTGCGCGTGAGCGATAAAAGCCGCCACGCCCCCGTGCCCGTCAGCCGCAGGCGAAAGTGGTCGCACCGGCGCGGCAGTACCGGCAGGGTGAACGAACGCTTTGCACCCGCCGTCACGTTTGCAAGCGTGTGCCACTGTCCGTCGGAGTCATACTGCGCCGCCGCCGTGATGCTTGCGCCCGCCTCGGCCTCCAGCCGCAGCTGCACGCGCAGCAGCCGCTTGCAGTCCGGGCTGCCGCTGGTAAAGTCGCCCGTTTCAAGCAGGCTCTGCATCTGCGCCGTGCTGCCCGCGCCGAAGCGCCACACGCCGCGCGCATCCTGTGCATAGAGCGCGCCGCCGCACTGCGCAAAGCCGCGCGCGTCAAAATCGTCCTCGCGGCTCCACAGGCCGCTGCGCGTGTCGTATACAAACAGGTGCCGGACGCTCCGCTCGTCGCGCGCCGAGAGATACCAGCGCGTCCCGTCCGTGCCGGCGACGCCGTGCGTGAGCGTGCGCCCGAGCGCGTCGCCGATGCGTACCGGCCGGCCGCCCGCCGTGCGCGCCGCGCCGACGGGGGAGAGGTAGTAGAGCGTCTCGGCCGCCGTCACGAGCGAGCGGCCGGAGTCCTGCTCCGCGCCGAGCGCGGCCGAGGCCACGAGCTGGAAGTTTGTGGGCCACGTGCCGTAGAGCCGCCAGAGCCCGCCGGGTTTCAGAAACACCACGCCGCTTCCCGTCGCCGCGCAGCCGGAAAAATCCCCCGGCGCGCCGACGTCCACGCTCCACGCAGCCGTAGCGACCGCGCCGTTTTCGTCCGCCTCGTACCAGAACCAGCTCAGCGGATCGCCGAGCTTTGTGCACCACACGCTGTCGTGTGCGCACGCCCAGAGGCGGTTGCCGTAGCTGCACGCGTGCTGCGCATCGGGCACGCGCCGTGTGATCGTGACGCCGTTGACTGCGCCCGCGCGCACGAATGTGTCCGGGTCAAAGCGCAGCCGCGCCCCGTCGATGCCGCGCAGAATGTATGTGCCGTTGTTGCGCACGTCGCCGAAGCCGCTGAGCGTCACGGCGTCGCCTGTGCGAAAGCTTGCGCCCGCGCCGTCGGCCACGAGGATGCTCGCGCGCCCGTCGCCGTCCGTGTCCGCGCCCGCAAGCGTCACGCTGCCGCTCCAGCTTGGCTCGGCGCTGCCGAACGTGCCGTCCGCCGGCCGGAACCAGACCTTGTCCGGCCAAATGAGCACCGTACCGCCGAGCTCGGCGAACACCTTCGGCGTGTCCGTGAGCGTGCAGCCCGGCACGGCCTTTCCGTTATAATACAGAGTCGTGCCGGCGCACCAGAGCAGCCCGTCTCCGGCTGCGAACAGGCCGTTCGGCGTGCCGCTGCACGGATAGATGCGCGTGCGCCCGGGGCGTGTCGAGAACAGGGGACTGTCCGCTGCCGAGCCGTTGGTCATCTCGTAGATGCCGCCCTCGGGGCAGGACGGGCGGTGGTCGTAGCCGCGAAAGTCCGTCTGTACATGGCGGACGGCAGCCATGCGCCGCGGAAATGTGGGTAGATACATGCCTTGCCTCCTTACAGGTTGAGCGGCTCGCCGTTGTGATACAGCTCGCCGCACAGGTCGATCTTCCCGGCCGAGAGCATCAGCTCCGGCAGATCGCCGCGCGTTGCGGAGATCACCGCGCCGCTCTTGTGAAAGATGAGATATTTGCGCTCGAGGCTGTTCTGACTGCCGATGTGCAGCGTGTCGGCCACGGTCGTGATGCCGTTGAGGTCGATCTTGTCGGCCGAGAGCGCGATGCTGCTGTCGCCGTTGTTGATGGCGGCGACGATGGCCGCCGCATTCACGCCGTCGGCATCGGTCACGAGCGCGATGCGCGCGCCCTGATCGCTCACGGTCTGCTCGAGCGCGGCGACATTGCCCTCGGCCGACGTCATGCGTGTCTGCAGGGTGCCGGCGTCGAGGCTCAGCTGTGTGATGCTGCCGTCCGCGCCGTCGATGCGCGCGCGGATCGGCGAGAGCAGCCGCGAGAGCGCCGCAGCGTTGAAGTTTTCCGCGCCGAGGTTCGACAGCGTGTACTGCAGCGCTTCCAGCAGCCGCGGCACGGTCTCCTCCAGCGCCGCGAGCCGCTGCTCGACGGTCTCCTGACCGGTGCGCTCCGGCAGGGAAAGCTCCAGCGGGGAATAGTCCGTCATGCGTCGTCATCCCCTCCGCCGTGCTGCGATATGTCCGCGCGCAGCACGGCGATCGCCCGCACGAGAAACTGCGGCAGCGGCGCGCCGAGCGCACCGGCGTTTTCGACCACACTGCCGAGCTCCGTCAGCAAATACCACGCCGTCACGAGCGGGCACAGCAGCACGTCATAGTGTGCGCCCAGTCCCGGCACGCTGCCGAGCAGCGCCCGCAGCGCGAAGTCCAGCAGCGCCGCCACCAGCACGCCCGCCACGCTGCCGGCCTTGTGCCACAGTCCCTCGCGGGCGCAGCGGCTGCTCCATGTGCCTGCGCGCAGAGCGGCAGCGCTGCCGGTGGCATAGTCGAGCAGCATGGCCAGAAACCAGGCGGCCGCAAGCCACCCGGTCCAGCCCCAGAACGCCGTCAGCGCTGCGGCGGCCGCTGAGACCGCCGCTTTGATCGTTGTGAGTCTGTCCATTTATGTCTCCTTTTGTTCATCTACCATGCGCTGACACACGATCATCGTGCGCAGCATATCCTCCGACACGTCGAGTTTTCCGTCCGTGTTTCCCTGCAGTGCGCCGCGGTCGATGAGCCGCTGCGCATCGGCGCGAGCCCATTGCGGCATCTCTGCCACGGAATCATAGCGCGGCATATCCGGCACCTCCTCTCGATCTTCCTTTGCCATCGTCTCGGCGACGTCGCGCCGAAAGCCGTCCATCGTGCAGCCCATGCCGAGCTGCCGCCACAGGTGTTCCGGGTCTGCGTGGTTCGTGCCAATGCCCATCGCGCTCGCCTCCGCGTGCGAGATGATATCTTTGTTTGGATCAAGCCCAAACTGCGTGCAGAGCTGCGCGAACAGCGCGACCGCCGTGTTATACGTGCCGGTCACCTGCGCGACCGCACGCGCCCGGTCGGAGCATACAAATGTCGCGCCGCCGGTGTAGCGGATGCAGTCCGGCTCGGTCATTTCCACACCGATGCTGTATGCGTTCGCCGCGCCGACGTGCATCAGTCGGCAATCCCACGGCGCGACCTGATACACCGTGCCGTCCGCTTGCAGCACGGCGTGCGCAAAATACCGCGCCGTCTGCCACTGCCGCGCAAACACGGCAGCGCTCGGCTGCGGACAGCCCACGCTGTGCAGCACCAGCTTGCGCACCTGGATTCTTGTATACTGCTGATACAGTGGGTTTTGCGTCACAAACGCCTGAATGATCTGCATTCCATCGCCTCCTTATTCGATCGGTTCGTCGATCGTGATGATCAGGTTCGCACCCTTACCCTTTGCGCTCACGCGGAAATACGCCGCGGAGGCGGGCACGTTGCTCGCCGTTTCCGTCACCTGAAACGTCATGGCCGTGGTGCTCTCCGGAATGCTGGTCGGGTAATAGACGCTCGTGTCGATCTTTTTTGCCGGCATGACGTTACCGAGCAGCTGGAATGTGCTGTCGTACCATCCGACGCGGGAATGCTCTTCCGCCTTTGAGAATATGATCCCGTCGCCGCCGATGCGGTAGATGTGCTTTGTCACGTTCCCGGACAGCGGAATGAAGCCGGTCGTCACAAACCCGTTTTCCTCCTGTACGGCTCCGGATGACGACAGGTTATAGCCCTCCTGATACGGCAGGGATGCGCCGCTGCTGTCAACGGCTGTGGGCACAACGTTTGTGTACGTCACGGGCTTCGACGCCGTTGCCGTGATGGTGATGTCTCCGGTCACGCGTGCGACGGACACCACGCCGGTCTTGGCATTGTATGCCGTCGCCGTGATGTCCGTGCCGCCCATGCTGACCCTGACGGTGTCGAAGCTGTACCCGTTTTTCGGCGTCAGCGTGGTCGTGTATGCCGCGCCGTCTTCGATGGCGGTCGCGGCGTTGCTGCTGGAGCAGCCGGTGAGCGTTGTCCGGACGGCGCGCATGATCACCGCAAAATTGAACGACAGCATGCGGTCATAGCCCGCGCCGTAGCAGAATGAATAGATTTTTTTCTCCGCCGGATCAATGACGTTGACGGTGAACGCCGTGTCGGCCGCGCCCGATGCTTTGCTGTAGGTCGTCTCCTCGCCGAATTCGATCCGGTTGCTGTCCGGCAGGCCGTTTTCTCCTACTTCGTTTGTCCGGTAATAGTTGGCGGACGGGCAGCAGATGCGCAGCGCTGCCATCTGCTCCGTCGGCGGGTCGGACTGGGAAACGCTGTCCGGCACAACGTAGATCTTGGACGTCTTGAAGTTGTGCAGATGCCCGTGGAAATTTCCGTAGCAGACAGCGCCGTTTTTCCCCGCAAAGGAGACCGTCTCGCTGCCGATCGTGACGCTGCCGCCGTCCAGATACGCCTTGAGCACCTTGCCGCCCGCCCGCGCGCTGCCCCAGTCCAGCGGGTAGTGTCCGAGGATCACAAAGCCCCACGCCGCGCTGTCCGCCTTGCTGCCGAGATCGGCAAGCGTCTGCGCGAACCACAGCAGCTGTGCCTCCGAGAGCGCGTCGGCCGCGGTTTCTCCGCCGGTGATCTCGCCCTCGACGGTGTTGAGATTGATGATGCGCAGCTTCTTTCCGGGAAGATCCCGGTAGCAGTATCCGGCCTCCGCGCTGCCGTAGACCGCGCCCGTGTTGTAGTCGGAAAAATACTTCCGGATCAGCGCCGCGCCATACAGATTTGCGAGGCTTCCGGTTTCGGCCGCGAAGTATTCGCCCGTGTCGTGGTTTCCGGGCGTCCAGAGCTGCGGGATGCCGCGCAGGCCCTCCTCGAGCCAACGGTGAAACTCCCTGCACTGCGCCTCGAACTGCGCCGTCGTGGTCGTCTTGTACCCGAAGGTGAGATCGCCCAAAAACGCCGCGAAATCCAGCGGCGTCACGTGCGACAGCGCCTTGATCGCGCGGCAGGCGTCTATGTTTCCAGTGTCGATGTTTGCCTTCCAGCCCGTGGATTCGTCGGTTGCGTGGTGTGCATCAGCGACCGTCACAAAGACGATGCTCGACGCAGTCTTCACGGCCTGTACCTTCTGCGCCAGCGCGAGCACGCCGTCCTTGACGTAGTCCGGGATGTCAGCGTGGGCGATCTGATCGCCGCCCGGGATGCTGCGCACCGCGTCGCCCATCTGCGCGATCCTGTACGTTTCTGCACCGCCTGTTTTCTCGCGGATGGCGTCGGCGATGTCCTGCACGGAGGCTTCTTCGTAGAGTTTTTTCATCAGTAGCTCACCTCCGTGCTGTCGGCGATCGTCACGGTCTGCGCCGTGCTGCCGTCGTACATAACCGTCGTGCCGCCGATGCGGATCGTCAGCGCCTTCGGGTTCGGCAGCGCGGCGGGCGCGATGTTCTGCGTCATCAGCTCGATCCTGACCGGGACATCCCAGACATCGCTGGTCGTTTTCGCCTGAAGCTTGACGGCGCAGAACGTGTGCCGCTCGGAATCGGCCACAAGCGACGAGAACGTGAGGATGCCGTTCGTCGCGCCCTGATAGAGCATCAGAAAGTGCTCGCCTTGAAACGAAAGCTGCGCATAGACGCGGTGCGTCGGGTTTGCGCTGACGTAGGCGTGCAGCTCTGCCGGCGTCATGTCCGCTGTCGTGCCGGACAGATCGCCGCCAATGTGGAGGATCCGCGTCTGCTGTGCCATGCCGTCGAGCTTTTTCTTGTCCGCTGCCGACATCAGACCGGCTGCCGCCGGCGTTGCCTCCGCTTGTCCGGATTTTTGGTCCCATGCCGCCGCCCGCTCCGCCGTGATGCCGTCGAGCACGGCCTTGTTTGCGTGCCGGTGGCGCATGGCGGAGTTGATGGCGATCTGATGGCTCTGCCCCGGCGACGGGACGGCGGCGCCGTTCGTGCGCTGGTGCCACTTTGCGTATTCATCGAGTGCAGCGTTGAACAGCGCCATGCTGTCGGCGTAGTGCGCGGTCTCGTGTGCGGCGTAGTCGCACATGGCGATGACGTAGTACACGTACAGGCGGTCAAACGGCGCCGGCACGAGCAGCACGGTGCCGCGTTCGGTGTCCGCGTCATAGGTCACGCACTGCTCGGGCGCTGCGTCGAGGATGCGCATCTGGATCATGTGCTCGCACTCATTGAGCCACTGGATCTTTGCCGCATCGTCCCACGCGTTCGGGCAGATCGCGTCAATGCGCGTGAGCGCCTGCTGAAGCGTCGCCATGCTCAGAGCCCCAGTGCGCCGCTCTCGGCGGCAAAGCGGGCGGTCTCGCGCTCGATGAGCGCGCCGGTGCGCGCGTCCTGCGCCTCACCCTGCGCGAGCACGAGGGCAAAGCGGCGTGCGATCGTCACGTCCTTGCCGCGCGGGATGCGCACGGTCTCGCCGTTGACGGTCACGATCTTATCCTCCTTGTAGCTGCCGTTGTCACGAAACAGGTGTACGGTCACGGGCTCGCTCAGCCAGGCCTCGGCGGCGCGGTCGGTCATTTTTCTGGTTGCCATAGTGTATTCCTCCTTGTGTGAATGCGTGCCTCCCACCGTAAGGCGGGAGGCATTTGGTTTCTTACTCGGTGTAGGTGCTGCAGGTCTCGATGCGGCGGATGGCGCTGTCATCGAGGCGCACGGCGACCTTCGTGGCCTTCCAGCCGACGCTTGCGCGCTGGTTGAGCGGGTCGCCCGTACCGGCGGAGCCGAGCTGCTTGACGATGTGCTCAAGCCCGCCGCCGGTGATCTCGGTCGTGCCGTAGCCGTCCGCGCCGAGCACGAGCGTGACGTACACGTCGCGTCCCTGCGCACCGGCCTCGCCGGGGTAGAGGATGGCGTTGTCCTCGACCGTGACCGGGGCGTCGACGGTCATGGAGCTCGCGGTGTTTTCCCTGACGGTCACGCAGGCATTGCCGATGAGCACCTGACGGCCGACGAGCGCGCCGGGCTTGACCGTGCCGCCGTCGAACGCGACGGTGGTCTTGCCGCTCACCGCGCCGTTTGCGAGCAGCGTGCGGCTGTCGGCGGCCAGATCTTCGGCGTGGAAGATCTTTGCTTCCGTGCTCTCAACGAAGCGGCAGCCCTCGATCTTGCCGATCTCGCCCTCGTACATGTGCTCGGTGTCCACGTACTGGTGCGGCGCCAGCCACTTCGGGTCGTTCATGAGGTCGTATGCCACGTCGGGGTGGATGATGACCGGGAACGCGCCGTCGATGCGGCGGCAGTTGGCGTTTTTGAGCGCGCGCACGGCGCGGCGGATGCAGTCGACGGTCAGGTAGTTGTTGTCGGCCGCATTTGCATTGCCGCCATGCAGCAGGTAGCGCGCGGACACGGACTCGTCGGCGTACTGCACGTTGTCGCCGCCGACGAGCACCTCGCGGGTGATGGTGTCGAGCGTGCGGCCGGCCTGCGCGCCGAGCAGCTTCGTGGCCATGGTGAGATTGTTGTCGATGGCGGTCAGCAGCAGCAGGTCGCTCATCTGGATGTAGCCGCCGTACTGGCGCACGGCCGCCTCGACGGTGGTCATGCTCAGGCTCTGGCCGTCGGGGGTCACGCCCTCGGTCAGGGCGGTCAGCGCCTTGCCGAGCGGGGCGAAGCGGCGAAACTGGATCGTCTTGCCGCCGTTTGCGGGGATGGGGTGCTTCTGCGCGAACTGATCGTGCACGAGCTCGGGCTCGGCCGCGTCGATGAGGTAGTCGGAATAGAACGTCTTCATCTCCTCGGTCAGGCTCTGCTGGGTGGTCACCTGCGTGTTTGCATCAAACAGGCGCAGGTCCATGCGGATGTTTTCCATACTCATGTCTCCTTTTTTCTCTGCTGTCCGCTTCCGGGGACAGCGCCGGGGCAGCACCCGGCCGCTGCGCTGCCGTTGGGTTCCTCCTGTGCGGGGGTGCGGCCGGTGTCCTCCGCAACGTGGCCGGGGTAGGCCTCGGCAAGCTGCCGCAGGCCTGTCACAGCCACGGTAAACGCCGCGCGCACATCGGTCCGGTCGTCCGCTGCGATGGCTGCGTGTCCGGCGCTGAGCGTCCGCTGCACGCCCTGCGCGCCGAGCGTGTCGAGCGCACCCGCCAGCGCGCACATGAGTGCCGATGCTCCGGCGCACACGATGTCGCTGCCCGGGCAGTACGCCGCGTGACCGTCCGCGCGCAGCACGCACCGGCCGTTCCGGCAGATGTACGCGAAGCGGGTCACAGGCTCAGCTTCACGCGTTCGCCGCGCTCTGCGCGTGCGGCAAGCTCCGCACGGTCGGCGCGGCTCATGCGCGACACGTCCGGCCGCACCACGATGCCCGCGCCGCCGCTGCCCAGCCCGTTTTCGACCGGGCGCAGACCGCGGGCGCGGATGTGCTCGCTCACGCGCTGCTCGGCGCTGCGTCCGGCGCGCAGACAGGCCGTCTCCAGCAGCGCCTGCGCGTGCAGCGCAAACCATGCCGTGCGCACGTCTATGCCCGCGCGCAGCAGCGCGCAAAACCGGTCATCCTTCAGCGCCGCACCCAGATCAAAGTCCGGGCACTGCGCCGTCAGCTCGTCCGCCTCGCGCGACCAGCGCGCGGCGGTCTGCTCGGCCGCGCGGCGCATGTTCTGCTCCTGCCTGCGCTCGATCGCGCCGCGCAGCGCGCCGATGGTCACGGTCTGCCCGGCGGCTTCCGCCGGCGCTTCGGTCTGCACCGCGGCGGGGGCGGTCTGCCCGGCTGCGGTCATGTTGTTTTCATCCATGCTCTGCTCTCCCTTCTGCCCTCAGCGGGCGCTTTCTGTGATGATGCGGTTTTTCTCTTCCTGTGCGCGCAGCAGCGGGTCGGCGCCCGTATTCGTGGCCGCGTCCGGTGTCTCCGGCTGCGGCGGCGCGATGCTGCCGCGCACGGCCTCGAGCACCTTGTCGCGCCCCGGAAACTGCATCATCTCCAGCATCGGCACCGCCTGCTGCGCGAAGGCGGGGTTAAAGACCCCCAGCTGATACAGCTGCCGCGCCAGCTCGTTTTGCGATGCGGTCGCATACGGGCTCTCCTTTTGCGCGTGCACGGATACGTCAAAGGCCGGCGCGCGGCAAAGCGCCCCGCCGTCCGTGTCCGTGCCCACGACGCGGGCGCGCAGCCCGGCGTTGGAGTAGGTGCAGAAGGTATAGCCCTGCGCGCCCGGCGCCGCCACGCGAAACGGCCGCGTCTCGGTGTAGTACGCGCGGATGAGCTCGATCACGAGCTCGACCACGCGCTCAAACGCGCGGTAGCTCGCGCGCAGCGTGTCGCGGCTGGATTTGCTTCCGGCCTCCTGCAGCGCGGCGATGGCGCTCGCCGCCGTCACGCCGCCGGACACGCTGCCCTGCGTCACGTCGCGGCTGTTGCTTGTCTCCTTGAGTTCGTTGATCTTGAGCTGCAGCATATTCACCCACTGGCCGTCGAGGTTGTAGAGGCTGATCTGGCGTAGGCGCTCCTCGTCGATGCTGCCCTCGACCTCGACGAGCGGCTTCGACCAGTCGAGAAATTCCTGCGCATTCACGCCGCACCCCTTCTTGACCCAGAAGCGCGGCGTGGAGGCCTTCATGCTCATCTCGAGCAGGTTGCCGCTCAGCCGGTCAATATACTGCTGCGGGTCTTTGCTCACGGCGATCATGCCGAAGCCGCACGGCGTCCCGGCCTCGGGGTAGAGCACGTCGAACACGACCGGGTACTGCCCGTGCGGGTAGAAGCCGCCGGCCATGGCGGGGTCGTTCTCGCTCGCATAGAGCAGGTCGCGCCCCGTGAATTTAATCAGGTGCAGTGCCGTGCCGCCGCCGGGCAGCGGCTTTTTGTAGTACCAGTCGACGACGATGCTCTTGTTCGATGTGTCCACCGCGTCGTCGTACAGATACTGCGCCAGCTCCACGCCGCAGCTGCCGGGCCGCGCGTCGGGCCAGGCGGCCGCGATGTCGTCGTTGTCCATGAGCGCGCACACGAAGAGGTTGCGGCTGGCCTGAATGTCGGTGATGCCCGGCTCCCAGAACAGGTTCAGCAGGTCGAGCTGCCGCACGGCCACGTCGCCGAGACCGCCGCTGCCGGCGCTGTCCCAGAACACGCCGTAGGCCGCGCACCCGTGCTTGAGCTTATACCACCACGCGTCCGACCACACCTGCTCGAAGTGCGTCTTTTCCAGCACCGCCGGCACGATGGCCGACAGCGCCTTCGCGTCCGGCTCATCTTGCTCGCTGCGCGGCAGGATCACCGCCTCCGGGAAGCTGTCCATCGCGTCGGCGTGCTTGGAGACGATGGCGTTGAACAGCCACGCGCTCGTCGGCTCCACCACGTCGGCGCCTTGCTCGCGCCGGCGGTCGCGCAGATACTGCCAGTGCCGCAGGCGGTACCACTGCTCGTCGGCGATGATGCGCGCCTCGAGTGCGCGCTTGCCGTCCTTGTAGCGGCGCAGCAGCTGCGTGCCGCGCGCAACGTCGTCGGGCGTGATCACGGGCTCGCGCATCTCCGGCAGCCCCGCCTCTGCCGCCGCGCGGTAGGGCAGGGGGTTCGTTTTTTCGTTTGTCATAGACGCTCCTTTGCTGCCGTTTCCGGCAAATAGTTTACATAACATTTTGAGTTTTGCGAGAAAAAGAGACTGCTGTCGCAGTCTTTTCCTGTTTACATAATTAATCATTGCTCAGAGGGTCGAACACTTTCGGCGTCCGCTGCACCGCCGGGCGCGGCGCGATGGGATCGGACTGGCACAGATACCGGATCTCGTCGGCGATGTGGTCCTCCTGCCGTGTGTCGACGTCCTCGGGCGCGTGCGCGTCGTAGCGCAGCAGCGGCAGCGTGCGCCGCGTGTCCCGGCAGTTGCGGAACACGTACAGCATCGGCAGTCCCGCCGCATCGAACGCCAGCCGGTAGTGCACCTGCATCCAGCCGGGCAGGCGCTGGTGGTCGCCGGGCTCGAAGTACACGCCGTACCGGTCGGCGATGTCGGCGATGCTGTCGCCGCGCGATGCGTCCCAGATCGCGGGGTCTGCCACACCCCGGATGTCCCGTCCGCGCAGATAGGGGTGCGTGGTCTCGGTGGTGCGGATCTGCGTGAAGATCTGCTCCGGCGTCCAGCGCACGCCGGTGTCCGGCTCGCCGGGCACGCAGCCGTAGAGCTCAAGGATGCGATAGAGCCGGCCATCGAAGTCCACCGCCCACCAGCCCACGGAAAACGGCTTTGCATACCCGAAGTCGAAGCTGCGGTATACCCGCCATGTGTCCGGAATATCGAACGGCTCGATCACGTGCGTCCACTTTCCGTCGGCGTAGTGTGCGGGATCGTCGCGCCATTCGGCGAACACCTGCCCCTCGTATACGTTCCAGTCGCCCTCAAGATGCGCGCGCCGCTTTGCCGGCGGCAGCGCCTCGAGCCGCTTGAGATAGCCGGGGTCACGCTGCATCAGCACCTGATTGTCATAGACCTTTGCCGGTATGAACACATAGTCTGCCGGGTCCTCTCCGTCCCGGAACGCCCGGTCGATGAACAGACGCTTGATGTACGCGTGCCCCGGACCGCCGGGGTTGCAGGTGTAGTAAATGCGCGGTACGAAATCCGTGCGCGTCGTGCGCAGGCAGGTCGCGATGAACGTCAGCCAGTCCGGCTCAAAGTTTGTCGCCTCCTCGAAGCCGATCACCTCGTACTCCTGCCCCTGATACTGCGCGCAGTCGCTGTCGTTGTCGCAGTAGCCCATCACGAGCCGCGACCCGTTCGGGAAGCGGAACGCGCGCTCGGTGCTGCTCCACGCGGCGTATCCCTCAAGCTCCCGCTGCAGCGGCAGGATGTGGTTTGCGCGCAGCTCCGGCAGCGTCCGGCGCAGCAGCAGGAGCTTCAGTCCCGGGTAGCGCATGGCGAGCATGACGAGCTTGCGCCGCATGGCCCAGCTCTTGCCGCCTCCGCGCGCCCCGCCGTAGGCGACATTCGCCGCCTCTGCGCGGAAAAATTCCTGCTGGCGCGGACTCGGCGTCTCGCGCCGCAGCACCTTATAAATGTAAGGTTCGTTTTTGCGTGCCATCGCGCCACCTCACCGGCTCCACTGCTCGAGCGCGCCCTCAAAGCGCAGCACCTGCGGCTCTGCCTCGCCGGTGTCCTTGTCGCTCGCCTGACCGAGCACCATCCCCGCCGCCTTGAGCCGCAGCTCCGGCTTCACGGTCGTGTCGGCCGCCATCTCGGCCAGCTGCTCGAGGATGCGCGCCTTTTCGCCCTCAAGGTCCATCATGTCCCGCGCTCCCGGTACGAGAGCACGTAGTCCTCGCCCTCGGCCGCCGCCGCAAATTCGTAGCGCGTGAGTGCGTCGTGCACATCCTGCTTCGGCAGCCGCAGCGTGCCGCCGTCGCCCCGGCGCACGCACAGCGCCGCCATGATCGCGCCCGCGAGCCCCAGCAGTTCCTCGTAGGCCGCGCGCTGCGTGCGCAGCTTGCGCCGCAGCGCCGCGTTTGTCTCCTGTCCCATGTACCATCCTCCTTTTGTGTTTTTCCGTCCGCCCAGCCGCCGAGCGCCCGCCCAACCGCCGAGCACCTGCCCAGCCGCCAAGCGCCCGCTCAACTGCAGAGCACCTGCCCAGCCGCCAAGCGCCCGCTGACCGCGCTGCCGGCTGCATCCACGCCCATCTGTTGACCTTGTGCCTCTTCCGGTAAACGGTTTACATAATGTTTCGCACAGCTTTCTTTTGCGGCTGTCGTGCGGTTTTTTGGCGGTCGTATTTGCACCATGCGGTGTGCACCCCTTCTATTTCCATTTTATTATGCATTTGCATATATGTCAAGCAAAACGTTATCTTATTTTCGCTTTTTCGCGGATGCAGATTTCACCGGCTCGTGTCATAAGTCCGGAACTGTCCGGCGTTTCGGTTGACATAACGATGAATTCTGCTTTCACTTGTTTTCTTTTCGTCCCCACTTTGTGCGTCAAACCCGGTCAGAATTCGCTGCCGCGCTCCACAAAAGCTGGAAAGGAAAGCAAAAAAGGTTGCAATCTCGTAACACTTGGTGTAAAATATGCATCTGTGTGTGCGTGTTATGTCAACACTCAGCAAAATCCGGAACAGAGGGTATCATCTATGAAGAAACGAATTGTCAGTCTGGCGCTGACGCTGTGCCTGCTCGCGGGGCTGCTGCCCTGTTTGACGCTGGGCGCCGCGGCGGCCAGCCGGGTCGATGCCGCGCCGTATGCGAGCGTGGAATATGCGAAAAACTCCGGCGTGAAGGCGGGCACCGTGCGCTATATCTCGCAGGTGCCGTCCTATACGGATCAGTTCTGCGCCGACTACTGGGGCAGCTATGTCGGCTATGCCAACCATGAGTGCTTCACGGCGTGCATCTCCATGGCGCTGTCCTACCTCGGCATCGATGCCACGCCCGGCGCGCTCGGCGACTATTGGCGCAGCCGCGGGCATTACGGCACGCCCTTTGCCACCACGCCGGAGGATGTCGGCTTTTGCGGCGCGACGTATTACAAGACCTCGCTGGCCGAGGCCATCTCGCGCTACGTCGGCGGCGAGGGCAACTACAGTCCGCCGATCATCCACCTTGACAGCTATTCGGCCAACGGCCACTATGTCATGATCATCGGTCAGGTCTCGGCCACGGAGTACCGTGTGCTTGACCCGGCTTACCAGACGATCTACACCATGACGCTCACCAACGGCAGCACCGTCAACTACTTTAAGGGCAGTGAGCGCGTCACCGAGGCCGTGCAGTATTCCTACCCCGTGCATCGCTGGAGCACCTGGACGGCGATCGAGACGGAGGACGGCGCCGTGAACATGGAGCGCACCTGCTCCATCTGCGGCAAGACCGAGACGGCCAAGATCCCCGATCCCTGCATCGGCGATAAGTATTGCGCCGGGAGCGCCTTTGACGATATGGTCTCCGCCGACAGCTGGGCGCACGAGGGCATCGACTACTGTGTGCTCTTCGGCCTCATGAGCGGCGTCGGAAACGACCTGTTCGACCCCGACGGCATGACGACGCGCGCCATGCTTGTCTCGATCCTCTACCGTATGGCCGGGGAGCCGGACGTGTCCGAGCTGCCCGAGACGCCGTTTGAGGACGTCGGGCCGGATGCGTGGTACGCCGACGCGGTGCGCTGGGCATATGCAAACGAGGTCGCCGCCGGCATGGACGACACGCATTTTGCACCCGATGACCACCTCACGCGCGCGCAGCTCGTCACGATGCTCTACCGTGCCTACGGGCCGGAAAAGGGCGTCCGCCCGCGCCCGATCGGCGGCTATACGGACTGGAACACGGTTCCCGAGTGGGCATACCCTGCTGCGACCTGGGCCGTCTCCATGGGCTTACTCTACGGCACGAGCAGCTCGCAGCTGAGCCCGAATGCCGGCGCCAACCGTGCGCAGCTGGCCGCCTTCATGATGCGCACCTGTGAGCTGCAGAGCGAGCTGGATGCTTGAAAAATCGGACAAACGAGTAGATTAGTTTCGCAAAGTGTGCAAAAATGTTACAAATAGAACATAATGGCCAATGAATTATGGTGACAGGTGGGTTACTATAAGAGCATTCAAAACAACGGGCCGGCCTCTGCCGGCAGCGAAACGGAGGCACACTTCATGAAGCAGAATCGGACGCGCACGGCGCTCGCGGACGCCTATCTGCGTCTGCTCAACGACTACACGATCGACCGCATCACGGTCAAGATGATCACGGATGCCGTTGGCTGCAGCCGCAAGACGTTCTACTATTATTTCACGGATGTGTACGTGCTCACGCAGTATGTGTTTGAGCTGCGCGTGCAGCACTTCCTGAACACGAACGGCAATTTTGAGACCATGCGCGAGGGCTTTCTGACGCTCGCATCGAACCTCTCGAACGACCGTCAGGCCATCCTGAATATCTACCATGGCTACGGCAAGGAAGAGCTGGAGCGCTTCACGTGGGAGACGAGCGATTACTATGCCCGTCAGGTCATCACGCGCTACGCGCAGAACATGGACATCGCCCCCGAGGATCTCGAGGCGATCATCCGTATGTATACGGACATGATGTTCGGTATGCTCATCGACTGGATCAACAACGGCATGGAGGGGGACTATTCCCGCAAGCTGGACATCGCGCTCACGGCGCTCATGCCGGTGCTGCGTGCCAACTGCCGCGGCGCGAAAGCCGCCGCCGTGCAGCCGTGATCCGATAAAAACGTGATAAAACCGCGCAAAAAGCGCTCGGGCAGTTTGCCCGAGCGCTTTTTGATTTGTCCGGTTTACTGTTCGCAAAATCCCATCATCACGGTCGCGACCTCTGCGCGCGTGCCGGTCTTCTGCGGCGAGAGCGTGGTGGGGGACGTGCCGCAGACGATGCCCGTGCTCACGGCCCAGACCATTGCCTCCCGCGCCCATGCCGACACGTTCACCTGATCCTGATAGGGGGACAGCGCGCCCGCGTCGCCGGTGAGCTGCTCGCTGCGGCTTGCGTAGCCGTAGAGCATCGTCACCATCTGCTCGCGCGTCAGCGGCCCGTTCGGCGCAAACTCCGTTGCCGACACGCCTGCTGCCACGCCCGCGTTGTATGCCCAGATGACGGCGTCAGTGTACCAGCTGCCGCCGGCATCCGTCAGCGGGCAGCTCAGACCGCTGACGGACGGCGAGCCCTCCAGCGCGTAGAGCACCTGCACGAACATGGCGCGGGTCATCTGCGCGTCGGGCTGGAACAGGTTATTCCCGGTGCCGTACATCAGCCGGCCGTACTTGACGTAATCCACGCCCGGCGCGTACCACGCGCTTGCGGCCACGTCGTCAAACAGTCCCGCGTAGCTGACGCGCTGTTTGTTGGTCATATATGTGTCCGACAGGCAGCGCATCCACGCCAGACAGCTCTCGCCGAAGTGCGCGCTCATGATCACGAGCAGGTTCGCCAGCAGCGTCATCGTCGTGCCGGGGTACTTGAGCGCCATCTTGGACAGGCGCGGAACGAGCGTCGCAAACGCGTCGCGGATGCCGTCAAGGTCGTAGGTCACGATGCCGTTTTCCTTGAGCGCCTCGACCAGATACCCGGTGAGGAGCTTGACGGCGGTGCCGTTTTTGAGCATGCCGGGGATGGTCAGCGAGTAGAAGAGCTTCTTGGCGTTGTCCTGCACCTTCTTGGCAAAGCTCTCCGCCACGCCGGAGGTGTCGCGGTCGGCAGCGCCGAAGATGTCACCGAGCAGCGCGATGAGGTAATCCTGCAGATTGTCGGCGTAGTCCTGCCGCGAGGAGACGAGGCACGTCGTGATCGCCTCACACAGGTCGGCGTAGAATTCCTCCTGCGTCATGTTGACCTTGAAGATCTTGCCGAGGTCGCCGCTCGTGATGTCCTTCGGATCGATGCCCCACGCCTGGAAGTGGTCGGGCCAGTAGATGTTGCCGCCGTTGTTCGGGATGCGGTAGAACTCGCTGAGCATCTTCGCCTTGTAGTTGAGGTAGTTTGCGTCGCCTTTTGTCGGCACGACGCGGTCAACGCCGTAGCGGGCAAAGTCCCAGCTGTCAAATGCGACGTAGGTCACGAGGTCGTTGGTGTTGACGATGTTGTGGATGTTTTCATATACGCGCCCCTGCACTTCGTCCTTGGTTGCGCCCATGGGCGGTTCATAGCAGTAGCAGTACAGGTCGTGCGGGCTGAGACTCACGCACGCGCCGAGACTGCAGCCGTCGTCGAGCATACCGCCGACCATGTTTGCCACGGACGCGCTGCGGCTGTAGCCGCTGATCCAGAGCTTCACGCGGCCGGTGATGCCGGTCTCGGCGATGTAGGCGCGCAGGTAGTCAAGCACCTGATCGCGGCCCATGGCGAAGCCTGCGTGCTCGCCGGAGGCGCCGAGGCGTGCGTTGCCGCCCCACTCGGCGTGGTAGTTGTTGCCGCGCACGCCGACGGCGATGAGGGTGTAGCTGCCGCCGTTGTCGCGGATGGTCTTGCTGGCGCAGTTGATGCCGATCGAGTCGGTCTCGGCCGGCTGGGTCATCCACTTGTTGGAGCGGATGTTGTCAAAGCCGCACTGCTCGGCAAACGAGATGAAGTTGCGGTTGCTCGTTGCCAGCTGATCCTCCTTTTCAGAGTCCTTGCTGGAAAATGCCGCAAAGGCGAGGCCCAGCGACATCTCCGCGAGATCCTGCCGGTACGTGTAGCCGCTCTTGGTGAACAGCTCGTCGCTGTAGGTAAAGGTCGCTTCGTAGTCGTGGTCATTTTCGCCGTGACCGGAAGCATAGCGCACCGTGACGGTCTTGCTGTTGCTCATGTTCGCCGCGGCCGCAGCCGGCATGAGCGATACGATCAAAACCAGACACAGCAGCAGGCTGATGATGCGTTTTTTCATGTTTTCTCCTCCTGATTTTGTAGTTTTGCATTCTAAATCCACCAAATCCAATTATACGGAACAAAGCCGCGCTTGGCAAGCGGCACTTTCCGCTGCGCCGCTCAAAAATGGAAGACAGATACAAAAACACCCCCGCAGCGTGAGATGCTGCGGGGATGTGGATATCGGTCATGGTCACTGCCGGAACATGGTGTAGGCGCGTCCGTCGCCGACGGCGTCGGCGATCATCATGCGGCTGCTGAGCACAGAGAAGCGGTAGAACGCTGCGGCGCCCTCGTCCGCGCTGTCATAGATGGCGTTGCCGCGGATGGCGCAGTCTTTTTCATCGAGACCGGGAAGGGAGCAGGTCACGCCTTCGTCGGATACGGTCAGCTCGCCCGCGTTGCTGCTCCAGCTTCCGGTCAGGAATACCTGCGCATAGCTGCCGTTGCTCATGAGGAGCTGGTTCGTGTCGGAAAAGCCGACGAGATCCAATAGCTTCTGCGCCGCCTGTGCGTTGGTCATATCGGATGCAAGCGCGAGCTGCTGCAAGCTTTCGCACAGGTGGGCGTTTGTGAGAAACAGGCGCTTTGCGCTGTCGGAATAGTTGCGCTCGGCGAGCACGGTGTACTCGGCCAGCGCGGTCTGATAATCCTGCGCGCTGTAGTCGTTTGCGGCCGCGGCGTAGATCTGCGGCAGGCTCTTGGCCTCCATGGCATCGAGTACGCCGCTGTAGACCACCAGCTCGCTGTCGGCGTAGTTTTCGTGCAGGTCGTCGATGTACATCAGGGTCTGTGTGTACTGTCCGGCCTGATAGAGCCGTCCGGTGCGGATAATCTCCGTGCGCAGGTCGTTGTCGCCTGCGGGAAAGAGTTTCACGTCGTGCCGTCGGGTCTCGGCGGTGTCAAACTGGAAGTTGCAGATGGCATCCTTGACGCTGCGGTTGACGGCAGCGTCCTGTGAGGCGACGACGGCGAACCCCGCACCGACGGCGATAAGCACAATGATGATCCCGATGAGCAGCGCGCGCAGACACTTGTTGTTCCAGATTTTTTCGTGCAGAATCGGTCGCCCGCAGTTCCGGCAGCGGTGGGCGCTGCGCGGCAGCTCCGCGTTGCACTCGCGGCATTTCATGTGCTTTTCCCCCCCTTTATGCGATTGGCTGCGTCCGTTTGTTCCGGAACGAACGTGATGTTTATTATAGCCGATTTATGCCCGGCGCGCAAGTCGGCAAACAGGAAAAGCATAGGAATCCTGTCAGGACTCCGCTAAGAAACCGGCAGGAAACACGTTTTTCGCCATTGTGCATGCCTTTGGGCGGCTGCGGAAGCTTGACATTGCGTATCATGCGCGTAAAATGTAAATAAACCGGTATTGCCGCCAACCATCCGCCGCCAATGTGTGTGTCGCGACGGAACGTAAAGAAAGGGGTAAAGAACCATGAATGCAAATGCTTTTGTCCACTGGGGGCTTGACCTTGCGTCCGAGATTCTCGACATCTGTCAGGAGGGAAAGGCCAAAGCGATCGTGGATGCGATCAACGACTGGTATCCCGAGCTCTTGTAAGCTGAAGCAAACGCAGGAATCCCGTCCCCGGAGCTCGTCTCCGGGGACTTTCTGTTTTCAGAAGCAAAGCACCTTCGGGAAAGAAACGTGTGCCGCGGGGGAGCTCGAGGGGGCAAGGGCCGCCTCGAATCCGATCGACAGCCGCCGGGCGGCGACGCGCAGTCCAAAAGTCCGCCTCGGACTTTTTGAACAAGCAGTCGTCCCCGGAGCTCGTCTCCGGGGACTTTTTCGTGTCGAACTGTGCCGATTGGGTGAATAACCACGCACGCAAAGGTTGAAATCCGGCGCGCGGCGCGCTATACTATCGCCAGGCCAGACTCCGGCTGGTCACTGTTTTTCATAAGGAGATTGACCCATGCAAAGGTTTGAAAAGCACAGCCCGGTCGTCGTGACCGAGGTCACGACCAGGCACGAGCTGCGCCAGTTTATGCAGTATCCCAACCGGCTCTATGCCGACAACCCGAACTATATCCCCTCGTTTTACGGTGACGACCTCGATGACTGGACACCGGGCAAGAACCCCGCATTTGACTATTGCGAGGCGCGCTGCTGGCTGGCCCGGCGCGATGGGGAGATCGTCGGCCGCATCGGCGCGATCCTTAGCCACAAGGCCAACGAAAAGTTCGGCACGCACTGCATGCGCTTCAGTCAGGTGGACTTCGTGGATGATTCCGAGGTCTCGGCGGCGCTCTTCGGCACGGTCGAGCGCTGGGCGCGCGAGAAGGGGTGCGATCAGGTGCACGGCCCGCTCGGCTTCACGGACTGTGACCGCGAGGGTATGCTCGTCGACGGCTTTGACCGCCGCAGCCTGTTTTTCACGAACTACAACGCGCCGTACTATCCCGAGCATCTGACCCGCCTCGGCTACCGCAAGGACGTCGACTGGATCGAGTACCGCATTGCCGTGCCCGAACCGGGCGGAACGGAGGCCGCGCGTCTGCACAAGCTCTCGCAGTACATTCTCAAGCGCAAGAACCTGCACGTGGCCACGCTGCATCACAAGAGCGAGTACGGGCCCTATGTCCGTCAGGTCTTTGAACTCATCAATGCGGCCTATGCGCCGCTCTACGGCGTCGTGGAGCTCTCGGACGCGCAGATCGAGCGCTATGCCAAGAAATTCATTCCGCTCGTCGACCCGGAGTTTGTGTGCTTCGTGCTCGATGAGCAGGAAAATCTCGTCGCCTTCGGCGTCACGACGCTCGACCCCTCGGTCGCGCTCAAGCACTCCGACGGCCGCCTGTTCCCGTTCGGCTGGGCGGGCGTGCTCAATGACCTGCACCACGGCGACACGCTCATCATGCTGCTCACGGCCGTGCGGCCGGACCTGCAGACCGAGGGCATCAATGCCGTCATGATGGATCATGTCTGCCAGAGCTGCAACCGCCACGGCGTGCAGTTTGCCGAGACCGGCCCCATGCTCGAGAAAAACGACCACATCCTCGCACAGTGGAAGCGCCTCGACAAGGAGCAGCACAAACGCCGCCGCTGCTTCATCAAGGATCTGGATCACGATGTGAACGCGGCCAACGCCGCCGCTGCCGCCGCAGAGGAAGCGGAGTGCACGCAATAAGAACGGACAGCAATGCACAGCGCGCCGGCTCGTAAGAGCCGGCGCGCTGCTGCTGCAAAGAAAAAAGACGCTGCAGTCAGGCCGCAAACCCCTTTGTCAAAAAGGAATACTTTTTGACAGTCAAAAAAGACGCTGCCGGCGGCAGCGTCTTTTTTATGCATGCTTTTCTCAGCCCTTCGCGCGCTCGAGGTACTCACCCACGCGGGTGTCGACGCGGATGCGGTCGCCGGGGTTGATGAACAGCGGCACCTTGATCTCGGCGCCGGTCTCCAGCGTGGCGGGCTTGGTGGCGTTGGTGGCGGTGTTGCCGGCAAAGCCCGGATCGGTCTCGGCCACTTCGAGCTCGACGAACGTGGGCGGCTCGACCTGAAACACCTTGCCCTTGTAGGAGCTGATGGTGCACTCCATGTTCTCCTTCACGAAGCGGAAGTTGCTGCCGAGGGCGCTCTCGTCGATGGGGATGAGCTCATAGGTCTCGGGATCCATGAAGTAATAGAGGTTGCCGTCATTGTAGCTGTACTCCATCGTCTTGCGGTCGATGGTGGCGCTCTCGAACTTGGCGGTGGGGTTGAAGGACGTCTCGGTCACGGCGCCGGTGATGACGTTTTTCATCTTCGTGCGCACAAAGGCCGCGCCCTTGCCGGGCTTGACGTGCTGGAACTCGACGACCTGCATGACCTGGCCGTCCATCTCGAACGTAACACCGTTGCGGAAATCGCCTGCTGTAATCATATAGGAATCCTCCTCAAGAATAATTAGAATCAAAAATCTTATATAGTTTACACGATATTGTCTGGTTTGACAAGCGGATATTTACAGAATGATCAGATTTTTCGGGCTTCGTGTGAGAATTTCCGCCCCATCGGCCGTCAGATGCAGCACATCCTCGATGCGCACGCCGAATTTGCCGGGCAGATAGATGCCGGGCTCTGCGGAGATGACGGTGTGCTCCGGCAGCTTTGCGTGCGCGCCGGGCGCGGCGATGGGGTGCTCGTGGATGTCGAGCCCGAGGCTGTGTCCGAAGCTGTGACCGAAGCAGTCCCCGTAGCCCGCATCGGTGATGACCTTGCGCGCGGCGGCGTCCACGCGCTCGCCGGTCACGCCGGCCTTTGCCGCGGCAATGCCGGCCAGCTGCGCGTCGAGCACGGTCTGGTACACGGTGCGCATCTCGTCGCTCGGCATGCCGACGGCGACGGTGCGCGTCATGTCCGAGCAGTAGCCGTTTTTGCGGCAGCCGAAGTCCATCGTCACAAAGTCGCCCTCTGCCACGCGCCGGTCGCCGGGCACGCCGTGCGGCATGCTCGTGTCCGGTCCGGTGAGCACGATGGGGTCAAAGCTCGTGCCCTCCGCGCCGAGGCGCAGCATGCGGTAAATGAGCTCGGCCGCGATCTCCCGCTCGGTCATGCCGGGGCGGATGACGGTGCAGATCTGCGCAAACGTCTCGTCCGTGATCTGCTGCGCCTGATACATCATCGCCAGCTCCTCCGGCTGCTTGGATGCGCGCAGGGTGCGCAGGATGCTCTGTGCCGGCTGGAGCTTGAGCCCGAGCAGCTGCTCATAGGCCGTGAATTCGGCGTAACTCGTCGTCTGCTCCTCACCGCCGAGCAGCTGCACGTTTGCCTCGCGCAAAATGCCCTGCACGAGCGTGCGCATCGGCGCCTCGTGCGAACACAGCAGCACCTGTGCGATACCGGCCAGCGCGGCGCGTGCGGCCTCGATGTAGCGGGAGTCGGTGATGAAAAATGCCTGATGCACCGTCACGATCACCGTGCCGTCCGAGGACGGGAAGCCGGTGGCGAACCGGCGGTCGTTTTCGTTGGTGAGCAGGATGGCGTCCAGATGCGCCTGTCTCAGCGCGCGCTGGATGCGGGCAATGTTGTTGAGCATGGGATATCCACCTCCATGGAATGTCGGTTATGGTGTGTCTGTGGCGGGGTCTGTCAGGGCAAGCTCGTCGGCGGTCGTCGGCGCGTGCAGCACGTCGCCGTCCGCTTCGGCAAGGCCGACGGCCGTCACGCCGTCGAGCGCCGTGCACGTCAGCACCAGACAGGCCAGCGCCTGTGTGCGCGTGATGCCGCTCACCGTCTCCGTTGCCGTTACCGTCAGCCAGAGCGTGCCGTCATCGTCTACGCGGCTGCCGTCGATCGTCAGCCAGTCGCGCACGGGGTTCGTGCACGTGCTGTCGCCCGGTTTTGCGCCGAGCGCATCGAGCGCGACCTGCACCGGGTCTGTGCCGCCGGGCACGGTGACCGTCTCCGGGTGCAGCAGGGCCGTTCCGCCGGTCTCAATGCGGTATACTGTCACGGTCTGCCGTTTTGCGCAGCCCGCGCAGCCGAGCGCAAGCAGGCCTGCCAGCAGCAGGGGGAGCCATCGCTTCATGTCTCCGGCACCTCCTTTTGCACCTCGGGCGCGTTGTCCGCCTTCGCGCGCGGAAACGTCACGGTAAAGCGCGTGCCGTGCGGCTCCACGCCGTCCACGGTCACGGTGCCGCCGTAGAGCGCGGCCGCGTCGTGTACGATCGACAGGCCGAGGCCGCTGCCGCCGTGCTCGCGCGAGCGCGCTTTGTCCACGCGGTAAAAGCGGTTGAAGATGTTCGGCCGGTCGGCCTCCGGGATACCGATGCCGGTATCGGCCACGGACAGGATGCTCTGCTCGCCGCGCGCCTCGACGCGCACGGTCACGCTTCCGCCCGGAAGGTTATACTTGATGGCGTTTTCCACGAGGTTAAAGACGATGTGGTAAATGTCGTCCTCCGATGCGCGCACGGTCACGCCGTCGCTCATGAGACACGTGAGCGTCACGCCGCTCTTGGCTGCCAGCGGGCGCAGCAGATGCAGCGTCCCGTGCACGGCCTGCTGCAGATCGACGACCGTCATGTCCGACTGCACGCCGTCGTCGCGGCGCGACAGGTCGAGCAGCTTCTCGGTCGTGCGCTGCAGGCGCTCGGCCTCGCTGCCGATGTCGGCCACGAATTCGCGCATCGTCTCGCTGTCCATGTCCGCGCTCTGCGAGATGCTGTCCGACAGCAGACGGATCGACGCCAGCGGCGTCTTGAGCTCGTGCGATGCGTCGGATACGAACCGGCGGCGCTGCGCCTCGGTCGTCTCGAGGCGCTCGGTGAGGTTGTTGAATTCGCGCCCGAGCTCGGTCAGCTCGTCGTCGCCCGCGAGCGTCAGGCGAAAGCTGTAGTCGCCGCGCTGCACGGTGCGCACGCCGTCGGCAAGCTGCGTGATGCGCCGCGTGAGCATCTTGATCGAAAACCACAGCACCACGAGCGCGGCCGCGCCGATGCCGATCGTGATGGTTGCGAGGCGGCGCTGGATGCTGCCGATGAGCGCCGCGCGCTCGCTGTCGCTCTCGCACACGTACACTGCGCCGACGGTTTTGCCGCTGCTCATGACGGGCATGGCTGCGCGGCTGAGAAACGCCTCGTTCGTGTAGTGCGAGTAGAATACGGCCTGTCCGTCGAGCGCGCGCACGAGCTCGGGGTAGAGCGTATACTTGCCGCGGATGTTGTTTTCGGCCGCGGAGTCATACACGGCCAGCCCCGTGCTGTCGGTCACGACGATGCGCGTCAGGTCGCGCAGATCGAGCAGCGCGAGCACCTGCCGGGTGTTGTCCGGCGTGAGGTTGTCGAGCAGCGACAGGGAGGAGGACACGACGGCGGCGCGGTTGGTGAGCGCGCTCTGCTTTTCGGCGAACACGATGTCGCGCGAGGCGCGCGTGGGGTAGGTGTTGATGAGTGTGAGCAGGATCGCCACGAGCACCGTGAACGTCACGGCGAAGCGAAACTGCACGCTCGATACCAGCTTGCGCGGCAGCCGGATGCGAAACGGATGCCCTTTCATCCGTCAGGCCTCGGCGAAGTAGTAGCCCACGCCCCACTTCGTGATGATATATTCGGGGGCGGCGGGATTGCGCTCGAGCTTTTCGCGCAGGCGGCGGATGTGCACGTCCACGGTGCGGATATCGCCCTGATAGTCATAGCCCCACACGAGGTCGAGCAGCTGCTCGCGCGAGTAGACCTTGCCGGGGTTGCGCATGAGCAGCTCGATGAGGTCAAACTCCTTGAGCGTCAGCTCCACGTTCTGACCGAAGCGGTGTGCGCTGCGGCGCTCGGGGTCGATCTCGATGTGGCCGCGTACGAGCTTGCCGCTGTCCGGCTCGGCGGGCGCTGCGGGCGCCATGCTCGAGCGGCGGATGAGCGCGCGGATGCGCGCCTTGAGCTCGAGGATGTTGAAGGGCTTGGTGATGTAGTCGTCCGCGCCGGATTCAAAGCCGATGAGCTTGTCCGCATCCTCGCTGCGGGCGGTGAGCATGATGATCGGCACGGTGGAAAACTGCCGGATCCGCTGGCACGCGCCGAGCCCGTCGAGCTTCGGCATCATGAGATCGAGCAGGATCACGGCGTACTCGCCGTGGCGCGCCATGTCCACGGCGGTCTCGCCGTCGTAGCACACGTCGACCGAATAGCCCTCGTTTTCGAGGTTGAATTTGATGCCTTTGACGATGGTCTTTTCGTCGTCCACAACCAGAATTTTCATCGCAGCTCCTCCGTTTCGAGTCTTTTCGCGGAAATGGTTTGCTTTTCGCCGCCGGAATTATTATAATGGATCCGGATATCGCTTTTGTTCCGGACGTGCGGCTGCGCCGTCTCCGGCCGGATATTTCATTATATCATAGTTCTATGGAGAAAGATATGAAAAAATATCGCATTTTGCCGCTGCTGCTCATCGTCTGCCTGCTGCTGACGGCGGCCTTTCCGGCGTTTGCCGCCAACAGCACCGCTTCGACCGCGGCGGAGTCCCCCGAACCCACTGCAAACGCCGCGTCCGACGGCGTGCCGCAGAGCATGGTGCAGGCGCAGGAGGGCAGCTATGTCCTCGGCAGCGACGCGGTCAAGTCCGCGCTCGATGAAAAGCTGCAGGCCAACTGCGTCATGCTCGTCGACGAGGACAGCGGCCAGTATTACTATACCCGCAACATTGACGCCAAGGCCTATCCCGCGAGCCTGACGAAGATCATGACGCTCCTGCTCGCGGTCGAGGCGGTCGAGCGCGGCGATGTCAAGCTCTCCGACTCCGTCACGGCCTATGACGACTGCAATGCCGACATGGTCGATGGCGCGAGCAATGCTGACATCAAGGTCGGCGAGACCATGACGTTTGAGGACTTTCTCTACTGTGCCATGATCTCCTCGGCCAACGAGGCGTGCAACGTCGTCGCGGAGTATGTCTGCGGCAGCATCTCGGCGTTCGTGGAGCGCATGAACACGCGCGCGCAGGAGCTCGGCTGCACCGGCACGCACTTTGCCAACCCCCACGGCCTGCCGAAGGACGATCACTATACCACGGCGCATGACCTCTACCGCATCACGAAGGAAGCGCTCAGCCATGAGCTCTTTGCCACGATCTGCAACACGGTCAAGCATACCGTCCCGGCCACGAACCTGTCCGAGGAGCGCACGCTCTCGAACACGAACGGCCTCATCAATCCCGATTCTCCGATGTACCGCGGCTATTACTATGAATATGCCAAGGGCGTCAAGACCGGCCACACGGATGCCGCGGGCTACTGCCTCATCTCCACGGCGGAGAAGGACGGCGTGCGTCTGCTGTGCATCGTGCTCGGCGGCAAGGGCACGGCCCGCGCCAACGGCACGACGGATTTCGGCAGCTTTTCCGACACGCTCACGGCCTACCGCTGGGTGTTCTCCCACTATGGCTGGCGGGCGATCGTGAGCGCGAGCGATCTGATCTGTGAAGTGCCCGTGCGCTACGGGCGCGACGGCGACAGCGTCACCGTCCGTCCGGCGCAGACCGTCTCGGCCGTGCTGCCCGCCGCCGGCAGTGACGGCGCGCCGCAGTTTGAGCAGCAGGTCACGATCTACTCCGAGCGCGACGGCAAGCCGCTCGAAGCGCCAATCAAGGCGGGGGACGAGGTCGGTGAGCTCACGGTGAGCTATCACGGCACGGTCTACGGCACGGTCAAGCTCGTCGCCGCGGTCGATGTCGCCGTGTCCAAGGGCGCTTATATCGCGGGGCATGTGGCCGCGTTTTTCACCAATCCCATCGTGCTCGTTATCCTGCTGGCGATCGTGCTGGCGCTGGTCGGCTACGTTCTGTGGCTGGTGCGCCGCCGCAAGCAGATCGAGGCCGAGCGCCGTCGCCGCCGCCGCGCGCAGATGGAAGCGGAGGAGGCGCGCCGCCGTGCGCTGGCGCACGAGACCCTGCGCGAATTTGACCGCGATCCTGCCGGCAGCCGCCGGCGCTGAGCGCATGCCGCAACTGCACAGCCCGCCCGGTACGCCGGACGGGCTGTTTTGCATGTCCGGACTTTGACGCACGATTCTTTATCATTTGTTTACAATTGCGCCCCTCAGGGCGCTCCGGACACATTGACCATTGCGGCACTTGATGCTATAATACACTGTCTAAGTATCACCATTCCGGCGCACACTGGAACTGCATGTTCCTGCCGCCGGACAAGAGGAGCAGCTATGTGGATTTCGGATTCTTGGCAGGACTTTGAGGTGCTCGACTGTTCGCGCGGCGAAAAGCTCGAGCGCTGGGGCAAGTATACCCTTGTGCGCCCGGACCCCCAGGCCATCTGGGACACGCCGCGCACCGACCCGCGCTGGCGCACGGCCGACGGACGTTACAGCCGCAGCCATACCGGCGGCGGCAGCTGGGATAAACGTACCCTCCCGCAGAGCTGGGACATCCATTACCGGGAACTGACCTTCCGCGTCAAGCCCATGAACTTCAAGCACACGGGCATCTTCCCCGAGCAGGCCGCCAACTGGGACTACGCCATGGCGAAGATCCGCGCGGCCGGCCGCCCGATCTCGGTGCTCAACCTCTTCGGCTACACGGGCGCGGCCACGGTCGCGTGCGCGGCTGCCGGGGCGAGCGTGTGCCATGTGGATGCGGCGAAGGGCATGGTCGCCTGGGGCAAGGAAAATGCCGCCGCCTCCGGCGTGGCCGACCGGCCGATCCGCTGGATCGTGGACGACTGCGCCAAATTCGTCGAGCGGGAGATCCGCCGCGGCCGCCGCTATGACGCCATCATCATGGACCCGCCGAGCTATGGGCGCGGTCCGGGCGGCGAGGTCTGGAAGCTCGAGACGAACCTCTGGCCGTTTGTGGAGCTGGTGTCCGGCGTGCTGTCGGACGATCCGCTCTTTGTCATCATCAATTCCTACACCACGGGCCTGAGCCCGTCGGTGCTCACGTATCTCTCGGAGAGCATCTTCACCCGGCGCTTCGGCGGCCGCAGCGAATCGCAAGAGCTGGGCCTGCCGGTCACGGCGTCCGGTCTCGCGCTGCCGTGCGGGGCGACCTGCCGCTGGGAGCGCTGAGCGGAAAGGAACACCATGGAACCGATCTTACGAACCGAACATCTGACCTTTACCTACCCCGGCGAGGAGCATCCCTCGCTCGGCGACCTCTCACTCGAGATCGCGCGCGGCTCGTTCGTGGCCATCCTCGGGCACAACGGCTCGGGCAAGAGCACACTGGCCAAGCTCTTCAATGCCATCCTGCTGCCGACCGGCGGCAAGGTGTATGTTGACGGCATGGACACGGCGGACGAAAATAACCTTCTGTCCGTGCGCGCGACGGTGGGCATGGTCTTTCAGAATCCCGATAACCAGATCGTCGCAAACGTTGTCGAGGATGACGTGGCCTTCGCGCCGGAGAACCTCGGCGTGCCGCCGCAGGAGATCCGCACGCGCGTGGATGCAGCCCTCAGGCAGGTCGGCATGTATGATTTTCGCCTGCACGCGCCGCACCTGCTCTCCGGCGGACAAAAGCAGCGCGTCGCCATCGCGGGCGTCATCGCCATGCAGCCCAAGTGCATCGTGCTCGACGAGCCGACGGCCATGCTTGACCCGTCCGGACGGCGCGAGGTGATCGACACGGCGACAAAGCTCTGCCGTGAGCAGGGCATCACGGTCGTGCTCATCACACACCATATGGAGGAGTGCGTCGGCGCCGACCGCGTCATCGTGCTCTCGGGCGGCGCCGTCGTTGCCGACGGTGCGCCGAAGCAGGTCTTCCCGCAGGTCGACCTGCTGCAAAAAGAGGGACTCACCGCGCCGGTCACGGTGCGGCTGCTCGACGCGCTGCGTGCCCACGGCATGGATGTGCCGATCGACGCGCTCACGGTCTCCGACTGTGCCGACACCGTCGCCGCCGCCCTGAAAAAGTAACTACCGATCTTCACCGATAAAGGAAACGAAATTATGACGCCAATCATCCGGGTGGATCACCTCCGGCACGTCTACAGTGCCGGGACACCTTTTGAAAAAGTCGCCATCGACGATATTGATCTTGACATTCCCGCCGGACAGTTCGTGGGCATCATCGGCCACACGGGCTCCGGCAAGAGCACGTTCATCCAGCACCTCAACGGGCTGCTCGCGCCGACATCCGGCACCGTGTTTTTCGACGGGGAGGACATTCACCGCAGCAAGGAGGCCACGCGCGACGTGCGCTTTCAGGTCGGGCTTGTCTTTCAGTACCCCGAGCACCAGCTCTTTGAGGAGACGGTGTATCGGGACATCGCCTTCGGCCCGAAAAACGCCCGCCTCTCCGCCGAGGAGGTCGACGCGCGCGTGCGTGAGGCGGCGCGCTTTGTGGGTGTCGACGAGGCGCTCTTTGAGCGCTCGCCGCTCGAGCTTTCCGGCGGCCAGAAGCGCCGCATCGCCATCGCGGGCGTGATCGCCATGCGTCCCAAGGTGCTCATTCTCGACGAGCCCACCGCCGGTCTCGATCCTGCAGGCTGCCGCGGCGTGCTTGAAAACATCGCGGCCTACCGGCGCGAGACCGGCTCGGCCGTGCTGCTCGTCACGCACAGCATGGACGATGCCGCGCGCATCGCCGACCGCCTCATTGTCTTTCACGACGGGCACGTCGCCTTTGACGGCGCACCGGCGGAGGTCTTTGCCCACACGCAGGCGCTGCTCGACATCGGCCTTGACGTGCCGCAGAGCGCGCGCATCGCGCAGGCGCTGCGCGACCGGGGCGTTGCGCTCCCGCCGTCGATCTACACGCTCGAGCAGCTCACGAATGCGCTGCTCGCCGTCGGGAAGGAGGCGGGCGTATGCTGAAAGACGTCACCCTCGGTCAGTTTTTCCCCGGCACGAGCATCGTGCACCGGCTCGACCCGCGCTGCAAGCTGCTGATGACGGTCGTGTATATCGCGGCGCTGTTCACGGCGGAAAACTATGTGTCCTACGCTGCCATGCTTGTCGTTACGGGCGTGTGCATCGCGCTCTCGCGCATCCCGCTCAAGGTCATCCTCCGCGGTCTCAAGCCGCTGTGGATCATCATCGCGCTCACGGCCGTGCTCAATATGTTCTTCACTCCCGGCCGGGAGCTCGTGTCCTTCTGGAAGATCACGATCACCTATGAGGGTCTCGTGCGCGCCGTGTTCATGGTGCTGCGCATCACGATGCTCATCGCGGGCACGTTCCTGCTGACCTATACCACATCGCCCATCGCTCTCACGGATGCGATGGAGATCCTCTTCGGACCGCTCAAAAAGCTCAAAGTGCCTGTGCACGAGATGAGCATGATGATGTCCATGGCGCTGCGCTTTATCCCCACGCTCATCGAGGAGACGGACAAGATCATGTCCGCGCAGAAAGCGCGCGGCGCGGATTTCGAGACCGGCAACCTCATCCAGCGCGCCAAAGCGCTGCTGCCGCTGCTCGTGCCGCTGTTCGTGTCGGCGTTCCGCCGTGCCGACGAGCTGGCCGTGGCCATGGAGTGCCGCTGCTACCGCGGCGGCGACGGCCGCACCCGGCTCAAGGTGCTGCGCTGCACGAAGCAGGACTACATCGACCTGGCGTTCTGCATCGTCTGCTTTGCGGTGATCCTGTCGTCCCGGTGGGTGTTCCCGAATTTTTAAAGGAGTATGACGCTCCGCTGGGCCAGAGGACAAGAGGGGCGTTTCGACGCGCCCCTCTCATCCTCTGGACTCCACTTACCCCTGACGAGAAAGGGGCTGCCCGCCCCTTTCAGACCCCAAAGCTGAAGTCAGAACGCAAAAAGCTGGCGCTGCGCCAGTCGGCGCTATCGCCGGACGCTTTTTGCGTTCTTCCGATTTAAAACCATGAAACGGGAAAGCAGCGTTTATCCATGAACTTTTTACTGACCCTTGCCTACGATGGCACGAATTACTGCGGGTTTCAGGTGCAGCCCAACGGGCGCAGCGTAGCGGCTGTGTTTCAGGATGCGCTGGAAGCCGTGCTGGGTGCCCGGCCGGACATCAAGGGCTGCAGCCGCACCGATGCCGGGGTG